>Ga0123338_10000385_pt1 | contig 46144 bp, 42 predicted proteins | sample grotaG_FD_89793 | JGI IMG/M metagenome (GOLD analysis project Ga0123338, IMG submission 89793) | Glacier valley bacterial and archeal communities from Borup Fiord, Nunavut, Canada, to study Microbial Dark Matter (Phase II) -... | ecosystem: Environmental > Aquatic > Freshwater > Ice > Glacier ... | reverse complement strand
TGAGCCGAGCGCTGAGCGAGCCGCAGGCGAGCTGTGCGCGGAAGGCTCACGATCTCTGAAGTGAGCCGAGCGCTGAGCGAGCCGCAGGCGAGCTGTGCGCGGAAGGCTCACGATCTTCAAAACTAGGCCGCCAGGGCCGACTGACCTCAGATCAGCCGGCGCTGGTGGCTACTGTAGTCACTAGGTGGTGGCTTGGTGGCCGGGCAGCGGATGCGCGGCCGAGAACGTCGCCAGCGCCGGATCGTAGTCGACGATGAAGCCACGTGCGCCGGCATCCTGGAGCTCGCGGATGACGCGGTCCTGGTTCACGCCCAGCACGAAAAACGGCTTGCCACCCTCGGCACCGAGGCTGCTCATGGTGGCGTGGGCGCGCGGGGCGTTGGTGAAAGCCAGCGCGTAGAGGTCATCCTCGACGCGGGCAAGCACGGGTGCTTCGGTGGATTCTTCGAACCGCACGACCCACAAACCTACGAGCGAACCATCGTTCTTCATCAATACCTCACTGTGTGTAGGCGACCCTGATGCATCTGTTGGGCCGTTTCATTTTTTGCTAGAGTGCGAGTATGAAGTTGCATTTTTCGTTCGGGCTGGTGACGGCCTTGGTGCTTTTTGGGAGCAATTGCACGGTGTCGAACCCGTTGTATTCGGGCAACACGGGCAACCCGGATCTCAGCGCCTCCCCCGACGGAGGAATCAACCAGTTCGACTTGTCCCATAGCACGGTCGACTTGGCCACGCACCCGAGCTGCGTCCAGAGCGATCGTTCCTGCGCTCAAAGCGGCGACGAAGCATCCCTCAGCTGCGTGCTCGGCCAGCTCGCGCCCGACCGCACCTGCCTCGATAGCACCTGCACCGACGGCTACTGCAACCCACCCGACCAGCAATCCGGAAGTCAGATCGGCGCCGACTGCGCCCAAAACGGCGACCCCAACGACGTCAGCTGCCAGTTTGCCCCTGGGGTTGGGCTCGCTTGCCAGCCCTTCGTCACCGACCCGCAGAATGGCGGTGTCGAGTGGTTCTGTGGGACGGCCGTTGGCCAAGGCAATTCCGCCGCGGCCTGCACCAAAGGCTCCGACTGCCGCAGCGGCTTTTGTGGAACCAATGGCTTCTGTTTCCGCGCTTGTGGCTCGGACAACGACTGCCCTGTCAACATGATGTCGGGGAAGCGCTACCATTGCGACAAGGTGGGCATTACCGTCGAGGGCGTGCAGGTGAACGAGTTCCGGTCTTGCGTGCCTTGATGGTTACTCGGCAGCAGCAACGGCAGGGTTGACCTTCTTACGGAGCTCGGTGCCGGCCTTGAAGCCCGGGACCTTGCGGGCCGGAATGTTGATCGGCTCGCCAGTACGTGGGTTGCGGCCGACGCGGGCCTTGGACTCCTTGACGCTGAAAGTGCCAAAACCGCGAAGGTCGATTTTCTCGCCCTGGGCCAGGCCGTCAGCGATGAGGTCGAACACGTGGTCGACGACGGTTTGAATCTGGGCCTTCTGCAGGCCACCTTTGCTCGCGATGGAGTCGACGAGATCGGACTTTTTCATACGTCCTCCAAATCTGTGTAGGGCGCGCATCCTAAGGCCGTCGATCCCCGCGGTCAACGCCACTTTTCGGAGAAATGACACCCCAAGTCACAACGGGTGTCAGAAGTTGGACAGTTTTCAACACCCTGCCTCCAACGAGGTCGATTGCCACCGAGGAATTATGTAGGTTTCTTGGACAAACCATCTGGCCTCAGGCTTGCTTGTGCCACAGGTGGGAGATGACGATGTTTGACTTTCTGGGACCGTTGCAGCCGTTGGCGCCCGCCCTTGTGGTGACGGCGTACTTCTTGGTGATGTTCGGGCTCTTCCAGCTCCGCCAGCTCTTTTTCGGCCGGGTGGTCGACACCGAAGTGGTGGACCGGACGGCTTCCAAGCTGCTCGGGCGCCATCTGCGTCACTTCCTCATGTGGATGCTCCGCCCTTACGAGCGCGGGCTCATTCGCCTGGGTGTTTCCCCCAACGCCATCACCTCGTTTTCGCTGCTGACCGCGGCCGGTTCGGCCTGGGCGCTCGCCACTGGTCGGTTTGCTCTCGGCGGCTGGCTGTATCTGTTCACTGGCATCCTCGACATCTTCGATGGCCGTGTGGCCCGTGCGTCCGGCAAAGTCTCGGCCGGCGGCGCGTTCTTCGACTCGGTCATGGATCGTTACGCGGAGATCTTGGTCTTCAGCGGCCTCGCTTACTTCTATCGTGATAGCTGGGCGTTCTTCCTCACCGTGGCCGCCATGCTTGGCTCGATCATGGTCAGCTACACCCGCGCCCGCGCCGAGGGGCTTGGCATCAAAGACGTCAACATCGGCACCATGCAGCGCCCGGAGCGGTTGGTCACGCTCGGCATCATCACCTGCTTGTCGCCGATCTTCGAGGTCCTCGTCGGTCATGGCGCGCTGCCGATGTATGCCCCGGTCGTGCTGGCGCTTGGCTTCCTCGGGATCTCGGCCAACATCACGGCCGTCCGTCGCATCCTGCACACGCTCGACCGCCTCGAGGCGCCGGCGCTCAGCCCCATCGCCCAGCTCGCGCCGGCCAAGTTCCCGGCCATCATCGTCGAGTCGGCCCCGGCCATGCCGGTACCCTCAGTTCCGTCGAGCGGGGGGGGCGTCATGTCGACCCCGTCGCAGCCGATGCGCTCTCTCCGCGCCGTTCACAACCGCTAACAGCCTTCTCCGCGCATGCCTGGCTTGGCCGAATCGGCGATCCTCGGGGTCGTCGAAGGGCTTACCGAATATCTGCCGGTCTCGTCGACGGGACATCTCATCCTGGCCGGGCGCGCGCTCGGCATCCCCGACGACAATGCCGCCAAGTCTTTCGAGATCGTCATCCAGCTCGGCGCCATCTTGGCGGTGCTGGTTCATTACCGAACCCTCTTGATCGAGAAGCTGACCGGCGCCGCTCGACGAGAGCCGGCCTCGCTGCGGCTGTTCCTGGCGCTGTTCATCGGCTTTGTGCCGGTCGCGGTGTTGGGCCTGTTGGCCCGACATGCGATCAAAGAACATCTATTTGGCCTGGTGCCCGTCGGTGCGGCCTTGGTCGCTGGCGGCCTGGTCATGATCGGCATCGAAATCTGGAGACGGCGGAGCAGGGTGGTGGGCCTCGTCGGTCTCGAGCATGTGACGCCGCTGCGCGCGTTGGCCATCGGCCTCGGCCAGTGTCTTTCGCTCTGGCCCGGCGCATCCCGCTCGATGTGCACCATCGTCAGCGGACAGCTCAGTGGTCTCTCGACGGAGACCGCCGCCGAGTTTTCGTTTCTGCTGGCGCTGCCCACGCTCGGTGCAGCTACGCTCTACGAGCTCTGGAAAGCGCGCCACGACCTTGTCGGCCATGGCTCGCTGGCGCCGCTGCTGGTCGGCATGGCAGTGTCCTTCTTCGTCGCCTGGGCGGTCATCGCCGCCTTTCTGCGCTATCTCAAGGCCCGTGGCCTGGCGCCCTTCGGCGTCTATCGCGTGATCCTCGGCGCGGTCGTGCTGTGGCTGGCGCTACGCTAGCACTGGCTCGTCGAGGAGCGCCGCCACGCCCTCGAGCAGCGACTTCTTGCGCACGGGCTTGCTGACGAAGCCGTTGGCGCCGGCGGTCAAGATACGGTGGCGCATCGTGTCGGCGTTGCGTGACGAGACCACCAAGATCGGCAGGTTGACGAGCTCCGGGGCGCGGCGCACCCGGGCGATGAGCTCGTGACCATCGAGCCGGGGCATTTCCAGGTCAGTGACCAACAGATCGAACGGTCGATCTTGGAGCAGCTCCCAGGCATCCCAGCCGTCGGAGACGATGTCGACGGCATAACCCGCCCCGAGGAGAATGAGGCTGGTCGCCTCTCGGACGGCGCGGGAATCGTCGACGACGAGCACGCGACGCGGGCCGGAAGTGTGCGTCGGCCGCGTGGCGCGTACCCCACGTGCAGCCTCGACGGCGAGATGCTCCACGTCGAGAATGAGCTGAACCTTGCCCGCGCCGGAGATGGTGGCACCGGCGAAGAGCGGTAGAGGACTCAACAGCGGCCCAAGCGCGCGGACCACGATCTCGCGGGTGCCTACCACCTTGTCGCAGGTGATGGCGAAGCGTCCGCCCGTCGACGCCGTGAGCACCAGCGCGGTCCGCTTGGACACGCCCGGCGGCGGCGGCGCACCCAGCAGCGCGCCGAGCCGCACCACGGGAATCTCGCGGCTGCTCCCGTCCGCCGCACGCAGAACCACGAGGTCGCAGCCGTCGGTTTGGCGACGCAGATCGTCGGGCGTGATCTGCACGGCTTCTTCGACACGCGCCGCCGGTACCGCGTAGGCCTGGCCGCCGACCTTGAAGAGCAACGCTTGCTGGACCGCCGTCGACAGCGGCAGCCGCACCACGAAGCGCGTGCCTTCCCCGCGACGAGAACGGATGTAGACCACGCCGTCGAGCCGGGTGATGGCCTCGCGAACGGCATCGAGACCCACACCGCGTCCAGCGACGTCATCGGCGACGTCGCGAGTCGAGAACTGCGGCGCGAAGAGGGCCTCGAGGAGCTGCTCCTCGGTGAGTCGCTGGGCGGCCTCGTGATCGAGCTTGCGCGCCTTGGCCCACACCCGCCGCACCGCATCCAGATCCACGCCGCCGCCGTCATCCTCGACGGCAATCTCCACCGCATCGCCTTGGTGGCGGGCGCTGACGGTGACCGTCGCCGTCGGTGACTTGCCAAGGCGCACGCGCTCGCCGGAGTCTTCGACGCCGTGGGCGACGGCATTGCGCACGAGGTGCAACAGCGGCTCGGCGATGCGCTCGACGACCGCCTTGTCGATCTCGGTGTCTTCGCCGACGGTGCGGAGCTGTACGCGCTTGCCTTCGCGTCGCGCCAGGTCGGCCAGCGGTTGGTCGAAGCGACGAAATAGCCGCCCAACCTCCATCATGCGGACTCTGCGGATCTGCTCTTGCAGCGTGGCCGACGTCCGCTGCAACGCCTCGGCGTCCTCGACGGCGCCCTGGGTCACTTGCGAAAGCTGGGCGACGGCATCGGAGAGCTCGGCGGCGAGCTCGGCGGAGCGCACCGCCGCCTCGTCGACGGTGGCGGCGTTCTCCAGCGTGGTCACGAAGCCCGACAGCTGTGTCCGCAGCTTGCGCAGATCGCGGACGCAACCCTCCAGCTCCTGAACCCGACGTGCGGCGCGCGTGCGGTCGAACACCAGCTCCGACGCCGCATCCATCAGCTCGTCGACCCGGCGGACGTCGACACGCAGGGTCTGCGGATCGTTGTCCGAACGATCTCGACCATCCCGTCGCTCGCCGCGACGATCGGTATGGCGGCGATCACGATCACCGCGCCGATCATCCACCGGCGGCACCGTCGGTGCGGATACTGCCCGCTCCAGCTCGCCGAGGTCGGTGCGCAGCCTCGATACCGCTTCCTCCAGCTCGCCGAGCTCGTCAGCAGCAACGGGGGCCGGGTTACCGAGCATCGCCACCACGCGGTCTTCGAGACGGTGCGCGCGCCCAGCCAGCGCATCGAGCTGCACCGAGCCGGCCGAGCCCTTTAGCGTGTGCAGCTTGCGGAGCAGCTCCGCGAGGCTCTCGCGTTCACTGGGATCGGCCAAGAGCGCTGCCAGTGCCCGCTCGATGGATTCCAGATGATCGCGTGCCTCTTCGAGGAAGAAACTGCGCAGATTGCGCAGGTCTTCGGGATCCCAATCGCTCACGCTTTCGGCTTGCCCACGTCGAGCGGGTCGAGCATCCCGAGCTCGCGCTGGACCTCACCGAGGGCGACGGTCAGCTCGGCATGACGACGGCGTAGCGCCAACAGCGCCGTGGTGCGCCGGGCCGACTCGCCCTCCGGGACGGTAAAACGCGCAATGGCCTGGCCGAGCGCACGCGCCGACGCCACCACTTGCTCGGCCACCTGACGCTGATCGCCGGCATCGTCGGCGGTGCGGCGCGTGACGGCGCGGATCTCGTCCATCGCGCGTCCAGCCTCGTCAGTGGCTTCCTGGATGGACTCGATGAAGTCGGCGATGTCCTTGGTCGCCGCCGACGAGCGCTCCGCTAGCTTCCTGACCTCATCAGCGACGACAGCGAAGCCCTGGCCGCCCTGGCCGGCGCGGTTGGCTTCGATGGAGGCGTTGAGCGCCAACAAGTTGGTCTGCGCGGCGATGCCCTCGACCAGCTCGACGATGCGGGTGATCTCGAGTGAGCGCTGGCCGAGCTGCTTGATCTTGCGCGAGACGCCGTCGATGGCATGGGCCTGCTGCGCGGCGCCTTTTTCCATACGCTGCGACGCTTGCTGGATGGCTTCGGCAGCGCCCAGCACGTCGTCGCCATCTTTGCGCGCCTGGGTGACGAGGCCTCCAATCGACTCCAACATGTGGTTGAGCGCGTCGACCACGCGGCCGAGCTCGTCAGGCGTGACCTGGCCACGCGCGGTCAGATCGCCCTCGGACGCACGCGACACCTCCGACAGCAGCGCGGCGATGTGGGCCTCGAGCCGCTGCTTCTGTTCCTCGCCGGCGATGAGTCGCAACAGGCGATCGAGCATGCCGTTCAGCGACTGGCCCAGCGTCTCGAGCTCGTCACCGGTCTGCAGATCGGCGCGTCGATCGAGCTCGCCGTGTTTGATGCGCTCAGCGACGGAGGTGAGGTGCCGAACCGGCGCCAAGATGCGGCGCCGAAACTGCGCAGCAACGATCAGGGTCACGATGACCGCCACCAAGAACGACGTCGCCAGCACCCACGATACCCGTGACAGCAAGCGCGCATCGGCCGACTGAGTGGCCAACAGGCTCGCTTGCAGCGACTGATCCACCGTCGCCAACGCCGCCGCATTGCGCCCCTCGCCAAGCTCGCCGTGCGTGACCACCGTGTAGCGACCACCGGCCACCGGAGTGAGCACCCAGAATTCGGCATCCACCGTCGCCGTATCGGCCAGACCATTGTCGGGCAAAAAGCCGCCCGGCTGGGGCTGTAGCAAGATGGGGTGCAGCCGCCAGCGCAGCGACGGCAACAGTGCCTCGATCGGCGGATAGGCGTCTTTGCCCGGCCGTCCAATCAGGTCGTCGTCGACGTCCCAGGCGACCTTGTCGTTGGCGTCGAGGATCGTGGCTCCGCCCGCGCGGCCGATACGCACTTGCCGCAAGATCTCGTCGACGACCGGCATGGTGACCGATCCCCCCGAACGCAAGGTGCGATCGAGCTCGCCAGTGAGCGCCAAGGTGCGCTCCAGATAGGTCGACTTGACCACTTCCACCGACGCTGCGCGCGCCCCGGCCAGGGTACGCTGCAGCTCCTCGTGTCCGCTGCGAACCCGGCCAAGCTCCTTGCGCGTCAGATAGCCGAGCGCAGTGATGCCCAGCACCGGACCGAGGAGCAACACCGCCAGCGTGTAGCGCAGCCGCACCAGGAGTGAGCTCTTCCTCACCGTCGGTAGAGCCAGCTCGCGCGAGGCCGGTCGGTCGCTCACATGACCCCCAGCGCGACCTGTTGGACCTCGTCCGAGAGTCCGTCGAAGAACGCGGTGACGTCGAACTCGCCTGTCACGTCTTCCGCGACGCCGAGTACTTCGTCGACGCACAAGCCCGCCCGCATGCCGCCCTCTTCGAGGACCAACAGCGCGTCGCCCGGTCGCGGCGGCGCCTGGCCGGCACCGAGATGAACGAGGGGCAGCATCTGCCCGCGTAGCTGCATGAGACCCACCACACGGGCTGGCGCCGACGGCACCGGCGTCAGCGCACCGACGACAGCCACCTCCCGCACCCTGGCCGTGGGGACGCGCAGCTCGACGCCACCAATCCGCACCAGGACCGCGCCCACCTACACCGCGACGGGCGAGACGCGCCGGCGGATGAGCTTGATGCTGAGCAACCGGAACAGCATCTTGCTGACCTCGAAGGAGCCCATCCGCGACTGGCGCACGATGTCCTTCACCGAGTGTTTGCCGTTGACGAGGTCGAGCACCGTCAGCTCCTCGCGGGTCAGCCTGGCCTTGCCCACGTTCTGGACGGCTTCTTCATTGCGCAAAAAGACCGCGTCGAAGTCGTCGACCTCACGCTCGATGAGGTGCCACTCGTCGACGCGCCGAAAGCCTTCCATGAGGATCCCGTCGACATCGAGCGCCAGCGACGCCTCGAGCGCCAGCGGTGGCAGCTCGCGACTGGCCTGAAAGGTGAAACGGCCAGCCGGCCAGCGCAGCACTTCATAGAGCTGTTCTTGCGCCTGACGCGCCAGCGCTGCTTTCAGATCAGGCTCGGTGCAATAGCCGAGCTTGAGGAGCTTTTCGCCGATGGGCTTGCGTCCCCCGTCGGAGGTCTGGCTCTTCAGGAACAGATCCAGATCTTGGCGCGAGACCGCGCCCTGGTCGACGAGATAGCGACCCACGCGATATTCCTCGCCCAGCCCCTGGCCGAGACAGAGCTCGACCCGGCCGGCCTTGAAGAAGACCTCGAGTCTGACTTCGTCATCCCCGCGCTGCGCAGTCAAAATTCCCCACTGCCGCTGGGACTGCAGCAGCGTCAGCACCTCGGCGATGGGCACCAGCGACAGGTTGCCAACCAGGGCCGCGTCGTCGTTGGGCAGCCGCGCGATCGGCTCGAGCAGTCGCTCCAGCGTCAGATCGTCGAGGCGCTGCCGGAGCCGCTCGACCAGATCGGCGGACATCGGGTCGTCACCCTCGAGCGCCTCGACCAGCCCCTCGCGCAACGCCGCAAACGCATCCTGGCGACGCGGAATGGTGCCAGCTGGGCGCGCCTTCGTGTGGTCATCGCGACCCGGAGAGGTGTCTTCGCGCGGATCTGCATCGGCAGCCGCAGCCAGCTGCGCCCCCTCGAGATCGTCGAGCTCGGCGTTGAGCGCCGCAGCCTGGCCCTGATATTTGTCGATGGTGTGCTGCACCACGGCGGTGATCGCATCGGGTGAAAACGGCTTGGTGATGTAGTCGACGATGCCCATCACCTTGACGAAGCGCTCCCCGACCTGATCTCCTTTGGCGCTCATCAGCACCACCGGGATGTCCTTGAGCGCCTCGTTGTCGGCGAGCGCCCGACACACCTGATAGCCGTTCATGCGCGGCATCACGAAATCGAGCAATATCAGCGACGGCGGATCGGCCAGGGCGCGGGCGATGCCTTGCTCGCCATCCTCCGCGCAATGCACCTTGAATCCGGCCTTGGTCAGCACGAGTTGGACGACCTTCAAAATCGTAGGACTGTCGTCGATGACAAGGACGGAGTGGGCGGCCACACCGCACGATAGCAAAAATCGCCTTCGACGGAAACGCGGTGCTACAGTTCGACACATGCTCGACGGCACCACTTTGTTTGGCCTCGTCGCCCGCGCTGCCCCCCGAGCCCTTTTGGCGCTCTCTATTGGTTTGGGGACGTTGGCGGGCTTCGCGTCTTGTCGCACCCGACCCATCGACGCCGCCGATCCGAGCGGCTCCAATCCCGATGGGACATCGGTGGTGGTCGATCTGGGGCAGAGCCACGATCCTCATCCAGTCGACATCCTCATCGTCTACTCGTCGGAGAACGGCACGGATTCTCTCCGCCAGCGCATCCGCGACGCCGCGCCCAAGCTCTTTGCCGGCCTCGCCAACGTCTCGGATTGGCACATCGGCATCGTCTCGGCCGACGTCGGTGTCGGGCGCAGCAACGTCAATAATTGCTCCCGCACGGGCGACGGCGGCCGCCTCAATCCGACCCAATCGCCCTGCAACATGCAGATTCCGTCGTTCTTGGCCGGCAGCGGCAGCAAACCCACCAACTTCAGTGGCGACCCAGCCAAGGTCTTCGCCGGCTGCTACGTCGGAGAGCAGCCTCCCGTCGGATGCCCCTACCAACAGCCTTGGAATGCAGTCATCCAGGCACTGTCTCTGACGACCAACCCCGGTTTCTTGCGGCCCGACAGCAACCTCGGCATCCTGTTCGTCGTCGACACGGAAGACTGCTCAGTGCCCGCCAACACCAACTTGTTCTCCAACCAAATCATGTTGCCCGACGGGCCCGCCCGCTGTTTTGCGCTCGGGACCGTCTGTATGCCGGCCTTCACCGGCGCCGGCACCTATTCTGGCTGCCAGATCGTCCCCGACACCGGCGCCCTCCTCGGCGCCAGCGAGATCACCAAAGCCATCCTCGGCGCCGCACCGATCCACAGCGTCCACGTCGGTATTCTCGGCGGTGTGACCCGAGACGTCACCATCCACCGCGATGGCAGCCTCGACTCCGTATGCGACGAAGGCGCCGGCGATCAGGCGTTTCCCACCGCGCGCCTCGACGGCTTTTCCTTCGACTCCGACATCAGCCTGTCCGCCTCGAGCTCGGTGTGCGCCCCGTATGACGCCACCTTTGCCACGCTCATCAAGCAGGTCACCCCGTAGTGGCCGATCTGCAACAACGCAGCACCGCCGAAGGCTCGGCGCCGACGCTGTCGGCGTATCCGCGTCGCTTCGGCCGCTACACGCTCCTCGGTCCTCTGGCCGAGGGTGGCATGGGCGCCCTGCATCTCGCCTGTCAGGGCGAGGAAGGGATGGAGAAGCTCTGTGTCATCAAGACGGTGCTGCCGCATCTCGCCGACAAGGAGTACGTCGCCCGGTTCCGCGATGAGGCCAAGGTCGTCGTACGCCTCTCCCACGGCAATCTGGTGCCGGTGTTCGATGCCAGCGTCGTCCGTACACCGGCCGGCGACGAGATGTATCTGGCGATGGAGCACATCGCCGGCAAAGATCTACGCGCGGTGTGGAACCGGTGCGCCAAAAAAGGCGTCGCGTTCCCCGTCGACATCGCCGTCTACATCGCCCGCGAAGTCGCCCGCGGCCTCTATCACGCGCATTCTGCTGGTGCCATCAAGCTGGTGCACCGGGACGTCTCGCCGCCCAACATCTTGCTGTCGTTTTCCGGCGAGGTGAAGCTGACCGATTTTGGCCTCGCCGCCTCGACGCTGAAGACCGAAAAGACCTCGCCCGGCATCATCTACGGCAAGGTCAGCTACATGAGCCCGGAGCAGGCCCGCGGCGAGCAGCTCGACGGACGCACCGACCTGTATGCCGTCGGCGTCATCCTGTGGGAGCTGTTGACGGGCCGGCAGTTGTTTCCGCAGGGCGAAGAAAATCTGATCATCAAGGTGCGTGACCCGCACATCGAGCCACCGTCCACGTTTGCGCCGCGTGTGTCGCCAGCGCTCGACCTCATCGTCATGAAGGCGCTCGCACGCGATCGCACGCTCCGCTATCTCGACTGCGAGGCCTTTCGCGCGGCGCTGGCCGGCTTTCTGGCCCAGCATGCGCCCACCACCGACAACGAGCGCGTGGCGCGCTTTCTCGACCAGCTCTTCGACGAAGACATCATCAAGGAGCAGGCCGCCCGCCAGCAGCTCCTCGACGATCTCAGCCAGCAGCGCGGCCGCGTCGGCCATGACGCCGACCAGACCTCGTCGCAGCCAACCACGGTCTCGCTCCAGCCCCAGCGCACCGCACCCGCCGGCGCCACCGAGCTCATCGGCTCCTATCTCGACGCCCGCTATCAGGTCCGTCGCCTCATTGGCGAGGGTGGGATGGGTCTCGTCTACGAAGCCGAGCACACGGAAATCGGTCGTCGCGTCGCGGTCAAGGTTCTGCACGCCGCCTACACGCGCCATGCGGAGGTCGTTGCCCGCTTTCGCGCCGAGGCCCGCGCCGCTACGCGCATCGGGCATCCGCACATCGTCGAGGTCCTCGACTCCGGCACCACCGTCGAGGGCGCGGTCTATTTCGTCATGGAGTTCCTGGCCGGCCAGGACCTATCGGCGGTCATCAACAAAGAAGGCCCCCAGCCGCAGCGACGGGCGATCGCCATCGGCCGCGAGATCTGTCAGGCGCTGGCCGCCGCGCACCGGGCCGGCATCGTCCATCGCGACATGAAACCGGAAAACGTGTTTCTCATCGAGCGCGAGGGCCACAAAGACTTCGTCAAGGTGCTCGACTTCGGCATCGCCAAGACCCTCGAGCAGACCACCGAGAAGCAGGGCCGGCTGACCCAGCCGGGCATGGCCATGGGCACGCCGGAGTACATGGCGCCGGAGCAAGCGGCGGGGCAGCCGACCGATCTGCGCGCCGACATTTACTCCGTCGGTGCCATCCTCTACGAGATGCTGTCGGGGAAGGTGCCGATCGAAGGCGCCAATGTGATGGAGATTCTGACCAAGAAGGCCACCACCGAGCCTTTGCCCGTCGGTCAGCTGCGCGCCGATGTCGATCGCGATCTCGAGCGGCTGGTCATGCGCATGCTGGCGCGCTCGCCGGAACAGCGGCCACAGAGCATGGACGAGGTGGCGGGGGAGCTTGGCCGGTTGAGCTCGTCAGCGTCGAGTGGTTGGGTGCGGGGCCCGGCAGCGCCAGAGGGCACATTGCGGGTGGCGCGGACGCGGGCGCCGTTGATTGCCGTCGCTGTGTTGCTCGCGGCCGGAGGCATCACCGCTGGCGCGTTGGCGCTGCTCGGCACCAAACCGACCACCCGGCAGCTGGTCACGCCGCCCGTCCCAACGCCGCCCACCGTCGAGAAATTGCCAGAGAAGACGCCCGAAAAAGCGCCGGAAAACGTCGTGCCCGCCAAAGTCGCCGAGAGGCCGGCCGTCGATGCACCGCCCGAGAAGCCCGCTGTTGCGGTTCCCGACAAATCCCGGCCCAAGCCGGTGCTGGCGGCACCGACCAAACATCCAGTCGCGCCCACGCACGCACCGACGGTGGCTCCGTCGCCCGTGCTCGCCAAAGACGAGCGTCCTAGCGCCAAGAAGCTGCTCACCGAAGCGCGCCACGCCCTCGGCGAACAGCGCTTTGCCCAGGCCGAGGCGTTGTTCGGCGAAGCCCAGGCCCAGGGACAGGGCGCCGATCGCGGCGCGGCGCTGACGGGCCTCGCCGAGGTCGCCTTCCAGCGTGGCACCTACCCCGAGGCGCTCAAGCTCGCCAAGCGTGCCAGCGACGGTGGCGGCGGTGTGGTGGCCAAAGTCCTCGTGGCCAACTGCTACTACCGCCTCAAGCGCTGGGACGACGCCATCGCCGAGTACAGCGACGTTCTCCGTCTCTCGCCCGGCAACGGCGAAGCGCGCAGCAACCTCGCGGCCGCCGAGCGCCAAAAGAACAAGTGAGCCGAGCTCTGAGCAAGCCGAAGGCGAGCTGTGCGCGGAAGGCTCACGCTCAACAATAACTACGGTTGGTCCTCTTCCCGCAGCCGGATCGGCCCAAAGTCCTCGTGAAAGCGCCCTTTCGGCTGGTACTCGGCGTAAAACGCGCGGATGCGGTCCATGTCGGCTTTGACGTCGCCGCTCATGTCCAGCGCCGGCCCGAGCCGCGCTCTCCGACGAGAGTAGTCGAGATACGCCGGCACCACCGGCACATGCGCCCGCCGTGCGATGTGATAAAAACCCGACTTCCAGTACTCGGCCCGACTGCGCGTCCCCTCGGGCGGAATCACCAGCACCAGCTCGTCGCTGTCTGCAAACAGCTGGACCATCTGGTCGACGACATTGGTCGCCTTGCCGCGGTTGATGGCCACGGCGCCCGTGCTGCGGAGCACGGTCCCCATCGGTCCCTTGAACCAGGTGTCCTTGATCATCCAGCGCATCTTGAGCCCGATGGAATCGGTCAAGGCGACGAGGAGCAGGCCGTCCCAGTTGCTGGTGTGCGGCGTCGCCAGGCACACATACTTCTTCTCCGGCGGCTGCTCACCCTCGAAGCGCCAACCGACCAGCTTCAAGCCGAGACGGGAAATCAATACAGCTCTTCGCCGCGCTGCAGCCGCTCGATCAGCCGATGCAACCGCCCGCGATTGACCTCGTCGATCTCGACGATCTTGATGGCAAACCCAGCCGGATAGCGCTCTGCCTCGGCCGACTCGTTGCCCACGAGCCGGACTACGACGGCGCGCAGATCGACCGCCTGGTCGTAGTCATACAGCTCGATGTGCAGCGCCGTCCCCTCGGCAAACGGGTACATGTGGCCCACGCGCGTGTACAAAAACAAGCCGCCCACCGAGAGATCTCGGGTCCGGAAGACATACTCTTTCTCACCACCCAGAATGCGTACGAAGGCATCCACAGTGACCCGTGGATGTTGACGATCCGGGCCCGGCCGGCCGCGATCCATACCTGTCATTGTATGCTATAGGGTCAGCCCATGGGCCTCAAAGAGATGTTCTTCGGCGGCGCCGAGGGCCGCCGCAAGCGCCACGTCGCGCGTGCACGCAACAAAGACGCACAAAGCGCCGACCGGTTTGCCTCCCTCGACGCGCTCAGGGACGATGCCTCCGACGAGGCCATCGCCGGTCTCCTCGGTCGTTTCACCATGCGCTACGACAAATCCATCGAGGACGAGCAGGAAAAAGACTTCGTCTACGAGTGCCTGGTCAAGATGGGCAAAAAAGTCCTGCCCGAGCTGACCAAACACCTCCGGTCGGCAGACTCCATCGCCTGGGGGCTCAAGATCCTGACCCACGTCGCTGACCTCGACGAAGCTTGGCCCATCCTGGCCGATCTATGCGAGCGCAACGACAACACTTACACGCGCGATCCTTCCAAGAAGATCCAGATCTTACATCAGCTGCAAGACCTCGACGACAAGCGCTCAGCCGAAGCGTTGGTGCCATATTTGGCCGACATCGACGAAGGCGTCCGCTATGTCGCCGTCGAGGGGCTGATCAAGCTCAAGATGCCGGAGATCGGCCGCGATCCGCTGCTGGCACTGTTGGTGTCCAAAGAGCCGTCGCGCCGCATCCTGACCCGCGTCGCTGAAGGGTTTGCCGAGCTGGGCTGGGACGTCAAAGGCCAGACCGGCGTCGTCGAGAAACTGGTCGCCGACCTCCTACCCGGCGGGCGCGTCGACGGGCAGGGCAAGATCAAGCGCAAAGCCTAAGCCATGCCCCGTCGCCAAGACCTCAAGAAGATCATGCTCATCGGCTCGGGCCCGATCGTCATCGGCCAGGCCTGCGAATTCGATTACTCCGGCACGCAAGGCGTCCGCTCGCTGCGTGAGGAGGGCTATGAAGTCGTGCTGGTCAACTCCAATCCAGCGACGATCATGACCGATCCGGAGCTGGCCGAGCGCACCTACGTCGAGCCGCTGTTGCCGGAGATCCTCGAAAAGGTCATCGCCCGCGAGCGCCCCGATGCACTCTTGCCGACGCTGGGCGGCCAGACCGCGCTCAATCTTTCGCTGCTGCTGGCAGAGACGGGCGTCTTGGCCAAGTACAATGTCGAGCTGATCGGCGCCTCACAAAAGGCGATCGAGATGGCCGAGGACCGCGAGCTCTTCAAGCAGGCCATGGCCCGCATCGGCCTCGAGGTCCCGCGCTCGGGCTACGCCACGTCGATCGCCGAGGCGCGCGAGATCTTGAAGGAGTTCGGCCTGCCCGCTATCTTGCGCCCGTCGTTCACCTTGGGCGGCATGGGCGGCGGCATCGTCTACGAGATGGCCGACTTCGACGACAAGGTCGCCTGGGCCATCGCGCAGTCGCCGCGCGGCCAGGTCCTCGTCGAGGAATCGGTCCTCGGCTGGAAAGAGTACGAGCTCGAGGTGATGCGCGACTGCAAGGACAACGTCGTCGTCATCTGCTCCATCGAGAACATCGACCCCATGGGCGTGCACACCGGCGACTCCATTACCGTCGCCCCGGCCATGACGCTCACCGACAAAGAATATCAGCGCATGCGCGACGCGGCCGCCGCCGTCATGCGCGAAATCGGCGTCGCCACCGGTGGCAGCAACGTCCAGTTTGCCGTCGACCCGGCCAACGGCCGCATGGTCGTCGTCGAGATGAACCCGCGTGTGTCACGCAGCTCGGCGCTGGCGTCGAAGGCCACCGGCTTTCCCATCGCCAAGATCGCGGCCAAGCTGGCCGTCGGCTACAGCCTCGACGAGATCGAAAACGACATCACCAGCCGGCCTGGCAGCGACGGTAAACGCCAGTCGACCCCGGCGTCGTTCGAGCCGGTCATCGACTACGTGGTCGTCAAATATCCGCGCTTCGCCTTCGAGAAATTCCCCGGCGCCGACACCACCTTGACCACCCAGATGAAGTCGGTGGGCGAGGCGATGTCCATCGGCCGCACGTTCCAGGAAGCGCTCGGCAAAGCCGTCCGCAGCCTCGAGATCGGCAAGACGGGCTTCGACCCCATCGGCGTCGGCACCCTCGACGAGCTGCGCGCCCGCATCGGCACCCCGACGGCAGAGCGCTTCTTTCAGGTCGTCGAAGCCATCCGCCAGGGCATGACGGTCGACGAGGCGTTTGCGCTCACCAAGATCGATCCGTGGTTCCTGACCCACGTGCAGCAGATCCTAGCCACAGAAGCCCTTCTCGACGGTGGCAACTTGTCGGAATTGACCGCGGCGGCCATGCGCGGCTTCAAGCAGACGGGCCTGTCCGACCGGCGCATGGCGCAGCTTTTGGCAACGACGCCCGACGAGGTCCGCGCCCGCCGCAAGGAGCTCGGCGTCGTCGCCACCTACAAGCGCGTCGATACTTGTGCCGCCGAATTTTTGGCACACACGCCGTACCTCTACTCGACTTACGAGACGCCCATCACCGTCGACGGCGTCGCTGTCTCGGGCTGCGAGGCCCGCGTCACCAACAAGAAAAAAGTCATGATCCTCGGCGGCGGCCCCAACCGCATCGGCCAGGGCATCGAGTTCGACTACTGCTGCGTCCATGCCGTCCAGGCCCTCCGCGAAGAGGGATATGAGACCATCATGGTCAACTGCAATCCGGAGACGGTCTCGACGGACTACGACACCGCCGACCGCCTCTATTTCGAGCCGCTCACCCGCGAAGACGTCCTCAACATCTGCGACGTCGAGAAGCCCGACGGCGTCATCGTCCAGTTCGGCGGTCAGACCCCCCTGCGCCTCGCGGTCGGCCTGGGCGAAGCCGGCATCAAGCTCCTCGGCACCAGCGCCGACGCCATCGATCGCGCCGAAGATCGTCAGCGCTTCGGCGAGGTCATCGAAAAGCTCGGGCCCACCACCGGCCTCAAAGCGCCGCCCTGGGGCACCGCCCGCACCGTCGACGAAGCCCTCGCAGTCGCCGCCAAGATCGGTCTGCCGCTCGTCGTCCGTCCATCCTATGTCCTCGGCGGCCGGGCCATGGAAGTGGTCTACGATCTCGACCAGCTCAGCGCCTACGTCAAACGGGCTCTACTGCTCGGCAGCGACGGAGAAACCCGTACCGAGAATCCCCTGCTGCTCGATCGGTTCCTTTCCGACGCCATCGAGGTCGATGTCGACGCCGTCTCCGACGGCACGGAGACGGTCATCGGCGCCGTCATGGAGCACATCGAAGAAGCCGGCATCCACTCCGGCGACTCGGCCTGTGCGCTGCCGCCGTTTTCGTTGTCAGCGACGGTCATCGCCACCATCAGCGCGCAGGTCAAGGCGCTGGCCAAAGAGCTCGGCGTGGTGGGCCTCATGAACGCGCAGTTCGCCGTCAAAGACACCGAGGTCTACCTCCTCGAGGTCAACCCACGCGCCTCGCGCACCGTGCCGTTCGTCTCCAAGGTCACCGGCCAGCCGCTGGCCAAGATCGCCGCCAAGGTCATGGTCGGCCGCACCCTACGTGAGCTCGGCGTACGCGAGATCATTCCGCCCCACGTCGCTGTCAAAGAGGCCGTCTTCCCCTTCGCCAAGTTCCCCGGCACCGACACGCTGCTTGGCCCGGAGATGCGTTCCACAGGCGAGGTCATGGGCATCGATGTCGATTTCGCCCACGCGTTCGCCAAGGCCCAGCTGGGCGCCGGCACCCGTTTGCCGACGGTGGGACGGGTCTTCATCAGCGTGCGTGAATCGGATCGGGCCGCTGCCGTCGAGGTCGCCCGTGCGCTCGTCGACCAGGGCTTCACCATCCTGGCCACCCACGGCACCGCCGAGCATCTGCGTGCCCACCACGTCGCTGCCGAAGGCGTCAACAAGGTCCGCCAGGGCCACCCACACTGTGTCGACGCCCTCCTCGAAGGCACCGTGGCCATGGTCTTCAATACCGTGTCTGGGGCGCAGGCCATCGCCGACTCGTTCTCCATTCGGCGCACTGCGCTCGTCAAAGACGTACCCTATTTCACGACGGTGGCAGCGGCGCGCGCAGCGGCCAAAGCCATCGCCGCCCTCCGCTCGGGTTCGCTCGAAGCGCGCTCGCTCCAAGAGTATCACCCGGCTCTCAGAGCCTAAGGACCAAGGACCGATCATGGAAAAGAAGCCGATGACTCCGCGCGGAGCTCAGACCCTCAAGGACGAGCTCAAGCGCCGCAAAGAGGTCGATCGCTACAAGATCGTGAAGGCCATCGAAGAGGCCCGCGGCCACGGCGATCTGTCCGAAAACGCCGACTATTCCGCTGCCAAAGAGCACCAGGGCTTCAACGAAGGCCGCATCAAAGATCTGGAGTCGATGCTGGCGCTGGCAGAGATCATCGATCCCGCGACGCTGTCGGGCAACAAAGTTTCGTTTGGTGCCACGGTCACCCTTTGCGACGCTGAGAACGACGAAGAAACCATCTACGCCATCGTCGGTGAGCAAGAGTCGGACATCAAGCGCGGCCTGTTGTCGATCGCCGCTCCCGTCGCCCGCGCCATCATCGGCCGCGAGGTCGGCGAGACCGTCACCGTGCGCACACCAAAGGGCCCGCGCGAGTACGAGATCCGCAAGGTCGTTTTCAAGGACATCACCAGCTGAAACTCGCTGCTGTCACACCAGTGCGCTAGCTTTCGTCTATGCCCACTTTGCGCGAGCGACTCGAAGCCAACGAGCGCTTGGTCCTGTCCCCATTCGCCGCTTTCACCGCCGATTCCAAGGGAAGGCAGCGACCCGAAGCGCCCTGCGACATGCGCCCGGCGTATCAGCACGACCGCGACAAGATCATCCACAGCAAAGCCTTTCGTCGCCTCGCCGGCAAGACCCAGGTTTTTCTGGCGCCCGAAGGAGATCACTACCGCACCCGCATCACCCACACCCTCGAAGTGGCGCAGTTCGCCCGCTCCGTCGCCCGTGCGCTCCTGCTCAACGAGACCTTGGTCGAGGCCATCGTCATGGGCCACGATCTCGGGCACACGCCGTTCGGTCACGCTGGCGAGAAGGTCCTAGCCAAGCTCCTCCCCGACGGCTTTCACCACGTCAAACAGTCGCTGCGGGTGGTGGACCAGCTCGAGCGCGACGGCGTTGGCCTCAACCTCACCTTCGAGGTCCGCGACGGCATCTTGAAGCACTCGAAGGGCAAGGGCGCCATCTTCAGCGACAACCCCAACCTCACCGCCATGACGCTCGAGGGCCAGATCGTCCGTATCGCCGACATCGCCGCGTACGTGAACCACGACTTCGACGACGCGGTGCGCGCCGGCATCCTCAAAGCCGAGGACCTACCCGAGTCGGTGTCGAAGGTTCTTGGCACCACCCACAGCCAGCGCATCGACACCATGATCCGCGATCTCGTCGAGCACTCCCGCTTCGAGGTCAAGCGCATGATCCGTATGAGCGACCCCGTGCTCCAGGGTCTCTATGGTCTGCGCGATTTTCTCTACGAGCGCGTCTACGAGTCCAAGGGCATCCGCGAGGAGTTTTCGAAGGCGCAGCGGATCTTGGAAGAGCTGTGGAATCATTTCCACGAGCACGCCGACGAGTTCCGCGAGAAACACTGGCCGCGCGGCACGCGCAGCGACGAGAGCCTGGACCGCGCAGTAGGTGACTATCTGTGCGGCATGACCGATCGCTACGCTATGCGCATCTATCAGGAAGTCAGGCTGCCTCGCCCGTGGACGGTCTACTGACGACCTTCACCGACCACAGCGACGGCGACTACGCCCCGAGTGGGTACTTGGCGGGGTCTTTCTTGAAGTCGGGGTAGCAATCGGCGCAGCAGAACGCCGTGCGCTTGCCCTTGTAGATCACCTGCATGCTCTTGGCGTTGACGGTGAACTCGTCTCCGCTCACCGGGCATTTCATCTTGGTGCCGTTGGGGATCGCGGCGGGCTCACCCGGCGCGCCGGTCGGAATGGTCACCTCACCTACGACGGTAGCCGCCGGCACCGCCGCTACAACGGGCGCAGCGACGGGCGCAGGCGTGTTGGTGACCGGGTGGCTTTTGTCGCAGCTCACCGCAGCGACGAGACAGAGCGAAAGCGCGAGGGAGATTCGAGTCATGCCTCCGAAATTAGCACAAGCGCCACACAACGCACACGCACTGGCGCTGGGTCGCCCCATCAAAGTCGTCGAAGTCGTTGAAATTGAATGAATAAACCCTGAAGCCAGCCTGGCAGGCCGAGTTCAAGACTCGGCACGGCCGCTGCAATGTCCCCTCCTCGTAACCCAACTCAACCAAACCCAACTCAGGAGAAACCCATGCGCAATACTTTGACTGCTCTCGCTCTGACCCTTTTCGCCGTTTCGCCCGCTCTCGCCGCGACCAAGCACAGCAACAAGATCGCCGGCAAGACCACCATCGCCGCCGACGCCAAGCCAGCCGAGAAGCCCGCCGAGGCGAAGCCCGCCGAAGCCACTCCGGCCGAGGGCGCCAAGACCGAAACCAAGACCACCAAGAAGAAGGCGGTCAAGGTCTCGAAGAAGAAGGTCGAAAAGCCGTCCGAGGCGCCCGCCGCGGTCACCCCGGTTCAGTAATCACCGTCTCAAAAGCTCAGAGCTACAAATGGCAACGGCGACCGGGGAAAACCCGAGTCGCCGTTGTCGTTATTACCTGGAACACCAAGAGGGTTCCAGACCTCCGACGGTACGCATGGGCAAAGCCCATGGTTCGCTACGGAAAGATGTGCTCAATAATCGTCGTTGCCGTCCCAGCGCCACTTGCCGCGCAGCAGGTCTTCCTCTTTCGGACGACCTTCGCCTGGCTTCTTCTTCTCGGCGCGCTTCTCGGGGCGAGCCTGACGGCGGCGTTGCTCTTCTTTCGAGACATCCGCCGACGCAATCGGGTAACGCGATCCGCCACCTCGGAACCCACCTGGCCCTCCACCCGGACGCGGGGGTCCACCAAAGCCACCCGGACGCGGCGCGTAGCCGCCTCCTGGTCCACCCGGTCCGCCTGGCCCACCCGGTCCGCCTGGCGGACGAGGACGTGGTGCCGGACGAGGGGCGCCTGGGGCCCGCTCTTGCGCCTTCTCGACGAAGACGCTACGGCCGGAAAGCATCTGGCCGTTGAGCTCCTTGATGGCGCTGTCTGCATCTGGATCGGTGGCCATCTCGACGAAGGCAAACCCGCGTGGCTTTTGGGTCTCCCGGTCGACTGCGATTCGCACGCTCTGGACCGCACGCCCGCCATTCCCAAATGCGTCTCTGAGCTCTTGCTCGGTGATCGCGTACGACAAATTCCCCACAAACAACTTGGTACCCATTCGCTCCTACTCGTGCTCCTTGTACATCCGGTTAGACTACATTCCGGCCGACGGCGAAATGCCGTCTGATTTTGACGGCGCTCAGGCGAGCGCCACTCAACTTTCATGCTATGCCTCACTCGGGCGCTAAGCAAGCACGGAAACGCGTGCGTTTCGGTGAGAGTATTTGTAGGCCCGGTCAAATACTTTGGCCGGCTCGAACGTATCAACGGGTGAGGATCCCATGCGCAAGCACAACCATCGTGCGGCACTCGTTGTTTCTCTCGGAGCCCTGGTCTTGGTTGGCGCGATCAGCGCACCGTCTTCCGCGCAACCAGCACCAGTGGCGGCACGGACGGTTCAAGTCGGCGTCAGCACCGGGTCGCCCGGTATCCCTGCGCAGCCCATGCCCGTCGATGGGTCCGTCGATCCCTATCTCCCCGACGGTGACTACGACCCTGATATCGATTCGTACTCCGCCGAGCAGCAGGTGTACTACGACAACCAAGCTGCCGCACAATACGACGACGGCTATGATCCCGAGGCGTACACGCAGTTCCAGTCGGAGCTCGATCCCTATGGCAGCTGGATCGACGATCCCACCTATGGGCATGTCTGGGTGCCTGCGCAGAGCGAAGTGGGCTACGACTTTTCGCCGTACTCGACGGGCGGCAACTGGACGCTGAGCGACTACGGCTGGACCTGGCTGTCTGACTGGAGCTGGGGTTGGGCACCGTTTCACTACGGTCGGTGGATGTCGCTGTCGGGTCGTGGCTGGTGCTGGCTGCCTGGCCGCGTGTGGGGTCCAGGCTGGGTAAGCTGGCGCGCCGGTGGTGGATATGTCGGCTGGGCGCCGCTACCGCCACGTGGCGTCACCATCGGGCCGCCGCCGCCGCGTGGGGGCGTGATGTCGGCCTGGCGTTTCACCACCGCAGTCAATCTCGGACGCCGTGGTCCTGGGTATCTGCCGGCGCATGTTGTCCCGTCGGTGTTCACGCGTACGGCCGTCATCAACAACGCGCGCACTGTGAACCTCGGCAACGCCACGGTTCATGTCAACGCCGGCCCGACTGGCATTGCCGCACCTGGCTCGGGGGCGGGCCTGTCGATGCCGGTCCAGCTCCGCACCACCGCTCCTTCGGCGATGCCGCACCCCCAGATACAGGCCCGTGCTGGCGTCTCACTGGCCGAGCGGCCGTGGCATGGCGCGCAGGCAACACAGATTCCTTCGCGCTCGATCATGGTCACCGCCAGACCGTCGGCACCGTCGGTGCGGGCGCCGTCTTCGATGATCGCCCAGCCGTACACGATGCACTCGGCGCAGGTCCCGCAGCGACAGCTCCCAACCTATCAAACCCCAGCGAGCAACCCGTATCCACAGCCGATGTATCAACAGCGCGCATACAATCCGTACCCGCAACCCCGGGCCTTTAGTCCCCCGCCACAGCGGACGTATGCGCCGTACCAGCCGCGGGCATATGCGCCGTCGCAGCCAGTCTATCGGCAACCTTCCTACCAGGCGCCATCGCAGCCGGCATATCGCGCACCGGCCTATCAGGCGCCTCAGTACCACAGTGCGCCTAGCTACTCGGCGCCGTCGCGGCCCTCCGCTCCGTCGGGCGGATTCTCTCGTCCTTCGTCGCCGTCGCCGTCGTTCCACTCGGGTGGCGGCGGCGGTCGTCACCGCTGACTACTGAAGCTGGCTCAGCACCAAGATCCGCGTCGTGGCTTCATGATACGGGTAGCCGCGGGCGCGATGGCGTTCTGCTCCCGAGGCTGCGCGGTAGTACAAGTTGAGCGCCCGCGGACGATCGGCGGTCTCGAGTAGTCGGGCGAGGCGGTAGAGGGCGGGCTCGTTGGCACCTGGTAGATCGGGTGCGATGGCCGCTTCGAGACGGCGCCGGGCACCGTCGAGGTCGCCGCGCTCCTCAGCCGCAACAGCCGCCAAGGTCAGGGCTTCGATCCGGAGTGCAGGTTCGCGCTTGGCCTTGGCCGCCGCCTCATCGAATCGACGTATTGCGGCCACGAGATCGTGCTCAGTTAGTCGCGTCTTTCCGTCGGCCACGAGGCCAGTCGGGCTCAGGCACGCGCAACACAGTGGCACCAACGCGAGCAGTCTCACCACGACATGGTATCGTGCCGCGAATGGCCAAGGTGGATCTTGCGCTCAAGGAGACGTTTCGACGCGTCCGCGGGCGGATTGAGTCGTATGGCGTGCAGGTGTACATCGGCGACGTGCTCGACCCCAACACCGGTACTTTCGACGGGCTGGAGATTGGCATCGACTATGCCAATGACCTCGAGATGTCTCTGTTCGTTTTGCTGCACTTGTTTGGTCACACGGTCCAGTGGAACACCGTGCCGTCCTATCGCACCATCGACGCGCGCGTCCGTCCGGGCGCTGCGCCAGAGATCATCGAAGAGGCCAAGGTCTATGAAGGCAATGCCTCGCGCCTTGGTCTGAGCCTATTGCACAGCGCCGGAGTCACCGACCGCGATCAGTGGCTCAGCGACTGGTGCGGCTCGGATTGGAACTATCTGTCGGAGTACTACTCGACGGGAAAACTGCCGGCCTGGGAGAATCTGCGGACGGGTAGTCATCCGCTGTTGTCGCCGTTGCCCATTCCCGCGTTCGTGCCGCGCCGGTTTTACCCGCGCTACGCCTTCTAGCTGCGTCTCGAGCTGCGGAATTTACCTCGCGGAAACGTGGGACCGTGCACGCTCTTGGGCATGGAGCGGGTGCCCAAGGTGCGTAGACGGTGGCGGATGGCTACGCCGAGGGTGCATGCACGTGGCGAGGCGCGGCTCGATGCGATGCTCGAGCTCGTCGAGGAGGCGTCGCGTTCGGCGCCGCTGAGCGACGTGCTGGCCGGGATGGCGCGGCGGATCGCGGCCCTGCTCGGGGTCGAGGTGACGTCGGTGTATCTGCGTGAGCCGGGGTCCGATGAGCTGGTGATGCGGGCTACGCACGGCTATCCCGCCGAGGCAGTCGGGCAGGTGCGGCTGGCGATTGGCGAGGGCTTGACCGGGTTCTGCGTCGAGTGTCTGCGGCCGGTGTCGGTGGCGCGGGCCACGTTCGACGCGCGCAACCGTTCGTTCCCGGGTCTCGACGAGGAGCGTTTTCCGTCGCTGTGCGCGGTGCCGCTCGTCGATGGCGGGCGGGCCGTGGGCGCGCTGGTGGTGCAACGACAGCAGCCGCGCGCGTTTGGGGAGCGCGAGGTGGTGTTGATCGCCTCGTTGTGCTCGCCCGTGCTGCTGGCGGTGGAGCGGGCGCGGACACGTCGCGCCGAGCGGGCGCTCGACGACGGGCCGCGGACAGGCCGGCCGCTCGACGTGATGTTGCAGGGAGCGGGCGTCGCGCCGGGCGAGGGTCTCGGTGTGGCGCGCGTGCGTCGCGATGTGGAGCTGAAGTCGGTCTCGGGCTCGACGGAGACTGCGGACGAGCGACGGCGTTTGGCCTCGGCAGTGGCGGCCGTGACCGCCGACGTGGCGGAGCTCGAGGCGTGGGCGCAGGAGAACGTGAGCGGGCTCGAATCGCGGGCGCGCTTGCGTAGTCTCTTGTTGTCGTCACGTGGCGTGCTCGACGACATGTTGCTGCAAGAGCGGATGCGGGACGGCATTGGGCGGAGCACCAGCCGGGGCCTGGTGAGCGCCGACGGGTCCGTCGCGGAGACGATGCAGACCTATACCCGGTCCCTGCTGGCGCTCGGCGATCCGATGTTGGTCGATCGCGCCGTCGAGATGGAGGCGCTGTGCCTGCGGATCCGGGCACGGTTGGCTGGCCCGCCCGAGCGTTTGCCGTCGGGGCGGGTGTGGTGCGCGGGGAGATTGCCGGTGTGCGACGCCTTGTCGTTGGCGCGATCGCAGGCCGCTGGAGTGGTGTTGACGGAGCCAATTGTCGACGGAGACGGACCGACATCGGGCATGCGGGTGGCGGCGGCGCTGGGGATGCCGGTGGTGGTGGGCGTCACCGAGCTGTTTCGCTGGGTGGTGGATGGCGATCGGCTGCTCGTCGACGGTGACAGTGGCCGGGTGATCATCAACCCCGGCCGACCGGAAGTGGCCGCGCTACGCCAGCGACGGCGAGACCGCCGCTAGCTACATCCCGTACTTGGCCAGCTTCTTGTGGAGGCCTTCGCGGGTCATCCCGAGCGTCTCGGCGGTCTTGGTCTTGTTGTTGCCATGCTCGCGGAGTGCGTCGGTGAGCAGCCAGCGCTCGACCTCCTCCATCATGTCCTTGAGCGTGCCTTTTTTCGGCGCCACGCGGCCGAGGATGCCTTCGGCTTTGCGCAGGGCCGGCGCGAGGAGGTCGGGGGTGATGAAGCCCTCGGCGTCGCACTGGATGACCAGGCGCTGCAGCTCGTTCTGGAGCTCGCGGATGTTGCCAGGCCAGCCATACGCGACGAGCTGGTCCATAGCCTCGGGTGTGATGCCAGCGACGGGCTTGTTCATTTCGAGCGTGTAGTGACGCAGGAAATGCTCGACCAGCATGGGAATGTCGTCGCGGCGCTCGCGCAAGGCAGGCAAGTGGAGGGGAAAGACGCGCAGGCGGTAGAAAAGGTCCTGGCGGAAGGCGCCGCGCTCGACCTCTTTTTCGAGGCTGCGGTTGGTGGCGCAGATGATGCGGACGTCGACGGGCTTGGACACCGTCGAGCCGATGGGGCGGATCTCGCTCTCTTGCAAGACGCGCAACAGCTTGGCCTGTAGACCGAGGGGTAGCTCGCCGATCTCGTCGAGAAACAGGGTGCCGCTGTCGGCGATCTCGAAGAGGCCCTTTTTGTCGTGATCGGCGCCGGTGAACGCGCCTTTCTTGTGGCCGAACAGCTCCGACTCGAGGAGGTTCTCGGGGACGGCGGCGCAGTTCTGGGCGACGAAGAGCTTGTCGCGGCGACGGCCCTGATAGTGGATGGCCGAGGCGATGAGCTCTTTGCCGGTGCCGGTCTCACCCTCGATACAGACGGTGGCGCGGGTGTCGATGACCTTCTCGAGCTGGCGGAAGATGACCTGCATCGCCGCCGAGTCGCCGATGATGTCAGCGAAGCGCCGTTTTTCTTCGCGGTTCTTGAGGTATTTGACCTCGCCGCGTAGCTTTTCCTCGGCGAGGCGGAGTCGCTGGACCAGGCGGGCATTTTCGATGGCCAGCGTCGCCAGGCCGGCCAGCGCCGACATCATCTCGAGGTCCTGTTCGAGGAAGAACGCCTTGCCCTCGCGGTTGTCGCACTGAATGACACCGCGGATCGAGTCGCCTTCCCAGAGCGGAACACCGAGGATGGACAGGATCTGCGCCTTCATCACCGACTCGGAGCCGAGCTCTTGGGCGGCGTTGGAGACGAGGACTGCAGCCTTGTCGCGCTGGACGCGACGCACCACGCCACGGCTGACCGGGAAGCGCTCGGCGGTGGAGGTGGCCGGGGTCGGGCCCCGTCGCTGAGCGAACACGGTGTTGAAGCGGCCGTCGCGCTCGTCGGCGAGGTCGATGGCCATGTGCGTGGCGCGCGGCAAGAGCTCGAAGGTGGCCTCGGCCAGACCGGCGAAGACCTCGTTGAGATCGAGACCACGACGCCCGAGCCGCCGGGCCACGTCGTAGAGCGCCGCGGCGCGGGCTGGGTCGCGCTGGACCTTGACCTCGACGGCAGGCAGGTCGGCAAGACGCCGCTCGGCAATGACCTCTTGCCGGTCTCCATCGTGAGGGTCGTCCTCGACGCGGATGCGGCAGATGAGGGTGACTGGCTCGGCGGGGCTGCCAAGGACGATCTGGTCGCCGTCCTCGAGCGGGATCTCCCAGCGGTTGCCTTCACCGTCGAGGATGATCTCGCCGTTGGGGCGGATGATGCGCGAGCCGTTGGTCGACTTGAGGTCGCGGTAGATGTAGCGATCGTCCTCGCGGAAGATCTGGCCGTGCTCGCCCGACAGATGATAGTCGGGCAGGACCACACGATTTTGCGGACCACGCCCCAGCGACACCAGGGAGACGTCCAGGTCGAAAGTGTGCACTGCACCGGAGGCTTGTCCGGACTGAACCTCGAGAGTAATCATCAAGTAATCATCGGGCTTGCGCGTCGTGAGGGTACCGTGGGGTGTGGCTGTGCCCAAGCGTTTTTTGGCGGCGCGTTTTCTGCCCGCAAATCACGCCACATTTCAGGTGGTGACTTTTAGTGCCTTTTGCCGCGCCAGGCCGAAATTTGTGGCTATACTGCGACGCGTTTCAATCCATCCAACACTAAATGGCGCACTTCGTTTCCCTCGTAGTTTTTGATCCGGTCTCGCGCACCCGCGCGGCGCTGAAGTTCGGCTTCGAGCGGGACGGGTTCCAGGTCCTCACTGCAGCCAACCCCGCCGAGACGGTGGCGATGGCGCAAAACCGTGCCGCGCAACTGGTGATTGTGTCGCTGACGCCCGGCGCGCCGATGGCTGACGGCGAACCGGATCCGGCTCAGGGCGAGGCGGCGGAAGAGAGCCTGGCTGCGGCGCTGCAGCTCATCGGTCGCCTGCGGGAGGAAGACCGGACGCGGGATTTGCCGCTGTTGGCGTTGGGGGATCCCGGCGATCGCGAGGCCGCTTTGCGGGCCGGCGCCGACGAGTTCATGGCGCGGCCAGCGTTCATTCGAGATGTCATCACGCTGGCCAAGTTGGCAGTCGCGGTTCGGCAGGACGGCGACGACACCGGCGTCGTGGCCATGCTCGACGACTACGAGCTCTATTTTCTGGTGCGGGCCCTGTCGGCGGCGGGGCGGTCGGGCACACTGGGCCTCGAGCGGGGTCGCCGCGTCGGAGAGGTCCAATTGGTCAAGGGCCAGGTGACCGGCGCGCGCCTCGGTAACATCTCGGGAGCAGTGGCTTTTTCGCACCTGTTGCTCTGGAGTGAAGCCGCGCTGCACCTGAATTTCCAGACTCCGTCGGTGAGCGACCGCAAGATTGGCTCCACCACCGACGAGCTATTGACCGAAGGCGCCAAGTTTGCCCGTGACTTCGAGGCGATGGCCGAGCGGGTGGGTGGCGCCCAGGTCGTGTTGAGGCAGGTGCCGGATCGGGTGGAGGAGTCGCGGGCCAAGATTCCGGCCGAGGTGGCCAGCCTGCTCAAGATCTACGACGGCCGGCGGGCGCTCATCGACATCGTCGAGGACAGTCCGTTCAAGCCGCTCGACACCATCAAGATCACCCATCGTCTGCAAGAGATGAAGGTCCTCGAGCGGGCGACAACCAAGGAGCAGCCGGAGGAGCCGGCTGGCTCGCCGTTGACGGCGGCGCTGGCGGTGCGGGATTGGCTGCTGGGGGCGAAGGCGCTGGTCGGTGAGCGCTCGACGGTGACGGAGGCTGGGCGGCGGGCGGCGGAGGCCATGGCCGAGGAGGCCAGTCGGCGCGAGCTCGAGACGCCTACGCCGGGCACGGACCTGTTCGGCGATACCGATCGGGTGCGGCGGGAACAGTCGGCGCCGACGCAGGTCGAGGACGCACCGACGGCGCCGCGTGAGTCGCACAAATTTCCGCAGGCACGGAACAAGAAGCGCAAGGGCAAGACGGGGCCTGTTCCCAAGATCGACGCCAAGGTGCAAGCCAAGCCCGAATCGATGCCGCCCGCGATCAAGGGCGAGCCCACGCTGATCGATCCGCCGAAGCCGGTGGTTCCGGCGGTGGTTCCCGTCGCGCAGGTGCCGACGTTTGACGACGCTGAGGCCACGGTGCCGTTCATGCGTGTGCCAGAGGAGCCGGCGCCGCGGAAGGGGCCGCCGCCCGAGCCGGCTGATTCTTCGTCGAAGACGCAGCGGATCGAGCTCCTCGATGCGGCGGAGCTGGGGCTGATTCCGGCGATTCCTACGCCAGCGCCGACCGTTACAGAGGTGTCGCGAATTCAGGTCGTGGCGGCGCCACCGACGGTGGAGGTGGCCCCGCATGGCGAAAAGCCCATCGAAAAGCCGGTGCCGGTTGCAGAAGTGCTCGAAGCCAAGCCGGTCGAAAAGCCCGCACCCTTGGAAGCGAAGCCTGCGCCGTCGGTGAAGCTCCCCGGGACCAAGCCTGCCGAGAGCGCGCATGCTGATGCCAAACCCGCCGACAAGCCGGCGAACGGCAAGGCCATGTCGCTCAAGGAAGTCGAGTTCTCCGACGAGGAAGAAGAGTTCTTCGCCCGTGAGGCCGAGCTGGCCAAGGCCGAGGTCGACACGTTCGACGATCTCGAGCCGTCGAGCGCGCCAGTCAAGCGGCGTTGGTTCGGCTTTGGCGGCTCCAAGCCGTCCCAGAATCAGGGTCAGCGCAAGTTCACGGGCCCGTCGGGAAAAGCACCACCGAAGCCAGCTTCCAAGCCCGTCCCGGCCCCGCCCAAGAAACGTTAGATCTTGGTTTCAGGCCGGCTCGGCGTCTTTAGCTCCCGAGTTGCCAGACAATGTCCGTGGAGCCGTGGGGACCGGCGATGCGAAGAGTCAAGCGGCGCGTGCCGGCTTCGATGAGTGGCTGGCCGTCGGCGAGCTTGCGCGGGAAACGGACGCGCCAGCCCCGGCTGAAGACGGTGGCGTGTGGGTAGAGCGCCGTCGCCACGTCGCGTTTTTCTTTGTCGATCTTGATTTCGCTGGCCGAGACCTCACGCCCTTGATCGGTCACGAGCGCGAGGTGCCACAAATGGCGCTCGGGCTTGAAGTTGTCTTCGTCGTGCGTGTGGCTGGCGCTCTCGAGGTGGACCTCCCAGACGTCGGCCACGTCGGCAAAAAAGTCGGAGCGGACCTTTTCTGCCTCGGCGCCGACCAGGCTGAACTGGGCCACCCATTTTTCGGCGTAGGCGGCACGGAACTCGGGCGCGTGTAGGGTTGCGTCGACGCTGAGCGCCTCGTCGAAGTCGAAGCGGACGTGGCCATGGCGGGTCCATTTCAAGACCTGTTGCGGGTACTCTTTGGCCGTCGGCGCGCTCTCAGGCTTGGCCATCGACACGACCTGGCCGTGGCAGGCAGCTCCAGTGACGCAGAGGAGAACCAGGGCGAGCCTCACGAGCGGAAATCCCGGGCGGTGTAGAGCGCGGTGAACGGCGCGTGTTTCTCCACTTCGGCGCGGCCGCCTTCGTCGCGGTCGACGAGCGCAATGACCCGGGCGACCTCGAGGCCGTGGAGGCGAGCCCGCTCGATAGCCTTCAGCGTCGAGGCGCCGGTGGTGCAGACGTCCTCGACGATGGCCACCACCGTGCCGGCAGCGACCCGGCCTTCGACCCAGCGCTGCGTGCCGTGCTCCTTGGGCTCTTTGCGAATGTAAAAGGCGTCGAGCGGCCGGCCGAGCTGAAAGGACACCGTGGCCACCGCACTGGCGATGGGATCGGCGCCCATGGTGAGGCCACCTATGGCGCGGACCTCGGGGGCGATGTGTGCGAGCAGATCGCACAGCACCGTGCCGACGAGAAAATGACCTTCGGCGCTGAGGATGGCCTGCTTGCAGTCGATGTAGAACGTCGACGGCTTGCCGGAGGCCAAGATCACCTCGCGCTCGACGTAGGCATGGGTCTTCAACAGCTCGAGTAGCCTGATGCGCGGAACGCTCACGACGTCCTCCGGGTGAGGCGACGTCGACCCAGCGACGGAAGCTCGGGGATGTCTGGCCGCGTCTGCAGATGGTGGGGCGGGACTAGCTGCGGCAGCGTTTGCGGTGCAAGGGGCTGCGGCAATGCTGGTGCCAGCGACGGCAAAGTGGCCGGCGAGATGTCCGGAAGCGTCCTTGCGGCGCGTGGCATGCGGATCTGGCCTTCGAACAACGCACCGTCGTCGATGATGACCCGCGGGGCCTCGAGATCGCCGCGCACGTCAGCGGTGGACAGAAGGCGGATGGACGCCGTGGCCTTCACGGGTGCGCGCAGGGCGCAGCCGAGGACCACGTCGCGGGCGGTGATCGTGCCGCCAATCTGTGCGCCGGCATGAAGCGTGACGGTGGCCGCGGTCTCGACGTGACCGTCGACCGTTCCGGCGATCTCGACGTCGCCAGATGCGTGGAGCGGGCCGGAGATCCGGGTGCCGGCAGCGATGAAGGTGATTCCGATGGCCATGCCCGACGCTAACAGCGACGACAGCTACGGTCAAACCCAGACCGATCATTCGACCGAGGCCCAGCGACGTTGACCGACAGGCATCGCGACCGTATCCTCCATTCGCATGTCCGCGCCCAAGCAGAGACCAGTAGCCTCCGTCGACGAGCTGGTCGGCCACTTTCATTCCGGCGGCAAGCCAACATCGGCGTTTCGCGTGGGGATGGAGCACGAAAAGATCCTGGTGCGGGCCGACGGTAGCGCGCCGGATCACGGTCTCATCGGCCAGTTGCTGGCGCGCTTGCGCGACAGTGGATGGGAAGGCATCGAAGAGCACGGGGCCCTCATCGCGCTGGAGGGTGGGGCGCGCGGCAACGTCACCCTCGAGCCGGGTGGCCAGTTCGAGCATTCGGGGGCGCCGTGGGCGTCGGTGCTCGACGCCGTTCGCGACAACGACGCCCATCTCGACAGCCTGCTGCCGCATCTCGAGGCGCTTGGCTTGACCATGCTCGGCGTCGGGTTTCGGCCGTTTGGCACGCTCGACGATGTGCCGTGGATGCCGAAGGGTCGCTACAAGATCATGCGCGCCTATCTGCCGACGCGGGGGCAGCGTGGGCTCGAGATGATGAAGCGGACCGCCACGGTGCAGGCCAACGTCGACTTTGTCGACGAGGTCGACGCCATGGATCAGCTGCGGATCAGCCTGGGGCTGTCGTCGCTGGTGACGGCGTTGTTTGCGGCGTCGCCACTGGTCGACGGGCGGCCGTCGGGGTATCAGAGCTATCGGGCGGCGGCCTGGCTCGACACCGATCCCGACCGTTGTGGGCTGTTGCCGTTTGCGTTCGAGCCTGGGGCTTCGTTCCGGCATTACGCCGAGTGGGCGCTCGATGTGCCGCTGTTCTTCATCTATCGTGACGGCGCGTATCGCGGCCTGGCCACGCGGACCACGTTTCGGCAGTTTCTCGTCGAGGGCGTGGGGGATGAACGGGCGACGATGGGCGACTGGGAGCTGCATCTGTCGACGCTGTTTCCCGAGGTCCGGCTCAAGCGCTACCTCGAGGTTCGGCAGGCAGATGCGTCGACGCGGGGCATGGTCGGTGCGCTGCCGCCCTTGTGGCGCGGCATTCTCGACGACGGCGGCGCGCGAAAAGCGGCCTGGGCCTTGGTGAGTGACTGGAGCTTCGAGGAACGCTTGGCGCTCTATCGTGAGACGCCGCGGGCTGGGCTACGCGGACGGGTGCGGGGCAAGACGTTGCTTGAGCTGTGCGGAGAGCTGGTCTCTGTGGCCAAGGCGGGACTGGCCCGGGTGGATCCGACGGCGGTGCCGCTGCTGGCCCCGCTCGAGCGGATTGTCAGCGAAGGTCGCTCGACGGCCGATGCGGTGCTCGACGCCTATCAGGCACACGGCGGTGATCCCGCGAAATTGATTGCGGCGCTGAAGATCTAGCCTAGCAGGCGGCGCAGCTCGGCAAGGGCCTCGGCCAGCGTCGGGATGGCGATGCTCTGGGGCTGGGTCAGCGCCGCCAGATCGGCGTCGGTGAGCTGCTCGCGTGGCTTGGCGAGCGCGCGGGCTATCTGCTCCTCGCTGATGCCGCATGCTTGGGCCAAGCTCTCGAGGTCTACCGAGCTGACACCGTTGAGGCCGTTGGTGGGCGGTGGCTGTTTCTCCGGCTGGGCGACGGTGGCAGCCGTTACGATTGGCACAGGCACGTCGGGTGGCGGAGGAGGAGGCGCCACCACCGGCTTCGGTCCCGACACGGTTTCGCTGTCGAAAGAAGCGGGCGGGACCGCCGGGATGGCCGGCGAGGTCGGCGGCTCGGGCATGAGGTCCGCCTGACTCTGATCGCGCTGACGAAAGGCGAGGGCGCGATCGACGACCGCCTGGCTTTCGGCGTCGAGCTTGGTGAACTTGATGCCCATGCCGTGCGCTTTTTGCGGCTGGGCGGCGTCGTATTCGCGCACCCACTGGACCTGGCCTTCGCCGCGAATGACCGCGGTGGCACCGGCGTCAGCGAGAACGAACTCGAAGCGCAGCGGCGTGCCCTGCGCCTTGGGCGTCTTCGTGGCAATGAAGATGCCGCCCTTCGAGATGTTCACCGCGTACTTCTGGATGAAGGTCTCGACGTCGGGGTACTTGAGCTTGATGCGCATCGAGGACGCCGTTTGGCGCTCCCCGATCCGCGCGTCTTTCTCCGCCACGGCCATACCGTATCACTGTTGGTGCGGATCCCGAAAGGTTCGGGCTCGGTAATCGGTCGAGCCTTGGGACAGCTATGCGCTGATGAGGCCGTAGACCGAGGCCAGCGCCTCGTCGAGTCGGCTGGCGTCGGTGCCGCCGCCCTGGGCGAGGTCAGGCTTGCCGCCGCCCTTGCCGCCGACGAGGGCTGCCAAGGCGGAGATGATCTTGCCGGCATGGGCGCGGCTGACGAGATCGGCGGTGACCGCAGCGACGAGAGCCACTTTGCCGTCTTCGCCGACGCCGCCGAGGACCACCACGCCCGAGCCGAGCTTGTTGCGCAGCTGGTCTGCCACTTCGCGGAGTGCTTTGGGATCGGCGACATCGGAGCGCGAGGAAAGGACCCGGATGCCATGGACCTCGCGGGCTTCGGATAGCAGATCGCGGCCTCCGCCCGAGGCGAGCTTGCGTTGCAGCGCGTCGACCTTGCGCGACTCGTCCTTGAGGTCCTTCTGCAACCGCTCGACCTGCGCAGCGACGGTAAACAGCGGCGCATGTAGCCGCTCGGCCGCTTCTCCGAGCTCGGCCTCGAGACGCTGGACATACTCGACCGCACCGGTGCCGGTCACGGCCTCCACACGACGCACGCCCTGGGCAATCCCGAGCTCGGTGGTGAGCTTGAAAAAGCCGATGTCCCCGGTACGGGCGACATGGGTGCCGCCGCACAGCTCCACCGATTGCTGGCCGAGACGCAAGACACGGACGCGGTCGCCGTATTTCTCGCCGAACAGCGCCATGGCGCCGAGCTGTTTGGCGGCATCGAAGTCGGTCTCTACTGTCTCGGTCTCGGCGTTCTTCAAGATCTCGAGATTGACCAGCTGCTCGACCTGGCGCTTCTCACCGTCGGTGAGCGGCTGAAAATGGGAGAAGTCGAAGCGCAGCCGATCCGGCGCGACCAACGAGCCCTTCTGGGCCACATGATCGCCGAGCACGGTGCGAAGGGCCCAGTGAAGAAGGTGGGTGGCGGAGTGGTTCTTGCGCACCAGGTCGCGCCGCGCGCTGTCGACGGCAAAGTGGGCCTTGGCGCCGGCCTTGACCGTGCCCGAGGTGACCTTGCCGAGCTCGACGATGACGTCGCCGCCGGGCTTGATGGTGTTGGTGATCTCGATCGAAAAGCCGTCGCCGCTGATGGTGCCGAGATCGCCGACCTGGCCGCCGGACTCGCCGTAAAATGGCGTCGCTTTGGCCACGATCTGCACCGTAGTGCCTGCCGCAGCCTCGGAGATGGTCTTGCCGGTGCTGTCGAGCAGCCGGATGATGGTGCCGTCGGATTCGACCGCGTCGTAGCCCAAAAACGCGGTCGGGCCGAGCTCCTCGCGCAAGGCTTTGTAGACGTCAGCGACGGCAGTCTGATCGGTGGTAAAGTCTTCCGACCGCGCCCGCTGCTTGCCCATCTCCGTCTCGAAGCCGGCTTCGTCGATGCCAAAGCCGCGCTCCTCGGCAATGACGCGCGTCAAGTCGGCCGGAAAGCCAAAGGTGTCATACAGCTTGAACACGGTGGCACCGGCCAGCGTGCTCTTGGCCGGCAGCCGCGCAAATTCGTCGTCGAGCAGCTTGAGCCCGCGGTCCATCGTGCGTCGGAAGCTCTGGTCTTCGTTCTCCACAGAGCGGCCAATGAGGCTCTTGGCAGCGACGAGCTCTGGATACACACCGCTCATGCGCACCACCAACTGCTCGCACAGATGACGGAACTCGCCCTCTTTGAGACCCAGCCGGACCCCGTGTCGGATGGCGCGCCGCATGATGCGTCGGAGGACATAGCCGCGGCCCTCATTCGACGGCATGACGCCGTCGGCGATGAGAAACGTGGTCGCGCGACAGTGATCGGCCAACACGCGCATCGACACGTCGTCGTCGCCCATGGTGCCGTGGTAGTCCTTCTTGGCCATGCGCGCGGCTTCGTCGACGAGCGGCCGCAACAGATCGGTGTCGTAGTTGGACTGCACGCCCTGGAGCACCGTCGCCATACGCTCGAGGCCCGCGCCAGTGTCGATGGAAGGCCGCGGCAGCGACTCGAGGGGGGCGTCTTTGAGCTTGCGCTCGTATTGCATGAACACCAGGTTCCAGATTTCCATCCAGCCGGTGCCGTCGGCGGCTGGCTCGTCGCCGAACTTGCGAGGATCGGGGTCGCCGTTGCCGATGAAGTAGTGCAGCTCGGAGCACGGACCCTGAGGCCCCGTGTCGCCCATCATCCAGAAGTTGTCCTTCATGCCGAGGTCGAAGATGCGATCGTCGCCGAACCCGCTGACTTTTTTCCACAGCGCGCGGGCTTCGTCGTCGGGGCCGAGCTCGCCTTCGCCGCCAAAAACCGTGATGACCATGCGGCTCGGGTCGACGCCAATCTCCTTGGTCAGCCATTCCCAGGCGTACACGATGGCGCCTTCTTTGAAATAGTCGCCGAAGCTGAAGTTGCCGAGCATCTCGAAGAACGTGTGATGGCGCGCGGTGCGGCCGACGTTCTCGAGATCGTTGTGCTTTCCGCCGGCGCGGACGCATTTTTGCGACGAGGTGGCGCGCTGATAGGGCCGTGATTCCTTGCCGGTGAAGACGTCTTTGAACTGGACCATGCCGGCGTTGGTGAACAGCAGCGTCGGGTCGCTCTGGGGAACGAGCGGCGAGCTGCGCACGACGGAGTGGCCGTGCTTCGAAAAATAGTCGAGGAAGCTGCGACGGATCTCCGCGGACTTCGGGCCCTCACGATTCATGCGCGCTGATATAGCACACCGACCGTCAGTATTCGTAGCCGACCAGGAAGAGTCCGCCGAAGTACTGGTCGACGGCGCTCGACGGATGCGCGCCCGACGGGTCTGCCGTCGGATCGAGGGGTGCAAAGGCAAAGGCGTAGCGCGAATAGAAGCCCGAGGCGCCGACCTTGAGGCCGCGCCAGGCAAAGAACTCGAGTCCGCCTTCGATGCGGATGCCGTAGACGTCCGCCGGCCCGTACCGGTCGGGGCTGGTGACCGAGCCGGCGTCGACGACGAGGCCATAGCGAAAGCTGACCGAGATGCGTGCCCATTCGGTGAAGTGCAGGCGCAGGCCAAGGCCGAGGTTGAGCTGTTTGTAGGCGACGTCGGGCGGGGCGACGTCGATGGGATTGCCGTCGGGGTCGAGCTTCTTGGCGACGGTAAACTGGTGCAGACCGCCGCCGATGAGGACCACCAGCTCGGGCCGGGGCATGGGCTTGTAGAGGACGAAGCGCCAGCGGAGACCGCCTTCGACGCGGAGCTCGGCCGTGTCGTAACGACCGCCGTCGGGGCCGCGTGAGGGCGGCCAGAAAGGCACGTTCAACGTGGCGCCAAAGCCCAGGCCGACGAAGGCGTCGCGCAGGCGCCCACGGGTGAACGCGAAAGGGTAGACGGTGCCGTCGATGCCGAGCCCACCGACGACGCCAGTGGCAAAGCGCGGCAGTGCGGACGGCACGAAGTCGAAGCTGCGTCCGGAGATCATGGCTGCGGCCGACAGATCAAACCACGGCGCCCAGCGCGGGCGACCTGGCTGTGTCTCCGGCGGCGGTGGCGGCGGTTCCTCGACGACGACCGGCTTCACCTGGCGCGGTTTTTGGCGCGGAGGACGCGTCCGTTCTTTGGGTGCTTGGGCCGGCGGTGGAGGCTCAGGATCCGCGGTCGCGACTTTTGGCTTTTGCGGAGACGCTGGCTCCGACGGTGGTGGCGGTGGCGCGCCGACGATGGTCGCAAACGCCCGATTCACCTCCGCCGCCAGCAGCGACAAGACGGGCGCCTCGACGCGGGGCCCTTTGAGCGGATAGCGCAGCCGCTCCGAGGTCTGGCCCGACTTGCCGTTGCGCAGGCTGACCACCAGCTCGAACTCCGCGCCCTGCTTGCGTACCACGCCAATCACCACCCAATCGGCGTGCAGATCCTCGGCGATGGCCGCCACGTCGTCGGGCCCGGTGCCCTTGGCGAACAGCTTCTTCGCCGACGCCGACCAGCGTTGCGACGGAATGATGGAAGCCATGCGCCGCACCGCGCGCACCACCTCCGCCTCGGCGCGCTGCGCCTGTGGTCCGGTGAACGGCACCACGATCAGCTGCGGTTTGTCGGCCGCAGCGGTTGCCGACCACACTGCGAGCGCAGTGACGAGAAGTCCGCGGAGCCGGGACAATATTTTCTAGCGTCTCCTCGAGATGTCGATCTCCAGCACCTCTTCGTTCGTCGCTGGGCGCGATTGCGGATGCGCCGACTGGGCCCCCAGATCGGTGGTCCCCTTGCCCACGCCGCGGAACTGGAGCGCAAAGTCGTCTGGCGTGGTCGACGCGGCGAGCGCCGTCTCGTAGGTGATGACGTTGCGGATCACGAGATCGGTGAGGCACTGATCGAAGGTCATCATGCCGTACGGGTTGCGGCCGCCGGCGATGGCATCGTGAATCTCGCGCGTGCGCTTGGGATCCTCGATGAGCTCGCGAATGCGCTGGGTCATGACCAAGATCTCGACGGCAGGTACCATGCCTTTGCCGTCGGCGCGGGCGACGAGCCGCTGGCTGATGACGCCCTTCAAGACCGACGCCAGCGCCAGGCGAATCTGGCCCTGCTGGTGGGGCGGGAACATGCCGATGATGCGGTTTACTGTCTCCACAGCGTCGAGCGTATGCAACGTCGACATCACCAAGTGGCCGGTCTCCGACGCATGCAGCGCGGTCTCGATGGTCTCTTCGTCACGCATTTCTCCGACGAGAATGACGTCGGGATCTTGGCGGAGCGCGGCGCGCAAAGCCTTCGAAAAGCTGACCGCGTCGAAGCCGATCTCGCGCTGGTTGACCACCGAGCGCCGATCTCGGTGCATGAACTCGATCGGATCTTCGACGGTGACGATGTGTGCGGCGCGGTTGCGGTTGATGTAGTCGATCATCGCCGCCAGCGTGGTCGACTTGCCGGAGCCGGTGATGCCGGTGACCAAGATGAGCCCGCGCTCTTCCTGACACAGCGCCTCCACCGTCGGTGGCAGGTTGAGCTTGTCGAAGCCGGGGACCTCGGGCGGGATGATGCGGAGGACCATGCCGGTCTGGCCGCGTTGCTTGAAGACGTTGACGCGGTAACGGACGCCGTCGGGGGTGCCGTAGGACAGGTCGGCGTCGTGGTTCTTGTCGAACTCTTCGCGCTGCTTGTCGTTCATCAAGTTGACGGCGAAGGTGCCGATGACCTCGGCGGTGAGCGGCGGCGTGTCGCGCAGCGTGCGGAGGTCGCCGCGGATCCGGAAGACGGGCGGCAGGCCGGCCTTCAAGTGCACGTCGGAGGCGCCAAGCTGACGGGCTGCCCCAAGGACGTGATCGAGGTTCTGGTTCATGGCTCCAGAGTACCGAGAAAGTGGGGGGCACGGGCGCCCTGTGATACGATGTCGCTCTGAAGATGAGCCCAGCGCCGCAGTTGTCCCAGTGCCCACACTGTCGGGCCGAGCTGCCGGAAGACGGATCGTTTTGTAACGCGTGTGGGCGACGGGTGGAGGGCTGGCAGAAGCCGCCCGCAGGCGCCGCGCCGGCCGCCTCAGCGACGGTAGCACCCGATTCGGCCACGCAACGGATGGAGCCCACGCCTAGCCTGTTGCGGGCTGCGGCAGTGGGGGCGAAGCCGAAAGGAGATGCGCCGCCAGAGGCTGATGCGCCAGCTGTCGAATCGGACAGCGCCGTCATGCGGGCCGTGCAAAGTCGTCGCGCGCCGGTGGTGATCAGCGTGATAGCCATCTTGGCCGTCGCTGCGGGGCTGGGAGCGTATCGGTTGTTGCGCCGGACGCCCGCGCCGGCACCGACGCCTGTGCAGCCGATCGTGGTCCAAACGCCAGCTTTGCCAGCAGTTCCAGTGGTGAACGCCAAACCTGGTCGTCGTCGTGCGCATCGTGCCGAGCCGATGCAGGTCAGCGACGGCGCAGCCCCGAGGGCTACGGCCCATGCCAGCGATGCGTTACCCAAAAAAACGGTCGCCACCGACTCCCGGCCGTTGCCATCGTCGACGTCGACGGTGCCGGCGCCCAAAGCAGGTGCCAAGGGGACCGCCGCCCCCATCGTGCCGCCTGAAGACCTGCCCTCCGACTCCACGCCGCTGACCGAAGCCGAGCGCGAGCAGCAGGCCGAAGCCTCCATCGACGCCGACGGCGTCCGCTTCGTCATCAAGAGTCACATCAGCCAGGTGCACGCCTGCTACAGTCGCTTTTTCAAGGACAGCTCGCCTGGCGGACGTGTCGATCTAGGCTTCGTCATCAACAAGAACGGCCGCGCCATCCGCGCCAAGGCGGAGGCCAACACCACCGGCTCCCCCGAAGTGGCCGGCTGTCTCGAAGCACGTATCAAAGAGTGGGACTTTCCCCGCCCCGTCGGTGGCGACTATGAGCTGGTCTACCCGTTCGTCTTTGCTGCGGGGACGTGATGAGTCAAGCTGACGGACAAGAAGTACTCGTCGTCGATGCCGATCAAAACGTGCAGCGTGGCCTCGGCCAGTTGCTGCAGTCGGTGGGTCTGCAGCCGACGATGTTGGCTGATCCGGAGCGGGCCCATGAGATCGCGCGCGACAAGTTTTTTGCCGTCGCGGTCATCGATCTCGACACGCCGACGCCCAACGCTGGGCTGGAGCTGGTGCGCCTTCTCCGTCGAGACGCAGCCGCCACCACCATCTTCGTGATGGCGGCGCGCAAGGTCTTCGAGGTGGCTGTGGAGGCCTTTCGTGCCGGCGCCAAAGACATCATCGTCAAGACGCCCGAGCAGGTGGAGTACTTGAAGCATCGCGTCGTCGAGGCCGCCAGTGCCGTCGTCACGCGCGCCGAAGAAGGGCAGCTTTTGTCCGAGGTCCTTTCGGTGCACGAAGATTTCCTGAAGCGCCTCATGGAGATGTCGCGCCGCAACGCCGAGACGGCCGAGCGTGGCTCTGGCACCGGCGAGGCCGCGCGCGATTGCTCCATCTTGCTTGTCGAGCCGCCCGAGGATGCCTGGCTCGGCGAGAAGCTACGCGCGGCGTTGGACGAGCGGGGTGGCTATGCGCTCACGCTGGCCAGCTCGGGCGGCGAAGGGCTCGATCGCGCGTCGGCGCACTATCAGATCGCGCTCGTCTGTCGCAGCCTGCCGGACCTTCCGGGCAGCATGGTGGTCAGCGCGCTCAAGGCACAATCGCCTGATACCATTACGATTTTGTACACACGTCCCGGCGACAAACCCGGCAAGGCCGAGGTCATCGAGGGCTCCAAGGTCATCGCCTTCGTGCCGCAGTTCGAGAACGCCGGCCAGATGGTCGATCGCATCGACGAGCTACGCCGCGCCTTCACCGAGCGCAGCCGCGAGCGGCGCTATCTGCAGGTGTTCCGCGAGGAGAACTACGAGCTTCTCAAGCGCTACGCCCAGCTCAAGCAAAAGATCACCACCCGGCTCCCCTGAAAGGTAGCTCAGTGACAGCGACGACAGCCCCCAAGATCCGTGAAGAGATCTCCGCCGAGCGCATCGCCGCCCGCATCCACGAGCTCGGCCAGCAGATCGGTCGCGACTACGACGGCAAAGAGCTGGTGCTCGTCGGTGTGTTGAAGGGCAGCTTCATGTTTCTGGCCGATCTGGCCCGCGCCATCCCCACCAGCGTCGATGTGCGCGTCGAGTTTTTGGCCCTGGCCAGCTACGGTGACGAGACGTCGTCGTCGGGCGTGGTGCAGATCACCGCCGACCTCACCAAGCCCATCGAGGGCAAACATGTCCTCATCGTCGAGGATATCGTCGACACCGGCCTCACCATGCACTACCTCCTCGACAACCTGGCCACGCGCAAGCCTGCCTCGGCCAAGCTGTGCTCGCTGCTCCACAAGCCGAGCCGCATGAAGCGCGAAGTGCCCATCGACTATCTCGGGTTCACCATCCCCGATCTCTTCGTCATCGGCTATGGGCTCGACTACGCCCAGCGCTACCGCGCTCTGCCGTTCATCGGCGTCGTCGAGACCTGAGAGCCAGGCTCAGACGAAACTGTTGTTGATCACTTCGCCGAGGCCGCCAGCGCCGGGCACGATGTAGTGCTTGTCGGTGAGGCCGCGCTCTTCGGGCCAGCGGGTGCCAGGGACGGTGGCGAGGACGTCGGGCGACGAGAGGCCACGGTCGAGGCGCAGCGCGTAGACGAGGACGCCGGGGTGTTTGCGCGTCACATGGCTCAGGTATTCGGGCGTGATGATGAGGTGCACGGCGACGATCTTGGCTGGGCGGCCGTAGACGTCGGCGGGGTACTGCTCGACGACCTTGGAGATGGTGGACCCGGTCGCGCCCATGGGGTCGGGGATGAGGAGGACCGCGCCGTCGACGGGACCGCCGATCTTGGAGCCGTAGAGCCCGGCGCCGGTGACGCCGCCTTTTTCGTCGACGGTGCGCGCCAGGGCCAGGTGATCCTGACGCACGCCCTCGGGCTGGAGGACCTGGTTGAGAAAGTCGAACGTATTCTGCGACGGCAACAGACCCGCGCGCGCGACCGCGACCACCACCGATGGTGTCGACGTGGCGATGGCTTCACCGCGCCAGACTCCGCGCGGTGTGACGTCGATCATGCGGGTCGGCTGGGCGATGCGCTGGCGCGGAAATTCGGCGGCCACCACCTCGTGAACCAACATGCGATAGAGCTCACCGACGAGCCGGTTGACCTCGGGCTGCACGGTGCCCTTGGCCGACAGCTTGGCCAGCATGGTCAAGGAGAGCGGATCGGCCAGGATGTGGACGTCGCTGCCGTAGTGATGATCGATCTGGCAAGGCTTGTAGGGCAGGCTGCTAAATTGCGCGTCGTCGCTGTCGCTGCCACTGTCTTGGTCGGTGTTGGATGGCATGTGGCCGGATGCTAGTCCGAAAACAGAGCCGGATCGAGGGCGACGTCGAGCTCCACGTCACGGGCGTCGACGTCCACGTGGTAGTGGCGCAGCTTGTGGTCGATGTGGACATGAGTTGGGACGCTGTGGGCGCCGATGCTGACAAAAGCCGATAGCCGGACCTTACGCTCGGGTTCGTCGACGGTGACACCGTCTCGGTCGGCCGACACCACGCGGCCTTCGGGCACCGGGGTCAACAGAAAGCTGGCCGACAGGTCGCCCGCCATGGCCTCCAAGATGGGCCGCAGCGACGGCGCTTTGGGATCGCGCAGGGACTCCACCACCCGCACCTGGCCGGCGACGTCCACCAGGTCGAACAGCGTGATGCCGCCAGGCCCGAGCGCGCGCAGTCGAAATCGGTCGGGTCTCGACACGGCCACCACGCCGCGAATGCTGCGGCGATCGTGTTTGCCACCGTCGAGCTCGACGTCGATGGTGACGCGATGCTCGGCGCGCAGCGTGGTCCAGGTCGGCGTGGCCGACGGCACGGCAGCCCGCTTGGGCGTCTGAGGTGGGCGGCAGGCGCCGAAAAAAAACGCCGCAGCGACGAGAAAAGTCTTCATTGTCCGCGGACCCGCGCGCTCGACCACAGCGGCGAAGCGATGACCAGCCTGATCACGCGGAGCGTGTCGCGGAAGCCGTGAAAGTGGGTCACGCGCCCGTCGGCATAGATGGTCTCGATGGGCACTTCCACGAGCGGCAAGTTCTGCTTGGCCGCCAGCAACAAGAGCTCGGTCTCGGTCTCGAAATGGCGGGTGTGTAAGTGGCCATGCTCGACGAGAGATCGCGGATAGACACGAAAGCCGGACTGCGTGTCGTGATAGACGCGGCCGGCGAAGCGCGAGATCCACCACGTCGAAATACGGTTACCGATCCGGCTCCGCTGCGGCATGCGGGTGGGGTCGAAGCTGCGCACGCCAATGACCAGCGCGTTCGGCGTGGCTTCGTGCGCAGCGACCAGCTTGCTGATCTCGGCAGGGTTGTGCTGACCGTCCGCGTCGAGGGTCAGCATGGCAGTGGCGCCTTCTTTTTGCGCCCAGGCAAACGCGGAGGCCAGGGCGGCGCCTTTGCCCTGATTGACCGCGTGACGGATGACGACTGCGCCGGCAGCCTCGGCGCGCGCGCCGGAATCGTCGCTGGAGCCGTCGTCGACGACCAAGACTGGAAGCCCCGAGGCGCGCGCCTCGGTGACGACCCGGCCGATGTGCGCCGCGCCTTCATAACAGGGGATGGCGATGATGATCATGGCGGGTTGCCAATGGCAAACGTCAGCTCGCCGCGCGCGATGACTCGCTCACCGACGGCAGCTTCGGTCGAAAAACGGCACAGCGCGCCAAAACTGGCCGTCTGGCGGCAGCGCAGAGTGATCCGGTCACCGACGGCAGCGCGGCCTTCGAAGACAAAATCCTTGGCTTGGACCAAAAGGCCCATGTGCGGCGCGCCTGACGCGTCCTTTTTTGACATGAGTGCGTTGAGACACGCAGCCGTTTGCGCCAGCGCTTCGATGACCAACGTTTCGGCAAAACCGTCGCTGTGCAAGGCGTCATTGGCCGTGACTAACTTGTCCGCCACGACCTCGCCGGCGGCCACCGAGACCAGCCGATCCACCAGCAGCCATGGGGGCGCATGCGGCAAGAGGGCGCCGGGCGGCGGTAAAGGCCAATTGCCCCTCAACTCGTCTGATAGATCGACCGACTCGGACATGCGTCGAGATACATAACGGAAACGGGTGTGTCATGCTAGGGCGACGCAATAGGGAGCAGCGACCGACGATGCGACGGGTTGTAGTGGGCTTGGTAGCCGGCTTGGGGTTCACCGTGGGCTGCGCCCATTCGCCGCCCGTTGCGCCAGTGCGGCAGACCCACATCCAGATGGACCCCATGGTCTTCCAGGCCAAGTCGGGGACCCCCAGCGATCCTGCACCGACGGTGGAGCTGGTCGATGCCGCCCAGTATTTCGAGCGCGCCGGGGCCGCTTATGGCGAAAAACAGTGGGTCGACGCCGTCCGTCTCTATGACGAAGGCTTGGCCCGTTTTCCCGGCAGCCGCTATCTCGTGCCGTCGCTGTACAATAGCGGCCTGGCGCTCGAGGCGACGGGCGACCTCGCCGGCGCGGTCGGTCGCTATCGACGTCTGTTGGGCGAAACCTCGGCATCGACCTCCGATCTTCTCGACGCCCAGTTCCGTCTCGCTGGCACGCTTGGCAAGCTCAAGAACTGGCCGGGCGCCGTGGCCGAATACGCTGCGATCTTGAAGCGTACGGGGCCGTGTCCGTCGTCGGAGACCTGTGAGCTGACAGTCTCCGATCGGGTGCAGGCGCTGGCGCAAAAAGGCGTGGCGCAGTTCGAGATGAAGGACCTGCCAGCGTCGGAGCGGACCCTGCGCGAAGTCCAGGTGCTGTACCTGAAATACGCCGCCGAGGAGCGCCTCGACACCGACTTCTATCTGGCGATGGGCGCCTATTACCTGGGTGAAATCGCGCACTCGCAGTATCGAAGCCTGCCGGTGCGGGAGAAGCAGCTCGTCGAGGACCTCGAACAAAAAGGCCGTCAGCTCCTCGTCGCCCAGCGTCGCTATCTCGACGCCATGCGTGTCAACAACTCCGAGTGGGCGACGGCGGCCGGCTATCAGATTGCCCGGCTCTATCACGAGCTCTACGACGATCTCGTCGGTGCGCCCATCCCGTCGCAACTGCCGCCCGAGGCCAAAGAGATCTATCGCGAGGAAGTCAAAGTGCGGGTCAAGACGCTCTTGCAAAAAGCGGCCTCAATCCACGAGCGCAATGTGGTGATGGGCGAGCGGGTGGGGGCCAAGAACGAGTGGGTGGCCAAGTCCAACCAAGAGATGGCCCAGCTCCGCCAGTTTCTGGCCGGGCCCACGCCTCTGCCTCAACCGTCTGCCGCACCGGCCGAAACCGGGCCTGATCCCCCAATCAATCCCACGAGCAATCCCACGACCAATCCCACGACCAATCCCACAATCAACCTCCCAGTTGCGCCCGATAAACGCCAGCTCCGTCCGAACGACCTAGTTCGTTCCCCCGTTCTGTAGTAAATCCCTTGACTTCGTAGGGTTGCCGGGCTAGATCAAGGCCCTTTTTCGCACAGGGCAAAGCCACGGCTATCCTTTCTGGTTAGATTTCGCTGGTGTAGCTCAACTGGTAGAGCAGCTGATTTGTAATCAGCAGGTAGCGGGTTCGACTCCCGCCGCCAGCTCTTTGAGAAGACTGGGTTCTAGACACGGAGGGGTTCCCGAGTGGCCAAAGGGAGCAGACTGTAAATCTGCCGCTGTAACGGCTTCGAAGGTTCGAATCCTTCCCCCTCCACGAAGTTTTGTAGTAGGTAGCACTGCCGTTTTGCCTCTTGTGTCGTTGAAAATGGGGTCTTACGAATTTGAAGCTCTGAGTGTAAAAGGCAGCGCCGAGAATTGCCCACGTAGCTCAGTTGGTAGAGCACGTCCTTGGTAAGGACGAGGTCTCCAGTTCAATCCTGGACGTGGGCTCCGACAGTTTGCCGTACATAGAGAAAGCTGGAACTGGATAACAACTCGCGGGTGTAGCTCAGTTGGTAGAGCTCTAGCCTTCCAAGCTAGACGTCGCGGGTTCGAATCCCGTCGCCCGCTCCAACTCGCCGATAACCAGTCCGAGGTCATCAGGAGAACGCCATGTCGAAGGAAAAGTTCGTACGCAACAAGCCGCACGTGAACATCGGGACGATTGGACACGTGGATCACGGCAAGACGACGCTGACGGCGGCGATCACGAAGACGCAGGCGCACAAGGGCATG
>Ga0123338_10000384_pt1 | contig 46212 bp, 51 predicted proteins | sample grotaG_FD_89793 | JGI IMG/M metagenome (GOLD analysis project Ga0123338, IMG submission 89793) | Glacier valley bacterial and archeal communities from Borup Fiord, Nunavut, Canada, to study Microbial Dark Matter (Phase II) -... | ecosystem: Environmental > Aquatic > Freshwater > Ice > Glacier ... | reverse complement strand
TACGGCGTATTTCTGGTGGTGTTTGGCGCGCGCGAGGTCGGTAGTTGTGAAAAGATCGTGCCGTGAACAATTCACGCGTCCTGGCTGTGTGGTGCTTGATCCTTGGCGCTTGTGATGGTGGCTAGGTTGTCAGCGACGGCGGTGCCGATCTGTCGGCCGATCTGGCCGTCGGCCCGGATCTGGCCACGACGGATCTGGCCAGCGTCGACGGCTGCGCCTGGACCGGCTGCCTCGCGGCCGGCAGCACCGTCGCCGGCGACTGCGGCATCGGCGCCACCGACTTTCACATCACGACCGCGTCGGCCTGCAAGAGCACCGGCACCGACCCGAGCGCAATCTACGCGGCGTCGTTCTCCGATCTCGACGGCGTCATCCGTCCACAAGGCAACTGGGACATCGGCGCCGACGAAATCGTCAACTGACGATGTCGCTCCTGGTTCACCTGATTCCCGAGAAAGATGTGAGGCGCGCTGTGCGTGGCGGCCTTCATACGAGCCGCATTGGGTCGAATGGGCCGCGGCGTGGGCTGTATTGTATGCCGGTTCTACCGGATTATTTCGTATCTCATCAGTGGATGCGCGAGCTCAAGCGTGGCGGCCAGCGGACGTTCATGGCCGTCGATTTTCGCGTGCCGTCCGACGAGGAAGTATGGGTTGGCCATTATGCCAGCAAGCAGAAGCTCACGACGGTAGCCAAGGCCGTGCGATATATCCGCTCGCGTGACGATGCCCGCGGATATCAGATCATCATACCGCGACCGGTGACGCCCAAAGAGATCGTCAAAGTACGCGCGGTCTCCCGACTGGTTGGCTGGCGATATTCGCCGACTTCAAACGGACGAAAGCCGTGTTATTGCGAATATTGTTCCGCCGGAACCTATGGCGCGCGCAAGCTCCGTGAGAGCGCTAGCCTTTGACGGTGAGCACCGGCCACAGCCGGGCCACGCGGCTGGCGATGCCGGCTTCCTCGACCGTCTCCACCACCGGCGCGATGGCTTTGTACGCATAAGGCGCTTCTTCCATCAACCGATCGTGATATTTGGCCAAGATATCGCGCCGCGATCGCACTTCATACGAGCGCGGATCGATCGGCGTCACCACGCGCAAGCGCTGCAGACTCGCCGCATAGGTCTCTTCATCCACCTTGCGAGAATCGCCGCGCGACAGCACGCGACCCGCACCGTGACACGCGCTTTGCAAAGCTTCGTCGCTGCCGGCACCCGCGAGCACATAACTATGGGCACCCATCGATCCCGGAATGATCACCGGATGACCGGTATATCGAAACGGCGATTGAGACGACGGCTCGGGCCCCAGCGCCGGACAAGCGCCCTTACGATGCACGAACGTGCCATCGGCCTGTTCCCAGATGAGATTGTGAGGCGCGTCGTAAACCAGTCGCGCCGCAACCCGTCGGCCGAGGAGCTCCGACAGCACCCTGACCACCATCAGGCCCAGAAAGAGTCGATTGCCGAACGCAAAATTGGCCGCGTTGTGCATGGCATCGAGGTAGGCAGCAGCGACGGGCGCATGTGGCCCCGTGGTCGGCAGGACGTGAAAGCCATGCGCCGGCTGTTGCAGCTCTTTGGGATACAGCGCGTGCGCCTTGTCGCGAAAATGCCCGCCGACCGCGTGGCCGAGCCCGACCGATCCCGAGTGCACCATGATGGCGACGCCGTCGCGATCGAGGCCGAACGTATGCGCCGCCTGACCGTCGAGAATCTCGTCCACGAGCTGCAGCTCGACAAAGTGATTGCCGCCGCCGACCGAGCCGATCTGCGCGTCACGTCCGTCGCTGGCGCCAGATCCGCGCACGAAGTCGTCGAACGCGAACAAACCATGCGCCGGCAAGACGCCCTGAAAATGTACACGCGACAGATCGCGTTCCTGTTCCATACGATCGTAATACGCCCACGTTCCCGTACCCGCGTTGTCGTCGCTGGTCTCATGAAGCCCCCACAATCCTTCGCGCAACAACGCCGCCCGCTGACGCGGCGACATGGGGATCTCCCGCTGTCCCTCGAAAAATACCGCACGTAGCCGACCCTCGACCTCCGTGAGATGCGGCAAGAGCTCGTCGCGTCTCAGATCGGTGGTCAGCAAACGCACGCCACAGCAAATGTCATTGCCGACCGCCTGCGGGATCAGGAAGCCTTCCGTCTTGGCCACCGTTCCGATCGGAATCCCGCCACCACGATGAAAATCCGGAGTGACCACCACCGACGACAATCGACCGCCACGATCGCCCCAAAAGGGTCCAATCCGGCCGGCCCGCTCTGCGGTTTCGATGGCGCGCAACGTCGCTTCGAGCGACACGAATCCGAGCAATTGCTCGATCGCATCGCGCTCGATGGATATCTCGGGTTTTGCGAACAACAAGACCGGGACACCGTGCGGATTGTCGATCTGTACGCGCGTCCCGTCGAGCCGACGCATCACGTCTTGGATGGCTCGCAATCGAGCTACATCACCGTACCGAGGAGCTCGGCAACGGTTTTGACGGCGCGTTCCTCGTCGGGACCAAAGGCGGCCTTGGTGTGGCTATCGATATCGATCTGGCCAAGGATCTGGCCGGCCGCGTTGCGAATGAGCACCACCAGCTCGGACTTGGTCTCGATGCTGCACGCCAGATAATTCTCGTGGCCTTCGACGTCGGGGATATTCTGATCGGCATTCTCGGCGACGGCGGTGCCGCACACACCCTGACCGACGCGGATGCGGGTGTGGTCGGTGGCAGCGCCGACATACGGGCCGAGCTCGAGCATGTCGCCCTTCAATAGATAGATGCCCACCCAGTTGAACTTGGCGAAGGACGCCGCCAGATGTCGCACGGCGGAATCGAGCGGCGCGGTGGGATCGAACCAGGCGGGAGTCATTATTCTACCTTCTGGCCTTCCTTGAGACCGAGCAAGAGCTCGTCGTTTTCGGCCGCGCCAGTCAAGATTTCGACGAGCTCACCGTCGAGAATGCCGAGCGACACCGGCACTTTGACCGCCTTGCCACCCACCGCGCGCAACACAAAGGCATGGTCGCCTTCGCGCACGATGGCCGCATTCGGCGCCGCCAAACCCGGATGTTGCGCGTACACCCAGGTGGCCACGCCGGACATGCCGGGCAAGAGCGCGTGATCGGGATTGGCCACCGCAGCGTCACAGTGCTGGGTGCGGGTCCGCGCGTCGATCCACGGCACCTGCGTCACCACCGTCGCTGCGTAGACGCGGCCGGGATAGCTCTCGAACGCGAGGCTGATCTGGGTGCCTACCTTCAACATCGGCACCAGCGTCTCCGGCACCTCGAGCTCGGCGCGCAGCGACGATAGATCCGACGCCACCGTCAAGAGCGAGCCGCCCTCGGTGACGAACACACCCGGCACGGCCGTGCGCGAGATCACCACGCCGTCGAACGGCGCCATCACCGCGGCCAACTTGCCGCCCTTGGCCGGCTCGATGCCGAGCAGCTTCTGGCCCTTTTTCACCATGGTGGCCGCGTCGACCAGCACCTCGCGCACCACGCCCGCTGTCGGTGAGCCGAGCGTGGCCAGCTCTTTCGGCGCCATCGTGACCTCGACTTTGATCACATTGCGCAGGTCGCGTTTCTCGACGCGCACCTTTCGCGTCGGCGACGCGCTTGCCACGGATACGAGGAGAAGGACGGCCATCAGGCTTCGCATGCGCGCAGCATACCTAAAGTTCTGTGCGACGAATGATGTCTTCGAGCGAGGTGGTGCCGCGATACAGCAGCGGCGGCTCTAGATCCTGGCTTACCGACGGCGCAGGGTATGGCTGAGGTGGCTGGCCGCGAATTCGGCGAAGCGGGTGGCCGCGCGAAGGCTGACGCCCGGTAGGCTGACGAGGTGCACCGGCGACGGTGGCGGCTGATGTGTCGTCAAAATCGCGACCAGTTTGCCATCGCTGATCAGGCGGTCGACCTGATAAGACAAAAGCCGCACCACGCCGAAACCGGCCAGGGCTGCGTCGATGGCGGCCTGGGCCGTGTTGACGGTGAGTCGGGGGTGGATGGCGATGCTGAGGGGTGACCGGCGGCCGGTGTGGCCAGGTGGGCGCGGGAACGTCCAGTGATCGACCACCGTCGCTGAAAAGCCGATGCACTGATGTTTGCCGAGGTCGGCGGGCGTGCGCGGACGGCCCGCCGCGGCGAGATAGGCTGGGCTCGCGCAGGTGAGCTGTTGCACCACGCCGACCTTTTGGGCCCGCAGGGCCGAGTCTGGCAAGGCGCCGATGCGGACCGCGATGTCGATGCCTTCTTCGGCCAGCGATACCACGCGGTCGACGAGGCCAAGGCGGACGTTGACCAGCGGATGAGCCGCCAGAAAGGCGGTGACCACCGGCAGCACATGGAGCTGACCGAACAAGACCGATGCGCTCACCGTCAGCGTACCCGAGAGCTGGCGATCGCTGGGCGGCGACTCCAGCTCGTCGAACGCGCCCAAGACCCGACTGCCGGATTCGAGATAGCGGGCGCCGTCGGCAGTGAGGGTCACGGAGCGCGTGGTGCGATGCAACAGGCGCGTCCCGAGACGCTTTTCGAGGTCGGCGATGGCGCGCGTCACCGACTGCGGCGAGCGGCCCAGCTGGCGTGCAGTGGCTACGAAGCTGCGCAAGGTGGCAGCAGTGACGAACAAGCGCCATTCGAGAAGACGGTCCATTATTCCTCTGGCTGGAATAATCATAGCCAATTACAGCCATTGTGAACAGTGCCAGCCGGGCCCATCTTCAGGTCATGAAACCGTATTCGAGCGATGTGGCCTTCAGCGACGAGGTGAAGAAGGTCCAGACCGAGCGCGGCTCGCGGTCGGCCTATGCCCGCGTGGAGAAAGGCGGCGGGTTTCGGACCGAGGTCACCGACGAGCTCCGGCAGTTCCTGGAGATGATCGACACGGCCTACGTGGCCACCAGCGCCGACGGGCAGCCTTACATCCAGCATCGCGGCGGCCCCAAAGGCTTCATCCGCGCCGTCGACGATCACACGCTGGGTCTGGTCGACTTTGCCGGCAATCGCCAGTACATCTCGACGGGAAATCTGCGCACCAACGATCGGGTGTGTCTCTTCCTCATGGACTACGCGCACCGTCGCCGTGTCAAGATCTGGGGCAGCGCCAAGATGGTCCCCCTCACCGACGCGCTCCTCGACGTACTGGCCGACCCGACCTACAAAGCACGACCCGAGCAGGTCCTCCTCATCACGGTGGAGGCCTGGGACGTCAATTGTCCCCAGCACATCCCGCAAAAGCTCGACGCCGACGACGTCGCCCGTGCCATCGAGCCACTCCAGCGGCGCATCAAGAGCCTCGAAGCCGAGCTGGCGGCTCTGAAGGCTCGCGGATAGGGAAGAGCGAGATCAAAAGATCATGAGGAAAAGATTGCTAACGGAGCTGCACCGCCCATTGCAGGCCGCCGCGATCTAGCTGGGGCGTCTCGGCGGCGCGGGCGCCGAAGTAAGCGCCGAGGGCGACGCCCGTGACCACGACGCCAATGGACGTCCAGAACCACCATTTACGCGCAATGGACGGGCGCTCTTTGGTCATGAGGCCCTCGAGGTTGAGCTCTTGGCCGGGGGCGAGGGTCACGTTGGTCAGGTAGGGCAGCATGCCGCGTGAACGCATGGCGACGGTGTAGCGGCCGGGCGGGCGGGAGAGGTCGAGCGGCACCACGCCGACATCGACGCCGTCGACGGTGACGGCGGCTGTGGGCGCGTTGGATGAGACATGCATGGTGGCCGGCATGCGGTCGAGCTTGAGCGCCATGATCGGCCGCGCACCGGGCGCCCAGATGACCCGCACCACGGAGTCGTTGAAGCCGTTGCGCGACAAAACCATGAGGTGGGTGCCAGGATCGGCGACGAGCTCGAAACGGGTTGCGCCGACGGGTTTGCCGGGGCCGGGCTCGGCGAGGCCAGCCGTAAGCGTGTTGCGCCCGTTGCGTGTGCCGGTGACTTCGACGGGGCGACCGTCGACGGCGAGCGACGCGTCGGCCGGTTCCAGCTCGATCTCGACGTGCACCAGCAGGCCCTCGATCTCACGCACATAGCCGCGCATCTCGTCGGCCAGCGGCGTTGGCACCGGCGGCGTTGCGCCGAGGGCCTCGTTGAAGCGCACCAGCGCGCGGGTGTAGCGACCGAGCGCGCGCTCACACGCCGCCAGGTTGAACGCCGTCACGGGGTGGGGCCGCAGCGCATGCGAGCGCTCGAAGGCCCCGAGCGCCTCGTACCACTGCGCGGCTTTGACCAGCTCGGTGCCGCTTTGAAAGAGCTGGCGCGCCTCGCTGAGTCGGGCGTCGTTCTCGTCGCTGCGGGCGACGCCACAGAGGAAGAGCAGGGTCAAACAGCTCGCGATTGAACGCATCAGAACGGGACTTTCTCGATCACTCCGCCCGGCAAGCGCCGAACGGGATCAGGCACGGGGAGCGGCTCGGGTTTGCCTGGTCGTGGAAGGCGGTGGACATGCGGAGGCGGCGCGTCGACGGCGATCGGCGCAGGTGCGATTGGCGCTGGCGCCACCGGCGCGACGGGCGCCGGCTCGACCGGCACTTCCACAGGGACCACAGCGACGGGGGGCGAGCTTGCCGGGCGTCGCCATTGCCAGCCGAGCACACCGAGCGCGGCCGATATCACCAACACCACGACCAGGCCCACCGCCACACGACGTCGGAGCCGAGGCGACGACTTGGCCGGCAGCTCATCGGTCGCCACTGCGCCCGCCACCGTCGCCGACGGCATCACCGACGAGCCGACCGCGGTCCAGCCGGCCAACGCCGCCCTCACTGCCGACATCTCCGGCCGCGTACGTCGCTCCACCGACAGCATTTGACGGATGACGCGACTCACCGCATCCGGCAGGCCAGCGACGGCGTCGAGCACCGGGGCCTCACCCGAGCCGATCGCCTTGAGCAGCCCGCCCACGCCGTTGGCATCGAACGGTCGCCGCCCGGTCAGGCACTCACAGGCCGTGACGCCGAGTGCCCAGACATCGGCGCTGCCGTCGATGTCCGATTCGCCGAAGAGCTGCTCCGGCGCCATGTAGTACGGCGTGCCGAGCAGATCGCCGGTGCGGGTGATGTCGGCCGAGACCCCATCGCGCAGCTTGGCGATGCCAAAATCGAGCACCTTCACGCGGGCCGGCCCGTCGTCGCACAGAAAGATATTGTCCGGCTTCAGATCGCGATGCACCACGCCAACCGCATGCGCCGCGGTGATGACTTCTGCCACGTCGCCCAGCACTGCGGCAGCCTCGGCCACCGGCAACGGACCACCGCTCACCAAGCGCTCGCGCAGCGACTGACCGACGAGCAGATCGAGGACCAGCACCGGCGTTCCATCGTCGAGTAGGAAGGCGTCGCGGGCCACGGTGATGTTGGGGTGCTCGAACGAGCTCGCCACCCGGGCCTCGCGAAGGAACCGCTTGCGCTCACGCTCACCGACGACGCCGCGCACCAATTTGAGCGCGACCCGCTGGTGCGTGACCTGATGCTGCGCGGCCCAGACCGTGCCCATGCCGCCGCCGCCGAGACGCCGCTCGAGCACGAAGCGACCACCGAGCACCAGGCCGGCGCTGAGGGTCTCAGCGACGGCATCGAGGCCATCGACCTCATCGGCGCCGGCGGCAGCCTGGCCCGTACGCGCCAGCTCCGACACGAGCTGCCGGCATTCGGAGCACTCGGCGAGATGCGCCTCGGTGGCGCTTCGCTCGTCCTCTCGCAGCTGCCCCTCGACGAAGCGCTGCACCACCATATCGTCCGGACATTGCATCGGACCTTGAGACCCACCTCGAACGCCGTTAGGCTTCAATAACATGGGCTTGGGGGGCGGTCTACTGGTCGAGGACGTCGTCGACGGCGTGATCTCGGCACGGCCCGACGCCGCGCCCGACCGCGCCGCGTTGACCACCTACCTCGACGAGGCCCTGCGTGCGGCGGCCGAGGCCTGGCCCGACCTGGCTCCGCCGAGCACGTCGCTGGTATCGTCGGTGGTGGCCCGCATCGACCCCACCGAGTCGGTGCTGGCGACCCTGCGCACGATGCATCTGCCCGATCTGCATCTGGCGCATCTGCTCGCCGCGTCGGATCCGCGGGCGCTGGCTTTACTCGACCAGGACCTCCTCCCCGACGTCATCGCCACCTTGAACAGTCTCGATCCGTCGACGGCCAAAGACGTGGCGCAAGAGGTTCGCAGCCTGGTCCTCGTCGGTGAGCCGGGGCGTCCGCCGCGTATCGTGCAGTTCTCCGGGCGCGGACGGCTGGCTGGCTGGCTCAAGGTAGTGGCCACCCGGGTGGCTATCCGGGTCGGCAAGCGCAGCGGCCGGGAGACGCCCACCGACGACGAACGGCTGGCCGAGATCCCCACGCCGGGCGATGCGCCGGAGCTGCACATGTTGCGGCAGAAATACGGCAGCGCCTTTCGCGAGGCCTTCATCGACGCGGTGACGGCGTTGCCGATCCGCGAGCGCAACCTGTTGCGACAGAGCGTGATCGACGGGCTCTCCATCGACGACCTCGGTCGGCTCTATGGTGCGCACCGGGCCACGGCGGCGCGCTGGCTGCAAGATGCCCGGCGTGAGCTGCTGGCAGCGACGAGAGAACGCATGATTTTGCGCGTCGGCATCCCCGCCGACGAATGCGACAGCATCATGCGGCTGGTACAGAGCCAGATGGACGTCACGCTGCGGCGCCTGCTGTAGCCAAATTGGCGCGCGCCGCAACGGGCGCTGGACGTTGTGACACGATGGGACGGCCGCGCGAGGATGCTCCGTCGCTGCGGAGGATGGCATGTGGCTTGCGTAGCGCAACCAGCCACACCCCAGGAGCCCACATGCTCAAGTCCATCCTCGTCACGTTCGTTGCGATCTCGTCGGTCTCGTCGGTCAGGGCGTTCGCCGACGCGCCCGTCGCCAGATCTCTCGCCGTCGAGCTCGAGGTCGCGACGCCAGGGACGCCGCCGTTTCAGCTGGCCGTGCAGCTCGTCGAAGATCGCGGCTGCGCCAACCTGTCGTCGTTCCAGAATGACCGCAACTTCGAGATCTCGGTCTGCTCGGACGGGGCCGGCGGCGACAGGTCGTTGTTGCACGTCGAGCTCACCACCGACGAGCACAAAGGCGGCAACCGGACCAAGCGGCACTGGAAGATGGCTTCGCGCCTGCAGCTGGAAAAGAAGACGGTGGTCGGCAAGCTGACCGGCCCCGACGGTGGCACGGTGGTGATCTCGGCCACCACGCGCCTCATGTAGCGTTATGGCTCGCGCGCGTTTTCGACCGCAGCCTCGATGGCGGGCAGGAACAGGCTGCCGGGGTAGCGGTTGCGGAAGCGGGCGGCGCGGCTGGCGGCTTCGTCGGCGCGATGCGCGGCGCCGAGCGCAAGGATGACGATGCTGTCGCGTTCCTCGACGAGGCTGCCGTGTGGGAACAGATCTTGGTGACGCGCGCAGAGACGCAATGCGCCGGCGATGTCGTTGTGCTGCAAGGCCGAGCGGGCGCCTTCGACGAGCGGATATTCGGACGACGGATTGGCACGGCGGTGTGCGGCCGGCTTGGGAACCGGGGGCTCGACCGCGGGCTCGACGGCGGGAGCGACCAGCTGGGGCGCAGGTTCTGCGACGGGCAACGCCGCTGGCACCACCACCGGAGCCAGCGGCGCAAGCTGTGAGCGATGCGACCACCAGACTCCGGACGCAATGCCGCCCAGGACCGCCACCGACGTGAGCCCGGCCGCCAGCCACTTCCAGGCAAACACCTTGGCGCCCGCTGCGGGAAGACTCCCCGACACCTGTCCAGCCGAAGCCTGCCCTGCCGCCAACCCAATCACACCCACCGTCAGTGACAACCGTGCTGCCACCCGCTGCCTGGCCGCGGGCGACGCACCGGGTGCGTGTCGTTCGCTGTCGAGGAGCGCGTCGAGCTCTGGATCGATGGAATCGATGGAATCGGTGGAACCGGTGGGCGGCACACCGAGCTGGGGAGGACGCGGGCTCATTTTGCCCTCCACGACGGTTGCTTGCCCGCGTCGGTCAGCTTGCGCACGGCCTTGCCAAACTCGGCCCGTCCGAGACGGAGCCGCGAATAGAGGGTATTGAGCGGTGCTTCGAGCACCTCGGCGATCTCCGGCATGGAGTAGCCGTCGAGATCGTGCAGGACGACGACGGCCCGCTGATCGAGGCTCAGCGCGTCGAGGCCGGCCATCACCAGCCGCCGGCGCTCGGCAGCGACGGCCTGGGCTTCGGCGTCGGGGGCCTGGTCGACGGATTCGGTATCGTCGCCGTCAGGGATCTCCAGCCGGTTGCGCGCCAGCCGCCGAAAATCGGAGGCGACCCGAAAGGCGATGCCGAACAGCCACGGCTTCAACGGCCGGCTGCGGTCAAACCCGGCGCGGGTGCGGAAGAAGCTCAAAAAGACCTCGTGGGCCAGGTCTTCCTGGTCCCGCGGGGCCACGCCGAGGCGACGCAAGGAGCGCCAGACATAGTCGAAGTGCTGCTCGTAAAGTGCCGCAAGATCATCGAAATCAACGATGGCGACGACCGGGCCTATGGGCTCCGCAGGCCGGGAAACCGGCTCCGTATCCGCTGACAAGGCTGACCCCGCACTGCGCATCGATTGGATTCGCTCCCCGCTCGATAGAGGTTGGCCTAGCTCCAGCACATCCGTCACCAAAATCGTCCGCCCACTCCAACCACCAGCGCGGCCGAGCCAGCGCCCGGTAGAAACCGGACGGTCTCGGGGATGATGAGCGCGTTGCGGGTCACGTTGGCCAACAGATCGAGGCGCGCCTGAAACTCGAGGCGGTGGGTGAGCGGCACGATCACGCCGAGGCGCCCGCCGAGTGCCACGAACGGCTGCACGAAACCATCGCCTTCGTTCATCGAACGCGTCCGGATGCGCTGCTCGCCGGCGATCAAAATGGGACAGGCATAGAGGCTCAGGAAATGTCCGCAGACCATGAATTCACCGGACAGCATGCTGACCTCGACGACTGCGTCACCGATGGAAAAAGGCGCCGGCAGATCGCCGCGAAAGCCGAGCCCGATCGACCAGCGACGCTGGCGCACGAACAGCTCGGCGAAAAATCCGAGCGCAGTGGTCGGGTTGGGCGCGAGCGCGATGAGCACGCCGGCCATGCCCACCATGATCGTGCGCGGGATGGGTGGCGGCGGCAGATCTTTTTTGCGACGCATGATCGGTGCCACCTCCGATTCGGGTGGCGGGCTCACAGCGACGGGAGCGACGGCCACGGGCGGCCGGCGTGGCGACAGCGCCAGCGGATCGACCGCGATGGTGATGGCCAGCACCACGCTCGGCCCGAGCTCCGTACAGCCGCCCGGACGCGCGCGCAGCTTTCGCAAACCCACCACCTCGCCGAACACATCGGCCATCTCGATGCGGGCCACCACCCCGCGCTCATCACGCCGCATCGTCGCTGTCAGCGTCGAGGCCTGCGGCGAGGGCTTGTCCACGAACGGGTCGAAGCCGAGTCGCTCGGTCACGCCGCGCCGCACCGCCGCTTCATCGAGACAGCTCGGATCATCGGACGCATAGATGAGATGGACCATCGGCGGGTCGGCCGCCGAGGCGCGCTCACCGACGAGCAGCAGCAGCCCCAACGCCACCAAGATCGCCCCGAACCGCCGGCCTGCGAGCACGGTGTCAACCTAGCACGCTGACGGATTCGCGCACCACGAACCAAGCATAGATATGAAAACAACCGGCTTTGCCGTGCTGTTGTGCCTGTTCGGCTGCGTCGAAGTGCCCGTGGAAAAGCCCATCACCACCGTGAGCCAAGACACGTTCATCGCCATCCCACAAAACGACCGCACCCAGATCGACATCTTGTTCATGATCGACAACTCTCCGTCGATGGAGGCCATGGCGACGGAGCTACGATCGAAGTTTGGCCAGTTCCTACAAGTCTTCCGCGACCTGGCCGACGCTGGCATTTACGCCGACCTTCAGATCGGCGTGGTGACCTCCGACTACGGTGCCGGCCATGTCCGCTACAAGAATTGTGACGCGTCTCCCGGCGGCCAGATGGGATTGTTGCAGGCCATCGGCGCCCACGCGGCTCCTGGCTGTGTCGCACCCATCGGTACGCCTTTCATCAAATATGCGTTCAGGAACGATGCTCCGGTCAGCAACTTGCCCTCTGGCAGCTCGCTCGAAGAGGTCTTTACCTGCATGGCCTCGGTCGGCAGCGACGGTTGCGGCTTCGAGCACCCGCTAGAATCGGTCTTCGCCGCATTGAGGAACACAAAAGAGAATGCCGGCTTCGTACGCGATGGTGCTCTTTTGGCGGTGGTTTTCGTGACCAACGAAGACGACGCCTCGGCAGATCCCGATGTGACTTTTTACGACCCATCCCCGACGGCCGTGGCTGCGTATGGCGCCTATGATACCTTTCGCCAAACGCGCTATGGAGTGGTGTGCGGCAACACGCCGATGCCGCCGCCGTATGACCAAACGCCGTCGCCGCTCAGCGAATGCGTGCCCGCTCCGAACGATCGACATTCGGTCGAGCTGCAATACGACGTGAGCCGTTACATCAATCTTTTTGGCCAGCCGCCAGAGCGTGGTGGACTCAAGTTTTCGCCCAACGATGACATCATTCTATTCGGTATCAATGCGCCGGAAACTCCGTTCGATGTCATTCTCGCCGAGACCGATTCCGGCAACGGCAGCGGCGCGAAGCCGGCTTACGCGCCCTGCTCTGCCGTCGGTGGATCATGCGCGGTGCGCCTACAGCACTCCTGTCAGAATCGCGTCGCGCCCGCCTTTTTCGGCGATCCGCCAGTGCGGCTCAATACCGTCATTCGCAGCATCAAATCGCACAGCATCAGCAACATCTGCGGCAATGACCCCGATGCTGCGCCGCAATATGACGAGACCCTCAAGTCGCTGGCTACCCTCATCAGCAACCACATTCCCGAGGGCTGCATCCCGGCGCCGCTCAAGACGCTCGACGGCAGCTGCGACCTCGGTCAGGCCGATTGCGTCGTCGAAGAGATCACGCACGGGACGACCGACACCACGCGGGTGGTGCCGAGCTGCGCGCGCACGCCCGGCGTCTATCCCTGCTGGAAGGTCGAGAGCAAGGCCTTCTGCGGCAGTCTCGTCGACGGTGTGCCGCGGTCGCCGCAAGGCATCGGGGTGACCGTCGACCGCAATGGCGTGGCCGCGCCGCCCAACACCACGGCGCAGGCGTCATGCAACACCAACGCCACGGCAATCTTCTGAGCTTCTACCAGGTGATCTTCAGGCTGCAGTAGTTGGCATAGGCGCCACCGTCGACGATCTTGGCCGAGCCACCGACAGCGCCGGTGACATGGATCACGCCGAGCGCGGCGCCGGACTGATACGCCCAGTAGCTGTGCGACGGAAACGGCACGCCGGTGTAGGTCAGCACCCGGCGACGGGGACCGCGCTCGGTGACCTGACATTGGCCGGCGCTGCGCAGATAGGTGTTCCAGACCGCGGGCGCGCGATCGAGGACCATCTCCGCCGACGCCATGCGAATGAAGATGCGATAGAGCGTGCTGAGGTCGGCGCGCAGGCTGCGTTCGGCCAGCTCGGAGACTCGCTCGAGGTCGCCGTCGAAGACCTGCAAGGCGGCGTTGACGATGGCCGGAAAATGCTCGAGTGGCAGCCAGGCCATGGCCAGTGGGGGCGACTCGATGATCGACCGCGTCGCCGGCGACAGCGCCGCCAAAAAGTCGGGGTAACGCGCAGGCACCATCTCCGCAACGATGCGCGCGGGCGTCAGAAAGCCGGATGCTTTGCCTTCGGGTTTGATGATGCGTTCGTGATTCATGACAAAGCCTCTACTTGGCTTCGGTCGTCTGCGCGCCAACTTGAGGCATCCTCGGTAGGAGCTACGGGGTCGGAAGGGCATGTGGGCGCGAGTGGGGATGGTGATCGCTGTGTTCGCTACGGTTGCACGCGCAGATGGCACCGACCTGCCGCCCGAATTCGGCCCGCAATGGCGCGGCCTCGAGCGCGAGATTTTCCAATCGTTTCGGCCGGATGCAAAGCTGATCTCGGCGCGGCCCGGGTCAGACCTGGTGCGCCAGTTTGCGCTGGGCCTCGGTCGGGAGCCGGAGACAGGTCAGACACGTCGCGGCGACAGACCCGAGGTGCCGCACGATCCTGAGTCGATGGAACGCAACCGCGCCGAGCAGGTCGCCGCCTCGCAGGCTCGACTCGAGGTCCCTACGAACTGGCGTCGCGTGGAAATCGAGGTCCTGGTCGACGCAGTGGGCCGGCTGCGAGAAAGCGCGGTGGTGGTGAGCTCGGGCCGGCTGCAGCTCGACGAGCTGGCCGAAGCCACGGTGAGCAACGCGGTCAAACGCCGCGCGCTCGTCGACGGCGGCGTCCCCCATCGAGTCCGCTTCGCGCTCGAGGCAGCGACGGGAACCAACCTTCCGAGGGTCACCATCCCCATCGAGCCTGTCAGTGGCCGCGCCGGCAAAGGCATCCACGTGGGCGTCACCGGTCGCATGGAGGAGCGCGCCACCGTCGATGTCCCGTTCACGCGCAAGGTTTACACCAGGGTCACGTTGTTGCGCTGCGAGCCTGATCGGTAGGTTGGCCGGTCGATCGGCCGGTAGCGCGGAACAGGAACGTCGTGGCGATCAGCGCCGTCACGAAATAGGTCAACCGCACCAGCACGAGCGGCTTGGCCAGCGACGGCGGCGCGACATAGATGAGGATGCCGACCGGAAGCTGCACGAACCACGAGGCAAAGGCGGTGAGGCGACCGGCCCAGTTGTGGCGAGGCAGCACGAAGCCGAGCAGGAAAAGCCCAAGATAGCTGATGTGAAACTTGAACAGCGACTCGGTCACCTGATAACGAATCTCGTCGCTGGAGATGACCTGGCCGAGCTCGGCGCTCGACAGCATGGACAGGAAGTGAAAGTTCTCCAGCATGTCGAGCGCGCCCACCGCCAGGAGGAGCGAGATGGACGCGATGGTCATCATGCGCGGCGCGCCGTGACGGAGAAGGAGCTGGCCGAGGACCAGCCACATCGTCGAGTAAAAGATGATGAAGCCGTTGTCGAGGCCGATGCAAAGGCGCAACAGCGCAGGACGCCTCAGCAAGATGGCGGTGTACTCGGCCGGGCTGTGCATGAACTGCAGTGGATCTTGGCCGATGCCAGTGGCGACAAAGAGCACGAACATGCCGGCCACCATGGCGCAGCCGAGCAGCGCCAGAGCCCGTAGCTGCGACTCCAGCGACGGAAGAATGATCGGTTGCAGCTCGGTCATCGGCGTGGCGGGCGAAAGGGCGAGAGTGCTCATGGGGCCTCCGGTTGCGCGTATACTGATATCAATATCACCAAGAACACCACGCGGCAACCATGATATGGTCGGGCCATGCCTCGCTCCACGCCGCGCCCACGTCGCGGCACCCCCGACGAGACCCGTGCGCGCCTGGTGGAGGCCGCGGCCCACGTCTTCAACAGCGACGGGTACTTCGCCACCGACTCCAACAAGCTGGCCCGCGCGGCAGGCTATTCGCCGGGCACGTTCTACCAGCACTTCGCCGACAAGCGCGCCATCTTCCTGGCCGCCTACCAACGCTGGGCGACGGACGAGCGACAGGAGATCACCCGAGCCCTGACGGCAAAGGCCGAGGGACGCTCACGCGCGGCGCAGGTGGCGCGAGTGGTCATGACCCAGCACCAGCGCTGGGCAACTCTGCGCGCCAGCCTGCGCGCGCTGGTGCTCACCGACGAGGTCGTTCGCGATTTCGTCACCGAGGAGCGGCGCGCCCAACTGGCCAGCCTCGCGGCAGCACGGCGAAAATCCCCCGGCGTCGAGCACACCCGCGCCGACGACTGGGCCCTTCTCCTCTATCTGGAGCGCGTGGCCGATAGCGTGGCCTGGGGCGAGGCCAAGGCGCTCGGCGTATCGGCGCGCGGCCTGGAAGCGGCATTGGTTCGCGCGCTCGAGGAGTATTTCTGATGGCAGCGACCGTGCATCAAATGATGGAAGCGGCGTACAAGGCGCTCAAAGTGCCGGTGCCGGGCGATCTGGGGCCAAAGGCCATGCTGGAAAGGGCCCACCGGCACACGCCTCGTGATCGTCGGCTAAGTCGTGGTGAGGCTGATGACGACAAAGGTATTGCCGTCGACGGTGGCGTCTAGTGTGGGGCCGCCTTTGTCGCAGTGGACCGAATTTTTTGCCGCGGTGTGATCCCAGGAGATGGAGCAGTCCTGGGGCCTGAGCGCGTTGGTGATGAGGAATTGTTTGCCGGCCAGGTCGTCCCAGACAGCCTTCCAGGTCTTGGCCAGGAAGGGCTCGCGGCCCGGGCGGGGGAAAAAGGCGATGTAGGTGTCGTCGTCGTGGGTGGCCTTGCGGATGCGGACGTTGACCATTTTGCCGTCGAGGACGACGTCGAATTTGGGATCGGCGAGCTGTTTGCCGATGTGGGTTTGCCAGGCCGCGAGGGTGGCGTTGAGCGCGGTGTCGAAGGCGGCTGTGTCGGGTAACAGATTGCCAGCGCGCCACAGGAGCGCCGTATCGGTGGGTGTCATCCAGATATCGGGATCGAAAAGCATGACCGTGATCGGCAGGCGTCCGGTCGGGCGCAGACATTCGGCGATGTGTGGTGATTTGCAGACGGTGTAGAGCTCGGGGTGATAACAGGCCTCGCGCGAGGTGTGGCCCGAGCCGGTGTACTGGACATAGAGGTGGTCGGTGTTGAGGAGCATGCCGGCCTCGCGTTTGACCGCGGCGCAATAAGCGGCGTTGGTGAGATCGCCGGTGATGGCAAACGGCTGGATGCCGCTGTCGGCGAGCGTGCTGCCGTCGAAGATGGGGGTCATGCCGCCCTCGATGCCCATGCGGCCGAAGGTCCAATGTTTGGCGTAGAGTGCCCGGACCAATTCGCGGCCAACGGTCTGTTCGTCGTCGGAGTTGTGGGATTCGCCGAGGACGATGGCGGCGTAGCGCGGGTCGCGGCGCAGGCTTTGGTCGACCGTGTCCACGAGCTCGGGGAACGACATGGCGGCCGCCATGCCGTCGTCGTAGAACGGAAAATACGCCTCGATGTCGAGATCGAGCGGAAAGCGCAAGCTGTCCCGTTGCAGCGCAGCCAGATCCGACGGCTGGCAGACGGCGTGATCGCAGACCTGGTTGGCTGGGCAGCCACACATCGCGCAGTCGTAGGCCGGCACTGCGCCGCCACACAGGTAGGGCTGATCGGGCGAGCAGCCAGCGACGGTGGCTGGGCAAGATAGAGTCGCTGGATCGACGCAGCCGGCCGCGCCGTTGCAGACGCCGCGCTGGCAACCTACATCGGCGCAGCAGAGTGCCTCGGTCTCGCCTGGGTCGACTTTGCCGTCGCCACAGCGGGCACTGGTACCGCAGCCGAACAGCAGGGCCAAGGCCACGCAGACGATGCTTTTCGCGATCATGCCGAAAAACGGTAACACGTCCTATACTAGAGGGATGCGTGCCCTGGTCGTGGTGTCGTTGCTACTTGGGGGGATGGCGCCGGTGAGGGCCGAGGTCGTCGCAGTAGACAAAGGCGCGGCATCGCGGACAGAGCTCGGTCAGCGGCTGTTTGCCGTCGGGCGATATGCCGAGGCGCTGGCCGCCTTCGAGGCTGCGCGCAAGACCGCGCCGCGACCGGAGCTCGATCTGCTCATCGCGCGTTGTTACGAACGACTGAGTGACAACCCGCGGGCGATCGAGGCGTACACGCACTACATCGAGTCCACGCCGACGCCGCTCGACGCTGACGCGGTGTTGACCCACATCGGCGAGCTGCGCGGGGCCAAGCCGGCGGTGTTGTTGGCGCCGGTGATTGTCGAGACGGCACCACAGGTCATGGTGGAGCGACCCGGGCGTGGGCTGCGGATCGCGGGCATCGTGATCGGTGGCGTGGGTCTGGCCGCGGTGGGGACCGGCATCGGCATGGGTGTCGCTGGCGATCAAGCTGCAGACGCAGCGACGGCAAGAGCCCGCGCCGGTCTGGTTTACGATCACGCGCAGGACGACCAGATCGCCAGCGATCGCTTGGCCCAAGGCGTGCTCATCGGCATCGGGGCCGCCGCAGTGGTAGCCGGCGTGGTGTGTCTCGCTGTCGGCTCCCGTCGACCGACGGCCAAGTTTGCGCGACTGAGCCCAGCCGGGGTCCGCTTCTGATGCGCATGCAGGTGGTGATGTTGATGGTGCTGGCTTCTGCCTGTCGGAGCGCTGTTTACGAGAGCGGCGATCTACGCTGTGCGGCGGTGGCGCCCTTCTGTCCCAATGGGTTTCATTGCGCGACCGACAACACCTGCTGGCTCGACGGGGAAGACCCCAAGATCGACCTCGGCGTACACGCCGACGATATGTCGGTCGGCGATCAAGCGGCGGATCTGTTGGTCCTCGACGACGCGGGATGTCCGGTGGTCGATCCCGCCAGCTGCTGTGGCACGTTGTCGACGGTCTGTGGCGCGACGGTGAATTGCACCGGCCTGTGCGGCGTGGGGCAGATCTGCGGCGGCGGCATTCCCAACCAGTGCAGCTGCAGCACCGACACGCGCTCGCCGATCTTCCGCGCCGTGGCCAGCGACGGGCGAACCTGCTATTCGGCCGGAGATCCGGCGCTTTGTCCCGGCTTCGTGCTCGACAGCACGGCGGCGTTTTATCTCTACGCAGCCGATCCACCGACGGGCATGGTGGCCTTGTCGCGCTGCCATGACGGCACGCTCTACTATCTGTCGCTCGACGCCACGTGTGGCGGATCCTCGTCAGCGGATCTGACCCTCGGCTACATCCCGACCAGCGCGGCGTGTGGCGCCGTGGCGTTGCATCGCTACGACACCGGCGCCACTGGGTTCGTCTACACCACCAACGCCGCGAGCGCGCCAGCAGGCTCCACCGAAGCAACGCCGCCGTTCTTCATCTGGACCAACTAGGGGGCTCCTTCATGAAGGCTGGTGTCCGCGCCTTTGCCCGTGCTGTCGACCCAGACATTGCTCGCGGCTGCGACGGCCGGTGGGGCGCACATCACCTCCATCGCCAGCAACACCAACGCCAGCTACGCGGTGCTCAGCGACGGGAGCTTGTGGGCCTGGGGATCGAATGGCCAAGGCTTGGTCGGCAACGGCGTGGCGCCCGATTTTTCCAAGACCACGCCGCCGTATGCCTACGCCTGGGGTAAAGACGACCTCTTGGTCACGCCCGCGGTACGCATCGCACCGACGGTGAACAACTTCACCACCGTCTTCACCGGCGCGGCGTTCGTCTTTTACGCCTATGCCCAGACCAGCGACGGACGGCTGTACTCCTGGGGCCGCAACAAGACGGCCAATCTCGGCAACGGCATCTCGCCGCTCAACAGCCAGCAGGCGGCCACCTACCCCAACAGCTGGGACGTCACCGTACCGACGGAGGTGACGCCGATGACCGCGCCCACCAAGCCCACCTCGTCGCCGCAGTGTGTACGACAGCCGGCGTCGCCAGGCTGCTGGTGCGGCAGCGGGCCGACCGATCCGCAGAACTGCTGACCCTCCGCGTCGCGATCAGGGCCCGCGCCAGCGTCGGGCTAGCGCACCCGTGAGGACGTAGCGCGGAAAGGTGAACCACTGCTCGACGAAGAGCCGCGCGGCGACGTCGAGCGGGCCACGAAAGGGCACGGGCTCGGTGGTTTCTCGACGGTGACCGCGACCCTGCACGACGATCGCGGCGACCATGGCGAAGAAGCCTGCCAGGGCCAGCCACCACGGGCCACGCCACAGCGCGAGCGGAATGGCGACGGTGCCGGCCCAGAAGAGCGGCACCGTGAGGAGGTGAAGGATCAGGTTGACGTGATCGCCGTGGCCGTCGGGATAGAGCGACCATTGCCAGGCGATGAGACCGTTGGGGCGGTTGTCTCTGTCCATGCTGGTCGACCATGACACGAATGTCGGCGAACGCGCTCTTATCCAGTCATGCGACTCCGTTGCAACGAGCCGAGAGCCCGATCGTAGAGCGCCAGGTGATCGTCAGCCACCGACGACAGTGACCACGGCGCGAGTCCTTTGCCGGCATGGCGTGACATGGCTTGGCGCAGGTCGGCATCGCCGATGAGCGCGACGATTCGCTGGCTGAGCTGGCCGAGGTCGGCGGCCAGAAAACCGGTTTCGCCTTCGCTGACGATGTCTCTGGCGCCGCTCGGCCGCATGGCGACCACCGGCAGCCCGGCGGCGCGCGCCTCGAGTAAGACGATGCCGAACGCCTCTTGCACCGTCGGATGAACGAAGAGCTGCGACTCGGCCAGCAGACGCCGCAGCGCTGGTGGCGCGAGAAAGCCGGTGAGCTCGACATGATCACTCAGATGCGCGCGCTTGATGTGGGCTTGCAACCCGGCGCGCTCCGGCCCGTCACCCGCGATCACGAAACGTGGCCGCTCCGACGGTGGCAATGCCTCGAGGATGCACGGGATCACCGACAACAGATCGTGGGGCGCCTTGCGCGAGGCGAGTCGCAGCACCGATGCGATCTGGCGCACCGGGCCGACCCGCGGCGGGCATTGCCAGCTGGCTAGATCCACACAGTTGCGGAGCAAGCTGACCTCACGGCGGGTGGCACAGGCGGTTTCGTCGACGGTGAGCGAGCTCACGGCGGCCAGCTCGGTCGGCCAGCTCGACCAACCGAGGCGTCGATCGAGCGCGCGAAACAGCGCGATGCCGGTGCCGTCCAGAATCGAATGACTCTGCAGCACGCAGGCAATGCCGCGACGACGTGCCGCCCACATGGCCATCATCGCCAGCGGTGACCACAGGCTGTGGCCGTGCACGATGTCAAAGTTGCCGTCGGTGAGCACCTCTTCGAGGGCGTGCAGCGCCTCGCGCCGAAAGACCGTGCCCCAGCGCGGCAACAGACGCGTTTCCAGCCGGGAGACCCACATGCCGTCGACGAGAGGAAGGCCAGGCGTCGCAGTGATGACCCGCACGTCATGGCCGCGGCGCAACAGCTCGTGACCCACATCACGCATCTGGTGCTCGATGCCTCCCACGCGCGGCAAATACCAATCAGAAACGAATGCGATCCGCATACCAGCGACGTAGAGCAAGTCTCATGCCACTGGTCGGACCACTGTGGTCTGGGGGAAACCCTGTGCGGATCGCCATCGAGCTGGTGATTGGTTGACGAAAGCTGACGTCCCCAACCCACCACCAACTTGGACCGTAAACCCAGTCAGCCGCTTGTGGCTCACTGCTCGATGTTTCCACTTGCATCATTGCTTAATTCGTTTACACCAATTAAATGAGTTTACCGATGTGGGCGTTGATTGTTATTTTGGGGGCGGGGTGTGTGGCGCCAGGGTTGACGGTCGGCAACGGCGCGGAGATCGTCATCAACATCAGCAGCGTCACCATTCCCGAGGGCAGCAGCGACGGTTTCGACGTGTGGCTGCGTTCGCCGCCACAGGGCAAGTCGATCGTGGTGAACGTTGACTCCGACGATGACCAGAGCCTGACGGTCTCGCCCAGCGTCATTGCGTTCACGGCCGACAACTGGATGGTCGCCCAGCACGTCACCATCAACGCGCTCGTCGACTCCAATGCCGACAGCGAGCTTGCGTACATCAACCTGTCTGCGCCTGGCCTACCCGACACCATGGCCACCGCCATCAATGCCGATCGCTCGGAGATCCTCGTCGCTGGTTGGCCCACTCCGTTCGACGGCAGCGACAGCATGATGCGCGGCGGCGTGTATTGCACCGAGGCGCCGCTCGACGTGGCCGGCTTTGCGTCTTCGTTCGGATTTTTCACGCCCATGCGCGGGCAGCAGGCCGAATATGCGCTGGCCGCGTACGACGACGACCACGGCAAGCCTGGAACGTTTCGCGTCGCCATGCCCACGCCGGAGTTTCTGGTCGACGGCAAGAACAAGGGCACCTTACGCAAGGACCAAGTCAGTTGGCTCGATGCAGGCCCCTGTGGCTGTGCATGCGGGTGAATCGAACGGTCAGTCTTGGGGCGGCGGCAGAAGGGACGTCGTCGCAGTGCCGGCGCTCGACGCTGGTGCCCGACATCAGCGCCGACTGGCCCAACCCACTCGGCGCCAGCGACTGCACCGAGCACAGTCCGGTCAATCTTTGGGTCACGACCTATCATCAGAATTGACGCGTGCGTTTCCAAAATCAGAATTATCATCCCGCGATGATCAATCTCTCGTCGCGTCTGGTCGCGGTCGCTGTCGGTCTATTCTCCGTCGCTGCATGTGCCAAGCCCACCGCACCGCCCTCGGACCACCGAGCTGCTGCCACGGCCTGTAACCCCGCACGCCCGGCCGGCAAGATCGACGCTAACCGCAGCGGCGATTGCAAAAAAGACCGTGACTGCAAGGCCGGCAAAAACGGCCGCTGCGCGTCGCACAGCAACGGCCGTATGGCACCGACCAACCAGTGTAGCTACGACGCCTGCGGCACCGACGCCGACTGCGGCAAGGGTCTTTGCGTCTGCGAGGAGGCCGACGGGAATTACTGTCTCCCAGGCAACTGCCGCGTCGACGGTGATTGCGGCAAAGGCGGCTTCTGCTCGCCGACCTGGCCGCTGTGCTCGCTGCACGGCCCGTATCAGCCGAGCGGGTATTACTGCCACACGCCGAAAGACGAGTGCCACAACGACGATGACTGCCCCAAGCCCGCCAAGACCGGCTATGGCCCGATGGGCACGCGTTGCGGCTATGCGCCCGAGGTCGGCCGTTGGACCTGCGTCAGCCAAGAGTGCCCGGTCGGCTGATTCTGGTCGTGCTGGCGCTGGCCGGCACGGCATCGGCGCAAGTGGCGGCCAGCGACGGAGATCTGCGGCAGTATCTGGTCGACCAAGCGTTCCGGCGCGCCGCGCTCGAACGATCGCTCGCCACGCGCAAGACGCAGTATGCGCGCGAGCGGCTGCAACGTTATGCGAGCGGGGATGCGGTCGACTGGGATCTGCGACCAGAGTGGAATCCGCCCGCAGCACCGCTCGGTGAGACGTCGCATACACTCGTGCTTTCTGATCGTCCTCGTCGACTTGATCGCGCCACGCTGACCCGCCTTGGCGCTGACGCTTTTTTCCGTTATCCGGCCCAGCTCGCGCCGTATTTGCCCGAGGCGGGTGTCGATCACGCGGTGAAAGTAGTCATGCCCGACGGGGTCGGCTGGGCGTTGACGTGTGCGTCCTGTCATACCCGGCGCGTCGGCGGCAAAGAGCTCATCGGCGCTGGCAGCTCGCTGGATCTCGGTGTGCTCATGAACCGGGAAGCACCTAATGCGCCTTTGGCCCAGGCACGCGCCGCGTGGGGACCGGGGCGCGTCGATGTCAGCAGCGACGACGGCGACGATCCCCAGCGCATCCCCGATCTGCGTCCACTGCGCTTCACCAGCCATCTGCAACACGGCGCCGCGGTCATCCAGCACGACGAGGTCGCGCTCGCGATCCGCATCGAGACGTTGATCATCACCGCACACGGTGGCGCCATTCGGCCGCCACGACAGGTCGCGCTCGGATTGGCACTTTACATCTGGTCGCTAGCCGACACGCTTCCGCCCGTCGCTGCGCCCAGTGCGGTCTTCACGCAGCGCTGCGCCGGCTGTCACCGGCCGCCGACGTTTTCCGGGCCACCCATCGACGCCGCGCTGGCGCATGCCGATCCGGCGCATGCGTTGCGCAGCGAGCGGAGTCACGGCGTCTATCGCGTGCCGTCGCTGCGCGGGGTCGGATCGCGAGGTGCCTTGTTGCATGACGGCAGCGCCGCCGATCTGCGGGCGTTGCTGGCGCGCTTTCCCGGCCGCTTCGACCGCAACGCGCTCATTGCGTACTTGCAGGGACTCTGACATGGACATGCCGTGACGCGTTTGAAGATTGATGAAGTCGTCGAGATCCCGGAGATGGCCGCGTTTCACGACGAAAGAATCCGCGTCACCAACGACACGCTGGCCTTTCACGCGCCGGAGAGCACGTTCTACATCGACCTGCCCACCCGCACGATCTCCGTCGACGCGCCGGTGCCGTTGCCGCCGCCGCCGGCGCCGATGTTCGGAGGCCGGGCCATGCAGACTTTCCTGCACGACGGTCGCGCCGGGGTGATCCTCGCCGGCGATCGTCACATCTTGTGGTCGAAGCCGGCCAAGTTTGCCCAGCTGCGAACGATCGACGACGAGCTGTTTGGCCTACAGATCAACGACCAACATTTGCTGGCGGTCGAGCAAGGAGACGAGCCCCGCGTGCGCTGGTCGGGCCTCTTCCCGCCGTACATCTACGACATCGCACGCCTCAAAAACGGCGACGTGCTCGTAGCCACAGCCGGCCGTGGCGGCTATGTCTACGAGGTCGACAGCGACGGCGAAGTGAAGCGTAAGACGAATGTACCGGGCGGCGCCTCGGCGTTGATTGCCGATCGCGGCAAGTCTGGCCGCGTGGTCGCCTCGGGCTGGGAATGCGTGCTGGTCATCGACGGCAAAAACGACGTGCGCGAGATCGTGAAGCTGAAGGGCGCGTTCCGAGCGGTCTGGTTTCGCGGCAAGCGTCTTGCGTGTCTGTGCGGCGATCCCACGCCGGGCGTGGTCTTCGCCCGACTGCCGTAGCAAGCCATGGCGCCTTAGTTGGCCTGACGAAGGTCTGCGCTGGGCCCTGCACCGTCGAGCGTGCGTAAGAAGGCCGCTAGATCGGCGCGGTCGCGGATGCTGAGACCGAGGGGTCGCAGCTCGTTGGTGCCGGGGTAGCCGGTGGGGTCGCCGCCGCGATCGAAGAAGCTGACGGTCTGTTCGAGGCTGGTGAGCTGGCCGGTGTGTAGAAAGCTGGGCTGGTTGCCGAGGCAGCGCAATGTCGAGGTGTGAAACGCGCCTTCCATCTCGGGGGTGGTCGCGGCCGGTAGGACATTGCGGTCACCGTCGCTGTAGAGGCCGTGGGTATTGAGCGGATCGGTGAGCGCGGAGGCGATGCCGACTGCGGCACCGCGATCGTCTTTGTCGGTGAAGGCGACCGCGACCACGGCTGGGCTGAGGCCGACATTGTGGAATTTGCCGTCGCTGAGCCGGGATCCGCTGTGGCAGTTGACGCAGCCCGCCTTGCCGGCGAACAACGCGGCGCCGCGCTCTTCGGCGTGCGTCAGCGTCTCGTTTCCGTCGAGCCAGCGGTCAAAGCGACTCTCGCCGCAGCGAAGCTGGCGCACATACGCGGCAATGGCCTTGGCTGCGTCGACCGTGACGCGGGTGACCAGATCTTTTTCGGCGGCGCCGAGCCCATCATAGTCGGCGCCGTCGCCTGGCCGGCCGCGACAGACATAGCTCGGCCCAGTGCCGGTCGGCACCAGCGTACAACCCACATCAGCAGGCGTGAGCGCCGGAAAACGGGCCGTGTCGTCGAGCGGCGGTAAAGCGCCGAAGATGGCTTCATAGTCGGCCTTGTGCAGCCGGAAGATCTGCTGTGCGACGAAGAGTCGCCCGGAATTGAATTCCCGCTCGCTCTCCATGACGCCGATGGCCTGGCTCCAGATCGAGTCGCGTTTTCCATCCCAGTTGTAAAACGGCGCGCCGCCGACCTCGAGCAGCGTCGGTGTCCGGCGCTGGGTCCATTGCGCGCCGAGCGAAATCTGATGATGCGGGCTGCGCGTGTCGACAAATCCGCCACTGGGCAGATGACAGCCGGCGCAGCTCACCCGGCCGGTGTCGCCGACCTTGCCCAGCGTCGAGACATTGCCGTCGTTGTCCGGCTCGATGAGGCGCCCCGAAAAACGCGGATCGAAGAACAGCCGCTGGCCAAAGGCGCGTGCGGCTGCATCGTCGCCGTAGGCGTTGCTGGGATCGGGCGCAAAAGGCGACGCGTCATAGCGCAGGGAAGCCAAAGCCGCCCGTTGTCCATCGGAGAACACGGCCTCGTCGTTGTTACACCCAGCGACGATCAAGGCCAGCCACACCGCCCTCAACTGCCACCGTACCAGCGCGTCCCGCAGGGCAAGATGCTCTCGTCCCACGCCGGTGCCGGCACGCTCAGCTCGACGCCCAGATCGTCCATGCGGCGCTGGCTGTGCATGATGCTGTAGCGACGCAGATACTGATGCTGGGTGTTGGGATCTTCAGCCGGATCGTCGACGCCCAGGTGATAGCCGACCGCGCGAAAGGCGACGGTGACCTGCCCTTCCGGCATGCGTCCCGGTGGCAACACCGCGCAACCGGCAGGCTTATCGTCGACGAAGATATAGACGCGATCGGTCGACGAATAGACGTCGAACTGCACCGGCCGATCATGTCCCGCCAGATCGCCCATGACCGGCACCGGCAGCCATGGTGGCGGATCCATGCCCCAATCCTCCGTGTAGTTGCCGGAGTGAAAGCCATAGATGTTGGCCTGCTGGCACTGATTGCCGACGCCCCAGCCTCGACGATCACAGAACTCGACCATCAGCTCGTGATAGCCGCCGAAGGGCTGCACCACGATCGACGTCTCGGGCCCAGGCGGCTTCATCTCGTACGGCAGCGGACCCAGCCGCGCATGCAGCGGAATCTCGTCGAGAATCATGCTGGGATTGGGATCGACGATCTGGGTGGTGGTGATCATGATCTGCGGATAGCGACGGAAGGTGGCGGCGATGTCGCTCGCCATCCGCACATGCAGGAAGTTGCCCGACGACAGCTTGGTCGGCAGCGTGCGCGGCGAGATGCTGACGTTGCAGCTCGAACCGCCGTCGTCGAAGCCGAGCACCAGCTGGCCGAGCAGCGGCGCAAAGCTGATGTTGTCGGTACAGCCCGAAAAATCAGCGGCCCATTTCGTATTGCGCATGATGAAGACGCCGTTATTGCCGCTCGTGACTTGCAAAGGCTCCCAGGTCTCCGACGCGTCGAAGCCTTGGTACCAATCCATTTTGGGGCGCGGCGCAGCCTCGAGATCGACATAGGCGCGGGCGATGGGTTTGGGCCGGTTGTTGGGATCGTGCTGGCCGTTGATGAAGACCTCGCCCGACGACAAACGCGCCTCGTCGAGGGTGATGGTGGGATAGTCGCCGCCGGTCGCGGTGTAGCTGGCGTTGGCGTGCACCGACGAGACATAGCCGTTGGGGAACGGGCAGCCGGCATCGAGGGCCTCGACGACAAAGGTCTTCTTGGCGCCGACGCCGGGCCAGGTCACCGACCACAAGGGGATGTTGCCCTGCTCGTGCGCGCGCTGGAATCTGACGGGTCCGGCGGCGAGGATGTCGAAGGCGTTGCCGCCGAGGTAGCTGACGCGATGGAGAGCGACCGTGCCCGCTTCTTGCGTGGTGAAGATCTTGAAGCGGACGGCGACGTCGAGGGTGTTGGCGGTGTCGTCGGCGCGCGCGGCGGCTTCGGGCCCGTCTGTGTAGTAGCGAGTAATGTGCTTGCCCCAATACTCTGGAGCGTAGGTGCGGCGATAGACGGGCATGGTGCCGGCGTCGGGCGCGTAGAAGGCCACGCCGTCGTCGCGCCAGCCGGTGGCGACCAGCTTGTCGCGGGCAGCGGTGCCGACGACATAGTCGGCCGAGCCAGCTTCCGAGTAGATCGGCACCACGAAGCTGTCGTTGCGATAGCCACCGAAGCCATTGGGATCGGCCACGCGGTAGACCGGCTGCCGATCGGTGCCGGGTGTGGTGTAGACAAATCCGAGCAAAGACTCGGATTCGCTGCGACCGTAGCCCTGCAAGGTGTCGTCGCGACCGGACAGCTCGCCGTCGAAATGGTTGGCGTCGTCGAGGCTGCGCGGCGCAAACGGCCGATCGCCGGCGCAGCGATAGATGGCGTTCTTGACCGCCTGTTCGCCGTTGGCACCGACGAGGATGTTACCGGAGTCGGGGTAGGCGAAAATGCGATAGTCGAGCGCGCCCTCGACCGGCTCGAACTCGACGATGGCGGTGTCGCCGTGCATGGTGACGTGGACATTGTCGATGCGTGGCAGGACGGAGAAACAGTCGGTGCCGGTGCATGGCTTGAGACAGGCGCCCGCGGTACATTGGTAACCGCTACCGGCGCCGCAGGCCTGGCCTTCGCAATCGGTGTCGAGACAGTCGGGGAAACCGTCGCAGTCGTCGTCGATGCCGTCGGAGCACTGGGTCTCGGTCTTGGCCTGCGGGACACATTTGACGGTGCCGATGACCTGACCGTTGCCGCAGGCGGCCAGCAACACGAGCATCACGAGCTTGGTCTTCATGTTTACCCTGTGTCTTGCCGCGGAAAAATGGATCACCGCGTGATGCCGAATCCCAGCATCCCGAACGGACGGAGCGGCCAGGGCGTGAGGGTGGTGAGGCGGCTATCGTTGCCGAGGACGATGTCGTAGTGGGTGCCGGCGAGATCGGCATCGATGCCGACTGCGGCGAAAAGAGACAACGGGCCACGCAGGCGGACATCGACCACACCGACGAGGGTGGCCATGGGAGCGGGCACCCAAAACGGGCGTACGGCGAGGATGCCGTAGCTGGGACGCGATTCGACGCGGAGGGCGTCGATGCCGGGTCCGACCAAGGCGCGCAGGGTCGTTCGCGAGCCGAATTTGGCTTCTACACCGACGGTGAGTCGCACGGACAGCCCAGTGAAGGCCGCGCCGGCGCGGTCATCGGCCCAGGTAAACGGAGCGATATAGCTGGCCCAGAGCCAAGCCGACAGGCGGACGCGGCGGTTGGAATTCGCGGCGATGCCGACGGCCAGGCCGGGTTGGTGAACGGCGTCACGCGACCAGGTGCCGACGCGGTAGAGCGCTGCGGCGGCGACGAGGACCTTGCGGCGTCTTGGCGGTGTCATCACCGTCGGTGGTGGCAGCCGATCAGCCAGCTGGCGCTCGGCCATTTCGCGGCTGACGCCAATGTCCGCGCCAGACAGCAAGGCGTCGACCACGGACTCGACGATGTGGGCCAGCGACTCGCGCGCCACTTCGTCGTAGCCGCTGGCGAGCGGCACTGCACGGACCACGAAGCGCTCGGATGCGTTGGCCACATAGAGATAGGCGCGGTGGCCGTCGGTGAGATCGAGCCAGACGCGGGCGATGATCTGCGCGTCGACGCTGCGATGGGCCAAGACATCGCGGGCGTCGATGGCCGGCACCCGTGTCCAGTGCAGCGTGACCGCAAATTGTCGCAAGAGCTCGTCGATGAGCGCCTCGACATCTGCCGTCGCTGGAGCCGTGGTGGCGACCAGCTCGACGATGCGCGCCGGTGGTTGCGGTGGCTCGGGGCCTCGGTCGGGCTGGGCTTCGGCGACGCGGACGAGACACAGGACCACAACGCAAAGCGCTCGGTTCACCTCGTCGGGCCGAGACGGGAGGCAGCGCGCTCGGCATACACCGACGCGGGAAAGCGCAGCATGAGGCGTTGCCAGGTGGCGCGCTCTTCTTCACGACGACCGAGGCGCATGAGCGCCGTGGCGCGACCGAACAAGGCTTCTTCGGCGAGGGTGGCGTGCGCGGTCTGGGCCAGATAGCCGTCGAACTGCGACAGCGCGCTGGCTGGATCGTGCAAGCGATCGAGGAACAGGCGACCGAGCGAGACGCGAGAGACCGTCGCTGGCACCGAGGTTGGGTACTTCTGTTGCAGATCGACGTAGAGCGTACGCGCAGCACCGACGTCACCGGCGCGACGACGTGCATTGGCGCTGGCGAAGAGCTCGTCGGCGCTGGGCGCGGCGGCGACATGTTCGGGCGCGGACGGCCGCGGGCGATGCGCATGGACCGGGCTGGCGGGCGCGGGGACGACGGCTTGTTCGGGCTCGGGCACCGATTCGGGCTCGACGGCGGGCGCCAGCACCGGCGTAGGCGGGTCAGCCAGCACCATTTGCGCCGGTGAAGGCGCGCGCCAGGCCTTCCATTTTCGCCACAGCGTCGGACCAGCAGCGACGGCAGAGGCGGTGATCAACAGCAACAAGGCCGCGGCCACCGCCAGGCTGCGACCACGGCCGCTCCTCGGCGCACGCATCGCCGCAGCCGCGACGCGCGCCGACAACAGCTCGTCACCCGGCTGCTCGCTCAGCACTTGATCGAAGTCGTAGCCGAGCTGGAGCGTCAGCCGGCAACTCTCACACTGGGCCAGATGGGCGTCGAGCTGGCGGCGCTCGGCGGAGGAAAGGGTCCCCGCACGCGCACGCGTCACCAGAGAATCTGGGCACAGCCCGTCGGTGCCGATCACGCCAGCACCTCCATCAGCTCTTGCAGCCGCACGTCGCTGGCGATGCGTGCGCGCAGCGCGTCTTTGGCCAACCGCAGCCGACTGCGCACCGTGTTGGCCGGCACCTGCGCGGCATCGGCCACTTCCTCGACGGTGAAGCCGAGCATCACATGCAGGAGCAGCGCTTCGGCCTGCGGATCGGGCAAATCCTCACACAATCCGCGCAACAGCATGCGGCGGCGGGCGCCGGCGAGCTGCTCGTCGGGGCGCGGTTGATCATGGTCGTGGACATCGAGCTCGAGCTCGTCGTGCAGGCCTTCGCCGCGCACCTTGAGCCGCCGGCGCGCCGCCAGCGCCGTGAACACCGCCACCCGACAGCCAAAGTGCAACACCGTCGACTCGAACCGAAACCCAGGCAACGCCTGCACGATGGCCAGCGCTGCCTCTTGCACCACGTCTTCGACATCGGGATGACGTGCACCCAGCACACCACGCACGGCGCGCAACAGAGCCGGCGTCACCAACGCAATCAACGTGCGTAGCGCCGCTCGATTTCCAGCCGCCGCAGTCCGGGCAAGCGCCGCCAGCCGGTCAAGGGCCGGCGTCGCATCCTCACGCCGAGGTCCGGCGCCTTTGCCAAGCAGTTGCAGCACCCGATTCATCCAGTGTCGCGGGCTCCCAAAATGGACCACTCAATCGTGCCACAATCGTCTGTAGGTCCAGGTGCGATGCCGCTATGGCAGAATGCGAAGATGGTCCTGCTGGTCGTGTTTGCCCTGATCATGAGCCAAGACCCGCCGCAGCACGACGTGGCGCGCAACGTGGCTGCAATCGAAAAGGCGACCGAATGGAGCAGCGGGATTATCTGCGGGCACATCTCCTGGAACGGAGCGGACGTCGCCATCAAGCAGATTCTCGAGGACCTGGGACCCGAGGCGCTGCCGGTTCTCGAGACGCTGGCTCGGTCGCGGAAGCGTGTGGCCCGGGCAGCGGCGGCGTACGGAGTGTGGACGCTGTTTCCCGACGCTGATGCAAGACCGCGACGAGCCAAAGCCATCTTGACTCCGCTGATCCATGACCAACGCTTGGTCCCATATGCCGGCATCACCGTGGCCGCGTTCGCCAAAGGCCAGATCAAGGACCTCTGAACCGTCTCATTTGGTGTGCTAACACTTGGAATGGTCACCTCGTCTGGTAGGGGCGAGTGAGCGAATCTGTCCTGCACTGGATCTTGGCGGCACGGGCTGGCGATGAGCGGGCGTTTGCGCAGCTCCATGCCCGGTATGCGAAGATGGTTCATGCGCTGTTGCTGGCGCGGTTGCCGCCGTCGGAGGCGGAGGATCAGGTGCAGGAGGTATTTCTCATCGCGTGGAAGAAGCTGGGCCAGCTCGATGATCCCCACGTGTTCGGCGGCTGGCTGAGCACCATCGCGCGCAACCGTGCGGTCGACTATCACCGTGCGCATCGGCCGACGGAGATGCTGTCGGACCAGTTGCCGGATATCCATGCCGCCAGCTCCACCGACGTCGCCGACGCGCGTCATGTGCTTGCGCTGGTGCAGACCTTGCCAGAGGCGTATCGGGAGACCTTGCTGATGCGGCTCGTCGAGGGCATGTCTGGGCCAGAGATCGCCGAAGTAACCGGCCTCGAGCCGGGCTCGGTGCGCATCAACCTGCACCGGGGCATGAAGCTGTTGCGCGAAAAACTGGGCCTCGGCGACGTGGCCGCGACGGGTGGCGCATGAGCGAGCTCGATTATTTGTGGGACAAGAAGGGCTCGGATCCCGAGGTGGCCGAGCTGGAGCGGCTGCTGTCGCCGCTCGCGCATCGGCCGTTGCCGCCGTCACTGCCGCCGCGTCGGCTGGCCCGGCGCACCTGGCTCGTCGGTGGTGCAGTGGGGGTGGCGGTGGTGGCGTTGTTTCTGCTGCGTGCGCCGCCGAAGCCGCGGCTGGTGGCGTGGCCGGTCAGCGTGCATGGTCAGGCCAGCAAAGACGGTCACACGCTGACGGGCGAGAGTCAGTTGCCGCTCGGTGCCTGGCTCGACACCGGTAGCAGTCATGCGCGGTTGCAGATCGCCGACATCGGCGCCGTCGAGCTCGAGCCGGGGACGCTGGTGCGGATCGTCGCGAGTGGCCCTGCGCGGCATGAGCTGCAGCTCGAGCATGGGGCGCTGACGGCGACGATCACCGCAGCGCCACGGATCTTTGCGGTGCGCACCAAGCACCTCGTGGCCATCGATCTGGGCTGCGCGTTTGGGCTGCGCGTCGACGCTGGCGGGGCTGGGCAGCTGGCGGTCACGGCCGGTGCAGTCGCGCTGTCCGACGGCAAACACGAGGTGGCGGTGCAGGCTGGGTCGCAGTGCGGCTTTGACGAGCGCGGCGCCGGCACGCCCTACTTCACCGATGCCACGCCTGGTTTTCGGGCCGCGATGGAGGAGCGGTCGCCGACGCTGTCGGTGCTGATTCGCGAGGCGCGGCTCAAAGACGCGGCAGTGCTGCGCGAATTGGCGCAAAAGCTGCCAGCCGATCAGCGAGCAGACCTGTTGCGTCGCGCAAGCGAGCTCGAAAAATCCGAGCCCAAGCTAGAGCCCAAGGCTGACACCAAGCTCGCGCCCAAAGTGAAAGTGAAAACCAAGCTGTCCCCAACAGTCGCGCCAGCGACGGTGGGCGCTCCCAAAGTAGATCTCGCGCCCCGGACAGTCCCCACAGCGCCGAACACGGCTCCCGATCCGCTGCACCACGACGCCCGCAAGTCGCTCGAACAATCCGCACCGTAAACCGACTATCGACTATCGACTATCGACTACCGACAGACTGATAGTCGATTGACCGATGATCGATTGACCGATGATCGATTGACTGATGATCGATCCGTCGATCATCGATCCGTCGATCATCAATCCGTCGATCATCAATCCGTCGATCATCAATCCGTCGATCGTCGAAAGTCGATTTCATCGATAGTCGACAGTCGACAGTCGATTTCCTGCAAACGAAACCGATTCTAAATCCGTCGTTTCAGTATGCGCGGATATTTTATATCTTTACTATTCGTTTTTCATTACGGCTCAGCCTGGGCCCAGGATGGACGCGGACCACTTTTCAGCCTGCAGAATTTCCGACCGGCGGTGGATTCCAAAGGCTTCGTGACGGTCAATGCGTCGCTGCCGATGCAACATCTCGACTATTCGTTCGGCCTGGTAGCGAATTACTCCTACCGCACGCTCAGCCTCGTGAATCAAGGCGCGGAGCTACATCTCGATCACTTGATGACCGCGCAATTACAGGCCGCATTGGGACTATTTGGCGGCCCACGCTGGCGCGACAAGCTGCATGGAATCGGGTTCCAGCTCGGCATCTCGCTGCCGATTCACGTGTTGTTCGGTGCGCGTAATCCAGCATTTCAATATAAAGACCCCAATTATGACAAACAGCTCACGTTTGGCGCGCAGTCGATTGGCGATCTGGGGCTGAATCTCAAGATCCGATTTCTCGACGGCGCGCGATATCCACTGGGGTTGGCCCTGTTGATTGCGGCATATTTCCCGACCGGCAAGAGCGAAAACTTTCTCGGCGAGGGGCAGACCACCCTCCGGCCCGAGCTCATCGTCGACAAAGAAGCCGGCCGGTTTCGCATCGCGCTCAATGTCGGCGCGCTCATCCGCCCGGTCAAACACAGCTATCTCGATCAGGGCACCACGCTCGCTTTTCCGACGGGGATGAACCCTCCCAACGCCGGCATGCCGTTCTGTGCGCCCATCGTTGCCAATGGCCAGTGCGGCACCCAGCTGGGGCGATCGCTCGGCACGCAGCTCACCTATTCGATCGGCGCGTCAGTCGCCGTAGTCAAACAGCGCTTCGATCTCATCGGCGAGATCTTCGGCGCAGCGGATCTGACGGGGGTCTCGAGCGCGCTGCCACTCGAGCTTCTCGTTGCTGCCAAGGTCTATCTGGCCACCAGCTCATTCTTCGAGATCGGCGCCAGCGCGGGCCTGTTGCCGCCGCAGATCGTCGACAACCACGGCAACATGACCGGTCAACCCCTGGCGCGAGTGTTCGTCGGCTTCATCTTCGAGCCCCGTCGCAAGGAAGTCGCTCCCGTCGAGCCGACCCCGCCGCCGAAGCCCATCGCTTCCCCGCCAGAGCCCCAACCCGAACCAGAGCCCCAACCCGAGCCAGAGCCCGCCCGGGTCAAACGACACGGCAGCGTCATCGCCACCCTCGAGAAAGTCTACTTCGCCACCGGCCGCGCCGAGGTCCTGCCGCGCTCGTTCCCGCTGCTCGACGATCTGGCGTCGCTCCTACGTGACAGCCCCGACATCCAGCTCATCGAGATCGCCGGCCACGCCGACGAGCGCGGCGACGACGACTACAACCTCCGTCTCACCCAGGAACGTTGCCAATCGGTACGCGCCTACCTCATCCAGCACGGCGTCGACGGCAACCGCCTCATCGCCAAAGGCTACGGCGAACGACAACCGGCGCTCGACAAGCACACGCAAAAACCCTGCGTCCAGCACACCGAGCCATGCTGGGAGCAAAATCGCCGCGTCGAATTCCGCATCTTGCGTCAGTAGAGCCAATCCTTTGTCGCGCGCGGTCAATGCCGTCGCCCAGCCGCAATGACATGAATGCCATATGAGCTGGTTCCCCATCGTCGTTTCGGCCATGGCCGTTGGCCGTATCTTGATTGGTCTCGCGCCCTTCGTCGCCGCCGGGCCCGCGTCGCGCGCGCTCGGATTCCCCGTCGCCCATGATTCTCCGACGACACGCGCCATGGCCCGCATCTTCGGCGTCCGCGATATCGGGCTCGGCGTCTTGATCTTCTACGCGCTCCGGCATCCGGAAACGGCGGCCTTCTTGTTCCTCTTCAACGCCGCCATGGATGCCGGCGATCTGGTCTCCTTTGCCATCCCGCTCCTTGGTCGTCACGGCATCAACCGCGCCGCCTGGAGCTCGGCCGCGCTGGCCGTCTCGGGCGGCATCGGCTGGGTGATCGCCTGGTATCTCTTGCCAACCATGTTGCCAAACATCATGCCTGCTAAGATGTAGGCCGATGCGTTCCTCTCCGTCGGTGAGCACGTTACTGATCCGACCGCTGACCGCCAGCCTCAGCGGCCCGGCGCTGACGGCGTTCTTCCGAGCCACCGATCTGACGCCCGAGCTCGTCGCTGACGTCGATGCCCGCATCTCGCCGGCGCAGTTCTGCGTCGCCTGGGCCGAGGTGATACGCCACTCCGGCAATCCGCGCATCGCGCTCGCCATCGCCGATGCCACGCCGACCGGCGCGTTTGGCATCGTCGAATATGTCTGTCGCTCGGCCCCAACGCTGGGCGAGGCGCTGCGACAATGGGTCCGTTATCTGGGCCTGCTCGACGACGCGGTGAAGGTAGGCTTGGTCGTCGAGAGAGATCGGGCGTACATCCGGGTGTTGCGCGAGTCCGAAGCTCCCGCGCCAGCGTCGCACGAGCTGTGTTTCGCGCTCATCGTCGCCCAGGCGCGCGCCCTCGGGCTTGGCCCGGTGCCAGTCATCGCCGTCGAGCTGAGCCATCTGGCGCCGGCGGACAGCGACGACATCTACCGTCGCTGGTTCGATGCGCCGGTACATTTCGACGCAAAATTCACGCAGTTGATCCTACCGAAACGAGTCTTGGACCTCCCGCTCACCAGTGCCGATCCGGCGCTAGCCGCGATCTTGACCAGGACAGCCGATCAGCTCAGCGCGAAGCAGCCGGAATCGCCGACCCTCATCGCCCAGGTCCGTCGCCAGCTCGCCACCACGCTGCAAAACGAGGCGCAGATCGAAGAGATTGCCCAACGTCTCGGCCTCACCGCACGCAGCCTCCAGCGACGGCTCAAGGACGAAGGGACCTCGTTTCAAGCCGTGCGCGAAGACGTGCGGCGGGAGCTCGCCAGCCGCTATCTCGACGACAATCTGTCGTTCGCCGAGATCTCGTTCCTGCTCGGTTTTTCGGAGCCGAGCGCCTTCTTCCGCGCCTTCAAACGCTGGACTGGACTGACGCCACAGGAGAGCCGGCAGGCACGCCGAACGGCTTGAGCCCGTCGATGAAACCGACCACCGCCGCCTCCAGCTGATCGACGCCCGGATGCTCGGTCGGCATGTGGCTCGCACCGTCGAGAACCACCATGCGCTTGGGCGCCGCCAGCCGATCGAAGAAGCGCCGACTCAGCGAGATCTCGGTCATGCGATCGACGCCGGGATGCGCCAACAACACCGGGCACACGCGAAACTCTTCGGGCTCGATGTCGGGCACGGTGTTCATCAGCGTGCGCAAAAACCGCGCTGGCACCCAGTTGCCCCCACCGAGCGGATCGCGCTCGCAGATGTGGGCCAGCTCGGGAATGTTGGAGATACGATTCATCTTGGACATGTAGCGCATCGGCAGCGGCAGCCCGTCGGTGAGGGGATGGAGTCGCTGCAGCAACCACAGGCCCGCGGACCCCAACAACCGCGTGCGCGCAAAACCCTGACGCACCTCGGGCTCGCGCGGATCGGCCAGCGTCGTCGCGCAGAGGCCAATGATCTTCTTCGATCGCGCCGCGGCGTGATACGCGAGCAATCCCCCCAAGCTGACCCCGAACAGCACGACCGGCCGACCGTCGCGCGCGAGCTCAGCATCGATGAGATCGGCGATGCAGTCGATCCACAGCGAGTAAACGAAGTCGCGGCGCGGGACCGCGCTCAGCCCATAGCCCGGCATATCCGGACAAACGGTTTCATACCCGTGTCGGCGCGCAATGACCGCTGCCGGCGCCATGACCCGCCCGTAAGCGCCCGCGCCATGCAGCACGATGACTTTGATCGGCGACTTGGGTGCCATAAGCCTGTCGAGGTGCACGTCGAGACCGCGCCACTGCCACCATTCTTCCGTCGGTGTGCTGTCCTCCGTGCAGCGCATGGCTGCGGGGAAAAACGACTGATACGAGCGCCAACCGGCGAGGTCGGCATAGTGCGTTCTGCGGGGAACGAGCGCGGTGGTCATGCTTCTTTATGGCGGCTCCGCGGTCGCGACGCAGTGACCGCGCGCGACAGTCGATTGACCGGACGCGCCCGCAACAACTCGGCAAAACGACCAAGTGGCAGTCGGCCGGCAGCGTCTTTGCGGTAAACGGCCGACCAGCGCTCTTTGAGGCCCGCGCGCGTGAAACGGCGCGTGACGAGCTGGCCACTGGCTTCGTAGGGCGACACCGCCCAGCGCGACATGAGGCCGACACCGAGCCCGGCCTTGACCAGCTCGACGATGGCCTCCGTGAGCGGAACGATCTGGATCTCCGGCATCGGCGCACGCTCGGCGGCGAGGAGGCTACGCAGGCGTTTCACGTCGCTGGCGGTGCCTTCGTGGGTGAAGAGCGTCTGGTGGCCGAGATCGGCCAGGCGCACGTAGCTGCGCTGACAGAGTGGATGAGATGGCGGCAGGACCGCGGCCCATTCGTCGTCGAAGAGACGCTCGACGACCAGATCGGGATCCCGCACCGGCGACGACACGATGGCCAGCTCGAGCGCGCCCGACAGCAGCGCAGCGACGGGCTCCCGGGTGGCTTCGATGACGATGCGGACATCGACATGCGGAAAATCGCGCTTGAGCTCCGGCAGCACCGGCGGCAGCCAGTGATAGCAGGTGAAGCATTCGGTGGCGACGCGCAGCCGCTCGCGCCGTCGGGTGCCCGCATGTTGCAGCTCGCGCTCGACCCGATGGAGCTCGGTGAGCGTGGTCTGTGCGAAGGCCAAGAGATGCCGGCCGGCCGCGGTCAGATGCAGGCGCCGGCGTACCCGCGTGAAGAGCGGCACGCCGAGTCGGCCTTCCAGCTCGGCGAGCTGATGGCTCACGGCCGACTGGGTGAGATGGAGCGCAGCGCCCGCGCGCGTGGGGCCGCCCTCCTCGGCGAGAGCCTGGATGAGACGCAGATGACGCACTTCGAGGACGGGTTGCATGATGCATGCACCTCATGAAGTCATGCAAAACATGAGTTTCCCACATGAGCGCTGCTGACGCATGGCTTGTCTCATGCCGACCTTTCAATCGCACCAAGACCGTTCCTGGAAGACCGTGGCCCCTGGCGTCGAATTCTGCGTGCTGCGCCCACATGGCTCACAAGGCACGGGCGACGGAATGACGCTGCTCGTGCGCATGGCGGCCGGAGCCGATGCGCAGTTGCACGACCATGCTGGTGGAGAGGAGACCTACATCGTGTCGGGAAAGATGCGGATCGGGACGCGGGAGCTGGTCGCGGGGGACTATTTGTGGACCGCGCCTGGCGAGCCGCATGACGGACATGCGCACGTGGAGACGGTGTTCTTCGTGGTGTTGCCGGCGGGGCTACAAGTCCTGGCATAAGCGCTACACTGCCGTCCATGTCCACCGCGATCCTCCTCGGCGCCTCCGGTCTCGTCGGCGGCCGCCTGCTGTCCCACCTGCGCAACACCCCGCAATACGACCGCGTCCAGCTCCTGACCCGGCGCCAGCTCGGCCTCGCTGGCGGCACGGTCGAAGAATCGATCGTGGACTTCGACGCTCCGCCGACGCTGAGCGGCGACGATCTCTTTTGCTGCCTCGGCACCACGATCAAAAAAGCGGGCTCCAACGAGGCCTTCCGCCGCGTCGATCACGACTATCCCCTCGCGTTTGCCCGCGCAGCCTTGACGGGTGGCACAAAGCGCCTCTTCATCGTCACCGCCGTCGGCTCCAGCGCCAAGAGCAGCATCTTTTACAACCGCGTCAAAGGCGAGCTCGAGGATGCGCTCGCGACCTTGGCCTTTCCCAACGGCGTGCATGTCTTTCGGCCGTCCATGTTGCTCGGCGAACGCGGCGAATCGCGGCCGGGTGAAGCCGTCGGCAAGGCGGTCATGGGCGCGCTCGGCTTCGCCTTTGCCGGCGCGCTCAAGAAATACCGCGCCATCGACGGCGACGACGTGGCCAAGGCCATGGTCCACATCGCGGCGAAGCAGACCGATCCGGGCATCCACGTGTACGAAGGCGCCGCGCTGTTCAACGCCGCTCAGTAGGACGTCGGTAGGACGTCAGTAGTACGGCGCCGCCAGCTTCTCCGTCGCAAAAGCCCGCTGTACCGCCGGCCGGGCCATCATCTGCTCGGCATGGCGACCGAGGTTCGCCAACGTCCGCGCCGGCGTCTGCATGTTGCGACTCCAGCGCGTCAGCATGAACAGAAAATGGTCCGCCGCGCTCAGCTCCGCACCCAGCACGAACGGCTGATCGCCGAGCTGCGCGTCCAACCCGCGATACATCTCGACGAGCCGCGTCTCGGCCATCGCCTTCACACCCGGCGCATGGGCCGCATCCACCACATGACGCTCCGGATAGAAATAAGTCATCAGCTCGGCCTGCACCGTGTTGGTCAGATAGGCCATCCACTGATAGAAACGCGCCCGCGACGCCGTCCCGACGTCCGGAGCCAGCCGCCCAACCTGGTCCACCAGATGTAAGCAAATCGCCACAGTTTCATAGACCACCAGATCCCCCAGCGCATGGTCCACCAGCGTCGGAATCTGCCCGTGCGGATTGAGCGCCAGATAAGCCGGGCTCCGCTGCCCATCCTGTTGGCGATCGACCAGCGACAACGAAAACGGCACGCCTAGCTCTTCGAGCAGACAGTGCGGAGTCAGGCTGGCGTTGCCCGGGTAGTAGTACAGCGTGTACATGGCGACATCATAAGCCGACCCCGACCTTGACGCTGATGCTGTCGCCTTCGCAGTCTTTGAAGACCATGGCCGTCTGGGATTTGGCGAGGTCGACGGCGTGCCAGGTGGTGTGCACCCAGCCGAGCGCCATCGAGAGATAGGCGCGGCCAAAGGTGTAGAGCTCGATGCCACCGTCGATACCGCCGCCGTAGATGTAGGTGGCGGCGGTGGCGTTCATCATCGACTGGCCACCGATGGTGATGGCGCCGTCGAAGCGGCCGCCGATGACGCCGGCAAAGGCGCGCCCGTCGAGAAAGGGCGTGGCGCGGGCGGGATACTGAAAGCCGAGCGTCAGGCCGAACAGGCCATAGAACAGCGCGATGGGATTGTCGGAAAGAGACGCATGTGCCGCGCCGCCTTCGAGCTCGAGGCCGAGACGAATCCAGCGACGGGAAAGCATGTAGACGTCGAGCTGGCCACCGTCGAGCCACAGCGACGTGCCATCGAGGCTGGCCACCGAGAAACGCCGATAGGACAGCTTGAGCCGCGGGTTGGCATGCGAAGGCGTTGCCACCACCGTCGGCACGGAGGGGGATGCCTCGTCAGCGACGGCATCGTGAGCAAGAACGAACGAGAGAGCCAGAGCGAGCGTGCGGAGATGCATCGGAGCCTCTCTCGAAAATCGGCTCCGACACGCCAACCCTTTAGTGAGAAACGACAAACGCATTGCCAAGCAATCAAAAGCGCGGCACTCATGGACCGATGACCAAGCTCAGCGTGAATCTATTGACCGCCTACACCACCAGCGTGCTGCGTGGCGGCGCGGGCATGGTCACCCAGCCGCTCCTCGGGCCGCGGCCTGAAAAGCGCCTCGCGCTGTACGAGTTCGAGGGCTGTCCGTTTTGCCGCAAGGTGCGCGAGCTTTTGACCGCGCTCGATCTCGAGGCGGTCATCTATCCATGTCCCAAGAACGGCACCCGGTTTCGGCCGCGCGCCGTCGAGCTCGGCGGCAAGGCGCAGTTTCCTTATCTGGTCGACCCCAACACGGGAACGGCGATGTACGAGTCCGACGCGATCATCGCCTACCTCGTCGAGCACTATGGCGCGCAGGCGGCGCCGATGTCGCTCAAGCTCGGTCCTTTGACCACGTTCTCGTCGCTGATGGCGTCCGCAGTCCGGGGCCGTTCAGCGGCACGGCCGTCACGGGCGCCGGAGCAGCCGCTCGAGCTGTACAGCTTCGAAGCGTCGCCGTATTGCCGCATGGTACGCGAGGTGTTGTGCGACCTCGAGCTGCCGTATGTCTTGCACAACGTCGGCAAGAATAGCCCGTCGCGACCAGCCTTTGTCGCGCGCAGCGGCAAGATGCAGGTGCCGTGGCTGCATGACCCCAACACCGCCACGTCCTTGTTCGAATCGGCCGAGATCGTCGCTTACTTGAATCGCACCTACGCCGTCTGAACCATCAACCTCTGGCTGATGGCTTGCCGCGTCACGTCTGACACTTCGCCTTTTTGGTATCCGGCCTCTGTGACTGCGGTATAGTTCGGAAACAGTTTGCCGTCTGTGGCGAGGGGGAGGGGGATGCAGGTTTCGGAGTCCGGCGAGTTGCTGATCGTCGTGGCGGGCCGGCTTGGATGTGCGTTGCCGCTGCATCATGTCGGCGAGACCATGCGCGCCCTTCCGATCGAAGCCATTTCGGGTATGCCCTCGTACTTGCTCGGCCTTTCGATCATCCGTGGCGTGCCCACGCCGGTGGTCGAGCTCGGCAAGTTGTTGGGCTCGGGCGGCGATGACAAACCGACACGGTTTGTCACCCTGCGGCTTGGCGAGCGCAAGGTGGCGCTGGCGGTTGACGCGGTGCGTGGCGTGCGCCGGCTCTCGGCCGCCGAGCTCGCTCCTTTGCCGCCCCTTCTGCAGAGCGATGCAGTCCAGCAGATTGGCACTCTCGACGCGCAACTGCTGGTGGTGCTGGCCGAGGGTTGGTCGCTACCGGACGAAGTCTGGGCCACCGTCGGATGACGCCCGTTCCTGACGCCGAGGACATCGGGCGGTTTCGAACCATCCTCGGGCAACGTCTTGGCTTTCACTTCGAGGACGACAGGCTCGATGACCTGGCCGAGCTGTTGCGAACACGGCTGGCTGCGTCAGATGCCGAGCGCTACAGCCTCTATCTCGACCGCCTGTCCACCCGTCACGATCGCGGTGAGATCTCCACCTTGGCGGAGACGCTCACCGTCGGTGAGACTTACTTTTTCCGGGCCATCGATCATTTCCACGCGCTGACCGAGCTGGCTTTGCCCGCGCGCATGAAGGTCCGCGCCGGCCAGCGCCAACTGCGCATCTTGTCGGCCGGCTGTGCCTCGGGCGAAGAAGCGCATACCATCGCCATGCTGATCAAGGAGCGGCTGCCGGAGCTCGCCTCGTGGCAGGTCAGCATCCTCGGCATCGACATCAACCCGGCGGTGATCAAAAAAGCGCAGAACGGCCGCTACTCGGCCTGGTCGCTGCGTGAGACCCCCGACGAGATGCGGCGCGCCTACTTCACCGAGTCGGGGCAACAGCTGGTGCTGGCCGATTCGATCCGACGCGCGGTGACCTTCGAGCAGCGCAACCTCGTCGACCCCGACCCTGGCTTTTGGGTGGCGGGATCGTTCGACGTGATCTTCTGCCGCAACGTGACCATGTATTTTGGGCTGGAGGTCATGCGCACCGTGGTGGCGCGACTCGCGGATGCGCTGGCGCCGGGGGGCTATCTGTTTCTCGGTCACGCGGAGACGCTGCGCAACCTGTCGCATCAGTTTCATCTGCGCCACACACACAACGGCTTTTACTATCAGCGACGGGACGACGAGACCGAGGGCCCATCGAGCCTCGGCCGCGTCGAGCCACCCAGCATGGGCACGTCGGGCTCGTGGACCGACGCGATCCGCGGTGCGTCGGAGCGTATCGCCACGCTGACCGCGCCGGTGCCCGCGACCACGGCGTCGCCCTCCCACTGGGATCTGTCGAGCGCCGTCGAGCTCGTGCGTAAAGAACGCTTCACCGAGGCCATGCAGCTCGTGCGCGCGCTGCCGCCGGAGTCGTATGCAGATCGCGACACGCAGCTGTTGCTGGCGGCGCTTCTGACCAACAGCGGTCATCTGCCCGAGGCGCGTGAGGTCTGTGAGCATCTCTTGACGCTCGACGAGCTCAACGCTGGCGCCCACTATCTGCTCGCGCTCAGCCTCGAGCACGCCGGCGACCTCGACGCGGCCAGAGATCACGACCAGACGGCGGCGTATCTCGACCCCACCTTCGCCATGCCCCGGCTGCACCTCGGGCTCATGGCCAAGCGCGCTTCGAATTTCGACATCGCCAAGCGCGACCTGACCGAGGCCCTGTCGCTGCTGACGCGGGAAGATGCCTCGAGGATCTTGCTGTTCGGCGGCGGCTTCACCCGCGAGATGCTGTCCGAGCTGTGCCGTACCGAGCTGCGCGTCTGTGATGGCAGCAGGCAACCATGACCTCACGCCTCGAACAGCTTCGGGACAGCTTCGACCGGACGTTCGCGATCGCGCCACGCGCCGTCGACGAAGCCGGAGAGGACTATTTGTCGATCCGGCTCGCCGATGAGCCGTACGTCGTCCGGGTGCGGGAGGTGCAGGGCCTGCACGCCGATCGCAAGATCGTGCCGCTACCGACGACCAGCCCGTCGCTGCTGGGCATCGCCGGCATCCGCGGCGGCCTGGTGCCGGTGTTCAGTCTGGCAGCGCTGGTCCGCGGTGCACCAGAAAACGAGGGTCGCTGGTTGATCCTCGTCGGTGGTGACGAATCGGTCGGGCTCTCGTTCGGCGCGTTCTCCGGCTATCTGCGCGTCCCGTGTCTCGATCTGGTTCGCGGCAGCGACGGACAAGAGCTCATGCGGCACGCGGGCTCCAGTCACACCGTCATCCAGATTTCATCTTTGCTCGACACCATCAACGCAGCGACACCATCCGGGTGAGCCATGTGGACCTTCGGTAAAAAGATCGCAGCAGGATTCTTCATTTCGTTTGTCCTGTTGGCCGGCATCGGTGGTGTGGCCTATCGCAGCATCAGCTCCTTGACCGCGACCAGCTATCTCGTCGACCACACCCATATCGTCCTCGAGCACATCTCGACCGTGCTGAGCCTGGCCAAGGATGCGGAGACCGGACAGCGCGGCTTTGTCATCACCGGCGACGAGGCCTTCCTCGAGCCGCACAACGCGGCGCTGTTGTCCATCGACCGCACGATGCGCGAGCTGCGCGAGCTGACCGTAGACAATCCCTCCCAGCAGCGACGGTTGGTCGAGGTCGACCGCCTCATGGAGGCCAAGATCACCGAGCTCAGGCGCACCATCCTCCTCCGCCGCACCGAGGGCTTCGAGGCCACGCAAAAAGTCGTTCAGGCCGGCACCGGCAAGCGCTTCATGGACGAGATGCGGGTCGTCTTGGCCCAGATGGACGCCGAGGAACGCGACCTCCTGAAGGCCCGCGCCAGCGACGTGGAGACCGCGTCTTCGAGCGCCAAGGCGACCATCATCTTCGGCACGCTGTTCTGTTTGGTCCTGGTCAGCGGCGTCGGCTTTTCCATCACCCGGTCTCTGAGCAGGCAGATCGGCTCGGCCGTGCAACATGTCCAGAGCTCGTCGGTGGAGCTGCAAACGGCCGCCAACCAGCAGGCGTCGGGATCGAAGGAATCCTCGACGGCGATGAACGAGATCTCGACGACGATCAGTGAGCTGTTGGCCACCTCGCGGCAGATCGCCGAGAGCGCGCGTCGGGTGGCCCATGTCGCCGAGGAGACCTCGTCCGCGGCGCGCTCCGGCGATCAGACGGTCCAAAAGACGCAGGACTCGCTCGGCGGCATCAAGCGCCAGGTGGACCTCATCGTCACCCACATGCTCGATCTGGGGAAGAAGTCGCAGCAGATCGGCGGCGTCCTCGAGATCATCAACGAGCTGGCCGAGCAGACCAACATCCTCGCCATCAACGCCACCATCGAGGCGGCCGGCGCCGGTGAGTCAGGACGGCGTTTTGCCGTCGTCGCCGACGAGATCCGCAAGCTGGCGGATCGTGTCGGCGGATCGACCAAAGAGATTCGCACACTCATCGAAGAGATCCGCGCGGCGGTCAACACCACGGTCATGGCCACCGAAGGCGGCACCAAAGCGGTCGATCTTGGCGCACGCCAGTTTGCCGACGTCACGGTCGCGCTCAAGCACATCAATGGGCTGGTCTCGACGACCACCGAGGCTGCGCGCGAGATCGAGCTGAGCACCAAGCAACAATCGACGGCCGTCGAGCAGGTCAATGTCGCCATCTCCAACGTGGCCAAAGCGACCAAGGAAACCGAGGCCAGCGCCAGTCAGACCTTGCAGACCGCGACGCAGCTGACCGGCCTTTCCCGCGAGCTGAGTCGCCTGGTCCAGCCGGGCAACAACGCCTGAGACATGCCCAAAGACCCGTACAAATATTTCCGCATCGAGGCGCGCGAGCTGGTGGAGTCGCTGTCCACCGACGTGATGTCGATCGAACGGGAGGGTGCGACCAAAGATGTCGTGACGCGCGCCTTGCGCCACATGCATACGCTGAAAGGCGCCTCGCGGGTGGTGAAGGAAGTGTCGATTGCCGACGCTGCGCACGCGATGGAGGAGCTGTTGGCGCCCTTCCGCGACGCCAAGCCTCCTGCGGGGCGGTTGCAGTCGCTGAGCAACGAGCTGTTGGCCTTGATCGACGCGGTGACCACGCGCCTCGCGACACTCGAGCCGGGTGCCATCGCAACAGAAACGACACACACCCAAGTGGCCAAGACACCCACGCCGGCGCCCGAGCAGTTCGACACCGTGCGTGTCGAGCTCGACGAGATGGACCGACTGCTCGGCGGCGTGTCCGAAGCCGCCGTGCAACTGGCGTCGCTGCGGCACGAGTCGGCGACCGTCGATCGAGCGCGCCAGATCTCCAGCGCGCTCGGCGTCGAGCTCAGCACCCTCGACAGCAGCCGCACCCATCTGCGCCTGCGCGCGCTCGCCGAAGAGCTGCGCACCTGCCTCGATCAACATGAGCGGCGACTCGCCAACGGTGTGGGTCGGGTGGAGGTCGAGCTGACCCAGGTGCGTGACGCGGCCAACCGGCTGCGGCTGTTGCCGGCATCGACCATTTTCCCGTCGCTGGAGCGCGCGGCGCGTGATGCGGCCCAGGTGCTCGGCAAGCAAGTGGAGCTGGTGACCCAAGGCGGCGATGGGCGGCTCGATGGCCATGTGCTGAGCGCGCTCAGTACGGCCCTCCTTCATCTGGTGCGCAACGCCGTCGCCCACGGCATCGAACCGCCCGCCCAGCGCGTGGCGGCCGATAAGCCGAAGCTCGGTCGGATCACGCTGACCGTCGAGCGACGTGGCCAGCGCGTGGCCTTCATCTGTCGCGATGATGGGGCCGGTATCGATGTCGCCGCGCTTCGCGCCGCGGCGATTGCGCGGGGCCTGGCGAAAGCCTCCGACGGC
>Ga0123338_10000383_pt1 | contig 46225 bp, 50 predicted proteins | sample grotaG_FD_89793 | JGI IMG/M metagenome (GOLD analysis project Ga0123338, IMG submission 89793) | Glacier valley bacterial and archeal communities from Borup Fiord, Nunavut, Canada, to study Microbial Dark Matter (Phase II) -... | ecosystem: Environmental > Aquatic > Freshwater > Ice > Glacier ... | reverse complement strand
GGAAGCTTCACCGTGTGGCAATGCTCCGGAGTCTCATCGAGAATATTTTTTTCGCTTCCGATGTAACTCACGAGCGACATTACCAACTCTTCGCGAATGGGATCGATTGGCGGGTTGGTGACTTGCGCGAACAATTGCTTGAAATAATTGAACAGCAATTGCGGCTTATCGGATAAACAAGCCAGTGGCGTATCACTTCCCATGCTGCCGATGGGCTCTTCGCCCGTGTCTCCCATGGGGCCGAGAATCATTTTCAGATCTTCATCGGTGTAGCCGAAGGCGCGCTGCCGCATCAGCAGCGTGTCGTGATCCGTCGGATGCACGCGGCGCGGCTCAGGCAAGCTGCCTACTTTGATCTGATGTTGCGCAATCCATTCCGCATAAGGCTGGCGTGAATAAAGCTTTTCTTTGATTTCCGTATCGGAAATAATGCGGCCTTCCACGGTATCCACCAGGAACATCTTGCCTGGCTGCAGACGGCCTTTTTCTATGATGTCCTCCGGTTTCACAGGCAGAACTCCGGTCTCTGAAGCCACCACAACCATGCCGTCTTTCGTGACCAGATATCGCGCCGGGCGCAATCCATTCCGGTCGAGAGTGGCGCCGATCACGCGGCCATCGGTAAAGGCGACCGCAGCCGGACCATCCCACGGTTCCATCAACGAACAGTGATATTCATAAAACGCGCGCTTCGCCGGGTGCATCTGCTCATTCGAGGCCCATGCCTCGGGAATCAGCATCGCCATGGCGTGCGGCAGACTGCGGCCCGATTGCACCAGCAGCTCCAGAACATTATCGAAGGTGGCCGAATCGCTTCCCGAAGCCTGAATGATCGGGAACAACTTGTTCATATCTTCGAAATAGGGCGACTGCAAAATGGATTGCCGTGCGTGCATCCAGGCAGCATTCCCACGCACAGTGTTGATTTCGCCGTTGTGCGCAATGTAGCGGTAGGGATGGGCAAGACGCCACGCTGGGAAGGTGTTCGTTGAAAAGCGCTGATGGACCAGGCAGAGTGCACTGGTCACATCCGGATCGGCCAGATCGCTATAAAAATTGGTGATCTGCGGGGCTAAAAGCAAGCCTTTGTAAATGATGGTTCGTGAGGACAGGGACGGTACATAAAAGTAATCCGGATCATCCAGATTGAGCTTCAGTACCGCGGCTTCAATTCGCTTTCGCACCACATATAACCTGCGTTCCAGTGCATCCTGATCCATGCCGGGCGCGCGGGCGACAAACAACTGTTGAATGTAAGGCTGGCTCTTGCGGGCCTCACGTCCAATTGCGGTCGGATCGGTCCGTATGTCACGCCACCCCAGGAATTTAAGCCCTTCTTCCTGAATGACGCGCTCAATTACGCCCTCACACTGAAGCCGCTGCTGGCGCTCAACGGGAAAGAACACCATACCCGCGCCATATTCACCGGCGGCAGGAAGCGTATAGCCCAGCTTTTGTGTTTCTTTCGCGAAAAACTCATGCGGAATCTGGATCAACACTCCAGCGCCATCGCCGGTATCCGGATCGCAGCCGCAGGCCCCGCGATGGGTGAGATTGACCAGAATCTGAATGCCTTTCAGGATGATGTCGTGCGATTTCTGGCCTTTCAGGTTGGCGACAAAGCCGATGCCACAAGCATCATGCTCATGCCGCGGATCATAGAGGCCCTGCGCGCGTGGCAAGCCCGGTACGTGTAATGGTTCGCTCATGTTCCCCAACTGTGTATTGAGTGCAAGATTAGCACATAGAATTAGAAAAAGAGATGCTCTTTCCTGATGAATATTAGCTGAGCTTATGATAGGGTAATCTTTGCTAATGTTTCCGGACGCGAAGCTTTTTCGAGATATTGTCCAACAACGCAGCGTGAGCCGGGCGGCCCAGGCAAATGGAATCAGCCAATCCGCCGCCAGTCAGCAGATACAGGAAATGGAGCGGCGTCTGAAAGTGCAGCTTCTGGACCGGACCACGCGTCCGGTGCAGCCCACGCCCGCCGGCAAACTTTACTCGGAGTTGTGCCGGCAGATTTTGAGGCGCGAAGAAGAGTTTGCCGTGGCGCTGGACGGCCTGCAATCGGAGACAGAAGGGAAAGTCCGAATCGCTTCCATTTATTCCGTGGGTTTGTCGGAAATGCCATGGCATCGGGAGGAGCTTCGCAAGCGGTTCCCCAGAATTGAGCTGCAACTGGAACTGGGGCGTCCTGATGCGGTGCACAGTGCTGTTCTTGAAGACCGCGTGGATCTGGGCTTGGTGAGCTACCCGGAACCGAGCCGTGAGTTGACCGTGCTTCCGTGGCGTGAAGAGCCGATGGTGGTTGTGCTGCCGCCCGGTCACCCTCTTAGTGGCAACCCTACACTTGCGGCGTCTCACCTGGACGGCCAGTCCTTCATCGCCTTCGATGAAGACCTCTCGATCCGGCGCCACATCGATCGCTACCTGCGGGAACACGGGGCAACCGTCAATATTTCGCTCCAGGTGGATAACATCCAGAGCCTGAAAGCGTTCTTAATGGTGAGCCGGGAATTGTCGATTTTGCCGCACTGCACAGTGAATGGGGAGGTAGCCCAAAATCGTCTGGTCGCAGTTCCATTATCAGACCCGCTACTGCGCCCGATCGGGATCATCTACCGCCGCCGCAAAACGCTCAACCGCGCCAGCCAGCTCTTTATCGAGCGCCTGCTTTCCACCCCTGCGCCGCCAAAGTGAGGCGCGGATCTACCCAGACGGGACGCGTGGCGCTTACTTGCAGTATGTGGAACTGAGGGTGAAAGGGATTCAGGAGAAAATTGGAATCGACGTGTGTTACCGCGGACGGCACTCGAAGCACTGCCGTTCGCAGTTCTTTCCACCAGCTATTCCCGCATCGCCGCGTAACGGATTCGCGTTCTAGTTCGGCAAGAGGAAAGTTGGAATCCTCCACGGGAACATCGTCTGGAACGACGATTTCGCAATAGTGGTACACCCCGCTTAGAGCTACACGCCCCAATTTGACCATCAATTCCAGATACGCGCCAGAATAGTTCTCCGCCGCGTAAATAGGGCCCACTCCGGGTGAATTCCACCTGGCACCCTGCATGGAAGCACCCATGCCATCCATCACCGCGTATCGCGCGTTGGTAATCCGGTAGAGCCGGAGCACTTACGCAGGCAACCCGAACGCAATACTGAAGAGCAGTTCTTCCACATGCCTTGCTCCCAACTCGGTAAGGGAAGTTTCTATTGGCGTCTTGCCGCCAAACTTCCAATGCGGGGTAGTAAGAAACGCCCGTGCGGCTGCTTTGTCTTCAAGAGTGTACTCCGCCGTTGCGACCACACGCGCCAGCCTCTCGGTCCGCTCACTTTCAGCGGGGCTCAGCCGTCCCTGCCTTCGTTTGAATGTCGCTTCAGGAATTACGCGGTACAGAAACTTAACCTGATCGGCAGGCTCTGAAAAAACATGCTTTACGGTGGACCGCAACGCAGTTTTCGGCAGCCCCTGCGCAACAGCTTCCGCCAACTCCATCAGGGACCGTGCCTCAATCCCCATCACATCCTGGACCAACTCCATCTCTACCATGACGGTATCATGTTAGCAGGTTTTTGGGTTCATGTGATACCAAATTAGTCGGTAGCCTTTTCCGTGGGCTTCTTCACCGGCTGCGCTTTCGGAAGCTCTTTACGCGGCAACATCTCGTCCCGCACCGCTGTTTCGTACACCATCGTCGCCATAATCGCGGCGGCCTGCATTAGATCGCCAGCCTGCAAACGGTCGAACACGTCCATATTCGAATGATGGGTGCGAGTGGTGTACTCCACCGGATCCTGAATGAATTGGAAGCCGGGCAGACCGACCGCATCATAGGACAGGTGATCCGTCCCGCCGGTATTCCGGATTGAGATGGTGCTTGCGCCCAAGTCCTTAAATGGTGCCAGCCAGCTTTCAAACACAGGCCGCATCATGTCATTACCCTGCAGATACACCCCGCGAATTTTTCCCGTGCCGTTATCCAGATTGAAATATCCAGAAAGCTTGGCATGCTCCGGCTTCAGTTTCATGTTTTCCACGTCGGCAAAGTGGGCTTTTACGTAGGCTTTCGAGCCCAGGAGCCCCTCTTCCTCACCAGTCCACAGGCCGATTCGGACAGTGCGCGTCATGGGAACGTTTAAAGCCTTCAGAATCCGAAGTGCCTCAAGCGCCACCGCGCAGCCCGCCGCATTGTCGGTCGCACCCGTTCCACCGGTCCAGGAATCCAAATGGGCTCCCAACATGACAATGCCCGCGTTCTTTTTTGAGCCTGGAATTTCGCCCACTACATTGAATGCATCCTTAGCTTCCGTGATTTTGCTTTCAATATCGAATTCCATCGTCACCGGAACCTTCTTTTCAATCAGCCGCGCGATCCTGTTGTAGTGCTCCGGCGTGAGCGCAACGGAAGGAGGAGGAAGGGGCTCTTTCGGGTCCTGGCTGCCGGCGGCAGTTGCGAACACCGTTCCGCCATCGGCCACTGTCCCCGACGTCACCACCACTAGCGCGCCCTCGTCGATCAAAAATTGATTTAAATTGCGCCTAAACTTCAGCATAGCCTCGCGGTTGAAAGGTGCGCGGCCGACGGCTCCCGGTGGTAAAACAGGCGCGGGCATCAACAATGTCCGCGGAGCCGGAGTCCCCCCGCCGCCTCCAAAGCCGGAACGCTGTGCAGGATCCGGAGCCATTCCTTCCGCTTCCAGTTCCGCATCGGTATACCGCGACATCAGCGTCTTTGCCAGCGGCAAAAGCTGCCGAGGCTCCTGCATCATCACGATTTTGCCTTTCAGCTTGCCCTTGTACTTCGCGAAGTCTTCTTCTTTCTCAATCGACGCCATGACAGGGTCGCCCGATACAGGCCCGTTCGTACTCGCCGACCACGGCCGCGCGAATCCAATGAGCGGGGAAAACTGCGGTTCTTTCATCTGAGCAGTGAAGCGGGTATTGTTCCAGCCGCGCCCGAACGGTCCCCAAGCTTCCATCGCTGGATTTGCGATTCCCCACTCTTTCATGGTCCTCACGGTCCACTCGCCAGCGGCCTGCAAGCCCGCTGAACCGGTCAAACGCGGGCCATATACGTCCGTCAGGTAGAAAGCGGTTTCCATGACATGAGAGTTTTGAAAAGCTTCGGTCTTGATCCGGTTGACCATGGAAAGGTCAACTTTTTCCTGGCCCCAGAGCACGGTCGCGGAGAGAAAAACGATGGAAACACAGCGCATAGTGGTGAGCAGATTGTAGCAACTTCATCGATAGATCCGAACAGGCCGGTCTAACCCCTCAGCTTTCAAGCTGTCTCGGTATTTTTACCCATTAGTCATCGAGCTGTAACTAAGCCCTTACTACCCTTGGTAAGGTTTGTCTCGCTCACAATTTATGCTTAAACGAATTTTGTCTTTGACCGTTATGCTTGCAGCAACGGTTTCTTTAGTCGTCGCGCAAAGCGACACCGGCAGAATCACAGGAAGTGTTACCGATGCTTCCTCGGCTATTGTGCCGAACGTCACCATCACTCTTACGAACGAAAAAACAGGTCAGGTCCGGAAGGTGAACGCTAACTCTCAGGGCGTTTACCTCGCGATAGAACTACGGCCTGCCACTTACACCGTTATCGCGGAAGCGGCTGGCATGGCGCCTTCAACTTATAGCGGCGTTACGCTCCAGGTGGGTCAGGAGCGTACCTTAAATATTGTTGTGTCACCCTCGACAGTGGCTACTGAGGTCAATGTCTCTGGCGGCGACCTCGCCATGATTGACACCACTTCCGCAGCTATGTCCGGCAACGTCAGTGCGCGTGAAGTCGCTGAATTGCCCATCAACGGACGGCAGATTTCACAGCTTTATTCCATGACTCCAGGTGCTGTAAACTTCGGTGCCGGCACATTCGATGACTTCCGCTTCAACGGCCGGTCCTACGAGGAAAATGCCATCCGGTTTGACGGCATTGAGGGAGGCGGGATTATCAGCAACAATCCAAGCGATTTCAACGGCGAGATCCCCGGCCCGTTCCGCCTCCAGGCCAGCCTTGAAAACGTACAGGAATTCCGCGTGGAATCCAGTAATTATCCAGCTGAATTCGGTACCGGGACCGGCGGTCAAATCAGCATCATCACCAAGAGTGGCGGAAACGCATTCCACGGAGGCTTGTTCGAATATTTTCGCAACGACGCGTTGGATGCCCGCAACTTCTTCGATGGCGCCAACCCGTCCGTCCTCCGTCTAAACCAGTTTGGCGGGTCCATCGGCGGACCAATCGTCAAGAACAAACTGTTTTTCTTTGCTGGGCTTGAAACGCTCAAACAGCGCACAACTTCTCCCTATATTGAATCCACGCCAAGCGCCGCGGTTCGCGCTCTCCCAGACTGTGCGCCAGGTACCGGTCAACAGACCAACCCAACTTGCATGAATGCGGCAATCCGGCCCCTATTGAAAGCCTTTCCCATCGGTCAGTCTCCCTCTATTAATCCTCTATTCGATATCGTGAACGTTCAGGAGCCCGGCTCCGTTGACGAATATTCCGGCAATATCCGGTTCGATTACGCAATCAACTATAAAAACCGGATGTACGCCCGTTATCAACGCGATCAGGGCTTCGGTCTTGTGACGGCGAATTCCACCGGCAGCCAGATCAACTACGCGGCTGTTCCGCAAAACGCTGTGGTGGCGTTAAATCAGGTGTTCACCGCGAACGTGCTCAACGAAGTGAAAGTCGGGCTGAATGCACCCAAAACGCGCGTTTTCGCAACGGCTCCGAACGTCCCGGGCTTGGATTTAACGGGTGTCACGTTAAGCCTCTCCGGCGTCGTTTCGCTAGGCGGTACGGGAGGACAGCAGGGATCCGTTGGCATTGCGGCTCCCACTGGACAGCTAAAGCTTTCTAGCGCGCTAAATGGCCGCTCCGCACCCTACACCAACTACTCGCTCTCTTTCATCGATAACCTCACCTGGATCCGGGGAAATCATAACTTCAAGTTCGGCGTCGAAGTCAGGCCCGAACACCTGAAAACCGCATTCTTCGGCGGCACCACGTATAGCTTCGGCAGTATTCAGGCTTTCCTGGCCGATGCTCCTACGCAGGTCGCCTTCAACGGTGACACTTCTGCGCTGAGTCCCTTTACCGGCAAATCCGGTTTCACACAGATGCACCAGACTTTTTACATCGGTTATTTTCAGGACGAGTGGAAGATTCGTCCAAACGTCACCATCAATTACGGGCTACGCTACGAATATTACAGTCCTCTTCACGAAAGCAACGATAAAGTGCTTTGGTTCGACGTTCCGACCGGTACCTTGATTCCGAATTACAAGAAAGACTGGTATGAGATGAAGACCAACAACTTCGGACCCAGACTAGGTTTGGCGTGGTCGCCGGAGATGTTCCAGAACAAGACAGCACTCCGGATCGGCGGCGGATATTATTTCGGACCCGGCTTGACGGAGGGTCAGACCCAGCCCGCATCCAACGATCGGATCAACCGGACCATCAGCAGCGGTCCGTTACTGGCCTACCCTTTAAGCGCCGCCACCATTCTTGCCAACTACAACGTCAACGATCCGAATTTGCAATTCCAGCCGCGCGCTTATTTGCCTGGTTACCGCATCCCGGAGAAAGTGCTCCAGTACTCGGCGTCCATCGAGCAGCAGCTGCCCGGAAACGCCGTCCTCACCGTTGGATATGTGGGAAGCCAAGGCCGTAACTTATTCGTCCGCGGAATTACCAACAGAATCACCGGCGTGGTCATGAATCCCACCACTGGAGCAGGCTCCGCTGTGCGCGAATTCAGCGTTGTGAACGGCACTACCGTTACCAACCGGTTCGCTGAAATCGATACCAAGACCAGCGGCGGTAACGACAATTTCAACGGGCTCCAGATTCTGCTCAACCGGCGTTTCTCTCGCGGCTTCACCTTGGGTTCCCAGTACATGTGGTCTCACAGTATCGGCAACAGCAACGGTTCCAAAGATGCGCGTACCTCCTCTAACAACTACGATTTCTCCTCGGAACACGGCGACAACATCTCGGATGTCCGTCAGAGCTTCAACATCAGCGCCCTCTACGAGTTGCCCTACGGTACCGGAAAAATGTATGGCTCCAGCGCGCCCACGTTCGCCAAGTTCCTGCTCAGCGGTTGGCAGTTGGGTACTCTGTTCAACGTGCGTACCGGTGTGCCGGTCGACGTAGAAATCGTCCGTCCCGACGTTGTTTATCGCAACAATTCGACGGGTGCGATCAGTTCGGGCCCGCTCGTGACTGGCGGCGTGATTATGACTACTCCGGTCGTCAATGTCCCTGGCGGAGGCGCTAGCCGGAATGTCCGGCGTCCAGACTTCATTCAGGGCGTCAATCCCTACTATGTGAATCGGGGAGCCCTGTACATTAACCCTGCTGCGTTTGCCGTTCCGCAACCCGGCACCGTGGGAAACCTGGGCCGCGATTCCCTAAGGGGTCCCAGCATCAGTCAGGTTGACCTCACGCTGTCCAAAAAGTTCGCGGTCGGTGAAGCCAGGAACTTTGAATTCCGGGCAGAGTGTTACAACATTCTGAATAGCCCGGTGTTTGCGGCCCCCGGTGGAGGCACGCCTCGCCTGAACGACGCAACGGGCACTATCCAACCCGGCCAAGCTTACACGCAAAGTGCCGCTGGCGGGACCTTCGGCGCACTCACCTCAACCGTCTCCAATCAGGTTGGGTTCGGTACCAATCGGCAGTTCCAATTGGCGCTCCGGTTTAACTTTTAACAACGCAACAGTACCAACGAAAAAAGAGCGTCCGTCAGGCCAGAAGCCGACGGACGCTCTTTTTGCTTTATTCCGGCAACTCAGCCCTTCTTCTCAATTTCACGGGCATAGTAATCTTTGAATTTCAGCCGGATTTCATCCCTTACCTGACGGAATACCGCAAGCTTTTGTTCATCCGTCCCGGTTACCTTCGCGGGATCAAGGAACCCAATATGCGCGCGAGTGCCCACCTTGCCCGAAAACCGCGGGCAGTTCTTGTCCGCATCATCACAAACCGTAATTACGTAATCGAACGCTTGATTCACAAACTGGTTGACATTCTTTGGGGTGCCCCCGGAAATGTCTATCCCAACCTCTTTCATGACTTGCACAGCAAGCGGATTGATTCGCGGAGCAGGCGCCGTCCCCGCTGAAAAGACTTGCAGCGCGGCGTCGAACGAATGTAAAAAGCCGGCTGTCATCTGGCTCCGTGCCGAATTTCCCGTACAAATAATCAGAATGCGCTTACCGGAACTTTCCTGGGCGTATAAAACCGCACCGCCCATTACAGAAACCAGGCTTGCAATCACGTCACGTCTTGAGAAATGAAGCTTCTTTATAGTTTTAGCCATTGCAGCAACCGGGTGCACAGCAAGCGTCCAAGGGTTTAGTCGCGCGGATAAATGCACTCAAAAACTTGCCTTTCACCTGCTGGGCCATGGCATCCACATCAACGCCCTGTCCGCGCAAAAAACTTCTCGCGTCTTCCACGTCATAAACCCGCGTTGGCTCAATCTCGATCCCGCTAAAGCCCGCGCTTCGAAGCTTGGCTATAAACTCAGACTCTTCCAGCGCCCCTGCTATACAGCCCACCCACAGCAGCATGTTCCGCCTTATTTCCTCCGGCACCGCACCGCGCGTGACCACGTCAGAAACCGCGAACCGGCCGCCCGGCTTCAGTACCCGGAACGCTTCGCTCAGCACGCGGTCCTTGTCGGCGGAAAGATTAATGACACAGTTGGAAATTATGACGTCCACGGAAGCATCGGGAAGCGGAACATGCTCAATGTCGCCCTTCAAAAACTCTGCGTTGCGGATGCCGCTCTTCGCTTGATTGTCCCGCGCCAGCGCCAACATCTCATCCGTCATGTCCAGGCCGTAAACCTTACCCGCAGGCCCCACCCGCTTAGCCGAAAGTAACACGTCAATCCCGCCGCCAGACCCCAGATCCAGCACGGTTTCGCCCGCCTTCAGTTCCGCCAGTGCTGTCGGGTTGCCGCAGCCTAATGAAGCCCGCAAAGCCATCTCCGGCACTTCCCCCGCCTCAGACGTGCCATAAAGATTAGCCGTAATCGGGTCGCACGACCCTTCCAGGGCGGAAGCGCCGCCGCAACAGGAGTTGCCGCCGCCTTCCGAAACCCGTGTAGCTGCCTGACCGTACTTCTCCCGAACCACTTCTTTCACCGTTTGTGCGCTCATTTCTGTATCCTCTATTTGCAAAGTGAAACAATGCTCTGCGGCTTGATTGCCTTGTTCCTGGTGCAGCATTCGGCGTAAAGAAAGCCCAGCAGTTCCTGCAGCCCGTCTGTATTCGCCGAATACCAAAGAAACGTGCCTTCCCGACGCGCTTTCACCAGATCTTCGTTCTTCAGTTTTTCTAAATGGTGAGACAGCGTAGAACTGGGAATCCCCAACTCGCCGCCGATGTCGCCTGCCACCAGCCCCGCGGGATGCGCGGACAGAAGAAGCTGCATAATTCGAAGCCGCGGCTCAGTCCCCATCGCGGTAAACATATCCGCATATCGCGCAATCTGTTCTGAACTGTTCTTTGGCATACGGTGGGCCGTCTTTCTATAATTCTACAATAGTAGAAATATGGAAGCAGCGCAACCATAAAGCAAAAAAAAAGAGCGCCCCCGGATCGAGATCCGAACGGGCGCTCTGTCTTTCCAATTGGCTTGCCGGATTATAAGCCGGTTTTTGTACTCCCTCTTTCGAAGGAGCGGTAGCCATTCGTCTTGACCGCTCATTACTGAACGGCTCTAGCAACCTACCCGGAAGTAAAGCGGAGCGGGCCGCTCCTCCTCCCCTATTTGGTCTTGCTCCGCGCGGGGTTTTCCCTGACCGGACACGATTACTCGCGCCGCGGTGCGCTCTTACCGCACCATTTCACCCTTACCCCCAAGCCGAAACCTGGTGGCGGTATCTTCTCTGTTGCACTTTCCGTAGAAATCCGCTTAAACGGATTCCCCCCGGCCGTTAGCCGGCGCGCCGCCCTATGGAGACCGGACTTTCCTCTCGCTTAGACAAACGCGAGCGGCTACCCATCCGGCAAGCCGCTTTCAGTGTCGCACGCGCTACACTAACTCGTTTAGATGACTGTCAGCTCTTCCGTCCTGCGTACGCATTTTGATTACACGAACTGGGCAACGAATCGCTTGCTCCGTCAGGCGGCATTGCTTCCGGACGAGTACCTCAACCGCGATTTCGCAACCGCGGACAAGAACATTGTCCAGACCCTGGCCCATATCTATCTGGTGGACCGCGTGTGGCTTGGACGTGTCGAGTACGCGCCTGTTGCTTTCGGCAACCCCGGTGATTTTAGCCTTTCCGATCTCGAAGCCGCGTGGCCCATGCTGCAGAACAGGTGGACCGTCTTCCTGACCGCTCAAACTGACCACTCGGTGAACGAAAGAATCACCTACCGCGCTCTTCAGGATCAGGAATTCTCGCAGCCCCTGTGGCAGCTTCTGCTGCACATTGTGAACCACGCGACGCACCACCGCGGCCAAGCAACCGGATTCCTTCGCTCTCTGGGCTACACGCCGGAACCTATCGATCTGATCACCTACTACCGCCAGCTCCCGCCCGCGTGAGGCGGCCTCGTGCCGGACACACAACGGCTGCCAGTACTGCGCCTGAGGAGTTTCGCCGGTGCATCCTGGCGTGGCTCTCGCAACACTAATGATTTATTCCGGCTTGGCAAAGATCACGACGGGCCCGCCGGGTTGAAACACGCCAATCTCCCGCATACCGTAGAAGGTAGTCCGCTCCGGCATCGCGACCTCAAACCCTTCCAGCCGTTCGATTGTATTCGCCCAATCCCCAACTTCGATAAACAGAGAACTCCGGTGCCGACCGGAACCTGCGACGAATTGCGGACCATCCTTCGCAGCACTGGCGAACGTCTGCAGCATCAGTTCTGAGTCTTCATTTGTCAAAATCGCAAAGCCTATGACGTCTCCATCCGGCACGTTCACAGTCTTTTGCCAACCCATTCGCTCAACCCAGAAGGCGAGGATCTCTTCAACGGATTCCACCAGTAACACAGGAGTAAGTTTCATCGCGCTCTCACTCTACTAAGAACTAAAGAGTGCAAAATAGGAAAGATCGGACATGGCGCACTACCGCGAAATGAAGGCCCCGCCGCCTCTTCGTGAACGCATCGAGTGCTTCTGGGTTTCTACGTTTCCCCAAGCCGTCATGACGCATCGCGTTTTTCCCTGATGCCTGTGCCGACATTGTTTACACGCGCACAGCGTCAGGTTCAACGCTTCGCTTTGTCGGTCCCATGACGCGCTATGAGGATTTCAATCAACCCGCCCGCAGCATCTCGAGTGGGTTCGCGGGACCTTCTTGAAGCACCGTCTTGATGATTGCCATCGAGAATCCGAACAGATACTGCGCGCAGAGATTCCAAAACTGCTCTTCCGATAAGAGCCCGGTCCGGAGTTGTATGTGCTCAACCCGCTCTGCGTTCTTGATGAGCAACTGCACAATGTTTACCTGTCTTACTTTAAATCCATCCCGGCAAAGAAAAACGCCAGCTCGTCTTTCGCTGTCTCCGGTGCATCGCTCCCGTGAATGGCGTTGCGCTCAATCGAATCCGCGTACAGCTTGCGAACCGTACCTTCAGCCGCATTGGCCGGATTGGTCGCGCCCATCACTTCCCGTAGTCGCTTTACAGCATCTTCCCGCTCCAGCGCCATCACAATCGCCGGACCCTCACTCATAAATGTGACCAGGCTCGCAAAAAAAGGGCGCTCTTTGTGGACGCTATAAAAGCGCTCCGCGGTTTCTTTGCTCATGTGCAACATGCGAAGACCCAGCACTTTGAACCCATGCTCTTCGAGCTTAGCCAGCACAAGACCCGCTTTGCCGTTCTTCACTGCGTCCGGTTTGATAATCGAAAAAGTTCGTTCCATAGTCTTATTTAAGTAATCCCGCTTCCCGCATTCGCTCCTGCATTTTTACCCCAATTTCGGCAGGGCTGCCGCACATTGTAATACCCGCTGCTTTCATCGCCCGAATCTTGTCCGGCGCCCCACCGCTCCCACCCGAAATAATTGCGCCTGCATGGCCCATTCGCCGTCCGGGCGGTGCAGTCTGCCCGGCAATGAATCCCACAATTGGTTTCTTCACGTGTGCTTTGGTCACATAGGCAGCGGCCTTTTCTTCCGCATCGCCACCAATCTCCCCAATCATGACAATCGCGTACGTATCGTCATCTTCATTGAACATCCGAATCGCATCCTCATGCGAGGTGCCGATAATGGGATCGCCACCAATGCCGATGCAAGTCGATTGGCCGATTCCTAATTTGGTGAGCTGGCCTACCGCCTCGTAAGTCAACGTTCCGGAACGCGAGACCACACCGACATGCCCCTGTTTATGAATATGCCCTGGCATAATCCCGATCTTGCATTTACCCGGCGAAATCACCCCCGGGCAATTCGGCCCCACCAACCGCGTTCCCTTACCTTTCAGGAACTGCCAGGCTTTGATCATGTCCAGCACCGGAATGCCTTCTGTTATACAGATCACCAGCGGAATGCCAGCATCGGTTGCCTCCATGATTGCGTCCGCGGCAAACGGCGGAGGAACAAAAATCACCGTAGCATTCGCGCCCGTTTCATGCACCGCTCGTGCGACGGTATCAAAGACGGGCAAATCCAGATGAGACGTTCCGCCCTTGCCGGGAGTTACGCCGCCCACCACCTTGGTGCCATACGCCACCGCCTGCTGCGCATGAAAGGTGCCCTCTTTTCCCGTGAAGCCCTGCACCAGCAGCTTCGAATTCTGATCTACCAATACGCTCATCGCTTAGTTATTCTCCGCTGCCGCTTTCACAGCTTTTTCGGCACCGTCCCGCATATCGTCCGCAACGGTAAAGTTGAAGCCGCTCTCGGCTAAAATCTTGCGCCCCAGTTCAACATTCGTTCCTTCCATGCGGATCACAATCGGCACTTGGACATTCAGATCCCGCGCGGCGGCAAGCACACCATTGGCCAGGGTATCGCAACGCAGAATTCCACCGAAAATATTGATGAATATCGCCTTGACGCCATGATCGCTCAGCAGAATGCGAAACGCGTTCTTGATCTGGTCCGCATTCGCCCCGCCGCCCACATCGAGGAAGTTAGCCGGGCTGCCCCCAACATACTGAATAATGTCCATGGTGGCCATCGCTAAGCCCGCGCCATTCACCATGCAAGCCACTGTTCCCTCTAATTTTACGTAGTTCAGGCCGAACTTCGACGCTTCCACTTCCAGCGCATCTTCCTCATTCAGATCGCGCCATTCCAGCATCGGCTTGTGCCGGAACATCGCGTTATCGTCAAGATTCACCTTGGCGTCCAGCGCGTATACTTTTCCGTCTTTCGTCAGAATAAACGGATTGATCTCAGCAAGAGTCGCATCGTTTTCCTCGCATGCTTTGACCAAGGCTTGCATTGCCGCGGCTGCCGCATTCACACTCGCGGCGGGAATTCCAATGCCGAACGCAAGTTTGCGTGCCTGCCACGCGGCAAGGCCATAACCCGGCTCGATAGTCTCTTTTAAGATCGATTCGGGGTTCTTCGCAGCCACGTCCTCAATTTCCATGCCGCCTTCCTTCGACGCCATAAACACCAGCTTGCCCGTGACGCGGTCCAACACAACTCCCAAGTACAGTTCCCGCTCAATGGGCAGAGCTTCTTCCACCAGCAGCCTCTGCACCAGGGTTCCTTGCGGCCCCGTCTGATGAGTTATCAGCGTCATGCCAAGAATCTGCTTCGCTGCTTCCACCGCAGCCGCGGCGTCCTTTACCACTTTCACCCCGCCACCTTTCCCGCGCCCGCCGGCGTGAATTTGAGCTTTCACCACCACCATGCCGCCCAATTTCTTGGCCGCATCTTCTGCTTGGGCCACGGTGAAAGCCACCTCGCCGCGCGGTACGGGTACGTTGTATTGCGCCAGGATCGTTTTCGCCTGGTACTCGTGAATTTTCATATAGTTACGATGAGCGCTGCGGCTGATTTTCGCCTGTATGTTACGATGCGAATTCTCAAGTCTATCATGGCAATTCAGCACGCTTTACGTGCGCTGATTCACGACCGTCGCAACCTTTCCGAACAGGAATCCCAGCTTGCAATGCAGGCTATTCTCGAAGGAAAGGCCACCGAGGTCCAGATCGCCGCTTTCCTGGTTGCTCTTCATCTGAAAGGCGAAACCGCACAGGAATTAACCGGCGCCGCTCGTGCTCTCCGCAGTGCTGCAAACTCCCCTCCCCAGTCTCAGCTACCCCTTCTCGATACGTGCGGCACGGGCGGAGATCATTCCGGCACCTTCAATATTTCTACTGTTGCTGCGCTGGTGGTGGCTGGGGCCGGCCTTCGTGTCGCAAAACACGGCAATCGGTCCCTGTCCAGCCTTTGCGGCAGCGCGGATCTTTTAGAAGCACTTGGGGTGGACCTGACGCACGCCTCCACAACCTTGGAGCGACATGGCATTGCCTTTTTTTTCGCCCCGTTGTTTCATGGCGCTACCCGCCACGTTCAACCTGTTCGCGCCCAACTGAAAACCCGCACCCTCTTCAATTACCTTGGACCGCTCACAAATCCCGCGGGCGCCAACCTCCAGATTGCGGGAGCGTTCTCGGTGGAATCGGCGGCCCTCATCGCTGAAACGCTCAACAATTTGGGTCTGACGCGCGGCTTCGTTGTTCATGGGGAAGATGGTTTGGATGAAGTCAGCACCACCTCGGCAACCAGGGCTTTCGAAATTCAGGCGGGGCGGGTGACCGCTATTACTTTGAATCCAGAAGACTTCGGGCTTCCACGCGCAAGCCGTCAGTCTCTTGCGGGCGGCGATATTGCCCAAAATTGCCGAATCGCAGAATCGGTTCTCCACGGCGAAGCAGGGCCGCCAAGAGACATAGTGCTCGCCAATGCCGCGCTGGCTCTTTACGCGGCCAAATTAGCCCCAAGCCTACCCGAAGCGGCAGATTTGGCCCGCAAAAGTATCGATTCTGGTCGGGCCTTGATGAAACTTCGCGCTTTACAGGTGGCGAATTCAACAGAAGCGGCGTAGCAAAAAATAAAAATTGGTATGCAGTATTTGGCAAAGAACGTGCAAAGTAGAGCAACATGGCCCAAAACGAAATTTTTCAGGAAATTCTTTCAAAGACTACTGACCGCCGCCGCATGTTGCAGCGGCTGGCCACTGCGGGTGCTGCCCTCGGTGTAACTGTAACAGCCGGCAAAATGGAAGCTCAGAGTACCGGCGGTCCCTCCGCGGTGGATGTCCTTCAGTTCGCCCTGAACCTGGAATACCTGGAAGCGGAATTTTACTCCATCGCTACCACAGGTTTGACACTCGCCACACGCGGTATCCCCATTATCGGCTCTGGAACTGCGGGTGTTACCACTTCTGCTTACATCGGTCAAGGCGTTGCGTTCGGTCCCGGCTTGCAAGGTGTAGCCCAAGCCATTGCGCTAGATGAAATTAATCACGTCCTGCTCCTCCGCACTGCTCTCACTGCTGCTGGAGTGACTCCAGTCGCCAAGCCGGCTCTCAATCTCGACGCGCTTGCTCCCCTAGGTGCCTCTCTCGGTAACCAAAGCAGCTTCCTCCTCCTTGCCCGCATCTTCGAAGATATCGGTGTAACAGCCTATGCCGGCGGTGCGCAGTTCCTCGCCGGAACCCCTTACCTGACAACCGCTGCCCGGATCCTTGCTGTGGAGGGTGAACATGTCGGCAACATTCGTTACCAGATTGCCCGCCTGGGCATTCCGTCGTTCCCAGTTGATGGCGCTGACGTGCCGCCGCCCTCCTCGGCGAACCTCAATGGCACGCTCGGCAACACTAGCTTTGCCGCTACGGCTCCGGCAGCCGCTTACTTTACCAGTGTTGCGCCCTCATTTTTCTCTACCAACCCGGCAAACGGCTTGACCGCTATTCGTACGCCTGGTCAAGTTCTTTATTTGGCCTACGGAGTCGGAATCGATCCCATGGCTACCATGGCCAAGGGTGGCTTTTTCCCCAATGGTTTTAACGGTGCCCTTAACACTGCCAGCGCTACGCCCGCAACTGCCGCGGCACTGAGCTAAACTGCTTAGTTCTTGGGGGACGGGCCCACAAAGCTCGTCCCTCAAGCAGCAGTGACCAACCCCTCCAACTCCTGCACAAATTTCGACCTTGGCATAACACGATCCGCCCCCGCCTCTCTGGCATCCCGCAACGCCTCCGCATCCACATGCGCGCCGAAGGCAATCACGGGAATTCCCAAACCCTTCAGTTCCTGAATAGCGGTAATCAGGTCTACCCCTGCGCAAGCCAGATCCACAATCGCCAGCACTGGCCCTTCTGCCGCCTGAACGCGCATCCGCTCCAGACTCCCCACAAACATAGGACGCCGTCCGGCCCTCCTCACTGCGTCTCCTACTCGCACGACGAACATAAGGTCGGTCATAACACCGAGAACCATTTCCATCCCGTCATTATGGCTGCTGCGCTACCCTGATAACTCCTATGAGCGCCCGCTGGCACACCTATGCCGATCCACAATCCGCAGCCCAAGCCTGCGCCCAACACATTATCAGCCTCCTTGACGAGACGCTTTCGGGTCAGGATTTTGCGACGTTAGCCGTCTCTGGCGGAACCACCCCCAAGCTGCTGTTCGATGAACTGGTGAAACATCCTTTCCCGTGGGCCCATGTGCACGTATTTTTCGTCGATGAGCGCTTCGTTCCTCCAACGGACCCTGACAGCAACTACAAGCTGGCCCATGATCGGCTGATTATTCCCGCGAGGATTCCCGCGCGCAACGTCCACAGGATTCCCACCGAACACACGCCCGATCAGTCTGCAATTGCCTACACACATGACATCCGCGCTTATTTCAATTTGGCCGAAGGCGAACTCCCCCACTTCGATGTAATTCACCAGGGCCTGGGCCCGGACGCTCATACCGCCAGCCTGTTTCCCGGTGAACCGCTGATTGAAGATCGCCGAGGCATCGCCGCGGCCGTCTTCAAGACTGAATCGAGCCAGTGGCGCATCACCCTATTGCCGGGCGTGCTTCTGGCGGCAAAACATACGGTCATCTTAGCCACGGGTGCCGATAAGTGCGACGCGGTTCATAACGTTTTCGAAGGCGAATACGATCCACTGAAATACCCCGCCCAAATCGTCACTCACCACGGCCGCCGCGTCACCTGGTTCCTGGACCGCGCCGCCGCGCCGCAAGCCCCGGCACAAGGCTGAACCGCTACAGGCTGCATTCCCCTTCGCCGTTAACGTGTAAACTATCGGTTCCTATGCGATTGAAACTACTCCTGCTGATTACGGCCTCCGCATGTGCTCTTACAGCCGCCGATCCCGAAGGCTTCGTCTACTGGCCGAAGGGTGCTGCAGGCCCGGCACCGAAATTCCCCAACCATGTGCTCTCGGTGTCACATCGCGATAAGGACGGCGTCGCGGAACTGCATCAGAAGCAAACGGACATTATGGTGGTGCAAACTGGTGAAGCCAAATTGACCGTTGGCGGGACGATTGTCAATCCAACAACCGCTTCCGCGGGTGAAATTCGCGGGACGGCGATCAAGGACGGCGTCACCAGGACTCTCGGGCCTGGCGACGTTATCCATATCCCCTCGAACGTGCCACATCAGTTCTTTGTCGAAACGGGTAAGCAGATCACGTACTTCGTCGTAAAAGTAAACAACCCGTAACGCTACTGAGCCCTTAGCAACACAGCGGTTCCGCTTGTCAAAGAAGGCGCGGCGGTGCCGTTTGCGGTCCAGGCGAGTTCCATTTCGTGATCCGAAATCAAGCGCAGACGTACTTCGCCGCGGGCCCCATCATCGCGGACGAACGGCAACTGCGCCGATGTACCGGCAGCGGATCCGGAGAACTCGAAATTCACTGAAGGTGAGATGGCGCGGTCCGTAACACGGTAGCGCGAACGGTAACGCCCGCGAACCTGACCGTCGCGCCCGCTAATTTGGGTTTCGATAAACTCCGGCGCGTAGAGTTTTGCATCCGCCGCTCCGTGGGGCGTATAGAACCACGTGCCGGCAAACGGATTTTCCGTCTTGGGCGTATCGATTGTCTGCATAGGAGTTACCGCAGGCGGCGCCGCCGCAGCCTCACTGGTTACCATTGCATTTGCCGTTGCCTGCGGTGCGGAGGGCATTTCCTTCTGTTCAGACGCACCACCCCGCAGTCGGGCAAGTTCACGGAGAGCCTGGTCGCGTTCCAGGATTGCCGTGCGTGCGCGGGCTCGCCAGTCCTCGTTATAAGTCTTGGCATACGCGGCTTCACCCGGCGATCCGGTCTGGTGCAGTTCGAAAACCGGAGCTGGAGGCGTTTCATGATCGCTCACCCAGACAATCGCTCCGGCACAGGCCATCGCCGCCGCTCCCCAAGCCAGCGAGCCCCACGGCACTCGCCGTTCCGGGCGAACGGGGGGCGGAGCATGAATGACAATTGGCGGATCGGAATGTTCGGCAAGAAGACTTAAATCATAGGCGCGGCGTCTGGCTGGGTCTGTCAGAACACCTTCTATTTCGTTGAAACGCCGCAACTGCCCCTCTGCGGCAGATTTCAGAACGGGATCGGCAAACTGATCCGGATGGAACAAGCGGACCAGCACGCGATATTGTTCGCGCACTTCTTCCGCGCTCGCCCCCTGCCGCAATCCCATGTCTTCGTAGAAACTCATCACGTCTCAGAAACTGTGGCCCGCCGCTCCAGTTTGCCCCATCCCACTAAACGTCCGCGCATGGCAAAGATCAGGCTTTTGAACAGGACGTAGTGCATCAACTGCCGGAAGTAGATTCTCTGAAAAAACAGGAGGGCCAGATCCCACGGTTTCTCCCCTTCGAGTGCGTAGGCCAGAAAGCCGGTTAACAACTCAATGATGAAAAATGCCATGTAGTACAGCAGCACAATCTTCCAGTTACCAGCGAAGAGCGCGATGATCATGCACACTTCGGCAAATGGTGAAAGGGCTGAGAGCAATACCTGAAAAAGCCAAATGCTGGGCAGCGCAACGAAACCGAGGGTGCCGTACTTTGGTACGAACATGGCGTCGCGGTGTTTCCATGCTGCCTGCAAGGTGCCGAAGGCCCAGCGGAAGCGCTGTTTGGCGAGCCCGCGCAGATCTTCCGGGGCTTCCGTATAGGCAATGGCATCCTGCTCGTACCGGATCTTGTAACCCAGGCGGCGGATAGCCATGGTAAGGTCCGCATCTTCAGCGAGCGTATCGTGCCCGAAACCGCCCAACCATTGAATCAGGTCTTTACGCCACGCGCCTACCGCACCCGGAACAACCGTAATCGCATTCAGCAGATCCAGTGCGCGCCGGTCCAGGTTGAAGCCGTAAATGTACTCGATAGATTGAAATCGCGTAAGCAGCTTGCCGCGGTTGCCGACTTTGGCATTACCGGACACAGCCCCCACCGTCGCATCGCAAAAGTGGCGCACCAGTTTGGCGATTGTCTCTTTTCGAAACAAAGTATCGGCATCGACTGCAATCAGAAGATCGTACTTTGAGTGGGCGATACCGTTGTTAAGAGCCGCGGACTTACCTCCGTTCGGTTGCGTAAGAATCTGGACCCGCCCGTCTTCTCCAAAGCGGTCGCGCAGCAACTCCAAAGTTCGGTCTTTCGAGCCGTCGTCGATTACGATCACCTCCATCTGGTCGTAGCCATTCGCAAGTACGCTCTCCACGGTCCGTATGATCACCTTCTCTTCGTTGTAAGCCGCAATGATGACGGAAACAGGCGGGTGGAATTGCGGATCGAATACCAGTCTGGCGGCCCGACGTTTCTGCAGAATAGCCAGGATGCTGAACACCAGGCTCCGGGCCATGGTGAGAACAATTGCGCTCAGGAACAGCACCCCTAGAAGTTCCTTCAAGTTGCTCTTCAAATCGAACGCACCGCCTTCAATTTGGGCCCACCGCAGTTCCTCCGCGGAGGGAAGCGGCATCACCTGCGCGCGCGTCTTGCCCACAAGGTCGCCCACTTTAACGAATTGATAGCCGTGCGATTCGTAGTAATCGATGATGCGAGGCAAGGCCTGCACCGTGGCTGAACGGTCCCCCCCAGCGTCGTGCAGCAGGATCACGTGTCCCAGATCCTGCTCGTCTTCAATCTCGCTCAGGATTTTGTTAGCGGTGGTTCCGGGCTCCCAATCTCGCGGATCGATGCTTTCGCCGATCGTCAGGAAGCCGTATTGCTGAGCTCGGAAGATGGGGATAATTTCGCTGGCGGTAGTGGGTTCGCTGTCGGAATTGTAAGGGGGGCGGAATAGGATGGTGGAGTGCCCAATCGCATTTTCGATGATGCGCTGAGTAAACGTAAGTTCGTATTTGGTGCGCAGTTCGCTGGTTAAGGCAAGGTTCGGATGGCTATACGTGTGGTTGCCAAGCTCATGCCCTTCCGCGTATTCGCGCTTCACCAGGGACGGGTTTGCTTCCGCGTTCACACCGACCAGAAAGAAGGTGGCGGGCACTTTACGGGCTTTCAAAATGTCGAGAATTTTCGGCGTGTAAACCGGGTCGGGTCCGTCATCGAAGCTTAAACAAACTTCTTTCTTATCCGTATCGCCACTGCGGTCCAGCACCCAGTAAGTGGGATACGCCTCGAATTTTTCAGTGAAATCCCCGTCGGGAGCGGAGGGTGGTGCCGTGACGATTCGCTTGCCATCCTGCGGCTGTTGCGAGACAGCGATAAGATCGCCCGCGCCGTAATGGTTCACGGAGTGACTGGCGGTCAGAGTTGTGAGAGATGCGGTGTCGAACTTTTCAGCGGGCCATTTCTCCGGACTCAGAACCTTCCACATATCGGGATCTTCCGCGCCCAGGCGCCACACTGCCACACCGCGGAACCCCTCATCATGAATTGCCTGGACCTGATTAATCGCCGTCACAGCGTCCAGGAACCACACCTCATGCTCTTCCGCGCCATTATGAACGCGGTCTTTATAACGCAAAACGGGGTTGCCCGTATCATCGTCCCACTGGACCTGTGCGCGGTTGGCGATGGCCGCCGCCATCACATCGCTGAATTTGGCCTCGGTCCCGCCGGTTTCGCCGATGATCCAGTCATACCCGTAATCACCCATGCCGATGATGACCTTTTCCGGCGGAAGTAACCTGCCCAAGCGTTCCAGGTGCTTTTCGAACCACTCCTCACTGGCAACCGGGCCGGGCGCGCTCGATTGTTCATGCTCGTCGTAAACCATGATGAGCATGTAGTCTTCGTATTCGATGAGGCGTTTCAGGTCGAAGGCCGGATCGTCAGGCGGCACGCTCTCGGAAATCAGAAACCCGGCCGGTTTCAGTTTCGCATGCAGTTCTTTCATAAACTGCACCAGCGGCTCGCGGTCTTTGGGCAACAAGGATTCGAAATCGATATTCACGCCCGCGAATTTGTGTTCCGTCAGATTTGAATAGATGTTATCGATCAGATTCTCGCGCCGGTCTTTATGGATAAGCACCTGGTGCAGTTCTTCCGGCTGCCATCCCTGGCGATTGTTGTTGACCTCCGCGATAATCGGTAGGTTGGCTTGCCTGGCTATGGCGATCACGGTTTTATCGCTTTCGTCATTCAGGTCTCCGTTGGCATTTTTCAAAAAAAACCATTCCGGAATCAAATGGGTCAGGCGGTTGGCGTTGGCACGCAAAGAAGCTTGGCTGGCCGGGTCCCAATTCACGTAAAACCCGAAAACCACCGGCTTGCCCTCACCTGTACGGGCTGCGGATCTGGGATGCAGTACGGGCGAATTGCTCCTGATGTACTTAATGTCTTTTGCGTCTTTGCGCATATCCCGCTGGAACTTGAACGGTATGTTACGGGCGGCGGTGCGTCCGGTAATAATTCCGGCAACTTCACGCTTATCCGGAACGGGAGACACGGCGGGCAGGCCCAGCGAGGGCAACCGGGGGAGCACGATCATGCTAAGAACAAACAGCGCCAGCCCGATGCCGCCCACCACTAGAGCGCTCTGCATTCCCCGTTGAAAGCGCGTCCAACGCTTGCCCGACGGATCATGAAACACGAAAGAAACGTTCTGTTCGCTAGCCACTGTGGTTCCGCCCCCTCCTTTAGATTAGACTGGGAATTTTAAGCGTAAGAAACCTTATGTTAGATACCGTCCCAAATTTAATGGCTCAGGTCTGGGCTGAGACTACCGCGGCGACCGAACGGGGAATGCCGATGCGCCGGTTCGGGCGCACCGGAGAGCGGGTTTCCTTGATGTGTCTGGGCGGGTGGCACATTGGCAAACCTGAAGATTCCGAGGCGATCCGCATCATGCACGCGGCAATCGACGAAGGCGTGACCTTCTTCGACAACGCCTGGGATTATCACGACGGCCACTCCGAAGAGGTGATGGGCAGGGCACTTGCCACCGGCGGGAAGCGGAAGCAGGTATTTCTGATGTCGAAGGACTGCGAGCGTGATTACGAAGGGTCACTCCGCAGTCTGGAAGATTCCCTGCGCCGCTTGCAAACCGATTATCTGGACTTGTGGCAGTTCCATGAATGCGTTTACGACAATGACCCTGACTGGATTTTCGATCGGGGGGCGATTCGGGCTGCCGTGGAGGCGCAACAAGCGGGTAAAGTGCGGTACATCGGGTTCACGGGCCACAAAGACCCACGCATTCACCTGAAGATGCTTGGTAAGCCGCACCGGTTCGACGCCTCGTTGATGCCGATCAACGTGATGGACGCGCATTACCGCAGCTTCCTGAACGAAGTGGTACCGGTTTGCCATAGCGAGGGTGTTGCGGTTTTAGGAATGAAAGGGTTGGGGGGCGGCTATCCCGAAGGAACGTTGCCCGCGAAAGCGGGACTGACCGTGGAGGAATGCTACCGATTCGCCTTGAGCCAGCCGATTGCATCGCAGGTGATGGGCATCACGTCAATGGAACAGTTGCGGTCGAATGTGAAACTGGTGCGCGGGTTCGTGCCGATGCCGGTCGCTGAACAAAATACGCTGCTAAGTAAGGTGCGTGAAGTAGCCATGGATGGACGGTTCGAGACTTTCAAGAGCACCACGCAACACGATGGCCCACACCACCGGAAGCAACACGGATTTGCGGTTTAACCGTCCAGCATGCCTTGCAGGATATCGGGGATTTCGAACACCGCGCGGTTGTGCTGTTTTTCCACCGCGGCCTTGTATCGGCTGTAATGTTCAGGCTGCAGCAACTCGCTTACCGCTGTTGCGATCTCTTTGAAGCTCCGCACAACCAGCCCGACCCCTTGTTTACGCACCCATTCCGCGTTGTAGCGCTCTTGCGGCATGGTCCAGAGATTGCGCTCGATGATGACCGGGAGCTTCATGGCCATCGCCTCGCTAAGAGACCCCGGGCCGGGTTTGCCGATGAAGAAATCGGCTAGATGCATGAAGCGCGGGATCTCACGCGTGAAGCCTTCCACGTGGATGGGCATCGCATTTTTCAGCGAATGCAGCTTTGCGGCCAGCTTTTGATTGTGGCCGCAGAGCATGATCAGTTGCACCGGCACGCTGGATTGGGATAAGTTCCGGGCAATATCGTGCATTACCTTTGAACCGTTGCCTCCGAAGAGCACCAACGCCGTGGGCAAATCGGGCTTAAGATCCAGCCGTTGACGCTCAATCTCCCGGTCCTGCGTCACCGGCTGATAGAACCGCGGATTCAGAATCATGCCGGATGTCTGGAAGATTCGTTCCCGCGGATGGCCCATTGCGAGCGCTTGTGAGACGGCTTTATCGGTTCCGCAGATGAACGATTGGGGTTGCCGCTCCATCCAGAAGTGGGGCGGATAATCGGCCATGTCCGTCATAATCGTAACCATTGGCGTGCCGGGGAGTGCAAGGTTCAAGCTTTCGAACAAAGCTCGGTTAAAGTTCGGAACCAAAGAAACCAGCAGATCCGGACGCGCTGTTTGCCAGTACTCGCGCAGCAGCGCAACTTGGCGTGGGTGATACCACCGGATGATCGCTTGCATCACTCGGGCCAGTTGAGGTGAACCGAAGGTCCAGCCGCGTTTCAGCACCAGGTTATAAACATCTTCCGAGGCGACTCCCGTCAGTTTGCGGAAGATATCGAGCGGAGCAAGCAGGTGCTGCAGGTTAACCATGCGGATGTCCCAATCACGGCCTTGCTGTTCGGCAACCTGTTTCAGTGCTGTTGCGGCGCTGCGATGGCCGCCACCCGCATCGAAGAAAACCAGGTCAATTGCCTTACGCATCCTTGAAACGAACCTACACCACTACATAACAATTCACAAATGTTTCTTGAAGCTGTCACAGCTTCGTAGCATGGCGCGTTCTATAACTGTCGTATGAAGTGCGGCATACGCCAGTGCGCGGTACATTTGGAAGAGGTGACGGCATGAAGGTTTCGCACTCAATGTTCACCTATATCGCTACGCGGGACCACCGTGTGATGCGCCGAGTGAACAACTGGCTGGCACCGCGCTGGATCCGCATTTGGATGGTTGCGGCAACCCGAGGCGGAGATGGCTGGCTTTGGTACGCAATGGGGCTGATTGTCCTGCTATTCGGCGGCGACACGCGGTACGAAGCTTTGGGCGCGGCCGCAGCTTCTTCCGGCACGGGAATTGTTTTGTTTCTGAAATTAAAACGGATGTTCAACCGCCAACGGCCGTCTGCTATGCAACCTCATTGCTGGGCAACGCTGCTGCCCCCCGATCAATTCTCATTTCCCTCAGGACACACCATCACCGCGTTTTCCATCGCGGTTCCGCTCGGTGCTTTCTATCCTTCGCTGATGGTGGGGCTGTTGTTCTGCGCAATTAGCATCGCCTTTTCGCGCGTGCTGCTGGGGCTGCACTTCTTGAGCGATGTAGTAGCCGGATGCATGATCGGCGTCACCTTAGGCCTGATCTCCGCAACGTTTATTTAGCAGCGGATTACACTAGCCTCATGAGGCTAGTAGCTCTTCTGGCAGTTTTCGCAATCCCATCGTTCGGGGCATCTCATCCCTCTCCCAGAACCGGTTCCGGCCAGAGCGCGAACGGGGCCGTTTCAATCGAGGCCACTGTTTATGGCGATCTTGATTCGGTGAAGAATGCCGTCACCGACGACTTGGGAGGCCACTACATTGTGGTTCGTGTGAGACTCACCCCCAACGCCGGCACAATACCTGTTCAGTTGGATGATTTTTTGTTGAAGACGGATAAAGACGGCGAGCGATCCCACGCTTATGCGCCGACTCAAATTGCCGGGCAAGGTGTTTTGATTGTCACGCAGGTGTCAACCGGGGGCGGCGGTGGCCACTCACAGGCCGCAGACCCAACGTATGGCGGACTGCCCCCTTCCGGTGGAGGATTTGGAAACGCGGCTTCCACTGTGGGCGCACAGGGGAAAATGAAGCAGGAAGAAAAGGAGAACCCGCTGGTGAAAACGCTGGCTGACAGAATGTTGCCGGAAAAGGAGATCTCCGGGCCGGTAACGGGGCTGCTTTATTTCCCCATGGAGAAACAGAAGGTGAAGGATCTGGAACTTAGCTACACCACACCCATGGGCAAGTTGACGGTGCGATTCAAATAATGACGATTGCCGATCTTGACACGCCAGCGCTCATCGTAGACCTGGACATTTTCGAGCAGAACTTGAAGCGCGTGGCGGATTATGCGGCAGAGCATCGACTCCGATTGCGGCCTCACACCAAGACTCATAAGTCTCCTGAAGTCGCTCGGATGCAATTGGCGCTCGGCGCCGCGGGGCTGACGGTGGCCAAAGTAGGTGAGGCGGAGGTTATGAGTGAGGCGCTGCCGCCGGTGGATTTGCTGGTGGCATTTCCGATCTTCGGCGCGGCCAAGGTGAAACGTCTGCGGGCAGTGGCACAGCGTTCGCCGGTAACTGTTGCGCTCGATAGCCTGGAAGCCGCAAAGCAGCTTGAGGGAACCGGCAGTGCCGTACTGGTGGAAATGGATGTGGGGCTTGGGCGTGTAGGCGTCACCGCTGAGGAAGCATTGGCGCTGGCGCGTGAAGTGGCTCGTATACCAGGGTTGCGTTTTCGCGGGCTGACATTTTATCCGGGCCACATTAAGCAGCAAGATGAAGCGGCGATCGCGAAGCTTAGCCATTTTGTTGGCGCGGCGGTGGAACAGTTCCGCAAAGCCGGGATGCCCTGCGAGATTGTTAGCGGCGGGTCTACACCGGCTCTGTTTTACTCGCACAAAGTGGAAGGGCTGAATGAGATTCGTCCCGGAACTTATGTCTACAACGATCTGAACACTTTGGCGAGCGGCGCGTGTACGCTGGAAGACTGCGCAGCTTCGGTGCTGGTGACCGTGGTTTCCACTCCGCGCGCGCGCACTGCGATTGTAGATGGCGGATCCAAGACATTTTCCTCGGACAGGCTGAACGGTTCAGACGGTGTGACATTCGGACGAGTGGTTGAAGTCCCCGGAACCCGGTTCCACAAGATGAATGAAGAGCACGGCTTCCTGGACACCACGAATTCAGAGCGAGCGCTGCAATTGGGTGAGAGGCTACGCGTGATTCCCAACCACATATGCGTGGTCATGAATCTTCACGAACAGGTTTACGGGGTGAGGGGCGAAACGGTGGAAAGAGTTTGGAAAGTGGAGGCCCGGGGCCGCTTGCAGTAAAGCGAGACAGCCCCAGGCCGGCCCGAACTACATCTTTACGGATTTGACGGTGAGCGTGTCGCCTTCCAAGGTCCCATCGATGGTGACCTTATGGCCAACATGATCGGCAACCATGGAGGGATCGGCAAGCTTGTAAACCTTACCGTCGGCAACAAACACGGGGGTTGCGCCGCCCTTCACGCACTTCACGGAGCAATCGGCATGGGCTTCGCTGGCACCTTTCAGGCCGCACTTGGAATCGGAAATGTAGCCAGTCATGGACTCACCGAAGGCGGAGAGCGCGGCGAATGACATAACGAACGTTGCAGAGATCACAAACTTTTTCATGGTAAAACTCCTGTCCCCATACTCTATCACGACCGGGTTTGCCTCCCCACCCCCAGCACCTGTTTTGCGTAAACGAAGCTCCGCTCCAGATCCACACGCTGTTGTTCCCGCAACGCCGCGGTGAATACGGCATTCTTCGGACCTGGCGCATCTTCAATCACCATGGTTCCCATAAACGGGTGGCCCTGCTTAGCGAGCGTCACGAAGCGGGCGAAATCGGCGGCGGGCACGTGCGCGAAGTTGCGCCAGTAATCCTGTTGCAGATAGGGAAGTTGGCGGGGAGGGCGCCCGGTGATAATTTCGAGTTGCATGGAGGCTTGCGGGCAAAGCTGACGATGGAGTGCCACCAACCTGGGGAGGTCGACAACTCCGTCACCGAGCGCGACCCACTGAGCGGCAGCGCCCGTGGGTGTTTCAAACACGGCGGAATCGCGGACGTGCGTGGTGACAACGTATGGGCCCAAGACTTCCATCGTCGTAAGTGGATTTTCCATCACCCACATGGGGTTGCCCGTATCGAGGCAACTGGCGACAAAGTCTTTGCCTGATTGTTCGATGACTGTCCGTGTTTCGCGCGCGGTCATATCACCGGCGTGATTTTCAATTGCAACCTTCACGTTCAGGTCTTGCGCCCGGGAGCGCATCCCGCGAAAAACTTTAATAGTTGCGTCCATGCAACGCTCCAGCTGATCGGGCGCCTGACGGTCTTCGCTGCTTCCCATGTAGCAACGCATGGAGGTGGCACCTACATGGTGGGCAGCTTCCAGACCCTTCGTGATCTGTAGCTCCGGCGTGCCGAGTTTCGGAGTCCAACTCTTCGATACCGGGCAGATGCAGCCGGTGCCGCCATCGATCGTGATTCCGGATCGCTCGGCATGCTGTCTGACCTGCTTCAGGTAGGCGGGCTCGAGAGAGGCAAAGTCGTCAAGGCTGGAGAATTGAATTGTGTCTAGACCCTGGCCAGCGGCGTAATCGATGAGTTCCACGCCCTTCCATCCGAAGGCACGGACGGAGTAAGTATCGAAGCCGAGGCGGATGTTGGGAACCGCAGCGGCGAGCGGCGCAGCCGAGGCGACTGCGAGTGTCTTGAGAAAGTCGCGGCGTTGCATACTAGTGAGAATCATATGACGAAATGGTGGATCAGTTTTTGTTTCGCGACCTCGTTGCTGGCCCAAGGACAGAATGTGAACGGCAATTGGACCGGCGCAATCACCTTAGCCGGAAAAACTTTGAACTTCAAAGTGCGTTTAAGTGGTAACGCAGGTACCTGGGAGAGCGTGGAGCAATTTGCAACCATCCCGGTGAAGAGCGTGCAGGTTGCCGGAAGCGCGGTAACCATCGGGCTGGGTGTCGCCGCTTTTGAAGGAAAGCTGGATAGCGCGAGCGAGAATATTGAGGGGACGTTCAAGCAGGGCACGGGCGCGGTTGCGCTGACACTGAAGCGTTTTCGCGGAGAATTCACAGCGCGGAAGCGGCCCCAGGATCCGGTACCGCCTTTTCCCTATGCGAGCGAAGACATAACCATAGCAAGCGCGGGCAACATCCAGTTGGGCGGTACTTTTACGATGCCGAAAACCGGTGGCAGTTTCCCAGCGGTGATGCTGATTTCTGGATCGGGCGCGCAGGACAGGGATGAGGCGCTCTTGGGACACCGGCCGTTTCTGGTGCTATCCGACTACCTGACGCGGGCGGGGTTTGCCGTGTTGCGCCTGGACGACCGCGGGATCGGTGGTTCGGGAGGAGTTTTCGCCAAGACAGGCTATGCGGATAAGGTGGCGGACGCTCTGGCGGCGGTGCGGTTCTTGAAAGTCAGAAAAGAAGTGGACCCGGCGCGGATCGGAGTGATTGGGCACAGTGAGGGCGGATCGATCGGACCGATGGCGGCTGTTGAATCGCGAGAGATTGCCTTCGTGGTGATGCTGGCGGGCATGGGAGTGAACGGTCTCGAGTTGTTGAAGCAGCAGGGGATCGACAGCACGCGCGCGGCGGGAGGAACGGAGCAGCAGGTAGCTTTACAAGTGGAAATGCAGGCGAAGCTGTTGACCATTTTTCGCGAGGCGAAGACGCCTGAAGACGCGCGCGAACAGACCCGTAAGCTACTGGGTGCGGGCCCAATGGCGGAAGGGCAGATTCAGATGATGGAAGGTGCATCGATGCGCGATTTGGTGGCCTTCGACCCCGTGCTTACGCTGCGAAAACTTTCCGTGCCGGTGCTGGCAATGAACGGGTCGCTCGATGTTCAGGTGTCAGCCAAACAGAATCTACCCGCAATTGCGGCAGCGCTGGCAGCAAGCAGTTCAAAGGACTGGCAGGTGACGGAATTACCGGGCTTGAACCATTTGTTTCAATCAGCGAAAACGGGCGGCCTTGCCGAATATTCGACGATAGAGGAAACGATTTCGCCGGTGGCTCTGCGCACATTGAATGCGTGGCTCAGCGAACGGTTCCTTACTCAAAAGTGATGCCGGCGAAACTGACAATACTTTCGGGGTCGATGTTCCACTGTTCGTATTTGCGGAGCGTGCCGCGCGCTCCGGGGACGGCTTTCAAGAAAGTGTAGAGGGGCGCTGAGCCGCACCATTTGAGATCGTCTTCGCGATTTTCCTGGACCAGATCCCAAAAGGCGATGGGGTCGGCCGCGTTTAGGGCTTTGATGCGCGCTTGGTCGCGGCGGGCGACTTCGAGCATATTGCCCTGATCGGCTTGGGCGGAATAAGCATCGCCGTACCGCTTGCCCATATGCGCCATATCCACGCCCAGCACCCAGAGCAGGCGATCGGCTTCCCGCGCGTGAAGTTCGGCAAGCGCTGAGAAAAAACGATTGACGTTATCGTTTGCTTCTGGCGCGCGGCCTTCGTGGATGCTTAGGCCGAAGGAGCCTACCAGGATGGGAAGCACTCGGATATCGGGTCCGAATATCGATTGGAGGAAGATGACCTGGAACTCGATGGAGTGCTCCACCGCGTGGCAATAGTCTTCCATCTTGGCGGCTGGTTGCTGGTCCAGGTGCTTCAACAGGTCGGGCGCAGTTTGCGTAACGCCGAACGGAGTGGCGAAAGGCTTAGCCGTTAAACCAAAACGGTCTGGTTCGCCGTAATGGCTGGTGCCGAGGACAATAAACGTGCGGTCCCGGGCGGCGGCGGGCAATGCCGCGTACGCCGCGCGATAGCTCTCCCATCCGCCTTCCGGGCTGACATGCGGGGCGGCGATGGCGACCGGAACACGCGTGAGCGGCGGAGCTTCGGAGTTTGCCAGATACGCGGACATCACCGTTGTCAATTCGTCTTTGTCATCCGGATAGGCAGTTCCGGCGTGGGCAGGTTTGCGAACAGCATTCTCAAGGAATTCACGCTGACGCTTGTCGCGCATTTGGGCGAAAGTCTCGTCTTCCAGAAAGCCGCTGGCGCCCAGGATGTCGCGGATATTGTTTTGAATGCCGCTCACCTCAAAGCTTCCGGTGAGTTTGACCAAAGCGGCGCGAAGATCGGTTTCCGTTTGCTGGCCATCGAAGCAGGAGAGAGCGGGGACAAGCACCGGAGGGATCACCAACACTGCGTCCGAGTATTGAAAAGAGTCGCGGATGAGCAAGCCGGGCTGCTCCGGAATCGGGGACGGCATGAAATCGAGGTCATGCCTGAGCCGGGGAAGAGAAGGCATGGTTAGGATTGCTTCGCGGGTTGCTGTTGAGTCATGCAATGAATCGTGCCCAGGCCCCAGACCAGTGCTGTGCAATCGATGCCGCTCACTTCGTGATGGGGGAACAGCCCGGCAAGAATATTCAGTGCCAGGCGATCGTTAGGATCATTGAAAGTGGGAACCAGCACGGTGCGATTCGCGATGTAGAAATTCGCATAGCTGGCAGGCAAACGCTGTCCGCTGAAATAGAGCGGCTTCGGCATGGGAAGGCGGACGACGCGCACAGGGTACTCGGCCAGGATGGCTTCGTTTTCTTTGAGAATTTCGTGATTGGGGTCGGCAGGGTCGTCCTCCGTCGCAGCAACTACGGTGGAGGCGTCAGTGAAGCGCGCCACGTCATCGATATGGCCGTGAGTGTCGTCGCCAACAATGCCGCGATTGAGCCATATTACTCGATGGGCACCCAAATATTGCGCGAGCGCAGCTTCCAATTCTTCACGCGTCAGCTGCGGGTTGCGCGCCTGAATGGGGCTGAGCAGGCACTCTTCGGTGGCAAGTGCAAGACCTTCGCCGTTGACGTCAATCGCGCCGCCTTCGAGCACGATGTCCGGCGCGGCTGTCTCAAATCTTTCGGCAACGCTAAGGCCTGCCCGCTGATCCAGATGATGGTTCGCGTACTTGGCCCACCCATTGAATCGCCACTTAACGGCAGCCACCTGGCCGCTGCTGGAGTGGACGAAAAGAGGGGCGTAATCACGCGTCCACACGCGATCGGTGGCAATGTGGAAAAACTCGCACGCGGACAGGTGGGCACCCGCCTTGGCTAGTATGCGGCGCGCACGGTGTTCATGATCGGCGTCAGGGACAAGGATGCGGACGCGTTCCACCAGAGCAAGCTTGCGCACGATTTCGGCATAGGTCCAGGGGATAGGAGTGAAGCGCCCGGGCCAGTCTTCGCGATTGTGCGGCCAGGCAATCCAGGTAGCTTCGTGGGTCTCCCACTCCGCGGGCATGCGGTACTGAGTCATCAGATGAGCATCCGGTTCACGATAGGACCATAGGCGTCGATGCGGCGGTCCCGCAGGAAAGGCCAGTTGCGGCGTGTCTCCTCCATTTCGCGTGGATCGCATTCGACAACCAGGATCTCTTCACGGTCGTGAGAGGCTTCGGCCAGGACGCGTCCGAAAGGATCGGAGATAAAGGAGCCGCCCCAAAATTCAAGACCGCGATCGGCAGGACCTTCGAAGCCAATGCGATTTACAGCGGCAACATAGATGCCGTTCGCGATGGAGTGGGAGCGTTGGATGGTGCGCCAGGCATCGTGCTGGGCCGCGCCGAACTCAGCTTTCTCAGCCGGATGCCAGCCGATGGCGGTGGGATAGAACAGAATGTTGGGGCCCCCAAGGGTAGCCAGACGCGCGGCTTCCGGATACCATTGATCCCAACACACAAGCGTCGAGATCCGGCTGTATTTCGTGTCCCAGGTGCGGAAGCCCGTATCGCCCGGCGTAAAGTAAAACTTTTCGAAAAAGAGCGGATCGTCAGGAATGTGCATCTTGCGATAAATACCCAGTAGGGCACCATCGGCATTGATCATGGCGGCGGTGTTGTGATATAAACCCGCCGCGCGTCGTTCGAAAAGGGATGCAATGACCACGACGCCAGCAAGGCGCGCGGCTTCCGAGAGCGCTTCTGTGGAAGGGCCGGGAATGGATTCGGCGAGATCGAACAGGCATGCATCTTCTTCGCGGCAGAAATATTGCGAGCGGAACAATTCTGGAAGGCACACGATTTGAGCACCCTTCGCGGCTGCTTCGGCGACCTTGCTTACGGCCTTACGAAGGTTTTCGTCAGTATCGACCGAGCAAGACATTTGGACGAGACCCACGCGAAACTTTTCGTTGGAAGGCACGCCTCATTGTACGATCGGAATGACCGGTGGCGGACCAATTCTACTCTCTCGCGTGGCAGGAACAGAGTGACCGTTCCGTAGCTGCGGATTTTCTGGAGCGCGTGGTGGATGATGGCGGGGAAGCCATGCAGGACGCCGAAGGCGTGTGGTGGATTCGTCATATTCCGGAAGGATTGAAAGAGCTGTATGGCGTGACGCTGCGGAGAGGCGAGCCACGGGGATTATTGAAAGCCACCAGGGAATTCCGGCCACCCGGCACTGTGCAGGGTAGCGGGGAGCGCTTGACGCTGGACCCGCGCGAGAGCGATGTATGGCTGGCCGCCGCGTTTCTGCTGGATCGAGTAGAGGGCGTGAGTCTGGCCGCCGATGGGACGGTGCTGCTCGATAGTCCTTATGCGGGCGGTTCGACGGCGCGGGCGCGGAATTTCGCTGAGCAGTTCGGGTTGACGGTGATGTTGAACGATGACAAGCGCTTGCGGGCGAAGTGGGAATTGCGAAGGCCACGGTTGGGGGTGATGGATGTTCCCGCGAGTGTGACGGAGGCGCTCGACCGGTATCGCGCGCCATGGATGAAGGTGGAGGTGCCGCGAAAGGCGGAAGTGGATACCGTAATTCTGGCGCGGGTGGAATTGGGGGATGCGTTTCGAAGGGCTGGGGGCAAAGTGATTGCAGTGGATAGCGCGTACCGGTTGATTCCGGCCACGGCCAAAATGCTGATACGCGAAGTGTATCTGGGGTCCGCGCGTGAGGTCTGACGCGGTGGTGCTGTTCGATATCGATGGAACGCTGGTGCGGAAGAGCGGGCCGTATCATCGCGATGCGCTGAGCGTTGCGGTTCAGGAAGTTTTCGGGATCGACACCACCACGGAAGGGATTCCCGTGCACGGCATGTTGGACCCCGATATCTTATGCGCAATGTTGGGGCGCGCTGGCGTAGAAGAGGGTGCAGCGCGTGGAGAGATGCCTCAATTGCAACTTGCGGCGGAAGAGTATTATTTGCGCGTGTGTCCGGATCTGCGTCATGCTGCGTGCCCTGGCGTAAGGCCCCTGTTGGCGCGTTTGCGGAGGAAGCGCGTGCCGCTGGCTTTGGTGACGGGGAATTTCACGCGCATTGGATGGCGGAAGCTGGAGCGTGCCGGATTACGTCGGTATTTTCAGTTTGGCGCGTTTGCCGAAATGGCGGGAACGCGCGCGGGGCTGGCTGCGATTGCTGCGCGGGAACTTGGCGCGCGAGGTCCGGTGTACCTGGTGGGAGACGCGCCGAGTGATATTAAAGCCGCCCGCGCGAACGGATTTACCGCGGTTTCGGTGCATACCGGAGTATCAAAGCGCGAGGATTTAGCGGCGCTGGAACCTGATTACTTGCTAAGCAGTTTGCGGTGGTTCCGATTGAACTTCTTTGACTGATAGAGCTATTTAACTCAACGCTTTTTCCAATCCATCGCGTATCGCCGCTTCAATCGTGCTCTGGAATGGGCGGGCCAGCCACGGAAGATCGCCTTTGGCTGTAACATCGGCTTCGTTCACGTGGAGTGCACAGCCGACTGCAAAGCCCTTAATCTTTCCGCTAACAGTGCAGGTGTCGCCATTCCATGTCTGGGTAATGTTGCCTGCGTCGTTCGGGAATTGTTTCTTCAGGTTCTCGGCAAACTTGTCGAGACGGCGCTTGGCCTCGTCGGGTGGAAGCGCGTGGGGGACTGTGACTTGCATCTCACCTTATTCATACCTCAGAACTTCAGCGGGGCTGATTCTGGTGGCGTTTCTTGCCGGGTAAATAGTTGCGAAAAAGCTAACGCCTATCGCGACCGCCGCTACGTACAATCCGTCGAAAGGGCGTGGCTCGAACGGGACAAAGCTGAGGGAATAAATCTGCTCGTCCAGGCGAATCCACTGGTAATGATTCGCAAGGTAGCACAGGCTATAACCGGCGATCAACCCGATCACGGTGCCAGTGATGCCGATCAACACGCCTTGGGTCATGAAGATGCGCCGTATCTGGCCGGCCCGTGCGCCCATGGACATCAGCACGGCTATGTCGCGGCGCTTTTCCATGACCATCATGACCAGCACAATCAGGATGTTAAGCGCGGCGATTAATTCGATCAGTCCGATGGTAATAACGGTGACGATCTTTTCCATGTTGAGCGCTTTCAATAACTGGCGATTTTGTTCCTGCCAGTTGGTTGAAGCGAAGAGCGGGCCTGCGATTCGCTCCGCTTCTTTTGCGACCTGGGGTGCCAGGTACACGTCGTCCACACGGAGTTCGATGGAGTTTACGATATCGGGCAGCGAAAGAATGCGCTGTGCCGTTTCGAGCGGGACGTACGTCCACTTGTCGTCGAGATCGTAAAAACCGGATTCGAACGTGCCGGCGACGCGCAGACGTACGGATTTCGGTCTGGAACCGAATGGCGTCATGGTGCCTTGCGGGCTAACGACGGTGATGTTGCTGCCGGCGATCATGCCGGTGTCCTGCGCCAGGCGGGAGCCGATCAGGATGGTATCGGCCTGGAATCTATCGAGCGAGCCGGATTTCAGGCGACGCAGTGTTTCACTCACCCGCAACTCGCTGGAGAGCGTGATGCCCTTCAGGATTGCTCCCTGACTGGCCAGCGGGCCGGTAAGGAAAACCTGTCCGTAGAGCACCGGCGCTGCGGCGGTCACGTGAGGGATTTTTAGTAGCTTGGGAATTAACTCGCGTGAATTCGCGATGCCGGGGCCAGGATCTTTTTCAAGAATGTTGATGTGAGCCGTGGCTCCCAGTAGATTGCGTTGAAGTGTGTTCCGAAAGCCATTATTTATTGCCAGCGAGATGACCAGCGCCATCACGCCCGCGGCTACACCCAGAACCGAGATCGCGGTAATAACGGAGATGACGGCTTCTTTGCGCCTGGCCCGCAGGTATCGCGCGGCGATGAAGGATTCAAACGTCAAGTCGGCGCAACCGGTCGGCGATACCGATCTCTGTTTCAGGGCGCAGCAGCGGGAACAGGATTACGTCGCGGATGGATCGTGAGTTGGTCATCAGCATCACCAGCCGATCGACGCCGATTCCCTCACCCGCGGTGGGCGGCATGGCGTAGCTGAGCGCCCGCAGGAAGTCTTCATCCATGGGCTGCGATTCTTCATCGCCTTTGGCGCGCATGGCCACTTGCAGATCGAATCGGCGGCGCTGCTCCTGCGGATCATTGAGCTCGGTGTATGCATTGGCAATTTCCATGCCGCCAATGTAGAGTTCAAATCTTTCCACCAGGCTAGGGTCTTCAGGTTTGTTTTTCGATAGCGGCGAAACCTCTACGGGAAAATCGTAGATCAACGTAGGCTGGATGAGTGTTTTTTCAATCTCGCCTTCAAAGCGTTCCATCAAAGCGTGGCCCTTGAGCGTATGGTCGCCCACGGCTTCATGCATGGTCATGCGGCGAACCTGGCTGTAATCGATCAAGTGTTCGCCATAGGGGATGGACGTGTTGCCTGTGGCATCGAGGGCAAGCTGTTTGAGTAGCTCCGCGGTCAAGTCCATCAGGCCGTTGTAATCGGTATAGGCCTGATAGAACTCCAGCATGGTGAACTCCGGGTTGTGGCGGGTGCTGGTACCCTCATTGCGAAAATTGCGATTGATTTCGTAAACGCGGTCCATACCGCCCACGATCAGCCTTTTCAGATAAAGCTCCGGCGCGATGCGCAGGTAGAGATCGATATCGAGCGTGTTGTGATGCGTAACGAAGGGCCGCGCCAGAGCCCCGCCATAGAGGGGCTGCATCATGGGAGTTTCTACTTCGATGAAGTTGCGCGCATCCAACTGACGCCGCAAGGACGAAATGATTTTTGCGCGCTTGACAAACACCTCGCGGCTTGCTGGCGTCGCCACCAGATCCAGATAGCGCTGGCGGTAGCGCGTTTCCACATCTTCCAGGCCATGCCACTTTTCCGGAAGCGTGAGCAGGATCTTCGAAAGGAAGTGGAGCCTTTCCACGTGCAAACTCAATTCGTTGGTTCGCGTGCGGAACAGGTACCCTTCCGCGCCCACGATGTCGCCGAGATCGAGCATCCCAAAAAGTTCATAATCGGCCTCAGGCAGCGCGTCCTTTTTGATGTAAAGCTGGAGCTGTTCGCCGTTTTGGGCCAGATGGGCGAAGCCTGCTTTCCCCATGCGCCGGATGGTCATGATGCGGCCGGAGACGGCGAGTTTGGTATCGGGTGACAGTGCTTCGGCGGGTGAATCGCCGTGCGCTTTCAGGATCTCGGGAATCGTGTGGGTGAAATCGAAACGGCGGCCATAGGGTAGCTGTCCGGCGGTCTCCATGGCTCGCGCGCGCCCCAGGCGCGTTTCGAACAACTCATCTTCAAGCGACAATACACTCTCCTTGGAACAAGTACGTTATTATGGCTCAGCGAATTTACCGCTTGAGCCGATCCCTTTCCATCATTATCCCCGCTTACAACGAAGAGAACCGTTTGCCTTCCACGTTGCTTCAGGTGACCGACTATCTTGAACAGTCGGAATGGCGGCCAGCCGAGATTCTGGTGGTAGACGATGGGTCGTCTGATTCTACAGTGCAAGTTGCGGAACAGTACGCCAAACGTGGATTCGCTGTGCGCGTACTGCGCAACCCGGGGAACCGCGGCAAAGGGTTTGCGGTGCGCCATGGGATGCAGGAAGGCACAGGCGAGTGGCTACTCTTTACCGATGCCGACCTATCGACACCGATTGCGGAGATTGAAAAGCTATGGGCGGCGGTGCGGGATGGCCAAGCGGCCGTGGCCATCGGGTCAAGGGCGCTGGACCGATCTCTGATTGGCGTGCGACAGCCGTTGTTCCGGGAGCGCGCAGGCCAAATTTTTAATTGGGTAATGCAACGCGTGCTGGGGTTGCGCCTGAGCGATACGCAATGCGGTTTTAAACTCTTCCGGCAGGACGCGGCGCGCGCTGTGTTCGAACGGCAGAAGTTGGACCGCTTCGGGTTTGACGCGGAAGCCTTGTTCCTGGCGCAAAAATTAGGTTTTAAAATCCGCGAGATTCCGGTGCGATGGAATGATGTGGCGGGAAGCAAAGTCTCTATCACTTCAGGGGCGCGCGGCTTTCTCGATCTGCTGCGCGTGCGACTTAATGATCTTCGCGGCATCTATAGATTGTGAATATTCCTGGAATTCACCATGTGACGGCGCTGGCAAGCGATCCACAGCGGAATTTGGATTTCTACACGGGATTGCTGGGCCTGCGGTTGGTTAAGCTGACCGTTAACTTTGATGATCCGGGCACGTATCACCTGTATTACGGCGATCGGACTGGCACGCCGGGAAGCATCATGACATTTTTTCCATCGCCCGGTGCATCGCGCGGCCGACAGGGTGCCGGTCAAGTTACGGAGGTGAGTTTTGAAGCTCCGCGTGGAAGTTTGGATTACTGGATGGCGCTTTTGAGCGCTACGCCGGACGAACGTGGAGCTTTGCATTTCACGGATCCGGATGGGTTGCCATTGTCGCTCGTAGCATCGCAAAACGGCGCGGGCACTTCGATAACGCGTTTTGCCGGAGTGACGTTAACAGAGCGATTTGCGGAGCGTACGGGCGAGTTGCTCACCGCAACAATGGGCTATGACGCAGGAGATGCCGGACAGTTTCATTCCGGGCAGGACGTGGTTCGAATCGATCATCAGCCCCAGGCGCGGGCGGGAATGATGGGCGCGGGAACAGTGCACCACGTCGCGTTTCGAGCCGAAACAGACCAGCGGCAGTTGGAGTGGCAGCAGTTGCTGATGCGCGGAGGCCTGCAGGTCACAGAGGTCTTGGATCGCGAATACTTTCATTCCATTTACTTCCGCGAACCTGGCGGCGTGTTATTCGAGATTGCGACCGATCCCCCGGGGTTCACTGTTGATGAGCAGCTTGACACACTTGGTACGCACTTGAAACTGCCGCCCTGGTTGGAGCCGGATCGCGCAGAGATTGAGCGCAAACTGCCTAAGCTGAGGCTGCCCCAATGATTCACCAATATGTGCCCGCAAGCGGCAGCGATCTGACAGTCTTGCTTTTGCATGGCACTGGCGGAGATGAGAATGATCTGATCCCAATCGGGCGGGCAGTCGCGCCGGGCGCGGCTCTCCTGAGCCCGCGCGGGAGCGTGCTGGAAGGCGGTGCGTTACGGTTCTTCCGGCGTCTGGCGCCGGGTGTGTTCGACGAAAAAGATATCCGGGTTCGGGCACAAGAGTTGGCGGAATTCGTGGCTGGCTTCAAGGCACAACGGGTGATGGCGCTGGGGTATTCGAACGGCGCAAATATTGCAGCGGCGCTGATGCTGCTGCACCCCGGCGTGTTGAAAGGCGCAGTGCTGTTGCGCCCGATGATTCCCCTCATCCCCCACCCGCTTCCTAACCTTGGGGGTACACGCGTCCAAATTCAGGCCGGAGTGGAGGACAACATGACCACTCCGGAGAACACGCAAGGTCTGGCAAGCCTGCTAAGCAGCGCGGGAGCAGCCGTGGACGTGCGTTGGATGGACGCCGGCCATGATCTTGGGCCCGGGGACTTTCAAGCGGCGAAAGAGTTTTTCGCTGCTTGAAGCGATATCAGCGCTTGATAATCACTTCCCGCAGGTGTTCTCGCGTAAGAAAAAACTTCACGGATTCAAACTGGCTAAAGAGTTTTTCCAGACTGCGGTTGTTGAATACCTGCGCCTGCTGACGTTGGCCGTGTTGCGACAGCATCAGCGTAGACCGGCTTTGGATGCGGAACGTGGTGTGCGGTGATATGAGTGATTTTTCGTCCGCGTTGAAGAAGGCCAGCAAATAACTCCGCGGCCGTGTTATCTGGTGCAGCCGTTCCACCGTGGCATTCAAAAGGGCGGGGGAGAGGTACTGCATCACGTCCCACACCAAAACGCCATCGAAGGTGTTCTCCTTGAAATCCAAATTCTGTTCCAGGAACGATTCGATACGGTTTTGCGCGGCTTGCCCGTTGATGTCTTCGCGCCCGAACGTATCGTCCAGACTACGTAGAAAATCCTGGGTGTAAAGCTTGTGGCCCAAATCGGTCACGAAATCGATGTTGTCCTGGGTGAGCCCGGCTAAATCCAGAATGGACAGGCCCACTTGGTCATCGATATAGGAAAAGAACTGCTCCAGCCCGCGGCTCTGCCGTACTACCTGGGTTTCTTTATCGCTGGCGCGTATACCTTTTCCCGAAGAGAAGGGTCCCGGCGCAACAGCCGTACCCGACCCGCGAAACATGCTTTTGAATCGTTCCGGCAGCAATGTTTGGGAACCCCTCCTCCGGGTTAAAAACTAACGTTTTATGTCGGCTGTTACCGCGCCTACTGAAGCGGTTAAGGGGGCACCGGCGGGTTTCGGCATGTTCACCGAGCTCTGGCCGGGTTGTGAAGCAGCGGCGGCCTTTGCGGCATCGGGCTTCACAATATCAATGGAACCCTTGAAGTATGCGCCGTCTTCAATCACAATGCGGGCGGTCTTGATATCCCCCACCAGGCGCGCGTCTTTCCGGATATCGATGCGATCGTTCGCTTCGACATTGCCCTTGATCTGCCCCAGCACAACCACTTCCCGGGCCCGGACACCGGCTTGCAGCTTGCCGTTGGGGCCGATGGTGAGCTTGTTGTCCTGGCACTCAATGGTGCCCTCTACATCGCCATCGACGTAAAGATCTTCTTTGCTGAAAATCTGGCCGATGATCTTAACCGCTTTGCCGATGGTGGCGGAACTGCGCGATGAATCGATCTCGGGACTCTTGAACGGCGTTGTTGTCGACATTGGTATGGATTCCTTCCTGGCTTCAATCGGACCTGGTACCGGCGCCGCGCTGGCCGGCCTGGGTACTGGTGGTGCAAATGGTGCTGCTGGTTCTTCCGGCTTCTTGTTCCACATGCTCATGTTGTTGGCGGCCCTCCCGAAATTGGGTTATGAAAACAAATACCTTTTCAGTCTACTGATTGTTTTTGGGTAAAGGCAATCGCGTCAAGACAGTACATTCGCGCCAGGAACAAAAAAGGCCCGCCGGAGAGTGGCGGGCCGTCTACAAATTGCTGGAATTGCTACTTACTTCTTTGACTTAGACTTCTCGTGAGCCATCTTGGAGTGCTCATGAGCTTTGGTGGAGTGCTCATGTGCCGTTTCGGAATGCTTGCCGGCGGCTTCGTGATCACCCTTTTCGTGATGCTCGGCCGCTGTGTGGTGTGCTTTCGCGGCGTGTTCGTGGTGTTGCGCTGCGTCTTTATGCGAATTATTCGGCATGGAAAAACTCCTTGGCTCTAACCGTATCGCATCGGAGCTGTCCTTTTGCACTGTGGAAACCGGAGGAATGTGCTGGAAACTACGCGCCGCCAACCCTCTTGGCGAAAGCTTCAAAAGCTCCGGGGGATTGTGTCTTCATCCAGTCGATCATCTCGAGCGATGCTTTCTCTAATTCCCCATAAATCAGAGGATTGGAATGCGCGGTCCGCATTTCCTGCATAATCGGTTGCACACGAACATAGGTGAGCAGCATTTCCATCCCGCTGCGGTAAAAAAGCTCCTTGTTTAAAACACCGGAATTCAGAAAAGAAGCGGCCATCTCCCAATAAGTGACCATTTGACGGGCTGAGGCATTTTCCGCGGAACCGGCCGGACACAACTTATTAAAGTCTTCCACGGTCTTCGCGTGGAAAGATTGGACAAACCAGGAGCGCGCGGTACGCATTCGCTCTTCGCGGCGCACTTCATACAACCTAAGAACCAGATTTGCATCTTCGTGAGAAGCCATTGTGGACATTGTCTCTTCTTTTACCATGTGCAGCCGTTATGATGGTGTGTTCTTATGATGAATATCCGGTTGCCGGCCTGTTGCTTTCTAAGTGGGATTGCGTTGCTCCTGGCGGGTTGCTCTTCCACACCTCAGCCGAAAGCCGCTGAGAAGCCTGCCGAACCGGTAACGGGCCTGCACGCGTTGGCGCAGATGTTTTCCGCGGCACGGGGGTGGCAGGCCGACGCGCTTGTGCTGCGCGTGAACAGTATAGGAGCCGGTGACATTAAGCCCCAACCCGGTCGTTGCGGCGTCTGGCAAGGCACATTTGTTTCGCCCACGGCGGGCCAGTCGCGCACTTACACGTTTTCCGTTTCAGACATTAGTACCTCCATACGCGCCGGAATTTTCCCTGACCCTGCTTCTTCCTATTCGGCCCGCGCCCAGACGGCGCAACCTTTCAACATCAATGGAGCCCGCAAGGATACCGATGAGGTGTACGCGATAGCTCTCAAGCATGCCGATGAGTTCCTGAAAGATCATCCGAACGAGCAGGTCAATTACCAGTTGGAATTGAATGACCGCGCACCGGATGCAATGTGGCGCCTTTATTGGGGATCGTCTCTTGCCAGCAGCCCGTTTTCCGTACTAGTGGACGCGGCAAGCGGTGATTTTTTCAGGACGCTGAAGTAGGTGCTTGGCGACATTCTGACCGAGCAGTTGAATCCGTCATCGAGCAATATCGACCGGTTGTCTACCGAAGATATGCTGCGCGTAATGAACCGGGAAGACGCGCGGATCGCGGAGGCCGTGGAGCGTGAAGTGCCTCGGATTGCGCTCGCGGTGGATGCCATTGTGTCCGCGTTGCGCCAAGGCGGGCGGCTGTTCTATATCGGGGCGGGGACAAGCGGGCGCCTGGGTGTGCTGGATGCATCGGAGTGCCCCCCTACTTTCAATGTGCCTCCTGATTGGGTGCAGGGCATAATCGCTGGCGGTGAGAGTGCGCTTGCCCGCGCGGCCGAAGCCTCCGAAGACGATCCGTCACTTGGCGTAAAGGACTTGCTGGCTCGTGGTTTCACAAAGAGCGATGTACTGGCGGGAATCGCGGCCAGCGGTAGGACACCTTATGTACTCGGTGCGGTTCAGGAGGCCAATCGCCTGGGCGCGGTAACCGTCGGAATTAGCTGCGTTCCCGGGTCGCAATTGGCGCTGGCGGCTCGTATCGCGATTACCACGGCGCCGGGGCCGGAGGTGATCGCCGGTTCAACGCGTTTGAAAGCCGGCACCGCGACAAAGCTGGTGCTCAACATGCTAACCACCGGTGCGTTCGTCAGGTTGGGTTATGTTTACGGCAACATGATGGTGAACGTTGAGCCAAAGAACGATAAGCTGCGGGACCGCGCTTTGCGCATTATCATGACGGCAACTGGAGAAGATTCCGGGTCGGCTGCGGGATTGCTGCTTCAAGCTGGCGACCGGGTGCAAACGGCGATTGTCATGCGGCTGGCAAGAGTAGACAAGGAAGAGGCGGAGATTCGCATGGCTAAGGCAAAAGGAAACGTTCGGGAAGCAATCCATGGATAAATTCGTCATCACGGGCGGGGTGCCGCTGTACGGAGAGATTCGAACGAGCGGATCGAAAAATTCGTCGCTTCCGGCGCTGGCGGCAGCGCTTCTGACCGATGAACCCGTAACGCTGGAACGTGTTCCCAAAGTGCGCGACATCCGCACAATGGAGCGCCTGCTGATCGATATCGGCGCGGAACTGGAGGTGGTGGGCGAGCGCGTGAATATGCACACGCGCGAGATTCGTTCGCCTGAGGCGCCGTACGAACTGGTAAAGACCATGCGGGCTTCCAGCTTAGTGCTGGGTCCGTTGCTGGCGCGTGCCGGTAGAGCGCGCGTATCGATGCCGGGCGGCTGTGCGATTGGGTCGCGCCCCATCAACCTGCATCTGGTAGCGCTCGAAGCACTTGGTGCGACGGTGAATCAGGAGCATGGTTACATTGAGGCGGTGGCGCCGAATGGGTTGCATGGCGCTGAAGTTCATTTCGACAGAATTACGGTGACCGGAACCGAAGATATTTTGATGGCCGCCGTGCTGGCGCGTGGGGAAACTGTTTTGGAGAACGCGGCACGCGAGCCTGAGGTGGTGGATTTGGCGAATTTGCTGATCCGTATGGGCGCGAAGATCGAAGGCGCGGGAACATCCACCATCCGCGTGCAGGGCGTGGATAAGCTGGGTGGCGTGCCGGAATCTGAGCCGCACGTGGTCATCGCGGACCGCATTGAAGCAGGCACTTTCATGGTGGCCGCGGCAATTACCGGCGGCGACGTTCTCATCACCCATTGCGTGCCGGAACACGTCAGCGCTTTGACCGATAAGATGCGGCAGGCGGGTGTGATGATCGACCCGGTGGGCGAAACGTCTTTGCGCGTCCGGAGCGATGGCAAGTTGAACGCCATGAACATGAGCACGGAAGAATATCCCGGCTTCGCGACGGATTTGCAGGCGCAGTACATGGCTCTGATGACCCAGGCCGAAGGCACGTCGATCATTGTCGAGACCATCTTTGAAAACCGCTTCATGCATGCCCAGGAACTGTTGCGCATGGGCGCGGATATTCGCACGGAAGGCAGACAGGCGATTGTTCAGGGCAAGACGGAATTGACGGGCGCGGGCGTGATTGCGTCCGATCTGCGGGCTAGCGCGTCCCTGGTTCTGGCGGCCCTGGTCGCGCGCGGCGAGACGGTAATTGACAGGGTTTACCACATCGATCGCGGGTACGAGAAGATCGAATCTAAGCTTGCGAATGTGGGCGCACAAATTACACGGGAGGATTAACCATGGATCACACGCCGGGGTTTCTGGCCATTGTTGCCGATGCGAAGACGCGCATTCGCGAGACGGATATTGAGGGCTTTCGAAAAATGCGGAGCGCGGAAAAGCCACCGGTGCTAATCGACGTTCGCGAAGAAAGCGAGTTTGCGGCAGGCCACGCAAAAAACGCCATCCATTTGAGCAAGGGGCTGATCGAGCGCGATATCGAGCGGATTGTGCCCGGTAAGAGTACGCCGATGGTGCTGTATTGCGGCGGCGGCTATCGCTCGGCTTTATCGGCGGATATGTTGGGCAAAATGGGATATACGGATGTGATTTCGCTGGATGGCGGATGGACAGCTTATAAGAATTCCGGCCTCGAGATCGAAAAGTAGCTCCGGACCACACAAGTGCCTGTAGAGTTACTATTGTGATTCTGATGGGAGCTTTTTCAGTGACGGTGATGTTAATTGCATCCGCGATCACTCTGGTCGCGCAGCCGCCAATCTCGGTGCTCTCTCCATATACTGTCATTAGCTTTAGAGAGGCTCGCGACACAAGAATTATCTCTCTGATTGCGGGCGATTTCGATCGCGATGGAAAAGGTGATATCGGAGTACTTTCGCGAACCTCTAATAGCTTTGATTCGGATCTTACTATTTACAGCGGCAAAGCTGATGGGACTATGGCTGTCAAGGTGGATAAGCCGTATTAAAGGCGGCTTAGCTGTAAATCTCAAAGTGGGCGATTTCAACTCCGACGGGATACTCGATTTAGTTCTAGCCCAAATTTATGTAGATTCTGCTCCGAAAGAATTCTCCAGCATTTCAATCATGCTTGGTAACGGTGATGGAAGTTTTCGGGACCCTGGCCAAGCCTTTAATGCTCCCGACGGGAATTTGCTCTTGGCGGATTTCAATAATGACGGCAAGCTGGATATCGCAGTTGCGGGTTTTACCAACGGGGATGGTTAAACGTATCTATTCAGCGGAAAGGGAGATGCAACATTTGCAGCTCCGGTAATCATCCCAATTTCGCCTGCGGTCATTGCTGACTTCAACGGGGACGGAATTCCTGATTTGGTCGGAAATGTGTACCAAGCGTTTAAGCGAACATTTGCCAATGATCGTGTCTATCTCGGCAAGGGAGACGGCACTTTTGGTTCGGGCATCCCGCTTCCCG
>Ga0123338_10000382_pt1 | contig 46271 bp, 42 predicted proteins | sample grotaG_FD_89793 | JGI IMG/M metagenome (GOLD analysis project Ga0123338, IMG submission 89793) | Glacier valley bacterial and archeal communities from Borup Fiord, Nunavut, Canada, to study Microbial Dark Matter (Phase II) -... | ecosystem: Environmental > Aquatic > Freshwater > Ice > Glacier ... | reverse complement strand
CTATCGGTTGCTTTACTAAAAATAATGCAGAAACAAAGAAAAAAACACCAAAACCAATTGCAATGAATGAAATTTGTTTCGTCAGGCGGTCCAGTTCTTTTTGCAGGGGGCTCTCTTCTGCCTCCATGCCTTGTGTCAAAGATGCAATTTTTCCGAATTCCGTTCTCATTCCAATTTCCGTGACAATAGCTCTTCCATTTCCTTCTGAAATATTCGTACCGGCAAATATTAAATTAGGTATTTCCGCTCGCGTTAAGTCTTCTTTTAATACCGCTTCCATTGTCTTTCGAACCGGATTGGATTCACCTGTCAGCGTTGATTGGTCAACCTGTAAATCACTGCACTCAATTAAACGGGCATCCGCAGAAATCTTATCGCCTTCTTCTAATAAGATTATATCACCAATTACCAAATCTTCGGCTAATATTTTTTGTTCTTCCCCATCACGAATAACGCGAGCATAGGAAGGCAGCATATTTCTTAAGGCATCCGTTGCCTTACCAGCCCGATGCTCCTGCCAAAAGCTAAAAACACCATTGATTACGTTTACTAACCATACCGCTATTCCTAATTGAGGCATCCCTGCTAAAAAGGATGCTGCGCCTCCAATCCATAATAATATAGCCATTAAATGGACAAAGTTGCTTAGAAGAATGAGTATAATAGATTTTTTCTTCTTCTCATCAATCAAGTTCTTTCCTTGTTCTATCTGCTTTTCTACTGCGATTGCTTTTGTTAGCCCCTTGGGACTTGTTTCTAATACCTCATAAACTTTATTAACCGGAAATTTATAAATATCCCTATTTGATGCAACCTTAATTTCCTTTGTATTCATGTTTTGCGAATCCTTCTTTCAAAATTTGTAGAAAAGCACATTTAAGGTTCTCTCTTTGTAGCTAAAAACGGATTATAATACTTTGATTATTTATATACAATCTTTGTTACGAAACCTTTATGCGATATGGAAAATCCTTAATGTATTCTTTATGTGAAAAAAAGTCTATTTAATCCTTTTAATTTTTTACAATACAAGATAGAATTATTCTTTATTACAAAATATTACTCCAAAAAAAGAACCAAACCCGAAAGTTTGATTCTTTTTTATTAAGCCAATTCAAAAACGCCTGTATAAAGCTGATAATACTTACCTTTTTCCTTAATTAATTCCTCACGATTCCCGCGTTCAATAATTCTTCCCTGTTCCATAACTATTATAACATCCGGATTTTTAACAGTGGATAGCCTATGTGCAATTACAAATACTGTTCTTCTTTCCATAAGCTTATCCACACCATACCTCTTGAATAATCTTTTCGGTTCTTGTATCGATACTGGAGGTTGCTTCATCTAGTATGAGAACAGGAGGATTAAAGATTGCTGCTCTTGCAATCGCAAGTAGCTGTCTTTGTCCCTAGGATACCACGACCAATTACCTTCCACGTGATACGCAAACAAACATCGCCTTTCCCAACCATCTCCTAGCCATGCCCCTTTTACGACCTGCACCGTAACTTCGTGACCTGCGGCCACTCAGTCACGTCGGCTTCGCCTATACAAGATAAAAAAAGGCACACTCGTGCGAGCGAGCTCGCGTCGTGTACCTTTCCTTATCTTGTGCAGGTCTCAGTTCTTCACGTGAAAAAAGCCCTAACCCAACAGTTACTAAGACTGTCAAACTAAGACTTCTATAGTGCGTCTCCAGGGGCTCGAACCCTGGACACCCTGATTAAGAGTCAGGTGCTCTACCAACTGAGCTAGAAACGCTTATTTTGGAACGCAAAATTTATTATATATTATACTTTTACAAATTACAAGTGTTTTTTTAATAATCATGAAAATTAATTATAATATTTTATTTTAAAGCAAAGGGAGCAGTTTTCACTGCACCCTTTTTACCATTTACTCACTTTTTAGTACTTCTTCTATTTAAAAGACTCAAGCTTATCCTGTAATACTTTTTTTGGAACAGCTCCGACAACAGTATCTACAGCAGTACCATTTTTAAAAATAATCAGCGTGGGAATTGACATAACCCCATATTTTTCAGCAGTTCCTGCCTCTTGGTCTATATTTAATTTCCCTATTTTAATTACACCCTCGTATTCTTCTGCTAATTCTGATACCAGTGGGGCTATCATTTTACATGGACCGCACCAATCCGCATAAAAATCAACAAGTACCGGTAATTCAGATTCTAATGCTTCTTTTTGAAAATTAGTATCAGTAAATTGAAAAGCCATGTTTTTTCCTCCATTCTTAATGGCTGAGCACACTTACAAAGCAGTTGAAACAGCTTGTATATGGCTCAACGTATCTTAATATCATTGTATAGTATCTCAATTTCTCTTTTCTTTATGTGATTACATTGTAATATTACACTGTTGAGCTGAATTATTCAAGCATTCACCTATATTTTTTCTTTTTCACGGAATTGTTTAGCATTCCTTCCACTTCGTCCCAGGAGGATTTTAATTTCAATATTTTTTTGTTAAATTTATGATTGTTACCGGTTGCTCTGGCTACTTTTGATTTCCAAGTTTTTTTCATAGGAACACCATCCTAACCCATTTTTTATCATTTTATGAAACAAATGATAATATAGCACCATGTTTTAGTAATACATAATCAAATTAATTTTGAAACAATATCATTTGGCAAATTGGTTTCCCTTCCATTACAAATCTCTCTTCATACTCCGTCATCACATTTCCTTGTACTAAGTCACTATGATGTAGGTCATAGGTTACTTCTTTTAATTGCCAACCCACTGCTTTTGCTTCCTCCAAGGAAAAAGCAAACAAGTCTTGATTATCCGTCTTAAAAATGACTTCCCCGTCCTTCTTAAGACACTTTTGATACTTACTTAAAAACTCCCTTGAGGTTAGTCGCCTTTTCGCATGGCGGTCCTTTGGCCAAGGGTCAGAAAAGTTCAGATAAATTTTTGAAATTTCACCTGTACCTACGATATCATTAAGCTGCTGTGCATCAAACCAGATATAATATAGATTATTAAGCTCAGTTTGTTTTCTCTTTTCCAATGCTCGAAGAAGTACGCTGGCATATCTTTCGATTCCAATATAATTGTTTTCGGGGTGCAGCCTCGACTGTTCCATTATAAACTTCCCTTTCCCCATACCAATTTCCATATGGATAGGGTTTTCATTTTGAAACAAAGATACCCACTTTCCCTTCAGCTGCTCAGGTTCATTTACCACATATCGGTCCTGTGCCACTGTTTCTTCGGAGCCCCTTATATTTCTAAGCCTCATTTTATCTTTCTCCCTCTATATTAATAAAACAAGTGGCTTGATGCCACTTCGCGTAGATTTAACTTTTACATTATAAATGCTGTGTGCGTATTAGTCAATTATTCCTTTGTTTACTATCTTTTAATAATCTATTTCAAATATTGAGATTTTGTAGTATACTATAAGATATTTTGAAACAATATTATAAAGAGATATATGTTTTATATTTACAACGCGATATCTTATATAGTACAATAATAAAGATTATAATTTCCATTCATATAAATCTAGAATGAATTTTTTATCAATATTTCGCAAAGGATAAAACCCAGATTGAACAGTAAATTGAGGAGGGGACCAAACATGTTAGAGCAGTTAAAAAAAGAAGTATCTGAATCAAATAAACTGTTGCCAAAATACAATCTCGTGAATTTTTCTTGGGGTAATGTTTCTGGAATTGACAGGAAAACCGGTCTAATTGTTATTAAACCCTCCGATATGGATTATGATAAGCTGAGTCCCGAAGATATGGTCGTTGTCGATTTAAACGGACGCCGTGTCGAAGGAAAGTTCAACCCTCCCATTGATATTGCTACGCATATAGAGCTCTATAACGCCTTCCCTACTATTATGGGAATCGTACATAGCCATTCGCGCTGGGCAACCATATTTTCTCAGATGGGTATGGGGATTCCTGCTCTTGGTACAACACATGCAGATTACTTTCATGGTGAGATTCCTTGTACCCGTAAATTAAGGGCTTATGAAATTCGCGGTGATTATGAGCGGGAAACTGGTGCAGTTATTGTTGAACGTTTTAAAAAGGGGAAAATCAATCAAGATGAAATGCCAGGTGTTTTAGTTTGCAATAACGGACCGTTTACGTGGGGTTCAAGCCCTGGTAATGCGGTTCATAATGCAGTAGTATTAGAGGAAGTCGCCTTTATGGCATGGCACTGTATGGCTCTTCCGGACAAGTATTTGGTCCCGATGCAAAAGGATTTGCTGGAGCGTCACTTCAGCAAAAAGCATGGCCAAGATGCCTACTATGGCCAAGACGAAAACGAAGAACAAACAATATAAGATAGGTGAAAGGCATGGTGTATTTATGAAGCGACAGAAGGTTGCTCTTCTTAGTTTATTATTATTTTTAGGATGTATATTACTGCCAAGTGCAAAGGCAACTGCCACGGCGCCCGATACAGCAAGTGATGATTTATGGCCTGTCGGTCCTGAAGTAAATGCCGAATCGGCAATTATCATGGAAGCCTCAACTGGTTTGATTTTATATGAAAAGAATATAAATGAAACGCATTATCCCGCTAGTATTACAAAAATTATGACAGCACTATTAGCCCTAGAAAATTCATCCTTGGGAGAAGTGGTTACCTTTTCCAGGGAATCTATCTTTAATGTGGACCCGGATAGTAGTAAAATCGGAATTGATGTTGGTGAGCAGCTGACCATGCAGCAATGTCTATATGCTATATTAATGGAATCTGATAATCAAGTTTGCTATGCTGTTGCCGAACACATTGCGGGAGATATTCCCAGCTTTGCTAAAATGATGAATGACAAAGCAAAAAGTCTCGGTTGCTTGGGAACTAATTTTGTTAATCCCAACGGCCTTCCAGATGATGAACATATCACAACTACTTATGATATGGGATTGATTACAAGGGCGGCTTTGAAAAATGAGACCTTTCGGAAGATTTTTTCAACGCGTACTTATAAAATTGGGCCTACCAATATACAACCAGAGACCAGATATTTAGCAAATCACCATAAGTTTATCTTAAAACAGGACTATTTTTACGATGATTGTATCGGAGGAAAAACCGGGTATACTAATATAGCAAGGTATACACTTGTTTCGGTTGCAAAGCGTGGTGATTTAGAGCTTATTTGTGTAATAATGCGAGATGACACTTCTGCCCATCAATATAAGGACACACAGAAGTTGTTTGATTTTGCCTTTGATAATTTTTCTATCTATCCAATGCCCCAACTAGATACCGCACCCATTATTAATGAATCGCCTATCTTTACCCGGTTTAACTCCCTGCTCAGTAAATCCGATGCCCCTATTACAACTGACGAAAAAGGTTATTTAGTTTTACCTAACATCGCTTCCTTTGCGGATGCCAAAAAAGAAGTTATCTTTTTCCCAGACTCTGAAATCATTGAAGGTGGAAATATTATCGGAACCATATCTTATTCCTATCACGGAAAGTATGTCGGAGGTGCCGATATTATTTATAATAATTTTAATACACCTGTACTAATCAACACAGAACCTGAAATAAAAACTCCTACCCAAGTCCCTGATGAAACGTCACCGGCTAAATCCGGTGGTAACTTACGTCCGCTCATCATAGGTGTTATTGTAGGAATATTTGCATTGATTATTGGGATTTATTTTGTATTAGTAGAACGTCCTCGTCTAAAAAGAAGAAATGCTTACTATAAAAAAAGGGCAAATCGCAGAATGCATCATAACAATGATTATCTGGATTTATAAAATAGCTTAACTATTTGCTAAAAGATGCAAATAAGCCAGCGATTTCATCGGCAGTAAGCGCTTTATTGGGGTCATCATAAAGCGGTATCACCACAGGTTCCTCGAGCTTAACTATCTCCTGCACGGGACTTGCCTGTAATAAATTAGGTTGTTCCTTATGATTAACAAGTTCTCTTTCCTCTCGAAGTACTTTTATCAATTGTTTTGTGTTTTCTTTGTTATAGTTAATTTCAAGATTTAATGCGTTTTTTTGTCCTTCCAGTGACTTTTTCTGAAGCTCAGTCATTTTTAATGTTGCCTTTTCATTCTTTTTTTCAAAAGCTTCTAACCTTAAATGGAGATTATCTAACTGCTCCTGAAGCATTGCCGTATTCTTCTTCGTTGCCGTATAGGTAGCTTTTTGCATATTAATCAACTCATTATATCTTTCATTCCATTTCTGTGTTTCTTCCTGACTAAGTTTATCCAGGATTAATTTCGTTTTTTCACGGTCTTTTATCCACAGATCCCGTATGGAACTCAACAAAAGATATCCTGTCAAAAGAACTACCGTTCCCATTCCTACAATACTAAATATATCTCCGCTCAGGTTTTGGATGCAGTAAATTTCTGCTAAAAGTGTAGCTAAAAAGCAAATACCAAAAAATATCGTATTCATTCGTTTGTTCATTACCAGCTTGCTCCTTACTTCGCTAACAATGCGAACATTATTTCTCTTGTATTAAAGCATTTAATATTATATCGACATATCCTGTCTAATAATTAACTAAAAAGCCGGAAACAAATAAATTTCATCTATTTTAACTCTTCTTCGCTCTGTTTCTTGGGTAGCCGAACAGTAATTTTTGTTCCCTCCATCAATTTGCTTTGAAGCTCTATCGATCCGTTATAGTAGTTTACTACATGTTTTACGATTGATAACCCAAGACCTGTTCCGCCCATTTTCTTGCTGCGCCCTTTATCAACTCGGTAAAAACGTTCAAATACCCTTTGCTTCGCGTCTTCCGGGATCCCTACCCCTGTGTCCTCAACTATTATGACAATTTCATTTGCTTCACTTGTCACTGTAACAAATACCTTGCCCTCCGGTTTGTTATATTTAATTGCATTGTTAATCAGATTGGTGAACAACTCCCTCAGCTGCCCGGTATTAGCCGTTATTGTAAGGGGTCTGTAGTTCATTTCCACCGTTACCTTACACTCTTTGGCAAGAGGTTCTAGGGAAGTGCATACTTCTTTGACTAGAGGGCAGATGCGAACCTCGGAAAGAAGAACCTCCGCTTCCTTCGTTTCCAATCTTGATATCATCAGAATATCATTAATGAGATTTGTCATGTTTTTAGTTTCCTTTTTAATTCTTGCAAGAAAATCTTTCTTCATTTTCTCATCAGCAACCATACCATTTTCCAACAATTCTATGTAGCCTCTGATAGAAGTAATCGGCGTTTTAAGTTCATGGGAGGCGTTTGAGAAGAATTCCTGCCTTACCATTTTTTCAAACTCTATTCGGTTCATGGATTCCTTAACTGCCTTTGACATCTGCATGGTTGTTTCTGCAATTACATTCATTTCTTCATATTGATAATCCTTAAAATGAAATTCCGGATTTTCATCCTTTAATTTCAGCATTTCTTCGGCAATTTCATTTAAGGGCTTCGTAATTGACATGGAAAAACGCCTTGCTAATATTATGGATAGCAAGAGACTAATACCGATACTGATTAAAATTACTGGTAAAAGTACCCCTGCATATTGCTTAAGGCCTGAGAAGGGAACTGCGATTCGAAGGATATAGCTTTTGTCCAATGACACACTGGCAACATAGAGCATCGAGATATTCAAGGTGTCTGATTTTCTTCTAGAGTACCCAACACCATTTGTAAGCGCTTCCTTTATCTCTTCCCTTTCGCTGTGATTTTCCATAGCAGCAGCATCCTTAACTTCACTATCTGCTATTACCTTTCCCTTTAAATCTATCACTGTGAATCGCACGTGTTCATTATTAATTATCTTCCTTAACTCATCTAATTGGGGCTTTAAATCAACACCGAAATCTAAGCTATGATCCGCAATTCTCAAGGCAAACAAAAGATTATCTTCGGTTTTATCTGTTATAATATTACTGATGGTTACACCAAAAATACCGCCACTCATAATAAGCGCCAGTGATATAATTAGTATGAATTTTTGAAAGATTACCCTTTTCACGTAACTCTCTGTACCTGCTTTAGGATGCAAGCATTTTTCTTAAAAATAGCTGCTTTTCCTATTCTTCCTATGATTTGTATGTTAATTGCGAAACTATTCCCCTGTTTTTACAAAGCGATATCCCACGCTACGGATAGTTTTGATGCAATCCGTACCTATTTCTCCAAGTTTCTGCCTTAGCGTACGAATGTGGATATCCAATGTTCTTGTTTCTCCATCATATTCATATCCCCATAATTGATTTAAAAGTTCATCCCTTGAAACGACGCGGGAACTGTTTTCAATTAGGTACATTAATAACTCATATTCTTTAAAGGTAAGGTCTACCTTGATACCATCATTATTCACTTCTCTTGTCTGCTGATTAATGGTTAGTGTCTTGATTGTAATGGAATCGTCTGAACTATTTTTATTTGATCTTCTAAGTAATGAGCGGATTCTTGCAGCCAGCTCGAGTACTCCAAAGGGTTTTGTAATATAATCATCTGCTCCGACATCCAGCCCGGCTACCTTATCTAATTCCTTATCCTTTGCCGTAAGACAGATGACCGGAATATCTTTAAGTCCGGCGTCTTGTCGCAGAAGCCTGATTGCAGACAACCCATCCATTCCGGGCAGCATGATATCAAATATTGCCATATCGGGTTTCTCTGTTTTCATATCAAGTAAAGCCGGCTCGGCTGCCTCATATGCCCTAATCTGATAACCAAAGCCTTCTAAGGCAATCTTAAGCAGTTCCCTGATGCTTTCATCATCCTCGATAACATAGATTTTTTCCATGTGACCCCCCATTTACCTGCCTTAGCAGGTGTATCTACAAGATAAATTGGTAATGAATTTGGCATAGCCGAATTCTATCTTCACTTGTCATAAGTATGCAGATAAGTAAACACCTGCTTCGCGTTTCTCCTGGGATGTTTACTATATCCTTCCATATTTATAATATCCTAATATTATTTACGGAGCCTGTCTCATGAAATTCAGTCCACTCGCAAATGTTTACGGCATGGTCACCGATACGTTCAAAGTATTTCGCAATCATCAGAATATCCACGCATTGATCTACATGTTCCGAGGAGGCGCGAAGCAGTGTAGCCACTTCCTCCTTTACCTCATCAAATAGATTATCAACAACGTCATCTCTTTTAATAATTTCTTTTGCTTCGTCAACGTTAAGCATCGTGAAGGCAAGAACTGCATCATGTACCATACTTTTTGCTACCTTCGCCATTTCTGGGATATGCTTTACCAGATTATAGATCGGCTCTCTTTTTTCTCTAATGATTAGTTCAGCAATATCTGCTGCATGGTCTCCTATTCGTTCCATGTCGGTTACAATCTTAAGCGCCGTGGTAACGATACGTAAATCCCTCGCTACCGGCTGCTGTTTTAAGATAAGGGAAAGACATCTTGCCTCAATGGTTTTTTCTATATCATTTACATTTCTGTCCCCAATAATAATTTCGTTAGCAAGGGCTTCATCCTCGGTCTCAAATGCTTGTAGTACTTTATCTATCGCTGTTTCTATCAACTGCCCCATTTCTGTTAAATTATCTTTTAATAGCTGCAGTTCATGCTCAAAACTAAGTCTGGCTGTCATAGTAACTCCTCCTTTAATCCTAATTATAGTAGATATGCTAATCTATGTCAAATTGATGCATCAGCCAAATCTACCGGTGATATAGTCTTCTGTTCTTTTGTCCACCGGGCGGGTGAATAAAATATCCGTAGCGGCAAATTCAACTACTTCCCCCACCAAAAAGAACGCAGTATAGTCGGAAATACGTGCTGCCTGCTGCATGTTATGAGTAACGATAGCAACTGTGTACTTTTCCTTTAGTTCCGACATCAGATCTTCAATCTTTAGCGTTGATATCGGATCTAGGGCTGAGGTAGGCTCATCCATTAATAATACCTCCGGCTCTACCGCCAGTGCTCTGGCAATGCAGAGTCTTTGCTGCTGTCCACCGGAAAGGCCGAGCGCCGATTTTTTTAACCGGTCCTTAACCTCGTCAAATAACGCTGCTCCACGTATGCTCTGCTCTACGATTTCATCTAATTTAGCTTTCGACTTAATTCCATGGATTCTCGGCCCATAAGCAACATTATCATAAATTGACATTGGAAAAGGATTTGGTTGTTGAAATACCATGCCAATTTTTTTCCTTAACAGAGTTGTATCAACTCGCGGATCATAAATGTTTTCTCCATCCAACATTACTAATCCCTCAATGGTTACCCCCGGTATCAAATCATTCATTCTATTTATCGTTTTTAAAAATGTAGATTTCCCACAACCAGAAGGCCCGATAAACGCTGTAATAGACTTCTCTTTTATATTCATATCAATATTTTTTAAGGCATGGTTTGTTCCATAATGTAAATTCAAGTCCTTTGTACTTATCTTATCCTTTAACATCTTATCCTCCCTTTCCAGAAGAATAGCCTTTTTGCTATTCTTTCAATGGCTCGTATGTTTTTTGCGAGACTATTCCTCCAGCTATTTATTCACGTTAAATTTATGTGCTAAGTACTTTGTCAACATATTAATACCAAACACTATTGCTAATAGCACCAATGCAATACCAAACGCTGAATCATAATCTGCTTTCTCCATACTAAGAAATAATTGTATCGTTAAGGTCCCTCCCGGCTGTAATACCTTCTGAAATAATCCTTCCCCGTACTCACCTAATTTAGGAAGTAAAAATCCACTGCCTGCAGTAAATAATAAAGCTGCCGATTCCCCTACGATACGGCCAATCGATAAGATGATGCCGGTGATAATACCTGGTATTGCTGAAGGGAGCAAAATAGTTCGAATCATATACCATTTTGTAGCGCCTATACCCAATGCACCGCTCCGGTAACTATCTGGTACCGTCTTTAAAGCCTCCTGCGTATTCCTGGTTATTAAGGGCAGTACCATAAGAACCAATGTCAGGGCGCCGGTAAGAATAGAATATCCTAACCCTAATGTTATTCCAAAGAAAACATATCCAAATAAACCAAAAACAATGGAAGGAATTCCGGATAGCGTTTCTGTCGTAAATTCGATTAAGCTTACCAATTTTCCCGGTTTTGCATATTCATTTAAGTAAATGGCTGCTCCAACACCAAAGGGTACCGCAATCAAGAGTGTAATAATTATGATATATAACGTATTTACTATATTTCCTGCGATACCAAAGGTTCCTTTCAGCGAACTAGGTACGGTGGTAAGAAAAGCTAGGTTGATGGAAGATAGTCCGCGGAAAGCTACATAACCCACGATTCCGGCCAAGAGGCAGATGGATATGGACGCGCAAAAATAGATAATTCCATGAATAAGCCCATCCAGCGGTCTAAGACGCTTATCATAAATACTGTTAACTGTTGGCATCCTTCTTCCCCCCCTTCATAACTTTGTTTAATGCCAAGTTAATAAGCATGATAAATGCAAACAGCACTAAACCTATTGTAAACAATACTCTCTTATGGGTATCAGAGGCATATGACATTTCACTGACAACCGCCGTAGTTAAGAACCGAACTGAATTAAACGGTAATGGGATATTCGCTCCGTTTCCTGCCACAAGGCTGATTGCCATTGCCTCACCGATTGCTCGTCCGACTCCAAGAACGATAGCAGTTATAATTCCCGATTTCGCAGCTGGTATCATCACTTTAAAAATTGTTTGGATATGTGTTGCCCCAAGTGCCAGAGAAGCATCTTTATAATGGCGCGGTACTGCCCTGAGCGCTGATTCACTGATATTAATTACAGTAGGAAGTATCATAATCGCCAATACCAAAACAGCTGAAATTAGATTGGACCCTCCGGTAAACTGGTGATTTGGAGAATCTTTAAATATTAATAATTCTAATTTATACATGATTGGATTTAAGATTAAAATTCCCAGTAGTCCATAAATAACAGAAGGGACACCGGCTAATAATTCCACTGCCGGTTTTACGATACCTGCCAGACGCTTTGGTGCTGTTTCCGCCAGAAAAATAGCCGTCAGAACACCAATGGGCACACCAATTAAAATTGCAAGGAAGGTACCAACAATGGAAGTAACAATGACGTAAAAAATACCATAGCTTGGATCTGCTGCGTTAGGCTTCCATACGGTACCAAACAGTATTTCTTTTAAGCCTACTTCAAATATTGCCGGTGTTCCACTGATAATCATATATAATGTAATTGAGAACACCGCCAGCACAGCAAAAAATGCACAAGCTAAAAATATCACTCCTGCTGTTTTTTCAACTGTATTTTTTGTTTTGTAACTCCCAATAATGGAGAAATTCTTATCACTCATACAAACTCCTTATTTACCAATTAAACCGGTGTAGAAGGAATTTCCCTTTGCATGATTTTAGGGTAATTCCTCCTTGCACCAGTAATGAAAGGTTCTATTTTTTTCTAACAATTATTCTACAGTTATTAAACCTACACTTTTAATTAACGCTAGCCCTTCTTCTGATGCCATGTATTCAAAGAACGCCTGTACTATTTCGCTTTGCTTAGAAATCTCTCCATTTGTAGCCATTACAAACGGACGGCTTAATAAATAATTTCCTGCTTTTATAGTTTCCTCTGAAGGTATAACATTATCAATATTAGCCGCGATTACTGTTTCATCTACAATATCGAGGGAAACATACCCGATTGCACCCGGAGTGGAGGAAACCTTTGCCATTACTCCACCGGTACTGTTAATTTCGTTAGAATATACACATAAGTCTTCCACCTTAAGAAGTTCCTCAAATGCACCTCTGGTACCGGAACCGGACTCCCTGCCCACTACTACGATAGGTTGATTTGCTCCACCTAATTCGCTCCAATTCTTAATTGTCCCTGTATAGATACCTATCAACTGATCTTTTGTTATATTTGTTACCGTATTTGCTTTATCTAGGATTACAGCGATGCCGTCGATTGCTACAATATTCTCTACTGCACCACCAGAAATTTCACTGTCTTTTAAATTTCTTGAGGAATTTCCAATTTCCACGGTTCCCGAAAGCACTGCTTCTATTCCTGCACTTGATCCGGTAAACTCTGGTGACAGTGTTACGCCCGAATACTTGGCCATAAATGCTTCTGCTGCTGCATTTGCTAATTTTTCCATGGAGGTTGAACCTGCCATTGTTAATGTACCCTTTAAATCCTTGCCTGCATCCCCACCTGCATTATCTGTATTAATATCAGCATTTTGATCCGTGCTATCTTTCCCGCTTTGATTTGCACATGCACTTAAGGATCCTACCAATATAAGGCATGCAATGATTAAAATTGAAATACCTTTCATTTTCTTTTTCATAATTTTTTTCTCCTTCTTATTCTTCATCTCTTTTTTCTCTTTCCTACAATATTAATTTAACATTAAAAGCTTCCTGTAGATATCACGATTATGTTTAGATTTTGTAAAGTCTTTGTAAAGTCGTTAATTCATAAATCTATAAATATTATCCTACCTTTTGTTCTATCTATACTATAAAAATGCATTGGCAAACTAATTATCCTGACATGAGTATACTTGTATGAAACAAAGTTCGCGTGTTGTAAACAAAAAATGTTGTAAGTCAGTGCCACTTCTAAGAAGTGAAACTTCCATACAACATCTAATTTAATTATTTTGAATATAATGACGTGCCTGGCGGGATTTGAACCCACGGCCTTCCGCTTAGGAGGCGGACGCTCTATCCTGCTGAGCTACAAGCACACGTACGCAACGTACCTATTCTACTATTTCCCGCATAATAAGTCAATATCTATCTATACAAATGAATTGGTGTGAAAAGGAATTGGTGGCCTATTCGTCATGGACAGGCTTGACCATTTCCTTTGTCATAAATAATTCCTACAATATTAAGTAGTTCCTTCCATTATCTTTCCCCGCAGCAATTTTCTTAATCCTTAACCTGTTCAGAAAACGCTATGCTGCCCTGCATCCAGATATTGCCCTTAAACCTCCTGCCAACTAACGGTTCCCCTATTAAATCCTGTTTATTAATACATAGCCGGAAGGTAATATCGTTGCATACCAATTGCATATCATAGATCTCTTCCTTGGTATGTGTATTTACAATCAAATTACTTTCCATAATGGTAGCAATAATACTGTAATTATCCGATTCTGACCCGTAGGGAATGAAGCTTGTATCAACGATAGAGTAGATATCCTCTTTTTTTGCTCTTCTCGATACCATTGCATAAGTATCAATATCATCAATTGTTAAATCGTCTATTGCGTCCTGGTTTCCTTTTTTGGCCTCAGCAATCAAATTGTTCCGATATTTTGTTTCTGCACTAATGTTGCGAACTTGCACTTCGTCCATTTCAATCGGAAGAAGTATTTGCGCATCCATAGATAAAGCTGCAAGTGTTATACAAAAAGAGGTGTTCAAAGGCATGTTCTGACTTTTCTTTTCCAAGTAATCAATGACATTTTGAATATAGAAAATCAAGGAAACGCCCAGGCGGAAATCATCGCACATACCTGTATATGCCTCTGTGTCTACTCTTTTATTTATACCAACTTCTTCTCTCGTGCTAACGTTTTGTCCGATCAAATAGGGAAAATAATGTTCCATATGAAACACATTATTCTGATCATTTTCTCCCCGAAGGGTAATTCCCATTCCCTCGGCATACTCCATGGATATCTCAGTAAATCCAAGCGTAGTACTCAGCTGTACACTGCTCTTTTTTGTAGCGTGTTCCACAATATTTTCTAATAGTTGATTTAATTCCATTCTAGTATTAATGTTACTAAATCCGATTGCTCTCATATAGCTATGCATTATTTTCACCTGCCATTTATTATAACCTTCGATGAAAAATTAGGTTAATTTATTATTATATTTTACGCTTTTTCACTTCAATTCATGTGATAATTATTTATATCATATTTTAGTTCCTCTGGCAAGTGTTCTTATTAAATTGAACCTCCTCCATTAGCTTTGCTAAAGTCGTAAACTATTAAGCTTAAATCAGAGATTAAAAAAAGCGGCAAGGAAAACTTCTTCGGTCTAACCCGATTAGTATTTCTCTACCGCTCTCTGATCGTTTATGTACTTCAGCAATTACATTTAATACGGCTAACTAATTTACTTTTCTTAAAGATATGGACTTATTTATCCACATTGAAGTATAAACCTTGGAGAGTTATCCACGTTTTTGCTATATTTAGTCTAAAATTGTGTCAGTAATAAATAATGTTAACTCCTTCGTTAAGTCTTTCTCCGTCCACTCCACTGGTTTTTTATCATTTTTATCCTTTATAATACGAATTACTGGCCTTGTTGGGCATTGGGGGTTTTGTCGTAATACAATCCCAATCTCTTCTTGATTTGTTATAACTAAAGCTCCCGTGGGGTATGCTGCAACTGAGTCTACAAACGCCTTTATAACATTAAAATCAAACATAATGCCTGCTTGGCTAACAATATAATCAATTGCATCGTGAACCTTCATTTTATTTGTTAGGTTTCCATATACTCTACTATCAAATTCGTCACAAACAGCAGCTATCTTACTCCCTATTTTAATACGGCTTTCCTTTAAATGAAATGGATAACCACTCCCGTCAATGCGTTCGTGATGGCTTATAATAATGTCCTTTGAAATTGCTGAGAGCCAACTCATTTTTTCTATAGCGTTATAGCCATAAATGATATGTTTTTTAATTTCCTTTCGTTCTTTTTCTGAGCAGGTTTCTAATTGAAGGTTTTGATAATCCATAGACATAAAAGTAAACCCTATATCATGTAGAAGACATCCAATGGCTATGTCTCTAATTTTACTTTTTATAAGCTTCAGTTTTAGTGCAAGTATAACAGAAAGAGCACAAACATTTAATGAATGAGAATATGTACTTTCACTCTTATTACGAATACTGGATAAATTATATATTACTTCAGGCTCCATCATAATATCAAATATAATTTCATCTGCTATAAACTTAATATTCTCAAGTTCCGCAGCATAATGATAGGAATATTTCTGAAGAATTTCCCGTACCGCTTTCTGACACTGCTCCTTAATTTGTATTTCCATGCTTTCAGTTAAATTAACTCCCCTGGAGATTTCATCCTCTACATAGATATATTCAACTTCTAGCTCCTTTAAACGCTTTATATAATCTTTTTTAACCAGTGTACCTGTCGCCATTAAAACAGAATCATAACTATTAACAATATCCTTGGCTAACATTTCGTTTCCTTTAATCGAATCGATTGAAATAATTCTCATGGCTACTCCCTCCTGTATCATCGGATTACTTAAGCTATTACTATAGTCCACTATAATGTAATATTAATCAATCATACATTGGAACTATTTCATTATCTATATGCATGCTGATTACTATTTTACCATAGTCGAATGCCTTTTGTACATATTATATAATTTATAGTAATTTTATCAAATATTTTCATTGTTATTTTTTTAACAAACATATTTACAAATGATTTATTTCATGATATATTTATAACATGATCATGTGTTAAATATTTAACAATCGAAAAGGAGGCAATTTATGATGAAAGAATTTCAACCAACCCCAAAGGAACATGTAGATGTTTTAGTAAAGAATGCACTTACCGCTTTAGATGAATTTTTATTACTAGATCAAGCGGCCATTGATAATATAGTCCACGAGATGGCCTTGGCCGGACTCGCGAAACAGCAGGTATTAGCAAAAATGGCAATCGAAGAAACTGGTAGAGGTATTTACGAAGATAAGATTACTAAGAATATATTTGCAACGGAATATGTATGGCATTCCATTAAGTATCAAAAAACTGTAGGAATTATTGAAAACAATGAAGAAGAAGACTATATGATTATAGCAGAACCGATTGGTGTTGTAGCCGGAGTAACTCCTGTTACGAATCCAACATCAACTACTATGTTTAAATGCATAACCTGTATTAAGACTAGAAATCCTATCATTTTTGGTTTCCATCCAAGTGCTCAAAAATGCTCGTTGGCAGCCGCTAAAACCTTACTCGATGCAGCAGTAAAGGCCGGTGCACCAAAGAATTGTATCCAGTGGATTGAGTACCCTTCTATAGATGCAACCAGGGAATTAATGAATCATCCTGACGTGTCAATGATTTTGGCAACTGGAGGTTCTGGTATGGTAAAGCAGGCATATTCCTGTGGCAAACCAGCTCTGGGTGTCGGTCCTGGTAATGTTCCTTGTTTTATAGAAAAATCAGCAAATTTAAAACGTGCCGTTAATGACCTTGTATTATCAAAATCCTTTGACAACGGAATGATTTGTGCCTCAGAACAGGCAGTCATTATCGAAGCCCCTATTTATTCGGAAGTAATCAACCTGATGAAAAAGGCCGGATGCTATTTTGCAACAAAAGAGGAAACCATACTTCTTGAGCCCGTTGTAATTAATCCGAAAACTGGTGCAGTTAATCCTGCTATCGTCGGCCAATCACCAGCTAAAATTGCTGCACTTGCCGGTATCACTATTCCAGTTCAAACTAAGATATTATGTACCGAACTATCCGGTGTCGGCCCTGAACATCCTCTTTCTAAAGAAAAACTATCTCCCGTACTTGCTGTTCTTAAAGCTAAAAACGTAGAAGACGGCTTCCTTCTTTGTGAAAAAATGATAGATTTGGGCGGTCTTGGGCATTCCTCAGTTATTCACTCGAATGATAATTCAGTAATAGAGGCTTTTTCAGCGAAAATGAGAACTGGCCGTATCATTGTAAATTCTCCCTCCACCCATGGTGCTATCGGCGACTTATATAATACGAACATGCCTTCCCTTACTCTTGGATGCGGTTCCTATGGTGGTAATTCCACAACCCATAATGTATCCGCTATTGATTTAGTAAATTACAAACGTGTAGCTAAGAGGAGGGTTAATATGCAATGGTTTAAGGTCCCAGGTAAAATATATTTTGAGTCCGGTTCTATCGCTTATTTAGCAAAAATGCCCGGAATATCCAAAGCATTTATCGTAACTGACCCTTCGATGACTGATTTAGGTTATGTAAATAAGATACTTTATCAACTTAGAAAGCGCACAGATTATGTCCACTGCGAAATCTTTGATCAAGTAGAACCCGATCCAAGCCTTGATACCATTTTAAAAGGCGTAGAGGAAATGAACAAATACAAACCGGATGTAATTATTGCTCTCGGTGGCGGCTCGGCAATTGATGCAGCGAAAGGTATGTGGCTATTCTATGAACATCCCGAAGCAGATTTTAAAAATATGTCCCTCAAGTTCTTAGATATAAGGAAACGTACCTACAAGTTCCCTACCCTAGGTAAAAAGGCTCAATTTGTAGCGATACCAACTACCTCAGGTACAGGTTCCGAGGTAACCTCCTTTGCTGTTATTTCCGATAATAAAGAAAACAAGAAATATCCCTTAGCAGATTATGAACTAACTCCCGATGTAGCTATCATTGATCCGGATTTTGTAATGAGCGTTCCCAAAAAATCCACAGCTTGGACCGGTATGGATGTATTAACACATGCACTTGAAGCTTATATTTCCATCCTTGCTTCCGATTTTACTGATGCACTTTCAATCCATGCTATAGATATGGTCTTCAAGTATTTAAAGGACTCCTATAGTCAGGGCGCAGCTAATCCCACAGCACGTGAGAAAATGCATAATGCTTCCACAATCGCCGGTATGGCCTTTACGAATGCTTTCTTAGGAATTAATCACTCCCTAGCACATAAGCTCGGTGGCGAGTATCATATTCCTCATGGCTGTGCCAATGCAATACTCTTACCTCATGTAATACGCTATAACGGAGTTGAATGCCCCACCAAATTCACTTCATTCCCCAAATATGAATGCTACATCGTTGGCGATAAGATTTTTGAATTAATGAAAAAACTTGGTAAAAACCCCAAAAATAACGCTGATGCAGTAGAAATGTTAGCACAAGAAATTGAAGCTTTAAATCGCTACTTAGAAATACCTGCAACTTTAAAAGAATATGGCCTTGAGGAAAAGGATTTCCTTAATAAAGTATCTGATCTTGCAGATTTAGCTTTTGGCGATCAATGTACAACAGCCAACCCAAGACTTCCCTTGGTTTCTGAATTAGAAGAGCTTTACTTGCTAGCATACTACGGTAAGGATAATATTCCAAGTAGATAGTGATCTTAAAGCCTAATAACAAGTCACTTCCTTAAAAGAGCACAGATACCGGATACCTTCCCGTTATCTGTGCTCTTTTCTCATGACAAGGTGAATATAGAATAAGGCTGGCCGAATTCATTACCAATTTATTTTGTATCTTCACCTTAAATATTTTCTTTGTCCTATTCCATAAAGTTACTGCTGCTTAAGGCCTGTTTTAAAGCCTTTTTCTCATCTTCCGATAATTCCAAAAAGGATTCCCCTTTAATGATCTCTTTTAGATAGGTATAACATCCTTCTCTACTGCTATGGACCGAATTTAGTAGAATTCCGCTATTATTCTTATCTAATAAAGCCATCACGAAGCTGAGCTTCCCTCCCATTTCCTTAAATGCATCATATTTAACTACTCCAACTTTTTGATACGTTATTAACAAATTATCTTTCATCTTAATCAGCTCACTATTAATTCTCTTTGTGTCAACTTTAAGTCCATCAATATCTGCAAATCTGCCTAATACTTGGCTTTCTAAGTTCTCACCGTTCGCTCCTGTCATGAACTTTTTATATTTTTTATTTAATTTACGCATGTTTACCAATAGTATAAGAACTAAAATCATTAAAAAAATCAACAATAAACCCAGTCCTACAATAATATAAGCTATATTGTTATTAATTACTTCTGTCACGTTCATTTAAATTCTTCCTCCGTACTTTACCTTTTATCGTAATATCCCTGTCTTTATTTATTTTAAATTTTAATGATCAGTATCATTATACTAAGGATTCAAACAATTCCATAATCCTATCAAGTTCTTCATCTGAATAATATTCAATTTCTATCTTACCGGTATTCTTCTGCTTTTTGTGAATGCATACCTTGGTTCCGAAAATATTTCGAATCTTTTCTTCCAAATCACGGTATATAAATTCATCCTCTCTTGTAACTGCAGCTTCCTTCTGTGGCTTATCATTTATGATCTGTTTCACAAGCTTTTCAGTCTCTCTTACACTTAACTTTTCGTCAAAAACTCTACAAGCAGTATTAAATTGCTTTTCTAAATCTTCTATTGGCAATATCGCACGGGCATGCCCATTGGAAAGCATTTCATCTACCAGCATTTGTTGTACTCTTTCATCGAGTTTTAGTAATCGTAGTGAATTTGTGACTGCTGCTCTACTTTTAGAAACTTTTTCAGCCACTTCATCCTGTTTTAGATTGAATTCGTGAATTAATCTTTGATAGGTTAGTGCTTCTTCTATAGGATTTAAATCTTCTCTTTGAATATTCTCAATTAATGCAATTTCAACCATCTCCTGAGGACTATAATCCTTAATGATTGCCGGAACTTCCTTAATCCCTGCAAGTCTTGCTGCACGCCATCTTCTTTCACCTGCAATTATTTCATAATACTTATCTCTTTTTTGTAAAATTAGGGGTTGTATTATACCATACTGTTTAATTGAGTCTGCTAGCTCATGTAATGCATCTTCGTCAAATTTCTTCCTGGGCTGGGACTTATTTGGTTCAATCTCGCTTATTTTGATAAATGTTTCACGTGAAACATTATCAGCTTTTACTTCCTTATTTCTAATTATCTGTTCCGGTATCATTATGTCTAGGCCTTTACCTAATCCTTTTTTTAAAGCCATTAAATTTTCCTCCTACGGTTAGTCCTGTATAATTATAATTTATTACTATTTCCTTCTATACTTGATTTCACTAATTTCATTTTTAGCATATAATTCATTATCGTCATGATCAATAACTTCCATTGCAAGCTGACGGTAGCCATCTGCTCCGGCCGATTTTGAATCGTATAAATTTATTGGTAGTCCATGACTAGGTGCTTCCGCCAACCTTACGTTTCTTGGAATAATCGTTTTATAGATATTCTGTTTTAGATTCGCTTTTACATTCTCAACTACTTGCAACGAAAGATTCGTTCTCGCATCAAACATAGTAAACACTACGCCTTCCAATTCTAGCTTTGGGTTGAGTCTTTGTTTAACTAAATTAATGGTATGAATTAATTGCGTTAATCCCTCTAGTGCATAGAATTCACATTGAATTGGGACTAATACTGTATCCGCAGTAGTCATAGCATTAACTGTAAGCGTATTTAAAGAAGGAGGACAATCAATTATAATAAAATCATAATCCTCCTTAATCTTATCTATATATTTTTTTAATATGTACTCTCTACCTTCTACGCCAATTAATTCAATTTCAGCACCGGCTAAATTCACGTTAGAAGGTAAAATATCAAGATTCTTAATATTTGTCTTAATCCTGCATTCCTCTAAAGTACAATCTCCTATTAACATTTGATAAATAGAATTCTTTATACTGTTTTTATCAATACCTAATCCACTTGAAGTATTTCCTTGTGGATCTATATCGATTGTAAGCACTTTTCTATTCTTTTCAGCCAAACAGGCAGATAAGTTAATTGCTGTTGTCGTCTTTCCAACCCCGCCTTTTTGGTTCGCAATTGCAATTATTCTTGCCATATATACACCCCTTCCAGAGTTGTTTTCAACAATACTTTTATAAAACTTAATTAACCCTTATCTCTGTACGTGTTAATCCACATGAAGCTTATTATATCACCTTTCGCTCTTGATATCTAGTCAATATTAAGATTATCTCTTTAATATGCATAATAAATTTACTGTTAACTTACGCCGCTGCTATTGTTAATGTTTCACGTGAAACATTGTCTTTCATATGTCGATGGACTTCTCACAATATACATAATGACATCTTTTAATTCAGTAAATAAGAGAATCAAAAAAGGGGACCATCCAAATGAAGTATCCCCCTTAATCTACTTGCTTTATTAAAAAATATCTACATAATTATTTCTAATAGCATATACTGCTGCTTGTGTCCGATCAGAAACATTGATCTTCTTAAAGATATTAGAAACATGATTTTTGACCGTCTTTTCACTGATTGCTAAGGTATAGGCAATCTCCTTATTAAACAGTCCCTCTGCTAATAATTTTAATACTTCTATTTCCCTCTTTGTGAGTGAATCTTCACTGTTATTATCAAATGCATTTCTATCTTTCAGCTTCTCCTTTAGCAATGGTGTAAGCTCTGGCTGAATATAGGTTTCTCCTCTGTTAATACAGTATATTGCTTTTTTTAATACCGCCGAATCAGAATCCTTTAATACATATCCATCAACACCAAACTCAACTGCTCTTAATAAATATTCAACTTCATTATGAATAGTTAATATCAATACTTTTACAGTTTTCTTCGTTTCCCTAAGGTGTTGAAGTACTTGTAATCCGTTCATATTTGGCATATTAATATCCAGTAAAAGAACATCAGTTTTCTTTTCATCAAGCATCTCAATGCATTGTTTACCGTCATTTGCCTCCGAGGTTACAACAATATCTCCATCTAATTCCAATAGTTGCTTAATTCCTTCTCTCACCATTAAGTGGTCGTCAGCAATCATAACGTTAATAGGCCTATTCATTCTTCTCCCCCTTGTGTTTTGTTATAGGTACGGAAATAGTAACTATTGTACCCATTCCATTCTTGGTTTGTATATTTAGCGTACCCGACAGTAAAGATATCCTTTCTCTCATAATGGATAACCCAAAACTTGAGGTAGGTTCAGATACATTCTTTTGTTGCCTTTCAAAATCGAATCCAATTCCGTTGTCTTTTATTGAAACTGAAATTTCAAGTTCTTGATAATCTATACTTATTTCAATCAAAGTTGCTTTCGCATGTTTAATAACATTGTGACAAGCTTCTTGAATAATTCGGAATAAAGTTATTTTAATTACTGGTAAAATTTCTTTTTCTTCCTTATTACTATAAATTATAACTTTTATATCTTGTGCTTCCATTATTTTATTTGCATACCGTTCCAATGTAACTACTAAACCTAGATCATCCAAGGACATTGGTTTTAAATCATAAATAATATCCCTCATATCATTGATTATTGTTTTAATCGTATTTGATATAGTAGCCAATTCTAGTTTGGCACGTACTGTATCTATATCAATTAATCTTAAACATAATTCTGTTTTATGAATGATACTTGTCAAATTTTGAACTGTTGAGTCGTGTAAATCTCTTGCAATCCTTTGTCTCTCATTCTCTTGGGTTTCTAAAAATCCAATTCCTTTATCAATCGTATTGCTATCTAAATTATCATTCTCTTCCTTATCACTTTTATAGGATTGCGTACCAACAAAATCCATACATTCAAAGACGTCTGATAAATTTGTGCTTTTCTTCCTTAAACGATCCTGATCTTCTATCAAGTTCTCGAGTTTTAGCTGTAAATCTTCAATATCTAAATTCAACTGTGTAGTATCATATAATCTATTATAAATCGGTGAGAACAAATCATAATTATGTGTTTTGGTTCGTTCTTTCTCAGATCTTTCCTGTTCCATTTCCAACAAACGATTCTTATATTCATTCTGTTTCTGTCGTGTTGTATTTAACTGCTGATTAAAATCATCCTCAAGTTCTGTTAAAAATAGTATTGCTGTTTTACTTTTCTTTTCTAAATCGGATTGTAAGTTCTCATAGTTGTTATTGTTGTCATACATATTCCAAACGCCCTTTCTATGTTTACGCAACAATGAATCTTTTCTTTTATAACTTTCCTTATTAAGTAATAATAAGCATACTTAGGTTCATAGGAATATAATAACTATATCATATAACATATTTTAGTATTTTGAAAGTTATTTTTTATATAATTCCTTTATTCACGTATTTCTTCTAGTGTTTCCTTATTTTTAATGCATTGTGTTATAAGGCAATCCCTGCTGATAATCATACTAATTTGCCGTATTCCATCAGCTATAAATTCTTCGCCCTCTTGTATAAAACCTATTTTTTTATAGAATTTGACACTTGCTACCTGTGCATTTACACTAATTCGTTTAACTCCTGCATTAAACGCCTTATTCATAAGCATACGTACAACAAAATCACCGTATTGATTTCCTCTGCATTCTTTTAGTACTGCAATAAAGCCTAGTCTACAACTATCTCCGTCATAAACTATTCTGCCTGTAGCTATGGCTTTCCCTTGATTTGTTCCTTGAAAGACAATTGCATGAATTGCTAAATAATCATATTTATCAAATGCTATCTTCTCGGGAATCCCTTGCTCCTCAACAAATACCTTTCTTCTTATATCAAATACTTCCGTCAAGTCTTCACCAAAAGGTATAAGCTTTCCCTCAATAATCATTTTCTCATTTCCTTCCTAAGGATACTATCGCGTTATTGATACGGTATTTCATATAATCTATTAAAAATACACTTCTCGCAAGAGTATTCCACTGTTACACTTTATAATGGTGCCTTTGTTGGCTTACCTGCATTTCTTGGGTACTTGTCTGGTGTCTCTTCGGTTTTAAGAATAACAATTAATGATCTCTCCATGTCTGTTCCCGGAAGTAAAAAATTACATACATTTTCTTCTTTTGCTCCCAATACTTCAAGAGCGTGTTTTGCCGTAGTAAGCTCTTCTTCAACCTTACCGGATTTATAAGATATAAAATATCCTCCCTTTTTAACATAAGGCAAGCAATATTCAGAAAGCGAGGATAACCTAGCTACTGCTCTCGAAACGCACAAATCAAATTGTCCACGATACTCGATGTTTCTTCCGTAATCCTCAGCTCGGCCATGAAGAGCAGTGATTCCTTTCAAATTTAATTTTTGTATTACTTCTTCAAGAAAAAGAATTCTCTTATTTAAAGAATCGAGTAATACAATTTCTGTTTCCGGAAAAGCTATTTTTAACGGAATCCCAGGGAAACCTGCGCCAGTTCCCATATCAATAATTTTATCCTTCGTTGGCCGATATACTTTTACAATGGATAAGCTGTCTATAAAATGTTTTAGAAGAACTTCCGGAAAGCTAGTGATACTTGTTAAATTCATAACTTCATTCCATTGGACCATTAGTTCGTAGTACTCTATAAATTGCTGTATTTGAAGATCGCTTAGATTAATTTCTAAGGACTTTAATCCTTTTTTAAACTGTCCGATTTCGGGATAACCCCTAAATTCCATATCTACCTGCTCCTTCCATAGAAATTTTATCTTCTTATACCTATTCCTTTTTATCGCTACGAAGCTGTGATAAATAAACTAACAAAACTGAAATGTCGGAGGGTGAAACTCCCGAAATTCTTGAAGCCTGTCCGATGGAAAATGGCAGTTGTTTCTTAAGCTTTTGCCTTGCTTCAATTCGTAAACTGGGTATTAAATTATAATCTATATTCTCAGGTATATGCTTATTTTCAAGTTTTTTAAATTGTTCTACCTGTCGTAGTTGCCTTTTGATATAGCCCTCATATTTTATATTTATATTAACTTGATTTATGACATCTTCCGATAATACAAGCCTGTCCTTATCTATCGGTGCCAGTATTTCATAGGATAGCTCCGGGCGGCGTATTAATTCTGCTAACGTTGTCGCTGTATTAAGACTGGAACTTCCAGACTTCTCCATGAGTTCTTGCACTTCTTTACCAGCCCCAATGGGTGTACTCTCTAGACGTTCTATTTCTTTCTCAATTTCTTTCTCTTTTTTTATGAGCTTTTGAATGCGTTCTTCCTTAATCAGTCCGACTTCATATCCTTTTTTAGTTAGACGTATATCTGCATTATCCTGTCGAAGCAGTAGCCGGTATTCCGCTCTCGAAGTCATCATTCGGTATGGTTCGTGTGTTTCTTTGGTCACCAAGTCATCGATTAATACACCAATGTAAGCTTCGGATCGGTCTAAAATAAGTGGTTCTCCGCCCTTCAATTTCATCGCTGCATTAATACCTGCAATTAAGCCTTGCGCAGCTGCTTCCTCATATCCTGAACTTCCATTAAACTGCCCGCCACTAAAAAGTCCATCTATATTCTTAAACTCTAGCGACGGTTTTAATTGCATCGGATTAATGCAATCGTATTCTATCGCATAGGCATTGCGAACAATGTCTGCCTTTTCAAGACCAGGAACAGAGCGGTACATCTGGAGCTGCACATCTTCTGGTAAAGAGCTTGACATACCTGCAATATACATTTCGTTGGTATAATTTCCCTCTGGTTCTATAAATACCTGATGCCTGTCCTTATCCGCAAATTTTACAACCTTATCCTCAATAGAGGGGCAATATCTGGGACCGGTTCCCTTAATATCTCCACTATATAATGGGGATCTGTCAATATTTGCTCTAATGATATCGTGAGTGTTTGAATTAGTATAGGTAAGCCAGCAGGATACCTGTTCTTTCGTAAGTTCCTCTGGTTTGGTAGTAAAGGAAAACGGTATCACCTTACTATCCCCAAATTGTTCCTCCATCTTCGAAAAATCAATAGATCTTTTATCAATTCTAGCAGGCGTCCCGGTCTTAAAGCGGTACATTTCTATCCCAAGGGATTTTAAAGAGTCTGTTAAATAATTTGCAGCTTGCAGACCGTTTGGTCCAGTCTCTTTGACTACATCACCATAGATGCATCTAGCCTTCAAATATGTGCCTGTACATAGAATTACAGCTCTACAATTAAAAATTGCTCCAGAATAGGTTTTTACACCAGTTACTTTTCCATCTTCCGTAAGAATCTCAACTACTTCCGCCTGCTTTAATATTAGGTTCGGAGTGTTTTCTAATACCCTTCTCATAGATCTTGAATAATCTTGCTTATCCGCTTGAGCCCGTAAAGAATGAACCGCTGGACCTTTTGAAAGGTTTAGCATTTTGGATTGAATATAGGTCTTATCAATGTTTTTTCCCATTTCTCCACCCAAAGCGTCTATTTCCCTTACCAGATGTCCTTTCGAGGTTCCTCCTATATTGGGATTGCATGGCATCAGTGCAATACTGTCCAAGCTTACTGTAAATACGATGGTACGAAAAGAAAGCCTTGCACAAGCTAATGCTGCTTCACAACCTGCATGCCCACTACCTACTACAACAACGTCTACACTTTCGTATACAAATGGCATAACACTTACCCCATTCCCTTTCTATCTAAACAAAGGTTAATATTTATTTTCCCATACAGAATTCTTTGAAAATCATATTAACCAAATCTTCTTCCACGTTTTCGCCAATTATCTTACCTAGAGATTCATATGCATTCATTAAATCAATAGTGTAAAAATCTTCCGGCATTTTAGCCTTAATACTCTGTTCAACCATCTTTAAACTTTCCAGGGCATCTAGGAGTGATTCTCTTTGCCTTTCATTCGTAATATATATTTCATCATTTAGTAAAAGTTCACCTCGAAAGAACATCTCCCTTATTATCTGCTCAAGTTCATTCATCCCCAAACTCTCTTTCACGGAAAAGCTGACTATTGGATGTATTGTCTTATCTTTCACTTGATTGACTGTTACTACCTGTTTGAGGTCAGATTTATTTAAAAGTATTATTGACTTTTTTTCTTTAATAAGTTCCAAGATTGCTTCATCGTTATCATCTAATTCTACGGAAGCATCAATTACAAAAATAATTAAATCCGCATCAGTTGCAAAACGTATGGCCTTTTCGACTCCCATTTTTTCAATAATATCCTTTGTATCACGGATACCCGCGGTATCTATGATATTTAGAGTAATCCCATTGATATTGATTGTTTCTTCGACGGTATCTCGTGTTGTTCCTGCTATCTCCGTTACAATCGCACGTTCTTCTCCTACTAAGCTGTTTAAAAGGCTGGATTTGCCTGTATTGGGCTTACCTATTATAACAGTTTTAAGTCCTTCTTTTATTATTTTACCGTTCTTTGACTCTTGTATTAATTTACCGATTTGAAGAATTTCCTTCTCTGTATTCTCTTTTAGAATTTGACCAAAACCCTCTAAGCTAATATGTTCCGGATCATCTAAGGCTGCCTCAATATAGGCTATATTTCTCAAAATTCTTTCCCTTAAATTTTGGATCAATTCATAAACATTACCTCTTAATTGATTTATAGAATTTTTTAATGCGAGTTCATTCTTTGCATGAATAATATCACAAACCGCTTCGGCTTTTGATAAATCGATTCTACCATTTAAAAAAGCTCTCTTTGTAAATTCCCCTGGTTCTGCTATTCTTGCGCCATGTTTAAGTACTGTTTCCAAAATTCCTTTTGTTACAACGATCCCTCCATGGCAGTCAATTTCAACGATATCCTCTCTCGTGTAAGTGGAAGGCGCTCTCATGATTGCCACCATAACCTCATCTATAATTAGCTCCCCATCAGTAATGAAGCCATAATGAAGGGTATGGCTGTTTTCTTTAGATAATATCTTGTTACCTGACTTTGATTTATAAATCCGATCTATTACATCGAATGCTTCTTCTCCACTAATACGAACAATACTAATTCCTGCATTACTCAGTCCGGTAGCAATTGCAGCTATGGTATCTGTCTTCATAACCATTCCCTCACTTTAATATTAGATGATTGTTAAGCGCAATAGATTGCTAATTCATTTTTATAATATGTCATAAAAGGTGTCTTAAAGTATGTTATACTTTAAGACACCCCTAATCCTAACCTATAAAAGTACTTTAAGCATTTTCAACCGGAACAATCTTTTCCTTGCTTTCCTTGTATTCCTTGTAATCTTTACGATAATCTCTGCTGTAATCCTTGTTATAAGGTGTACTGCTGCTCTTACTAAAATCCTTATTATAAGGTGTACTGCTACTCTTACTTAAATCCTTATTATAAGGTGTATTGCTGCTCTTACTTAAATCCTTGTTATAAGGTGTACTGCTGCTCTTACTTAAATCCTTGTTATAAGGTGTACTGCTGCTCTTACTAAAATCCTTTTTATAATCCTTATTATATACTTTACTTGTATCTTTACTGTAATTATTCGCTACATCTTTACTGTAATTATTCACTACATCTTTGCTGGTATCTTTGTTAAAATCTTTGCTATAGTCCCTATTTGTCTTACCTAAATACTTAGTCTCGTGATTTGTCTTTTTAATGTTAATTACTACCTTACGATATGGTTCTTCTCCCTCAGAATAGGTCTCTACATATTTATCATTTTGTAATGCTGAGTGGATGATTCTGCGCTCATAAGGATTCATGGGCTCCAATGATACCGGTTTCCTAGTTCTTTTCACTTTATAGGCAATGTTCTTAGCGAGATTTTCTAGCGTCTCTTTTCTACGAGCCCTATAATTTTCGGTATCTAATTTTACCTTTATATAATTATCACTGTTTTTATTGACAACCAAGCTTACTAAATATTGAAGTGAATCAAGGGTTTGTCCTCTTTTGCCAATGAGTACGCCCATTTCATCGCCGTCCACATTAATATCGATGCTCGTATTTTCGCTGTCATAAGTTACTTCTATATTTGCTTTAATTCCCATAGCACCAAAGACATCATTTAAGAATTTCTTAGCTGAATTTTCTTTGGTAAGTTTTAAAGCAACTTTAATTTTAGCTGGCTTTCCAAACATACCTAAGAATCCATTGGTTTCTTTTTCTAAAACTTCATATTCTAAATTATCTATTGTAGCGTTCATGTCAAGCATAGCGTTGGTTAATGCTTCCTCTACCGTTTTTGCAGTAAATTCTTTCCATTCCATCCCTATTTATCCCCCTTTTCATTATTTCTGTTTTTGAGAAGATTTGCTATCTCTGAAATACTGCCAGGACTGTTGGGTTTTTGTTTACTACTTTCTGATGCATCTGTTTCGGGGACTGCTTCTTCCTTTTCCTCTGAAACATCTGCCTTGTTTGAACTTATTCTCTTCTCTGAAACAGTGGTATCTATTGATTTTGTCTGCTTCGTAGCCATTTCCTGCAAAGAGGTGCCTGTAATCGCTGCTTTTCTCATTCTTTTCTTGCTTGCTTTTGCTGCACTCTTTTCAATTAGTTCTTCCACATCCACGTGGTCCATATATTTATTAACAAAGTACTGTTGAATAATGGCATAAACGCTAGTAGCTATCCAGTATAAACCAACACCGGTCGGCAATGTAATGCAAAAAACACCTGACATAATCGGCATCACTACACTCATGGAAGACATGGCTGAAGCAGCAGGATTATCTTTGTTTGAGCTTGTATTTTTAACATTTAATTGTTTCGTCTGAACAAATTGTAACGCCATAGCAAGAATAGGAATTAAGACGCCTGGAAATCTCCACCCCGGAGGATTTATAATATTTAAGCCTAAAAAGTTATTTACCTTTTGAATGCTTAATGCAGAATCTGTAACGGTACTTCCCATACCACTAAGTTGTTGTGCTAATAAACCCCATTTTTCTGTTCCGAATTTAGCTAATACATCAATAACTTTATCTATATTTGTTAAGTCGCCGATAGTAACCCTTACCCCTTTAGCGAGGTCGGTTAAAATGGTTTGGTATCCTGCATTGGTACTAATTGGGGTTGCTACTGTTTCATATAATGCTTTAACTTGCGTTACATATGCAGGAATATTATTAATTACCTGATATAAAGCAAACATAATTGGTAATGTAATTAACATAGGCAAGCACCCTGCAGTTGGGCTTGCACCAAATTTTTGATAAATAGCCTGTGTCTCTGCTTGCTGTTTTTTTAAAGAAGCTTCATCTTTCTTTCCTTTGTATTTCGCTTGAATCTTTTGTAATTCGGGATTCATCCTAGAAGAGAGCTTCGTAAATTTCTGCTGTTTAATTGTTAATGGTAACATTATAGTTTTTGTAATAAATGTAAATACAAAAATTGATAATGCTATGTTTTGAATTCCGAATATATGAAAAAATTCATATATCCCATTCATAATCAAGCCCAAAAGAGTTGCAATCGGACCTAATAAAAAACTCGTGCTTTTTGTTAAAAGTGTAACCACCAATTATTTTTCCTCCTTAGAGCTACTGTCCATTTAATAAATAATATTTACGGAACAGGATCATAACCTCCCTTATGGAAGGGATGACATCTTAAAATTCGCCTCATCGCTAAATATGTTCCCTTGAAAGCTCCATATTTTTCCAATGCTTCAATTGCATATAAAGAGCAGGTAGGTGTATAGATACAACTTGAGGTTCTCTTAAGAGGAGAAATATATTTTCGATAAAGCTTTATCATAAATATAATAATTTTCTTAATAATCACTTCAATACCCCTACAGTTTTCATCTCTGGGTTAGTTCAGATGATACTCGATTCTTTTCCTACTTTATGAAGCTTCAATAGATGTAATACAGCACTTTCAATTTCTGCATAATCTCTGCCTTTTGCACCTACTCTGGCTGTAATAACAATATCTAACCCACTTAAAAGTCTATCCTCCGACAGTCGATAGCTTTCTCTGATTAATCTTGTAACCCTGTGTCTTACGACACTATTTCCTACTTTTTTGCTCACAGATATTCCAAGTCTGTTACTATCAAATTCATTCCTCTTTATATACATAATCAAATATTTATTCGCGTAAGATTTTCCTGTGCGGTAGATTTCTTTATAGTCAAAATTACTTTTTAGCGTTTCTGTATGATTCATCTTTTCCCTTTATTTTACCTTTTCAAAAATCAATATACAAGATGAATTGGCAGCCTATTCGGAATGAATAGGCTAAACAATCTGGCTTGTTATGAAACAGAAGAAAAGGTCACATAATTGCGACCTAAGCAGATAACTTTTTTCTTCCTTTTGCTCTTCTTGCAGATAATACTTTTCTGCCCCCTGCTGTACTCATTCTTTCTCTAAATCCATGAACTCTTGCTCTGGATATTTTTTTCGGTTGGAATGTCATTTTCATTACTAAGCACCTCCTTTTAACTGCACCTAACTAAAATTGAGCGAATTTTATCTATTCTATTTATTATTTTGGAATATCACGTCTATTATATTCGTAATCCCTAATTACGTCAAGTAAATAATTTGTTTTTATTCCTTTCATAATATAGTAATTTATTAATTTCTTCCTATATATATGATATTGTTGATAAATAATCTTATGGGGTGGATAAATTGTTATTTTCTTGTTTTCTTTTTTGCTGTATTTCTGTTTTCATTAACATTTACTGTTGTTCTTAGTGTTTATTTTTCTATCCACTTTTCCACTTTGCAATGAAAAATAAAGAAAGACATAATAACCATTGAAAATTTAGTAAAATTGTTATACTATATATCTATGTGAGTATCTATGGAGGCAACAATGAAAAATTTAATTCAATCTAAATGGGACGAAATTTTAAAATATTTGATATCAGAATACGGCATTACAGATGTATCTTATAATACCTGGTTACGCCCTCTTAAGGTATATGATGTTACAGATAATGTAATTACTATTTTAATCAATGATGAGCGTATAGGGCCTCCCAGTATTAATATTATTCGCAATAAATATGAGCTTTTGTTAAAGGTATCCATTGAAGAAATTTTGAATGAACCCTTTGAGATAAATTTTATTTTAGCTAGTCAAATTGATTCGATAGAAAAAAAACCTGATTTTTCCACTATCAAAAAGAAAACAAGTGTACCTTCCTTTAACGCAAGATATACTTTTGATACCTTTGTTGTTGGAGGAAATAATGAGTTTGCCAGGGCTGCAGCTTTAGCGGTTGCAGAAAATCCGGGTGAAATTTATAATCCTCTCTTTATTTATGGTGGTGTCGGTTTAGGAAAAACTCATTTGATGCATTCCATTGCAAATTTTGTGTTGGAACAAAACTCGGAAACGAAGGTTTTATATGTAACAAGTGAAAAATTTACAAATGAATTAATTGAAGCGATTCAAAGAAAGACAACCCCTCAATTTAGAGAAAAATATTGAAGTATTGATATTCTTTTAATTGATGATATTCAATTTATAATAGGAAAGGAAAGTACGCAGGAAGAATTTTTCCATACGTTTAACACCTTACATGAATCTAAAAAACAAATCATAATATCCAGTGATCGCCCACCAAAGGAAATGCTTACTTTAGAGGACAGGCTTCGCTCTCGTTTTGAACATGGATTAATGGCAGACATACAATCTCCCGATTATGAAACAAGAATGGCTATTTTACAGAAAAAACAAGAAATCGATGGTTATCAGATTGATGAAGAGGTATTAAAATATATTGCTGCTAATATTAAGTCTAATATTCGTGAGTTAGAAGGTGCTTTAACTAAAATTGTTGCTTTTTCCAGATTAAAGAAAAGGGAATTAAATTTACTTTTGGCAGAAGAGGCATTACAAGATATTATTTCTCCTAATGAAAAGAAAGTAATTACAACCGAATTTATTGTAGAAATCGTTGCAGAACATTATAATATTACACCTGCCGAAATTTATTCGAAAGATAAGAGTAGAAACTATTCTTATCCTAGACAAATAGTAATGTATTTAAGCCGTCGCTTAACAGATATATCAGTAACCGAAATAGGTAGAATTCTTGGTAACAGAGATCATTCTACGGTTTTACACGGTTATGATAAGGTAGTTGGAGATATGAAAAAGGATTCTTCCCTTAATAATACAATTGATGTATTAATTAAGAAAATAAATCCTGAATAATATAAAAGACAACGTAATTATTTACTCCCATAAATCAGTATTTATTTGTGTTGATAATCTGTTGATAGGGAGAGGATATTTTGTTACTAAATAAATTTACATTATTTGTATGTTAATAGTTTTTTTCTTATCCACATAAAAAAACACATAATTTTACCTTGTTATCCGTCACCTCTTTCCGAGCTTTTTAAGGCTTTAGAAGGGATATCAACAATTTAACATCCCCTATTACTACTTCGACTAATAATCTTTTATTTATTTATCTAAAAACTGCGAAAGGAGCTATGCACAAATATGAAAATTCAATGTCAAAAATCTGATTTATTAAGTAGTGTTAATATTGTATTGAAAGCCGTTCCTGTAAAATCTACAATGCCAATTTTGGAATGTCTGATTATTGAAGTAACAGATCAAAGTATAAAATTAATAGCAAATGATATGGAGCTAGGAATAGAAACGCTGGTAAAGGGTAAAACAATAGAAAATGGAACGGTTGCACTTAATGCAAAAATATTTTCGGAAATAATTAGAAGACTTCCGGAAAATGAAGTTAGTATAATTACAGATTCAAACTACATGACAATAATAATTTGTGAAAAAGCAAAATTTTCTATTTCGGGAAGATCGGGAGAAGAATTTCCTAATTTGCCACAAATAGAAAAGGAGAATGCAGTTGTTTTATCTCAATTTACATTAAAGGAAATAATTAGGCAGACCGTGTTTTCTATTTCTGATAACGAGAGCAATAAAATAATGACTGGGGAACTCTTTGAAATTAAAAAGGATGAACTAAGGGTAATTTCCTTAGATGGCCATAGAATTTCTATAAGAAAAATATTTATGAAAGATACTTATGAGGATAGAAAAGTTATTGTTCCGGGTAAAACTTTAAATGAAATTAGTAAAATATTATCAGGGGAAGTATCTTCCATGGTTAATATATTTTTTACAGATAAGCATGCATTATTTGAGTTTGACGATACTGTCGTCTTAACCCGTTTAATTGAAGGAGAATATTATCGTATTGATCAAATGCTTTCTAGTGATTATGAAACCAAGGTAACAATTAATAAAAAGGAAATACAAAATTGTATTGAAAGAGCATCTTTACTTATTAGGGAAACCGACAAAAAGCCGATTATTATCGATATCAAAAACAACAATTTTGAATTAAGAATAAATACAGCAATCGGTTCCATGAATGAAGAAATAGATATTACGACGGAGGGAAAGAATATAGTTATTGGTTTTAATCCGAAATTTTTACTAGATGCACTCCGTGTAATTGAAGATGATACAGTAGATTTTTATTTTATCAATGCGAAAGCACCATGTTTTATTCGTGATAAAGAACAGTCCTATATTTATTTGATATTACCTGTTAATATTAATGTTACTGCGTAATTTTTGAACAATTAAGTGTAGTGGAATGGAGGTATATATGGAGCAGATTAAATTAAGAGAAGAATACATTAAACTAGGGCAAGCATTAAAAGCAGCGGGTTTGGTAGATTCCGGTGTAGATGCAAAAAATGAAATTGCTGAGGGCATGGTAAAAGTAAATGGTGAGATAGAATACCAGCGGGGAAAGAAACTCCATGATAAAGATTTAGTAGAATATAATGGAAAACAAATTGAAATAATTAAATAATAATAGAAAGACAAGTGAAAAAATGACTAATAAATATGATTACTAATTCTTTTATAGCCAAATTTATCTTGTAGATTTTATAGCAGAGGAACTATTGGTGCAAATATGATTGTAAAGTCATTAGAATTAAAAGATTTTCGAAATTATAATCAGCTTAATATGCTTTTTTCTAGCGGTACCAATATTTTATTCGGAGAAAATGCTCAAGGAAAAACAAATATTCTTGAGGCAATATATCTTTGTGGAACAACGAAATCTCATCGCACAAACAAAGACAAAGAGATGATTCAGTTTTGTAAAGAGGAAGCACATATTCGAATAACCCTTGAAAAAAAACAAATTATCCATAAAATAGATTTACATTTAAAGAAGAATAAAACCAAAGGGGTCGCCATAGACGGAATACCGATTAAAAGACAAGGGGATTTATTTGGAATGTTGAACCTTGTGTTTTTTTCGCCGGAGGATCTCTATATAATAAAAAATGGTCCCAGTGAAAGAAGAAATTTTTTAGATTTGGAATTATGTCAATTAGATAAAATTTATTTATATCAATTGACTAATTATAATAAAGCACTTGCGCAAAGAAACAACTTATTAAAACAGATTAGTTTTAATAGGAAATTGTTGGATACACTATACATATGGGACAATAAGTTGGTAGAATATGGGCAAAATATCATTGAAAGAAGAAGTGAATTTATATCTCTTTTGAATGGTTTAGTAAATAATATACATAATAAGCTGACTGGCGGTAAAGAAAATTTAATTCTTAAGTATGAACCGAATGTAAGTAAACTTGAGTTTGAAGATAAATTAAAAAAGGCATTGGAAAAGGATTTAACTTTAAGGATGACAAATATCGGGCCGCATAGAGATGATTTCAGCTTTTTAATGGGTACCATCGATATCCGAAAATTCGGATCCCAAGGGCAACAGCGCACAGCAGCTTTATCTTTAAAGCTTGCAGAAATCGAATTGGTAAAATCAGTTATTAAGGAAAGTCCCATTCTGTTATTAGATGATGTTTTATCGGAGCTTGACAGGCAGAGGCAAAACCACCTGCTTAACAACATTGGAAACATTCAAACTATTATAACCTGTACCGGGTTAGAAGAATTTATTAATCATAGATTTCAATATAATAAAATATTTCACGTTGTAGAAGGAATGGTTACTAGTGAAAATTAGAGTAATAAAAGCGGAGGGAAAATCCTCTGATAAAAAGAGAGAAGAAATTCTCTAATAAAACCAGGGGGAGAAATCCTCCCAAAAAACAGGGAGGCAAAGCCTCCTAAAACCAGGAGGCATAAATATGGGTAACGAGTATGGTGCAGAGCAAATTCAAATATTGGAAGGTCTAGAAGCCGTAAGAAAAAGACCCGGAATGTATATCGGAACCACAGCTTCCAAGGGATTACACCATTTAGTGTATGAAATTGTAGACAATGCAGTGGATGAAGCTTTGGCCGGCTATTGCGATATCATTGACGTAACCATTAATAAAGATAATTCGATTACCGTTATTGATAATGGGCGCGGTATACCGATTGGAATCAACCAAAAGAAAGGTATTTCCTCCGTAGAGGTGGTATTTACAATACTGCATGCGGGAGGAAAATTTGGCGGTGGAGGATACAAGGTATCAGGTGGACTTCACGGCGTAGGTGCGTCCGTTGTAAATGCCCTATCGGAATGGCTTGAAGTTGAAATTTACTTAGAAGGAAAATCTTATTTTCAAAGGTTTGAGAGAGGCAAGTCAGTTAATAAATTAGTTGAGACTGGTGTTACGGACATTAGAGGAACAAAGATAACTTTTTTACCGGACAAAGATATATTTGAAGAAACCATTTATGACTATGAGGTTTTAAAACAGAGACTTCGAGAAATGGCCTTTTTAACTAAGAACTTGAGAATCGTTCTTCGCGATATCAGAGAAGAAGAAATAGTAGAAAAAGATTTTCATTATGCCGGAGGCATTAAGGAATACGTGGAATATCTAAACCGTCATAAGGACCCTCTTTATCCTGACATTATTTATTGTGAGGGACAAAGGGACGAAATATATGTAGAAGTAGCAATGCAGCATAATAGTACTTATACCGAAGGAGTCTATAGCTTTGTTAATAATATAACTACCCCGGAGGGCGGAACCCATCTGACCGGATTTAAGAATGCAATTACGAAAACCTTTAATGATTATGCCAGAGCGCAAAAATTCTTAAAGGATAATGATGTTAATCTTACCGGAGAAGATATTAGGGAGGGATTAACTGCAATTATAAGTATCAAAATACCGGATCCCCAATTTGAAGGACAGACGAAGCAAAAGCTTGGCAACAGCGAAGCAAGAGGTGCGGTGGAGAGTATTGTCAGTGAGCAGTTGACGTATTACCTCGAACAAAATCCTGCGGTAGCAAGAATGATTAGCGAGAAATCAGTTCTGGCGCAAAGAGCAAGAGATGCTGCAAGAAAAGCAAGGGATTTAACGAGAAGAAAAACTGCTTTGGAAGGGTCCAGCTTACCTGGGAAATTGGCAGACTGTTCAGAAAAAGATCCTTCTAAGTGTGAGATTTACATCGTCGAGGGTGATTCAGCGGGAGGTTCAGCGAAAACGGCTCGTACCAGAGCAACACAAGCGATATTACCGTTAAGAGGTAAAATCTTAAACGTTGAAAAATCCAGACTAGATAAAATTCTAGGTAATAATGAAATTAGAACGATGATTACGGCATTCGGTACCGGTATTTCCGATGATTTTGATATTGCTAAACTACGTTATCATAAAATAATTATCATGACCGATGCGGATGTTGATGGCGCACATATCAGTACCCTACTACTGACGTTCCTTTATCGTTTTATGCCAGAACTAATTAAACACGGACATATCTATTTAGCACAACCTCCGCTTTATAAGGTTGAAAAAAATAAGCTTGCTAAATATGCATACAGCGATGATGAACTAAATCAGATACTTTTAGATATCGGTCGCGATTCCAACAATAAAATCCAAAGGTATAAGGGTCTTGGTGAGATGGATGCTGAGCAGCTTTGGGAAACTACAATGGATCCGGAGAGAAGAATACTTCTACGTGTCACTATGGATGAAGAGGAATCCTCAGAAATCGACTTAACCTTTACTACACTAATGGGCGATAAGGTGGAACCGAGAAGAGAGTTTATCGAAGCAAATGCGAAATATGTTAAGAATCTTGATATATAGATTGAATACGGAGGAAAAGCAATGGATGAGAATATCTTCGACAAAGTGCATGACGTCGATTTAAAAAAGACCATGGAGACATCCTATATAGAATATGCCATGTCTGTAATCGCTGCCCGTGCCCTGCCCGATGTTAGGGACGGCTTAAAGCCGGTGCAAAGAAGAATTTTATATGCAATGATAGAATTAAATAATGGACCCGACAAGCCACACCGTAAATGTGCGCGTATCGTCGGTGATACCATGGGTAAATACCATCCCCATGGAGATAGTTCCATTTACGAGGCTTTAGTAAAGCTGGCACAGAATTTTTCGACTAGGTATCCGCTTATCGACGGTCATGGGAACTTTGGCTCGGTGGATGGAGATGGTGCAGCAGCAATGCGTTATACAGAAGCCCGTTTAAGCAAAATTTCCACGGAAATGTTATCTGATATCAATAAGGATACCGTTGATTTTATCCCTAACTTTGATGAAACTGAAAAGGAACCGGTAGTATTACCAGCAAGGTATCCAAACCTATTGGTAAATGGTACCGCAGGCATTGCAGTTGGAATGGCAACGAACATACCTCCTCACAATTTACGAGAGGTTATTAATGGTGTCTTAAAAATTATAGATAATCAAATTGACGAAGACCGGGAAACCGAGATAGAAGAATTACTTGAGATAATTAAAGGGCCTGATTTTCCGACAGGTGCTGAAATTCTTGGAGTAGCTGGAATTGAAGAGGCATACCGTACCGGTAGAGGCAAGATAAGGGTTAGAGCAATAAGTGAAATTGAAACCATGGCAAATGGTAAGCCCCGTATTATTGTAAGCGAGCTTCCCTATATGGTAAATAAGGCCAGATTAATTGAGAAGATTGCAGAACTGGTGAAGGATAAGAAAATTGATGGTATTACAGAACTTCGAGATGAATCAGACCGTACCGGTATGAGAATTGTAATTGAACTTCGAAGAGACGTCAATGCCAATGTTCTTTTAAATCAATTATATAAGCATACCCAGCTGCAGGACACCTTCGGTGTAATCATGCTAGCACTTGTAAATAACGAACCCCATGTTTTAAATCTTCATCAGATGCTGGATTATTATATACGGCATCAAAAGGAAGTTGTTACTAGACGTACAAGATATGATTTAAACAAAGCAGAAGAACGCGCACATATTTTAAAAGGGTTACTGATTGCACTTGATAATATTGATGAAGTTATTAGAATCATCCGTGCCTCCCAGAACGGCAATATGGCAAAAGAAAAGTTAATTGAGAGATTTGGACTTTCCGATGCACAGGCACAAGCAATCATCGATATGAGACTACGTGCTTTAACAGGACTCGAAAGGGATAGGCTGGAGGCAGAATTTGCAGAGCTTATGGCAAAAATCACAGAGTATCAAGCAATTTTAGCAGATGAAAAGAAATTACTCAGAGTAATTAAAGAAGAAATCACTTTAATTCGAGATAAATTTGGGGATGACAGAAGAACTTCCATCGGCTTTGATGAGTATGATCTTTCCATGGAGGACTTAATTCCGAATGAAAATACTGTGATTGCGATGACCAGACTTGGATACATTAAGCGAATGACGGTAGATAATTTCAAGAGTCAGCACCGCGGTGGTAAGGGCATCAAAGGAATGCAGACCATAGAAGAGGATTTCATTGAAGATCTTCTAATGACTACAAACCATCACTTTATTATGTTCTTTACCAACAAAGGAAGAGTATATCGCTTAAAGGCATATGAAATTCCTGAATCCGGAAGGACTGCAAGAGGTACAGCAATTGTAAACCTGCTTCAACTTCAGCCGGAGGAAAGGATTACAGCAATTATTCCCCTCAAAGAATATAAAGACGACCGCTTTTTGTTTATGGCGACAAAGAACGGTATTGTTAAGAAGACACCAATTAAAGATTATCAAAACATTAGAAAATCCGGACTTCAGGCTATTAGCCTGAGGGAGGACGACGACTTGATTGAAGTAAAATCAACAAATCGCCAAAAGGATATTTTCTTAATTACCATGAATGGAATGTGCATCCGCTTTAACGAAAGAGATGTGCGCCCAACCGGAAGAACCTCTATGGGTGTCATTGGTATGACATTGACTGGCGACGATCAGGTTGTCGGTATGCAGCTTAACACTCAAGGCAGGTACCTACTTTTTGTATCTGAGAATGGTATGGGAAAGAGAACCGAGATGGAGGAATTTTCTGTACAGCGACGTGGCGGTAAGGGCGTTAAATGCTATAAGATTACAGGAAAGACCGGCGACGTAATTGGAGTCAAGGCTGTTAATGAAGAAAATGAAGTTATGATTATCACAACCGAAGGAATTATCATTCGGCTGATGGTTAGTGATATTTCTATTCTCGGACGTATTACCTCCGGAGTGAAGCTGATTAATATGGACGGTGATATTACGGTAGCAAACTTTACCAAGGTTAGAGAAAGCAACAACACATTAACTGAAGAAGAAGTAATTAAAAATCTGGAAAAAGAACTTGAAGAAGAGAATATAGCATTAGAGTCAGGGTTACTTCCAGAAGAGGAATTCGTGGATGATTACGATGAATCGAATGATGTTTTGGAGGATGAGGTAATACAAGAAGGATTTATAAACGAAGAGGAAAAAGACGCTGTTGACCAGGACGAATAAGCTCCCCTTTCAACAAGAGTAGAAAAGAAACTTAAAGTATCAATTAGCGAGCATCCGGTTAAGACAAGATAGGCTGAAGAGAGAAAAGAAATGGAGCCAAGGATGAGAAATATTAACACCTGGGAAATTACAAAAAATATAAAAGAAATGTGCATCGAAGCCAACTATAAGTTGGCTTCTGATGTAGAAGACCGTCTACGTGGAGCATTTAAACAAGAGGATTCAACACTTGGTAAACAAATTTTAAGTCAACTAGGTGAAAATCTGGATATTGCTATCACGGATTCTATCCCAATCTGTCAGGATACCGGGATGGCAATTATCTTTATTAAACTTGGGCAAGAGGTGCATATCGAGGGAGGAAGCCTGGAGGATGCGATTAATGAAGGAATCAGACAGGGATATCAAGAAGGTTTCTTGCGAAAATCCGTCGTATCCGATCCACTCATCAGAGACAATACGAAGGATAATACGCCCGGAATTATTCACTACGATATTACCTGTGGAGACCATATTGAAATTATAGTTGCCCCGAAGGGATTTGGAAGTGAAAATATGAGCCGAATCTATATGCTAAAGCCCTCCGATGGAAGGGTTGGGATAAAGCAAGCTGTTTTAGAGACTGTAAAGTTAGCCGGTCCCAATGCTTGCCCGCCTATTATAGTCGGAGTGGGAATTGGTGGCAGCTTTGAAAAGAGCGCACTCTTAGCAAAAAAAGCTTTAACTAGGAGCCTTAATAAGCCCTCAGTGGAAGAACATATCAGAAAACTCGAAGAAGAGCTTTTAGAAGAAATTAACCAACTTGGTATCGGACCGGGAGGGTTGGGAGGCAGAACAACAGCACTCGGTGTTAATATTGAAACTTATCCAACACATATAGCAGGACTTCCGGTAGCAATCAATATATGCTGCCATGTGAATCGACATGTGACAAGAATAATATAAGAAACATTTAACATAATAAGGTTGTTGAATATGGGTAAGCTTATTAGGAGAATAGTTTTAGAAAATAACTCAAACGAGAGAGTTATTTTCAGCGAACTACACACATCAATGAAAATGATGCGTTTCTCATAAAATATTAATAATTACAAAAGAAATTGTTCTTGAAAAGAGGGTTAAATTGGAGAAGCATATTAATACACCCCTTACAGCCGATAAGGTAAAAGACTTGCAGGTAGGAGATTATGTCTATATAACGGGGACTATTTATACTGCAAGAGACGCAGCCCACAAAAGAATTTACGAAACTATGATAGATGGGAATGCAACCCCCTTTGATCTTACGAATAATATTATCTATTATCTTGGACCGACTCCGGAAAGAGAAGGAAAGGTAATTGGATCAGCTGGGCCGACTACCAGCAGCAGAATGGATAAATATACCCCGCTACTTTTAGATAACGGATTAAAAGGCATGATTGGTAAGGGGAAAAGAAGCAAGGAAGTAATTGATTCTATGATAAAGAATAAAGCTGTTTATTTCGCAGCGGTAGGCGGAGCCGGAGCACTACTGTCAAAGAAAATCAAGAAATCCAAAGTAATAGCTTATGAGGATTTAGAAACCGAAGCCATAAGGGAGTTATTTGTAGAAGAGTTTCCAGCAATTGTTGTAATCGACTCCAAGGGAAGTAATTTATATGAAATAGTGATGCAAAGCAGTTGACAAAAGAAAGCACTTTTGCTATACTAATCACTGTCTCTGTAATATGTACAGAGAGAATAATCCATGACAAGAGAGATTGTTAAGCCTATTCGGTACGAATAACTGCCAATTCATCTTGTATAATAAACAAACTATAAGTTCAGTTTCTGGAGAAATACTCAAGAGGCCGAAGAGGCGCCCCTGCTAAGGGTGTAGGTCGGGTGACCGGCGCGAGGGTTCAAATCCCTCTTTCTCCGTCGTAAAAAGAAACAAACCTGTTTGAATTTTCAAACAGGTTTGTTTCTTTTTGTATAGGAATAAGGTACAATAGATTAAATCTCGAATAGTTCATATTCCTTGTTTCCCAAGCCCATCTTTACTGCATGGTCTATGGTAACGCACCAATTGGTTTCCGGCGTTAAATTCGTAAAGTGATCTTTATGCAAATGCGCTCTTTCACCAAGAAGACTTCCGGGCATCACAGGCTGGCGGTTCACGGCATCAACACAAGCGACATCCAAAGCCACGGGATCAAAAGATGCAAACATCCCTACATCCGGTACGATTGGCATATCATTCTCTGCATGACAGTCGCAATAAGGAGATACATCTACCACCAGACTGATATGAAATTGTGGACGGTCATTTAGAACAGCCCAACTATATTCAGCGATTTTTTTGTCGAGAATATCAAAAGACTCATCATCAGCGGCTTGAACTGCATCTTCGGGACATATTCCTATACAACGGCCGCAGCCGACGCATAATGATTGGTCAATGGAGGCTTTTTTGTTCGCAATATGGGGAGCATCGTGAGCACAGATTTTAATGCATCTGCCACATCCTATACAAAGTTCGGGATTAACAAAGGGCTTGCCGGCACTATGCATTTCCATTTTGCCAGCGCGTGAACCACACCCCATACCAATGTTTTTAAGTGCACCGCCAAATCCAGTAGCTTCATGACCTTTGAAATGGTTCAAAGTGATAATAATATCCGCGTCCATAACAGCACGGCCAATTTTTGCTTCTTTTACGTATTCTCCATTTTTTACAGGGACAAGTACCTCATCCGTACCCTTCAGGCCATCTGCAATTATCACATGGCAGCCGGTCGTCATCGGAGAAAAGCCATTTTGGTAAGCGGCATCAATATGATCTAATGCATTTTTTCTTCCTCCAACATATAGGGTATTGCAGTCAGTTAAAAAAGGTTTGCCACCGAGCTCCTTTACAACACTTGCGATTACCGCTGCATAGTTTGGCCGTAGAAATGCCAGATTTCCGGGCTCTCCAAAATGAATCTTAATTGCAGTAAATTTGTTCTTAAAATCAATGGTTTCTATTCCTGCCTTCTTAACTAGACGTTCTAATTTTTGTAGTAGGTTATTATTGTACGTACAGTGCAAATCTGTAAAATATACTTTTGATTTTTCCATTTAACTACCCCTTATTATATCTTTCTTAGTATTTTGTATATTGTCATCACCAGTTTATTTATGCATCAGTTATAATACTTGTAGGTGAGAAGATAATATTTTCAATTGATTAAATTGTATCACTTAAAGTCTACTTTAAGTCAACATCTTTCTTCGCGTTAGTTTTGTGCGTCCTTTGCGTTTGCGTGAATACTGCATTTTTCACATTTTATTAATTGACAATATTTCGTAGGTATTTTACACTCATATAGAATACAATTTTTAAATAGTAGGCATTAACTCAGAAAAGATATTTCTGAAAGGAGTTAGTTATGGAATATACAATTTCTCAAGCTGCTAATAAAGCAAAGCTTACACCCTCAACCCTTCGATATTATGAGAAGGAAGGGCTTATTTTAAATATTAACAGATCCCAAAAAGGAATCCGATATTTTACAGAGGAGGACCTGGATTGGATCTCCACAATTTGTTGTTTAAAAGAAACCGGTATGTCAATTAAAGACATTCGTCAATATTGTAGCTTGTGCTTGCGTGGTGATGAGACATTAAATCAACGGTTAGATATTTTTAAACATCATAAAGAGCATATATTGAAAGATATCGAAGAACTCCAAAAGCATCTTACTAAAATAGACAGAAAAATTAATTATTACAAAACAAATATAGGCGCTATTAAATAAAAGAGAGGGAATATTTGAAAGTAAGTTCCTATTTCTAGGAAATGAATTGAACAATATAGATTAAGCAAAACGGTCTGGTTCGCGAAATATACCACAAAGGGGAATAGGCTACTGCTGACACACAAGAATACATCACAGAATTACAGATACCGATTGTATATCAGTTAAGCTAAAAGAGCATAATTTAACACAAATTTAAAGCTACCGTCATCCTGCCAAAAGGGTTGAGGGTAGCTTTATTCCATAAAGAATGATAAGTAGAGGCGAAAAATACAAGGGTTATGTTTCTATCTTTTCAAATCATTTATTGAAATAATTATATAATTAAGCGTCAAATTGAAACAAATAACATCCTGTATTTAAAAACCAAGGTATAATAATATGTAATTAAACTAGTTGTTATCATAAAAACAGCCACGGATATAGTGCTTGAAAAAATAAAACAGGAGGATTATTATATGAATCTAAAATTAGTTTTTCCTACAGAGGAGCAAGAAGCTATGTGGAGGGACATAGTCGTTGAATTTGAAAAGGAAGATGAGAAAATAATACCATATGCCTTATCCTTTGGGTTACATGATTTCTCCATGTTTTTACAGAAGACACTAGATTTTCATAATAGCAAAAATCTTGCTGACTTTGTTCCAGGAACAACCTATTTCCTTATGGATGAAAAGGAAGATAAAATATTTGGAGCAGTTAATATCAGGCATAGTTTAAATCAAGACCTACTGTTTCGTGGGGGACATATTGGATATGGTATTCGACCCTCCCAAAGGAGAAAAGGCTATGCGACTAAAATGTTAAACTTAGCATTGGAACAGTGTAGGGAACTTGGGTTAAAAAAAGTCCTTGTAACCTGTGACAAGGAGAATATCGGGTCTGCCAAAACAATAACAAATAATGGCGGGATTCTTGAAAATGAAGTAATAGAGAGAAGTGGAAATATCGTTCAACGTTATTGGATTATTTTACATATTGGGACACAAACAGAATAATGATTAATAGATATCATTAATCGAAGAAAGAAAGAATGAATAGAAAGCCCCATTTTAGGGCATTCTTTCTTAGAGTCACGGAATTGAACGGGTTAGTATAGATTAGATTTTGTGCTTTGTTTTCAAAAAATTAAAAAAATAAGAACAAAAGTTATTGACAAAGGAATACGTATATGATATTATAGTTTTTGCTGACGCGTCGAGAAAATAAACGCAGGTAAGCAACTGAACCTTGATAATTGAACAGTGAAACAACCCTGAAAATTCTAAAAAATTCGAAGTTCCACATGGGCTTTGAAACAAGAGAAATTTCATTTTGATATATCAGCAATGGTATGTCACGAACCGT
>Ga0123338_10000381_pt1 | contig 46274 bp, 44 predicted proteins | sample grotaG_FD_89793 | JGI IMG/M metagenome (GOLD analysis project Ga0123338, IMG submission 89793) | Glacier valley bacterial and archeal communities from Borup Fiord, Nunavut, Canada, to study Microbial Dark Matter (Phase II) -... | ecosystem: Environmental > Aquatic > Freshwater > Ice > Glacier ... | reverse complement strand
GCATTGAGGAGCACGAAATGAGTCAGAGCGATAAATTGTATCCAGTCGAAGAAGCCGTGAAGGCGCAGAAAGCGCTTCGGGCCTATGGTGAGCAGGAGCCCGAAACTTTTCCGATACAAGCTTTCGTGGGGATGATCAGCGATGAGATTGAGCATCTGCGAAAGCGGGGCCACTGTGACGAAGAGATCGCGAAAGTGATCACCGCCAATTCGGATATTGAAATCACTGCTTCTGAGATTGCGGAAAACTACGCTCCTCCGGAAGACCGGCGTCAGCCTCACGGGTAGCTTTCCTAAACCGCTGCATTTCGATACGATTGAAGCCGGAGAACGCATGCGCAAACTTTTATTCACTACCCTTTTGGCCGTCTCAGGCCTGGTAACCATCCCTTCCTTTGCTGCTGACAGTATCAATTTCGCGAAGCACTGGGCCAGTTCTGCCGCCCTCACGCTTGCCGTTGCGGAGGCCATGCCAGCCGATGGCTACGATTTCGTTCCTCCCTCAACGGTTGAACCGAAGGAGATGACCTTCGGCGCCCTGATGGTTCACATTGTGCAAGCCGATCTGAATTACTTCGGCCGCGTTTCAGGTGAAAAGGGCCCCGCTAAGCCCGCCACCATGGACAAAGCCGCAGTCGTGGCCTATATGAAGGACGGCTTAGCGTTCTGCAGCCAGACCGCTGCCTCCCTCAGTGATGACCAGCTCGCGAAAATGTATGGTCCCGAAGGCAAGCAGATGTCCGGCACTGAGGCGCTCTGGGGTGGCTTCACGCACATGGCGCACCATCGCGGTCAGGCAGAAGTGTACTTGCGGCTCAAAGGCGTGAAGCCGCCGGCCTATACGTTCTAAGCGCGCGCAAGCTACCATTCAGGCTGTGGCCGTACACGCTCCGAACCAGTCTTATTCGCGTGAGAATGTACGGCGCATGCTTGAAGTTTCAGAGCGGCAACTGAAAAGTTGGGAGCGCCAGGGACTGGTTTCGGGCGGGATCGAATTTTCCTTCGCCGACATACTGGCTTTGCGCACGCTACTGATGTTGCGCCAGAAGCGTATTCCCGTCTCCACCATTACTCGCGTGGTTCGCTCCTTGCGGAAGAAGCTGGCGCATGTGGAGCGGCCTCTTTCAGAGCTAAAGTTTACTTCTGAAGGCCGCACCGTTTCGGTTCATCTGGCGGGGGGGAAGATGAACGCGCTTACCGGCCAATTGCTGCTGAATTTTGACGCGGCGGGGCGGGGCGGCCCAGCCACCTTGCTGGCCAAGCCCAAACCAACCCGCGCGGCGAACGATCGAGAATCAGAGAGCTGGTTCCAGCACGGGCTTACGCTGGAAGAAACAGGAGCGCCCGTGGATGAGGTGCTTCAGGCTTATCAAAAAGCTGTAGACCTGAATCCGGAAGCAGCGGGTGCGCTGGTGAATTTGGGCACCATTTACTTCAGGATGGGCAAGCTCACCAAGGCCGAAAACCTATATCGCCGGGCCGTGGATTCCGACCCCGACTATGCTCTTGCCGAATTTAACCTGGGCAACCTCTATGATGAGCAGGGCGATGCCCGGCGGGCCCGGGATCACTACCTGGCCGCGCTCAAACTGAACCCGCAATATGCGGATGCCCTGTTCAATCTGGCGCTGGTTTCTGAACACACCGGTGAACAAATGCGGGCCGTCCGCTACTGGAGCGAATATCTGAAACTGGATGGCAGCAGTTCCTGGGCGCAGGTGGCGCGCAAACAATTGGACCGGTTGAAACAGGCCAGCCTGGTTCCCGCCCGCTAAGTGCGCGGCTGCTATTCTGAAGTTGACTGAAGCATGTCTAAGATTTCATTAGCTTTCCGCTGTTTTTTCGCGATGTTGTCCCATGGGCAATTGACTCCTGAGTTGATGGCAGAATTGGGTTTGTTTCGCAAAAAAGACGAAAAGCCTGCCCCGCCCCCGCCGCCTGCCGTGAAGGTTTCAGATGGCGCTCTGCAATTGTTGGGCATTCTTCAGCGTGATGGGCGTTTGTTAGATTTTTTCCTGGAAGATATCGCTGCTTATAGCGATGACCAGGTTGGGTCAGCCGCGCGCTCCATGCATGGGCCTTGCCGCGAAGCATTGAACCGGTATCTGACAATTGCGCCGGTGATCGATGGCGTGGAAGGGACATTTGTGCAGGCACCTTCAAAAGACCCGGCGATGGTGAAATTTCTGGGTAACGTGCCAGCTACCGCTCCTTCCGGAGGCATGCTGCGCCACCGGGGATGGGCGGTGAAAGACGTACATCTCCCGGCGCTGACTCCCAAACAGAACATCACCGTGCTGGCGCCGGCTGAGCTAGAAGTGGAGTAAGTGTTGGGCGACGCGCGTTTTGTAGTTGGCATCGATCTGGGAACCACGAACTCCGCATTGGCCTTTGCGGATCTATCGGCAGGGTCTGTGGAAGCATTCGCGATTCCGCAGGAAGTGAATCCAGGCGAAATCCGCGCGGAAGCACTGCTGCCTTCCTTTCTGTATTTGTTGCCGGAGCGGCTGGTTGGCGAACTGGCGCGCAAACGCGGCGTGGAGAGTGCCGGGCGGTTGGTGGCCTCCGCGAAATCGTGGCTATCGCACGCGGGAGTGGATCGCACGGAAGCTATTTTGCCGATTGCCGCCCCGGAAGGCGTAGAGCGAATCTCACCGGTTGCTGCTTCGGCGGAGTATTTGCGGCATTTGCGCACGGCTTGGGACCAAGCGCATCCTGAAGCGCCGTTGGCTTCGCAAGAAGTGATTGTTACGGTGCCTGCATCGTTCGATGAAGTGGCCCGTGAACTGACGCTGCGTGCCGCTGCTGAAGCTGGCTTGGGTGAGCCGACCTTGCTCGAAGAGCCGCAGGCTGCGTTTTATGCGTGGGTGGGAAGGCACGAAGACTGGCGCGAGCGCGTGGCTGTAGGCGACCGCATTCTGGTGGTCGATATCGGCGGCGGCACGACAGACTTCACCATGATCGCGGTTACTGAGCAGAACGGTGCGCTTCAGTTGGAACGAGTGGCCGTCGGCGAACACATTCTGCTGGGCGGCGACAATATCGATCTCGCGCTGGCGCGTACGGTGGCAGCGCGGTTGGGCCGCGTCAGCGCCGCGCAATTACAACAGCTCTGGGCAAATTGCCGCGTCGCCAAAGAGCAACTGCTGGACCCGGAATTTACCGGTGATGAAGTGCCGGTTACCATTCTGGGCCGCGGCACCGGCCTGGTGGGCGGCACGCTAAAAGCCGCACTTACGCGCGCCGACGTTAGCCAGGTGATGGAAGGGTTCTTTCCGTTAGTGGAGAGTACGGACATGCCTGCCCGGCAATCCCGCGCCGCAGTGCAGGAAATCGGCCTTCCGTATGCCACGGACGCAGCGGTAACAAGGCACCTCGCAAAATTTCTCTCGGTGAACGGTCTTGAGTTACCCACCCATGTGCTTTTCAATGGCGGAGTTTTGCACGCGCCCGCCGTGCGGGAACGCATCCTCGAAGCACTCCGCCACTGGGGAGCCAGCGCGCGTCCTTTGGAAGGTGAGGACCTGATGCAAGCGGTTGCCCGCGGCGCCGCTTACTATGGCTTGGCACGGCACGGGCGCGGCATACGCATCCGTGGCGGCATCCCGCGTTCTTATTACATCGGCATCCAGAGTTCAGTACCTGCCGTGCCGGGTTTCGCGCCACCGGTCCGTGCGTTTGCCGTGGCGCAATTCGGAATGGAAGAGGGTAGCGATATCCGCATTCCCGGCCGCGAGTTTTCGCTGGTAATCGGGGAGCCCGCGGAGTTTCAGATTTTTTCCTCCGCTGTCCGCAAGGACGATGCACCCGGCACCATGATCGATGACCTTACGGATGAGCTGGAAGAGCTGCCGTCCATGGAGGTTCACTTCCCCGCCTCCAGCGGCACGCACGAACGGGTGCGCGTCAGCTTCGAAACGGTGGTGACTGAGACCGGCCTGCTGCAGCTCTGGTGCGTCGCACCGGACGGACGCAGGTGGAAGCTGGAGTTCAATGTGCGGGAGCGAATCGCTGCATGAAGGTTGGCATTGACCTTGGCACTACCAACTCCGCGCTGGCTTACATCGATCCTGCTGACGCGGAAGACTCGCTGTTTCCGCCAGTTCAGATTTTCCAGATTCCGCAGTTGATTGCCGCCTCACGGGTAGAAGCGCGGCGCACACTGCCCTCGTTCCTGCTGCTTGAAGAAGGCGAACCCGTAGGAGCCTATGCGCGCGATCAGGGCGCGCTGGTGCCTACCCGCCTGGTGCATTCGGCGAAGAGCTGGCTGTCGAATGACGCCGTGGACCGCACCGCGAAGATTCTGCCGTGGGATTCGCCGGAAGCGGGCCGCGTTCTTTCGCCGGTAGAAGTATCGAGCCGCTTCTTGGCCAAAATTCGACAGGAGTGGGACGCGTCGGGGCGTGGACCCTTGGCGGAACAGGAGATTGTTCTTACCGTCCCGGCATCCTTCGATGAAGAAGCGCGCGAACTGACTCTGCGTGCCGCGTTCGATGCCGGGCTGCCGAATGTGGTGCTACTGGAAGAGCCGGCTGCTGCGTTTTATTCCTGGATCTCGCACAATCTTGCACAATCGCGCAGAAAACTTTTCGATGGGCAGATTGTTCTGATTTGCGATGTAGGCGGCGGCACCAGCGATTTCAGCTTGATTCGCGTGAGCCGCGAGGGCGACAAAGTTGAATTCACCCGCACTGCCGTGGGCAAGCATCTACTGCTGGGCGGCGACAATCTAGATCTCACGCTGGCGTGGCTGGCAGAGCAAAAGTTAGGCGCGCAGTTGAGCATCCGGCAGCGCAGCGGCTTGCGGCGGCAATGCTCCGCGGCGAAGGAAATACTGCTGGCCGATGCGACGCGCAAAAGCGTCGAGATTACGGTTCTGGGTAGTGGTTCGTCGCTGATTGGGGGCTCGCTCAAGACCGAGATTACACGTGAAGAGGCTCTGGAGCTGACGCTTGAAGGTTTTCTGCCGTTGTCGGCGAAAGGCGAATTGCCGAAGGATGAAAAGCGCAGTCTGTTCCGCGAATTGGGGCTGCCATATGAAACGGACCCGGCAATCAGCAAGCACCTGAATGCGTTTTTGGAGCAAGCAGGGCAGGTGCCGGACGCAATTCTGTTCAACGGTGGTTTCTTCCTACCGGAGATCTGCCGCACGCGTGTTGCCGATATTTTAGAGCACTGGTACGGCAAGCGTCCGGAGATTTTCGATCACCGTGATCTGGATTTAGCGGTCGCAACGGGTGCGGCCTACTACTCGTATGTCCGTTCCACGGGATCGGGAGTGCTGGTTCGCGGCGGCTTACCGCGGTCTTACTATGTCGGGATCGGCGATGCGGACGGAAGCAATGTACCGGCCGTGTGCCTTGTGCCGCGCGGGACGGAAGAAGGGTCGAGCCTTGAGGTGGACCGCGGCGATTTGCAGTTGCTCACCAACCGGCCTGTATCGTTCCGGCTGTATAGCTCGCTAACGCGCGCGGACGATCAGGCTGGCGAAGCAGTCACGCTGAACTCCGCGGAGGTGCATCATCATGCTCCGCTCGAAGCCGTGATTCGTTACGGCAAGCCGGGCGAAAAGCTGATCCCGGTGAAGCTTGGCGCGCATTTGACTGAGGTGGGCACGCTCGAAACCTGGTGCGATTCCAAAGTGAGTGAGCATCGCTGGCGATTGGAGTTTCAACTGCGCAAAGCCGCGGTCATGCAGGCCGCGCGGCCTTCGGCTGTGGTCAGCGAAGAGCACCTTACAAAAGCGTGCACACTTGTCGCCGAGACGTTTTCGCTGGCTGGTATTGCGCCGGAAGAGTTACCGGGCCGATTAGAGCAAGCTCTGGGATTAGGACGGAATTCGTGGCCAGCTTCGGTGAACCGCAAACTCGCCGATGTATTTTTAGAGAACGCGAACGGCCGCAAGAAGAGCCCCGCGTTTGAAGCGCGCTGGCTAAATCTCTGCGGATTCTGTCTACGCCCTGGCTTCGGCTTTCCTGGTGACGATTACCGCGTGGAGCAGGCGCGCCGTGTCTATGCCGGTGGTTTGCAGTATCCGAATCAGGTGCAGTGCGAGATTGATTGGTGGATCTTTGCGGGTCGCATTGCGGGCGGGCTGAATCGCAATCAACAGGTGGATGTGTTCCAGCGGATCTCGCAAATCCTGCTGCCGCGCGGCGGCAAGAAAGCGCCCCGCACAAACAGCAGCCTGTTGCGCGAAATGTGGCGCACTGCGTCCAGCTTAGAGCTGCTGCCGGTTTCCACTCGGACTGATCTGGGCGACGCCATTCTGAAGGCCAAACAATTTGGCGCAAGCGAACTCTGGTGCGTTGGCCGTCTTGGGGCGCGGACTTTGTTTTATGGCCCTGTGAATCAGGTGCTGCCGCCGGGAACTGCAAGCCGCTGGGCGGAAGCTTTGCTCACAGTGGATCGCTCTGGCGACGCTCTGGCTCAGTTGGCGCGGCATACGGGCGACCCGACGCGCGATGTCGCGCCTGCCCTGCTCGCGAAGGTGCGTGCTTACCTTCAAAAGACTGGTGCCGAAGATCTGCTTGAGGCCGACCAATCAGACCGTTCCCGGGAACGTGTCTTCGGCGAAGCGCTTCCTTCCGGCCTGGTGATCACCAACTCCTAAGCGAACGGCTGTTCAATCGAATGGCTTTGCGGGGTAAGCAGTTCGGCACCGTTTTCCGTAATGTTCATGTCATCTTCTAAGCGCACGCCGAACTCGCCGGGAATGTAGACCCCGGGCTCATCGCTGAACACCATGTGCGGCTCTAGCGGCAGCGGGTTGTCCTTCACCAGATATGGCCATTCGTGGCCGTCCATCCCCAGGCCATGGCCCACGCGATGCGTGAAGTACTTGTAGCCTGGTCCATAGCCCGCATCCACAATCACCTTGCGGGCGGCCGCATCCACTGAGCCTGCGGGAACTCCAGGCTTGGCTTGTTTCAAGGCGGCACTCTGCGCGCGGTACACAATATCGAAGACTTGCTTCATTTTGTCGGTGGGTTTCCCCAGCACAAAGGTGCGGCTAATATCCGACTCATAGCCTTCCACGCGGCAGCCACCGTCAATCAGAAGAATGGTGCCTTCGCGGATGAACTGTTTTTGAATCGAGCCATGCGGGAGCGCGGAATATTGGCCCACCTGCACGCTGGCATAGCCTTGAAAGCCTTGCTGCGCATGTCCCGCAGCAACTAGTGCACCGAAATCCTGCTGAGTCATTCCTTCTTTCATGCTCTTCCATGCCGCTTCATAAGCCGCGAGCGTAACGGCTGAGGCAAGCCGCAAAAGCTCGATCTCGTGCGCGCTCTTGATCATGCGGCAACCCGCGGTGATGGGGGTCGCGCTTGCCACCGTCACAGCCGGTGCAGCCTTAGCGATGCTGTCGGCGAAGACGAACTTGACGGTTTCTTCAATCCCAAGTTTGCCGGTAAGCAGGCCGCGTTCTTTTAGCGACATCGCGGTGAGCTGGTATGGGCTCTCATCTTCCTGCCATGTGAAAACCTGCGCGTGTGCGCCGCCATTCCCCAGCGCAATCTGTTCGCGGGAGCGCTCTTCTTCAAACCCCGGAGCGATGTAGAACGGTTCGCCGCGCATGGGAATCACCATGATGAACATACGTTCGCTGTTGCCCCACCGAACGCCGGAGAAGTAATCGAGTGACGTGCCCCCGGCAAGGCAGATGCTGTTGATCTTCTGTTCCGTCATCAGCTTTTGAGCCCGCTCAATTCGTGCGCGGCGCTCTTCCGGCGTGATCGGTTTTGCTTCTGCTTTACGATTCTTCAACGCAATAATGGCGGCGGGTGCCATGGCGGCAACCTGCAGGAATGTGCGGCGGGTGGGCATGAGCCAGTTTACTTCGCGGAGCCTACGGCTGGGCAGTAAAGAGGCGGGCCCCGGCCTTGGTTGCGGCTTTTCGGAGTTTGGAATCGAGCGTGGCTAACGGCGCTTTGTAACGTAACGCCAGTTCGAGATAAGCGGCGTCGTAGGCGGTCAAATTGTATTCGCAGGCCAACGCGAGGACGGCGCTGATCGTCTCCTGCACCGTTCGAGCATCCTGAATAATTGTTAGCTGGCCAAGTAGAGTTTGAAATCCCTCAATCGCCGGTGCTCTAATTCGCTTCTGGCTTACGGCCACTGCAATCGCATTCGTCAACTCCAGAGCCCAGACTGCGGGCACTAGGATTTCGTAAGGGCCCATGGCTGCTAAGAAACCCTCCGATTCGGCCGTCCACTCGTCCGGGAAGCACCAGGCAAGAGCAGTTGACGCGTCAACGATCACATGCTTCAATAGCGCCGCCCGTGGTTCACCAATTCACGCACGCTCATTTTCCCTGGCTTTACCTGCTTTCGGAGCTCTCGGAAGCCTTCGACGATCTCCTGATGAGTCATCTTTGTTTTGGTTTCCGTGACAGGGGCAAGTATCGCGGCGGGTACGCCGTGCCTGGTGATTGTGATGGTTTCACCGGCCGCCACGCGATCCAGGAGAGCGGAAAGGTGGGTCTTTGCTTCGAATGCGCCTACGCTTCGCATTTTGTCTAGTTTAAACTAGTTGAAGTTTTTGAACTAGTCAACCAGCTGTCGCGCGGCAATTGCCAAGGCAGATTGGATCATGCGGAGACCGTGGTTTTCCCGGGTGGTCAGCAGGCTCTCGGGATGAAACTGTACGGCTTCAATCGGGAGTGTCCGGTGCTTGACGCCCATGATGACTCCATCTTCTGTTTCGGCTGTAATCTCCAAGCACTCGGGAAGCCTATCGCGCTTGGCATAGAGGCTGTGATAGCGGCCCACCTCCACGGGGCTGGGAAGGCCCTCAAAGACCCCTTTTCCGGTGTGGTGGACTTTGCTCGGTTTACCGTGCACTGGATAGTTGAGTACCCCTAGCTCGCCTCCGAAGGCTTCCACGATTCCCTGCAGCCCTAAGCAAACACCAAAGATGGGGATGTTTTGCTTGATGGCTTCGTGAACCAGGGCAGTGATGCCGAAATCGGAGGGCTGGCCCGGGCCCGGGGAGATCAGAATCAGGTCAGGCGAGATTTCCTGAAGAAGGGTGAGCGGGAAGCCGTGGCGATAGGTCACTACGTCCGCTCCGGTTTGCCGGGCGTAGTTGGCCAGTGTGTGGATGAAGCAATCGTTGTGGTCAACCAACAGCAGTTTCGGGCCGCCAACCACCGGCTTGGGCGGGGCTATGTGTACTGGCTGTGGGCCCAAGAGGCGGAAGAACCCTGTGGCTTTCAGCCTGGTTTCCGCCTCTTCGGCAGCAGGTTCGGAATCATAAAGGAGCGTGGCACCCGCTGGGTAGCTGGCGATGCCATCGCGCAAGTAAGTGGTGCGGATCAGGATACCGGTGTTGATATCGCCATTCAGTTTCAGCATGCCAACGGCACCGCCATACCAGCCTCTTGCGCTGGATTCGTATTGTTCAATCGCTTCGGAGGCCGCCTTCTTGGGAGCGCCAACCAAGGTGACGGCCCACATGTGCGAGAGAAATGCATCGAGCGCGTCAAAGCCTTCCTGCAGAATTCCTTCCACGTGGTCGACGGTGTGGAAGAGCCCGGCGTAGCTTTCAATAAGACGGCGGCCCAGAACCTTAACGCTGCCGGGCTTGCAGACACGGCTCTTATCGTTGCGATCGACATCCGTACACATGGTGAGTTCGGATTCTTCTTTGGTGCTGTTCAGAAGCTCGCGGATACTTTGAGCGTCGCGCATAGCATCGCCGCAGCGCCTGGCCGTTCCGGCTATGGGGCACGTTTCCACTCTGGGACCTTCCACGCGGATAAACATTTCCGGGCTGGCACCGACCAGTTGTTCCTCGCCGAATTGGAGGAGAAATTCGTAGGGGCTGGGGTTCGCTCCCTGCATTCTGGAGAAGAGTTCGCTGGCCTTGCCGGAGTAGGGAGTGGAGAACGTCTGGCGCAAAACAACTTCATAATAATCGCCGCGCTTCATCCCTTGGCGGACCGACTCAACATTGCGCATATAGGCTTCGGGAGTCTGGTCTGAAGTGATGGGACCCGGTTCGCGTGCGGCTTGGGGTGCGATTAGGGCCGAATCGTGGGGAAGACCGCTGGTGGAGAGCCCCGCCGATTCCCAGTCATATTCGAAACGCTCGACGCGTTCACGCTTGCGATCCATGTAATAAATGTCGTCGCAGAGGTAAAGGTGAAGGTCGGGATGGTCGTTGCGGGGGAGACGAAACTCGATGGGCTCGAACTGAAAAAGGAGATCGTAACCGAACGCCCCGATGAGTGAGAGCCGGTCATCTTCAGAGTTCCGGAACTCTTCAATCAACGCGCGCAGGACGGAAAAAACGCTGGGCTGCTTCGAACGTTGCTCTTCGGGAAAAAAACGCGGGCTGGGCTTTAGGGTGCCCTTGAGTTCTCCGTTGACGAATTCAAAGCGATCCCAGTGTGGGTGCCCGCGAAGAACAGGTTCCAGGATTCGGTTGAGAATCTCACCCCGCGAATTAAGGGGCCGAAAGACCACTTCTTTGCCTTGAGAGACGAGTTCGAGCGGTGGACGGGTGGAGGCGAAATCCCAGCGGGAATAGCGGCCTGGGTATTCGTAGCCGGAGGAAAGATAAACACCGCGATGGGTATCGAGTTCCTTAAGCAGGGATTTCAAGCCGCGCCGGTAGGGGGTGTTGGAGGCGGTACGGGTGACCGCGATGCCGTGCGGCGTGGTGTAACGGAGCGTACGTAAGGCCATGGGTGAAACCTCCATTGTAGAATCAGGCTGTGGATATCGACCGGCGGGCGTTTCTGGCACTGGGCGCGGCACTGGGTGCGGCAACTGCTGCACGGGCTCAAGCACCCCCCGCTGCAATGCCTGCGCCTGCGAAGGCGAAGATTACCAGCGCAGTGATGCTCTGGCCGCTTGAGGGAACGTTCGAGGATAAAGTCCGAGCGGCCGCAGAAGCGGGTTTGCAGAGCGTGGGGCTTGCGGACGAGTACACGCGTTGGGATGCGGCGGGCCTGTTGCGCGCCAAACGCTTCATCGAGAGCTTCGGGATGTCGGTGGAGACGGTAGGTGCCAACCCAAATTGGAACACCCGACCCGTTTCCCTCGTCAACTCCGCGGAGCGCGAAGGCTTTCTGACCGAATTGCGTGCGGCAATTGCCGCTGCGAAGAAACTGGAAGCGCCATACGTAGTGGTGGTTAGCGGAAAGGAAGTGCCCGGCCAGTCTCGCGACGAACAATATGCCAGCCTTCTCGAGGGCACGAAGCGGGCGGGAGACTTGGCAGCAGCCGCGGAGGTAACGCTCCTTGTGGAACCGGTGAGCAATCAAGTGGAACGTAAAAGAGCAATTCCTTCCACTTTTGCAGAAGGCTTAAAGCTGGTTAAAGCGGTGGACAGCCCGCATGTACGGCTACTTTGCAGTGTGTTTGAGGAACAAGCGGAGGTGGGGAACGCCTCGGGTTTGCGCGAGGCGCTGGAGTATGCGTCAGTCGTAACGGTTGCCAATGCTCCAGGTAGGACGGAGCCGGGCACAGGGCTGATCGACTTCAAAGAAGTGTACAAAGCGCTACAGAAGGCCGGGTATAGCCATACGGTGGCAATGGAGTACACGCCAAAGGGCCGGACGGTTGCTAGCCTAAAGAGGGCAGTGGATGAATTCCGCGTCGCCGTTAACGAGCGAGGAGCATCTGCGGTGAACCCGTTGAATCCCACGGAGGGACCTTTTGTATAAAGCATTTTTTGGTCTGAAGCTGAACCCGTTCAATCTGAGCCCTGACCCGCAGTTTCTCTATCGGAGCGAGCAGCACGAGGAAGCGCTGGCGAATTTGATTTACGGCGTGCAGAGCCGCAAAGGGTTTATCGCGTTGACGGGCGAGGTGGGGACTGGTAAGACCACGATGCTGGAATGCCTGCGGGACTTTTTGGATGAACAGCGGATTCCGTTCGCTTTTATCTTCAATAGCCAGCTTACGCCCGAACAATTCTTCGAAATGATTGCCTGGGACTTCGATCTTCCTGGCGAGCGCACCAAGACGGCTGTGCTGTTCACGTTGAACGACATGTTGCTGCAGAGAGCGAATGAGGGGCGCACCACAGTTCTGATTGTGGACGAGGCGCACAATCTGGATTGGAACGTTCTAGAAGAGATCCGGCTCTTGGGCAATCTGGAGAATCGGCGCGGCAAGCTGATTCAGGTGATTATCGCTGGTCAACCTGAGCTTGATCAGAAGCTGGATGCTCCGCAATACCGGCAGTTGAAACAGCGAATTGCTCTTCGATGTACGCTGCAGCCGTTCGACTCCGTCGAAACCGCTCGCTATATCGGAAGCCGTATGGCCCATGCTGGACTTCCCAACCAGAAAATATTTCCGGTGGAATTGATGAGCGAGATCGCTCTTCGCACACAGGGCATACCGCGATTGATCAACTCAGTTTGTGAGAATTTATTGCTTACAGCGTTCGCGATGGAGCAGAAAACGGCTACAGAAGAAATGCTGGACGAAGTGTCAGCGGATTTGAGACTGGAGTGGGCTGCTGTGGAAGTTGTGCATTAAACCGGTAAGTCCAACTGCTAGACAGAGATGCCTGATTTGCGCCTCTGTCTAGCAAAAGTCACCTACCGGTTCATGGCTGTTGTTGTAGGGTCAGCCGAATAGAAAGTCACTTCCACCCGGCGGTTCTTTGCGTTTGCGGCGCGGCTCTTACCTTGCTCAGCCGGCTTTTCTTTCCCGAGCCCGATTTCGTGAATTCGGAAGATAGGGATGTCATGCTTTGCAACCAGATACTGCACCACACGATCCGCGCGGCGTCTGCTTAGCGCGTCGTTATAGTTGCTGGATCCCACCTGGTCGGTGAAGCCTTCGACCGCTATGAAAAATCGCTTCGCTGTTTTCTTGTCAGCCACCAGCTTGTCGAGCTCTTGTTTGGCGGCGGAAGTTAAGGCGTCTTTTCCGAATCCGAACGGAAGCACAGCGGTTCCGGCTGATTTGTAATCGTCCAGATTGGAAACACTCTGCCGCAGTTCACTTAGATCGCGGGAATTTTCATCCCCTTTTCTAAGAGCGTCATCGCCTTTCTTCATCGCGTCCGTAGCTCGGGCATCAGCAGCCATGGCGCGTTCTTTATTGGCGTTGATTTCAGTCTGATTCCGGTCCAAATCAGCGCCCTGTTTCTGAATGGTGCTGCCCTGCTGCGAAAGATCCTGCCCTTGCTTATCGCTCTGGGCAGCTACCTGTCCCACACGGTCTTTGATTGGGTCCGTTGTCTTTGCTACATACTTCTTTGTTGCGCATCCTCCGGTAAGAAGAATGCTGGTCAGCGTGATGGCCGTAAGTAGTTGGTTCTTCATTGCTGAGCCTCCATGGATTCGTACAGGAGCAATTTGCTCTCCGAAGGGCATATAATTCCCGCATGGACCGTAGAGACTTTATTGTATCTGCCGCAGCGTTAAGTATGAGTCAGCACCTATTAGCTAAGGCATCCGGGAAGAGTTCCGGACGCGTGCTGGGAGCGAACGACAAAATCAACTTGGGAATGGTCGGCCAAGGGGGCCGCGGAAGTTACCTTTCTCGTCAGTTCACCAAGTATGGCCAGGAGCACGACGACGCCTGCAAGATTGTCGCGGTTTGCGACGTGTACGAAAAGCGCAAGAAGCATGCGGCGGATCTATACAAGTGCGACGGATATCTGGATTACCGGGAAGTGATTGCGCGTAAGGACGTGGACGCGATCGTGATTGCGACGCCGGACCACTGGCACGCGAAAATTGCCCTGGAAGCAATGGACGCCGGCAAGGACGTCTATTGCGAAAAGCCGATGACCCACACGATCGAGGAAGCAAAGCAGCTTTCCGCGACCGTGCGTGAGACGAAACGCGTCCTGCAGGTGGGGAGCCAGACAACATCAGCCGATCAGTGGCATCAGGCGAAAAAAGCTATCGCGGACGGCATGATCGGGCAGATGATTTCGAGCCAGGGGTCATACCACCGGAACTCGACCGCGGGCGAGTGGAATGGGCCAGGGTGGCCTATCGATGCGGGCGCCGGTCCGGATGGCAAGGGCGAAAATTACATTGACTGGAAGACGTGGTTGGGTCCGGCGCCAAAGCGGGCGTTCGATGCGGACCGGTACTTCCGATTCCGCAAGTACTGGGATTATTCGGGCGGGATTGCGACCGATCTGTTTTTTCACGTAGTGGCACCGCTGAATATCTGTTGGAGCGAGCCGCAATTTCCGTATCGGGTTTCGGCGTTCGGCGGGATTTATGTATTCAAGGATGAACGAGAGGTGCCGGATACTTTCAATCTAATGGCGGATTTTGCCAAGGGACATAGCCTGATTCTGAGCTCCAGCATGGCGAACTCCGAGCATATTCCGGGTTTGATTCGCGGTCACGCGGGCACGGTGATCATGGTGGACGATGGCAAGTTCGAGGGCCGAACCGATCATATTACGGTGATTCCAGAGAAGGGTGTCGCGACGGCTGAATACAAGGCGAAATTCGGTGTGGATAAGATCACGATCCCGGTGGACCAGAAAGATGCGATGCAAGCGCATGTCGGAAACTTTCTCGATTGCATGAAGAGCAGGGCAAAGCCGGTGCTTGACGTAGATACGGCGCTCCACGCTCAGGTCACGATCAGTATGGCCGTGCAGAGTTATCGGGAAGGACGGGTTCTATATTGGGATGAGAAGGCGATGAAAGTTGTGCCGAAAGCACCGCGGGCTTAAACCAGGCCACTTCAATTTCGCCTTTGCCCCAGACAGTCTGGCGGCCAACGCCGGTGTATTGCGCGGCGCGGATGAGGGGTAGCAGCTCGCGCAGTTGCCCCTCGTATTTTGCGCTTCCCGTGAACCCGCCTAACGGGTGAGTTTGGCCGGTGCGCGTGGAAAATCGTTCGCCCCACTCGTGCTTTAGGGAGTGTTCGATCATTTCGACTTGCTCTGATTGAACACTGAGTTTTTCGAAATCGAACTCGATGGGTTCCCCGTAGAAGGAAGCAAGCGTACGGAGCCGGGCGGATGCACGCGCGAAGAGGATGGGGAAGTGGGGCAAAGCTGCGAGTGTATCGTTGTGCTTCAGTTCGGTGGGCGTCAGGAAATGGATGTGCGCCTGGCCGGGTTCTGGTTCAGTAGGCAGCAGGGGTAGAACGACTTCTGTTTCCGATGCGGTTCCGGCCAGGCGCACGGCGCCATGGAAAGGCTGCGCTTCACGGAAGGCTTGCTCAATTTGGGCACCAAACCGGCCAAAGAGATGTAAACAGACATAAAAAGTATCGCCCGGCGACAGCGAGAGGCCGTCCAGGTGTCTAGCGCGTAACACGAAAGGCCGCGGCGGTTCCACAAAGCCGCTAGGGCCGGGCTGAGCCCGTGCGGGGGAGAAGAGATTGCGCGGGAGGCGGGTTCCCAAAGCACCACGGAAGACGTTTGCGGAAAAGCTGGGAGGGAACTGAACTGCAGCTTGTACCTCAAAAGGGAGTTGCAGAAGCCAATAGCGGAATTCCACCATAACTACTGTATGGCCCCGGCGGGGTATACTGGAAACGCATAGTTTGATCGTCTTACGGTATCTGTTCCAGAAAAGGGTTGGAAATCGAGAGGGCTCGATGAGCAGGGACGCGAAGATGCGCACCGCTCCATCGGGCTCTTTGCATTTTGGCTTGAGTGGCTCAGGAATCGGAAAGCAAGTGCAATTCGTTCGATAAGGAAGAAGTAGATGAGAGAAAAAGGTACCGTCAAGTGGTTTAACGCTTCAAAAGGATTTGGATTTATTCAGCGGGAGAGCGGAGAGGATGTGTTCGTGCATTTCTCGGCGATTGAATCCTCTGGCTATCGCAGCTTGGATGAGGGTGCGCGTGTGGAGTTTGAAGTAACCAAGGGCCCGAAAGGCTTGCAGGCTTCCAACGTAACAATGGCATAAGTGTTTTGGGCCGGCGGGCGGACTTACAGGACAGGTCCGCAGCCGGCGTTTCAGTTCAGCGCTTCAGTTCATCAAGCAGGCACAAAAAAGGACTTTGATTGAGTAAAGAAGACAGCATCGAAGTGACCGGCACGGTTCTTGAGAAGTTCCCCAGCGGGCTGTTCAGCGTGCAGTTGGAACATGAACGGGTGGTGCTCGCGCATCTGGCAGGCCGGTTGCGGCGGAACCGAATCCGCGTGTTGGCGGGCGACCGCGTAACCATGGAACTTTCGCCGTACGATCTCACCAAAGGCCGCATCACTTTCCGGCATCGGTAGTTACGTCGGTAGTTACGTCGGTAGTCACGTCGGTAGTCACGTCGGTTGCTACGGTCAGCAGGTCCCTATCCCTTCATGATCAAAACGCTTTTCGTTTTTGGCACGCGGCCTGAAGCGATAAAGCTTTGCCCGGTACTGCTCAGGCTACGGCAAGAGCCGGAGGTTTTTGAAGTTAAGGTGTGTGTCACGGCCCAGCATCGCGGAATGCTGGACCAGGTTTTGAGCGTCTTTGGCGTTGTTCCGGATTTCGACCTCGATCTGATGCAGAGCGGGCAGACATTGAGCCAGGTTACCGGGCGCATGATGATCGCACTGGAACCGGTTTTGGATGCAGCGCAACCCGATCTTGTGGTGGTACAGGGTGACACTACAACGACATTCTGCGGTGCTCTGGCCGCGTTTTACAAACACATTCCTGTTGCCCATGTGGAGGCGGGTCTACGGACCGGCGATTTGCGGCAGCCGTTCCCGGAGGAGTTAAATCGCGTACTCACTGGGAGAATAGCCGCGTTGCACTTTGCGGCAACAGAGAGCGCGGCTGAGAATTTAAGGCGCGAGGGCGTGGAGCGTCAATCAATTTTCGTTACTGGAAATTCGGGGATCGATGCAGTTCTTCAGATTCAGGCGCGGTTACAGCGCAATCCGCTTCCTGCCCCGCCGTATCTGATGCCCGATAAGAAACTGGTGTTAGTCACGGCACACCGGCGCGAGAGTTTCGGCTCTGGGTTTGATGGCATCTGCGAAGGCATCCGCCGGATTGCACAGGAACAGGATGTTCAGGTTGTGTATCCGGTGCATCGCAATCCGAACGTGATAGATCCGGTAGAGCGGATCTTGGGCGATTTGCCGCGCGTGACGCTGATTCCGCCACTGGAGTATGTAGCGTTTGTGGATCTTATGACGCGCTCCATGCTGTTGCTGACAGATTCCGGCGGCGTTCAGGAAGAAGGGCCTTCGCTGGGCAAACCGATTCTGGTGATGCGCGAGAGGACGGAGCGCCCGGAAGCGGTAACAGCCGGGACAGTACGCCTGGTGGGAACAGACCCCGCTCAGATTGCGGCGGAGGCGCTCAAACTTCTTCGTGACCCGCAAGAACGGCTACTGATGTCACGCGTTCACAACCCCTACGGCGACGGCCATGCCAGCGAGCGGATTGCAGGCGTAATCCGTTCATTCCACAAGGAAAAAACATTGGATTAATTCTCACTTAGTGCGTGTTATATAGCCGTTCGCAAGCAGTTTTCTGTAGTAGCGCGTGGATATACTAAGGCCAACAGTATGGTTGACGGGAAGAAAAACACATCATCCGGCGGGCGCGTCAAGAAAATGCCGCAAAACACAACGGAAAACTTAACAGCGGTGTTGTCGCGCAAAGTGGTGGGGCAGCCCGCGGCTACCAGCGTCATCGTTCCATACATACAAATGTTTCAGGCGGGTCTAGCGCCCGAAGGAAGGCCAGTGGGCGTGTTTCTGCTGCTTGGCCCCACCGGCACCGGGAAAACCAAAACCGTGGAAGCCTTAGCCGAGGTGCTCCATGGCAGCTCCAAGACATTGCTAAAGATTGATTGCGGCGAATTCCAGATGGAGCATGAGGTGGCCAAATTGATCGGCGCGCCGCCGGGCTATTTGGGACACCGCGAAACGCAGCCCATGCTGAGCCAGCAGAAGTTAACCAGCGTGACCAGCGACAACAGCAAACTTTCGCTGGTGCTGTTTGACGAAATCGAGAAGGCCGCGCCTTCACTGACACGGCTGCTGTTGGGCGTTCTGGACAAAGGCATACTGCGCCTGGGTGATAACTCGGTAGTGAATTTTGAAAAGAGCCTGGTGTTTCTGACCAGTAACCTGGGTGCCCGGGAAATGATGAAGGAACTGCATCCGGATTTCGGGTTCCATGCGGGCGCTGGCGCAAAGATTACTGACGTTACCAGCAAACTACAAAACATTGCTCTGGTCGCAGTCCGAAAGAAATTCTCACCCGAGTTTGTCAACCGCATCGATTGCGTGATCACCTACCAGCCCCTTACGGCTGAATCGTTGAGCCAAATTGTAGATCACCAGATTTTGGAGCTGCAGAATCACGTCAATACGCGTTTGGGAACCAAGTGCTTCCAAATTGAAGTGCCTTTCGAAACGCGGCAGTGGTTAATTGAAAAAGGTACCAGCACTGAATATGGTGCGCGTGAGCTGAATCGAACCATTCACCGGAATCTGACGCAGCCCCTGGCTACGATGGTGGCTACCGGTCAGATTGAGAGCGGAACGCGGGTGCGTGTGGACATTGCGGATGGACGCCAAAAGCTGCTTCTGCGCACTACCGGTCGAAACGAGGATGAAGTGCCAGCCCACCCCACCGTACTTTTGGTGGATGACAATCGAGATCTGCTGCATTTTCTGGAACGATTGATGGCCGAAGCTGGATGGCAGCTCTTGACTGCGGAAAGCGCTGCCGAGGCCCATAAGATTTTGGCTCATAAAAAGCCCAACGCGGCGTTATTAGATTACATGCTTCCTGACGGGAATGGCGTGGAATTGGGAGTTCAGCTGCGGCAAATGGCTCCGAAGATGCAGGTGATCATGATGACGGGAGCTGTGTTGCCTTCGGAAGATGAAGCTGTTTGCGAAGAGCACGATTTTCCTGTACTGCGAAAGCCATTTCTCGCGACCGAAGTGATGAATCAGATTCGCAGCCGCCTGGCGCAGGCACTTGGTGCCCGCAGTTAGTTCCGCGTAGTAAGGCGTGGCCTTCACAAGCTGCATCTTTGGGGTCGCCTTTGGCACCTTCCGAATCTTGACGGAACGGTAACGGGGCGGTAAACTCTAAGTGCGGGGTGGAGCAGTCTGGTAGCTCGTTGGGCTCATAACCCAAAGGTCGCAAGTTCAAATCTTGCCCCCGCAACCAACCTTTGCAGCACCTCCCAAGTTTGATGTAATACCCGCCACCAGTTCTCGGCGCACGGATACCGCAAGCTGCCAAGAACCTGAAAATTTTGAAGCCTGAAGGGTTCCGTCCCGCAATAGGCATGTTCCGCGCATCCCTGGGCGTTACTTGCACCGCTTGCCACGTGCAGGGTGATTTCGCCAGCGATGCAAAGCCAGAGAGGGAAACTGCTCGCAAAATGATTCTCATGACGCGGCAGATCAATGCTAACTTTCGAGCCGGAATTGGCGCGCACGAAACGGGCGACCGCGTAAGCTGCTATACCTGCCATAACTGCGCGAGTATGACCAAGACCGTGCCCCCCACTCAGCCAGCCCTTGCCCGCTCAGCGCCGTCACCGCCGCCCCCAGTGCAGTTATTGCTCACCCTCGAACCTAAGCGGGCGTTTTGCGAACAAAGAAGACCATTCCAAAAAGCGACGCGATTCTTAGCTAGCATGGAATCGCCTCAAAAGCAATTGAAACGCCTCCTGGTGGCCAACCCCCCTAGACTAGTCAAACCCTTCGCAAACGTGGCTGAACCGGCAAACAGAATCGAATTGACCGGAGTTCGGCGTTGCAGATCCAGACGGGCGAACCATTGCGGCAATAGATGATCCCACCCAGCAACCATCGGCGGACGTGTGTTTCCGGTGAAGTTTACACTCGCTTGTGCGATCCGGAGCCCCATCACCTGGAAGATCGAGACGGGCACAATCTGCGCCGATGGACCGCACCGGGTTCCGGCATTCGCCCGCAAGAATTGCTACATATTCAAAAGCCGCCGAGCGCGCCGAAGCCCATCTTGCTCAAAATATTCAAACTAAAGAGGGAGACAGCCAGCGCTGTCAACGTGAGGGGATGGACCCCAGGAGAGCGGAACGCGAAGAAAATAGTGGTCGCGAAAATACAAGTGATCGCGATCTCGCCCGCGTTGTGAAGCCATTTGCCAACGCCTAAACCCATGATCGACACCCATACCAGAAAATTTACAACGGCGCAGTTGGTTACGGTGATCAGTATCTTATTCGAGGCTAAGGAGCCGTGGGGTGGCCCGAAGGCGTAAGCCAAGCTGGTTGTGATCTGCAAGCCCTATTCTGATGTGAGTACGATGACATAAAACTAAAAATTCCACCCGGTCATGAATCCAACGAAGGGTTAAAGCCAAGTTTCGCCCACTGACAAAGGCCCCTTCCAACCATGCGGGTGTTCAGAAAAATGACCACAGCCGCGCATGAAATGTAAAAAAAGGCAATTGCCAGAAGCCAGTAAACGGTGTGAGACGCCCCGAGCTTCCCCGCCACCCGATTCGGGGCAGGTCAACTGCAAAAAATATCTGTGTAAAAACCAGGTCACGAAGCGAAAGTTCTTTCATCAAACTCCTTTCACCGGCTGTCTATGGCACCCCCAGCTTCGCTTTGGGGAGAACTAGTCAAATTCCGTTCGCCGACATCCGGGTGAGCTTTCCGGACAAGGTCCTTACTGTCGTGCTTTGAAAGAACGTGCGCTAATTACCGGACCGGTAGCGTCGCGATGTTACTGTCGCCATAGTCCGAGGAGATTTGCACATCTAAGTTTCCAGCGGGCAGATTTCTCGGTAAAACAATGTTGAGTTGATAAAGGCCAACGAATCCAGGTCCAAGACCAGAAAATAAGACTTGGCACCGCTGACCATTGACTAAGACCAGAAACGGGTCGATCGTAGTCGCCAGGGGATCTCCGGGCCTGCTGCCTGGCGCACCGTACCCGTCCTGCAAATTTAGAGTCAAGCGTCCAAGACCGGTCGCATACAGAACAATCACTTCACCGGCGTTTGCCCGGTTTCCCGGGCCAATCAGCGAGTTGTCCAAACCCCTGGCCGCCACCGCATAACTGCCCTGGTAAACAAAGATGCCAGGGTCTTCCGTAAAGGAATCGGTAATCAAATCGGCTACAAGAACGGAACCATCGAACACTTGCACTTGGGCTGCATTACGGCCCGTAGCGGTGCTGTAGGGAACTTGGAAGCTAATCTGATCCTGCGAACCGTTGTAAGCCACGCTGAACAGAGGTGCTGATCGCCCATTCACCCTCACAGAGATATTCCCGAGAAGTGTGGGTAGCGGGTCGGTTGTGGCTACAAGAACTCCGTCCACGTGAGTTAGATCTTTCCCGACAATCGTCGAAAGGCCACCCGGGCTAATGCCGGGCAGAAAGCTTGCCGCATTCACGATTACCGTTCCCGCTGGCTGAGTTGCTGTTGCCTCTACGGGCAGATTTTTGCGGCCGAAAGGAACTGATTTCGGCTCTGCGGCCGATTGTGGGACGGCCGGTGGCTGCGCGGAGGCAGTGAATACCAAGATTGCCAGGGAAAGAAGATATTTCATACCCGGTCGTTTGCAATTAGATCACCAGAGTTGTCTGTTCTGGCACTCTAGTTGCAACTCTCTCGGCAAGCGCAATTAGTAAGAGAGTTGCCAACAGGAGTCAAAGCATGTCGTTTGGAATGTACTTAGTCGGTTTTATCGTGGTTGTCCTGGGCCTCGGATACGGTGCGTATCTGGCTCACATTCCCTCACAGTGGATTGCAGTGATGGTGATTGTTCTTGTGGGCCTCGGTATCCTCAAAGCGGTCACGAGCACCCGGCAGAAAGATCCGAATTAGGATAGAGTGAAACTTAGAACGCAAACGTATATCGAATGATTCCAGGCCGAAATTTTCCACCACGACGCACCAACCGACGCGAAAACGTAAACGAATCGATTCGGGCGAAAGAAGTTCGCGCTGTGTTTCCGGATGGAACTGCCGAGGTGATGCCTACTGCTGCAGCATTGCGCAAGGCTCAGGAAATGGGGCTAGATTTGGTGGTGGTGTCGCCTACCGCGGTTCCTCCTGTTGCGAAAGCAATCGATTACGGCCATTATCAGTACGAACAAAAGAAGAAATCGCACGAAGCCAAGAAGAAACAGCACGTTGTTCAGGTAAAAGAGTTGAAATTCCGCCCGAATACCGACGACCATGACTACGACTTCAAGAAAAACCACGCGATTCGGTTTCTTCAAGAGGGCAATCGCGTGAAAGCAGTTGTGCAATTCCGCGGTCGGGAAATAGCTCACACAGATTTGGGCAAGAAATTACTCACCAGATTCGCGGAAGATTTAGCTACCTTCGGAACGGTAGAAGCCATGCCCCGTATGGAAGGCCGGAACGCTCACATCCTGATCAGCCCCAGCAAGGCGCTGGTGAAATAAATTTGCTTACCTGTTGAACACAGGTACCCTCAACGGGGTGCCAGGGCCGCCGCCGGAAACGATGATTGCGGCCACAATAAGCAGGAGAATACCGGTAACCAACAGGTCTAAAGGTTCCATTGGGGTGTTTTTTTACAATACCACGGGTTGATTTATGAACCCGGCTGAGGCGCCCACCCACTTCGTATTCTTGTTGTGATCCACCCCCATCATCTTGCCCCGGCCCATCCGCACGATAGTTGTAACCGCCTCTGGTTTGTCAGCCCAGATGTACATGATTCGAATCTCAGCATTGGTTAACCCGAAAGGCGTTTCAATCACCGGCTCGAAACGAAGGCGTTCTTGTAGCAGATAGCCCTTTCGGTCGGCGTCTAATATGGTGTTGATTTCTTCGCGAGACGGACCAACTTTTACTCCCAATCCAGCGAACGAAAACAGCGGCTTCAGCACAAGGTTTTCAGGTGCGTCCGGAAGCTCTCGGACTTCGTTTAGGAATTGAGACCGAGGTACAAACCGATGGCGCAGGTAAGGAAGTGAAAATTTACTGATGCGGAAAAACCAATCTGGATGTCCCGCCCATTCTACATCCAGTTCGTCGCGAAAGCTGAAATCGATCGGGATTTGCCTGCGAACCAGTTCATCGACGATCACTCGGTTGTAAATGCGCTCAATCGGTGTCTCGAGCCCCTCCCGTTCATAAAACAACTTGCGGCCGTGCTTGCGAACTTTCGTCACATCCACCGTGCGCACACCGCACATTTTTTCCGTTAAGAGGAAATCCGCCAGCGTCTTCTGTTGCCCGGGGTCTATCTCCAGCAGCACCACATTCTCTGGATCGTGACCTCCCAAAATCGCCTCGCTCACCAGCTTCCGGTATTGCTCCGCCGTGCGGCTTCCGAGCAGCGGCGTCAGCGTGGGGGAAAGGTCATATACCTCTGAATAGTTCTGGGCTAATTCAATCTGGTAGGCATATAACGACGGGAAGCCCTGAATTTCCACCAGCCTCGGTTCGAGTGTCCCGTCAGCTAAGCGCACCACGCCGAAATCGGCCTGAATAAAAAGTGGTTTGTCTGTTGGACGGGCCGCCCGAAACTGTTCTGGAATGGCTTGGTCCGCTGCCGCTAAGTATTCGGCATCCCCGACCAGCTGCAGCGACATTTCAGCCCCGGCGTCAGCCATCTGCCGCAGCAGCGGCTCCGGAAAAAAGCAGGGAGTCTCACAATTCCGAAAGGCGACGTGAGTGCCGCAGCGCTCTTCAAGCCGCGTCAGAAATCGGGCGTACTTCTCCGGGGTAAACCGCCGGTTAAAATCTTCCCGATATTCCGGCAGCATCCCTAATCGATCAGAAAGCGGCCTGCATCCATAATCTGCCGCTCGTCAATCCAGATGCTGAATTCACGACCCACTACATCGATGTGAGTGGCCGAGTACCAGTCCGCGCCGGTGTGAAAGCCGTAGGGATTGCCAAAAGCGATGTGAATGCCGGGAATCTTCTCATCCTGCAATATATTCCCGATAACGTCTTTGCATGCGATGTTTGTACCGATTGCAAATTCGCCAACCCGATCGCTATTTTCATCGGTGTGACAGTAATTCCAGAACTCGTTTTCCAGTTCCTTATTCGCGCTATGGGCCGCCGTCAATCGATTTTGCGCCACCTTAATTGTTAAAGGCTCGTCTTTCAAGGAGCCATACTTCGCACACAAGTAATCGCCCACTACACCATCGATCACGAACGTGCCGTTCACCTCGCCAGGCGTCGTGAATGTTTCGCCTCCCGGTAAATTCCCCCACTTTTTCGTGCTGATAATGCCGCTGGTTTTTACCCACCGATACGCCGGATTCATCTGAGCGACGATATTAGTTCCTGCTGGTGTTGTCGCGCGCACAACTTGGGCGACACTGGCGAGTTCCCAAACTTTCTGGCTAAGGCGGTCCACTTCCAGAAAGTCTGCCCGCATACCCTGTTTCATGATCTGAGCCGTGATGTTTACCATGTGGGCATGGCGAATGCCGCGCCGGTTCACCACATCGGTCATCTGCATCCGCGTTCGCAGCTCATTCATTTGCGCCTGAACAGCGAAAATACTCACCTGGCTGGATTCCATATCGTCCAGTACCACCTGCGGCATATCGGTCAGTGGCCGCACGGCATAGTCTTCCAGAACGTAAGTGTTGTATTCCAAGTCCGCGGCATCCAGTTCTGCTTCAATCGCAGAGGCAATTTTGCGTGAAGCCACATCCGTAATGACGGTAGTTTTTTCGTGCGCCTGAATATTCAGGCACACCCGAACCGCATTGCGCGCGCCAGGCGTCAGCTCCGGATCAAAGGATAACGCCGGTCTCGGTTTCTTCAATGATGTAATCGACAACTTGCTTCAGATCTCCCGTTTCCCTGAACTTCCGAAGCTGGCGGTCCGCTCCTGAGCCCATCTCCATCATTGTATGGATATATTCCAGTTCTTTGCGGCTTCCTAATTCGTCCACCACGTCATCTACAAACTCCAGATACTCAAGCATCAATTCGCGCAAGGGCACCTCAGTGCGCTTGCCGAAATCCACCAGCTTGCCATCCAGTCCATAACGCAGCGCCCGCCATTTATTTTCCATGATGAGCAGCCGCCGGTACAGCCGGAAGCCCTGGTTCGAAGCATGCAGCTTATATAGCTTCGCAACAGTCGCCTGGATCAGGGCCGCAATCGCCAGCGTTTCGTCCAGACGCATCGGCACGTCGCAAATTCTAAATTCCAGCGTAGGAAAGTGAGGATGCGGACGGATGTCCCACCAGATCTTCTTCGCGTTATCGATGCAATTTGTGTGCACCAGCAGGTTCACGAAGCTTTCATATTCACCCCAACTGGGAAAATAATCCGGAATGTTGGTGCGCGGAAATTTATCGAACACCTTACAGCGGTAGCTCTTGAGCCCGGTATCCATGCCTAGCCAGAACGGCGAGTTTGTGGAGAGCGCCAGAATGTGCGGCACAAAGTAACGCGCCGCATTCATCAGGTGGATAATCACCTCGCGGTCTTCGACGCCGATATGCACGTGCAGTCCGAAAATCAGATTCGCGCGCGCAACCATCTTCAAATCTTCGACGATCGTGTGATACCGCTCATCGGGATAAATTTCCTGATTGCGCCAGTCCGAAAATGGGTGCGTGCCGGCAGCCGCTATCCGCAGCCCGTTTTCGCGCGCCAAGCGGATTACTCCTGTCCGCACCTCCGTTACATCCAGGCGGGCCTCTTGAATATTCCGGCAAACATGGGTACCCACCTCAATCACCGACTGGTGCATTTCTGCCTTCACGCGCTCATGAAGCAGAATTCGCCCTTTTGCTATCATCTCCGCTTCGATATGCGAACGAAGGTCGCGGGTTACCGGATCAATCGTCTGGTACTCTTCTTCGATGCCGATGGTAAAGCTAGGAGTCACAGCGGCTATCCTTTGAGAAACGCGGACCAGCGCAACTCTTTGGCCGGGTTCAGATCACTCAAAGCTTTCTCAATCGCCATACGTGCCACAGCGTTTACAATCCACTCGAAGTTCGCGGCACCCACCGAATTAAAATCCGCATCCGGCGCGGGGTTCAGAAAATCGATCGCATACGGGATTCCATCCTGCACGGCAAATTCCACCGTGTTTAAGTCGTAACCGAGCGCGCGGCAGAGCGTTAGGCAGTCCCGAACTACCCGCGCGTGCATCGCAGGCTCAATCGGCGGCGCATCGTGAACATATCTTTCCGCGTGCGGCCGGCGCGGGTCATACTGCATAACATGTACGTGTTCCTGGTTCACCACATAGCAACGGAAATAATCGGTGAACTCGACGCTGGTCTGCAATGTCATGCAAAGGTCGCCGGAATCGTTATAGGCCGCGAATAGTTCGTCTGGATTGTGAACCTTATAAACGCTCTTCCAACCGCCCCCGCTGTAGGGCTTTAAAAAAGCGGGGAACCCGATATAGGCGAAGATCTCTTCCCAATTCAGGGGGTAAATTAGATTCCGCATCGATTGATCCGTAGTGCCTGGCGGATGTGTGTGATGGGGCAGCACAACGGTCTTCGGTACGGCGACTCCAATCTTCGAAGCCAACGCGTAATTAAAAAATTTATCGTCCGCGCCCCACCAGAATGGGTTATTGATGATGATCGCTCCGCTCAGCACCGCATTTTTCAAGTACGCCCGATAGAACGGAATGTCCTGCGAGATACGGTCGATGATTACGCGATAGCCGCTTGGCATCGCCATTCCGACACCGCCCACCTTCACATACTCCGCCACCACATCGGCAACTTTCATGGAATTAATCCGGTCCACCAGTGCTCCAGGGAATGTATTTTCCATGCCATAGATGATCCCGACTTTTCGCATAGGTGAATTGTAGCTGCTAACTGAAAAACTTCCTCGCCATCTGCTGCCAAAGCGGCCAATCGTGCCGCTGGTGCCCGCCCCAAATATCGGTCGTATGCGGAATGCCCTTCTGATTGAACAACCCCGCCAGACGCAAGGTCTCACCGAGACAGATGTCCCAATCCCCTGCCGCCAGCACATAATGCCGTTGCCAAATCAACGGATTGTTCAATCCTGAGACGTAGTCCACCGGATTATTGAAATAACAGTTATCGTCATAATAGCCGTGTAAAAACTGGCTCACATCGAAGGCGCCACTCATCGCAATCGATCCGGTAATCAAATCCGGATTCTTCAAAGCAAACGTCACGGCATGGTATGCGCCAAAGCTGCACCCGGTAGTTAGAATCCGCTGTGACCAATTTCTATTCCGCAGGAACGGCAGTACTTCTTCGCGAATGTAGCTCTCGTAGACTACATGCCGCGCAGCTTTATCACGCGGGTGCGCATGCTTGTTGTACCAACTCTCCAGATCCACACTATCCACGCAGAATAGCTGAATGCTGCCTCGCTCCAGAAACTCCCACATGGCGGAAATCATGCCCTGGTCTTCGTATTCGAAGAAGCGGCCCATGGACGTGGGGAACACCAGCACCGGCACGCCCGCATGCCCGTAAACCATCAATTCCATGTCTCGATTTAAGCGGCTGGAATACCACTTGTGATATTCGCGGTTCATCGTTCTGCTACTGGTGCAAGCTCATACCGGCGCGCCACCGGTTGCGCCAGCGCGTGCTGTTCGTTCATCAGGTCGTCATCCAGCTTGTCCAGCGCAGCCATGGCTTCCGCCTTGTGAGCGAGATCTTCCGCCGCCAGCGGCACCTGAATATTGCGCCAGCGGAATTGGTGTATTCCTGTGCGCTTCAATGTAAGCGCGTGCACGTTCATCGCCTGCTTCATCATGGGCGTCGCTGCAAGTTTCGCCAGATTGATTCCGCCAGCTAGTTCGTCGGCGGTGAACTGCCCGGCTTCCGCGCCATCGATCCTGAGCGCATACTTGGCCGCACTCAAGCCGCGAACTGTCAGCATCTCCTGATCCAGCGCGTCAAGCAGACCGGAAGCATCCACGGCCAGCGGCACCAGCTTATCTTTGTCGTTCCAATCGATGGGAAACGGCAGGCACTGGTCCTGTTGCACCCACGTTAGCGTGTCCTGCTTGGCCACGTTGCTCACTGCGGTGTTGGTTGCTTTCACCAGCTTCCCGCCATCGATCTCTACCGCCGATACAAGCGAGGGAGCATGCCACGCCTTCAGCAACGCCTGAGCCATGATCATATGCCCCGCGGCACCGGGATGGACGCGATCAGGAATCAGTTTCTTCGCCAGTTCCGGATCGGCTGATTTGGCGCGCACCAGAGCTTGTACCACCGGGGCGTTCAGGTTGGCATCAAGGTATCGATTATGGTCCGCCAGATTTTGGATAAAGCTGGAATACTGATCGAGAGTCTTGTTGTACCCGCCCTCAAAAGTAGGCGGACGGGTGTAATCGTCATACGGAGAAGGTTGAATCAGCGTGAGCCGTATGCCCGGAATCTCTTCCGTGACCTTCTTGACGATATGCTGATAGCCTTCTGAAAAGGTTTCGAAGAGCTTCAAATCGTAAGCCCGGTATCCACCATCATTCATCCCCAGCATGACGGTCATCACAGTAGGGCGGTAGGGGATCACATCGCGAGTTAGCCGGAGGTCGATAGGTCCGCCACCCCCGCCCGATACCCGGTCCCCGCCCCAGCCCGAGTGAACAAAAGTAACCGGCATCTTCGGAAAGCGCGTGACCACATAAGTCTCCGCGAAAGTGGTGTAAAGGCGCTGGTCCGTAATGCTGTCGCCATAAAACACCACGCGGTCACCCGCATGCAAATAGAACCCGCCGTTCTGCGCCAAAGCCGCACTGGCGATGGCAGCCATCAAACCGAAAGCCTTAAAAATTCTCATATTTACCTTCCACTGTGGCACCGGCCTGTTCCCGGCAGCTTACGAATACTCACGCTTACCAATCCACCTTCGGATGCATCCCATGCCAATCGGTAACCTGTTCAAAAGCCAGCGCCGCCCGCAACGGAGTGCCTTCTTCATAGAGCGGTCCTGTAAACAGCAAACCTGCTGGCACCTGATTCACAAACCCACAAGGGACGGTGACCTGCGGGTGCCCTGTCAAATTGGTGATTAACAATGTTGCCGACCCCGTGGGTGAAACCAGCACATCCCAATCAGCCATAAACCGATCCATCTGGGTCATCAACAATGTGCGAGCCCGCTGAGCGCGAAGATACTCCACAGCGGGAATCGTCCGCGCTGCCCGAAACGTATTTGGCCAATCGTTAGCAGTCTGTCCTTTCAACTGGTTAACCCGTCCATCGCGAGTGATATCGTCGAACGCGGTAGCAGCTTCCGCAGTCAGAATCATCCGCAGCGAGTTCGCACCCATGTCCGGCAGCTCCGCCTGCTTCAACTGCGCGCCAGCTTTAGCAAATGCCGCAAGCGCGGCAGTGTAAACGTCTTTCGCCTCACCCTGCACGCGATCAAACTCAGATTGCAACACCCCAATGCGTAATTTCGCAAGCGGCAGCGCGGGCGTCCAGGCGAAAGGTACATCACGCACGGTGGAATCCTGCCCATCCGGCCCGTAAGCCGCGTGCAACACCAACGCGCAATCTTCCACCGACCGGCAGATAGGCCCCACCTTATCCATCGTCCAGCTTAGCCCCATAGCACCGGCGCGGCTGATCCGGCCATACGTCGGACGAAGCCCCGTCACCCCGCAGCGTGTCGATGGGCTCACAATCGAACCCAATGTTTCGGTCCCGATCGAAAACCCCACCAGACCCGCCGAGGTAGCCGATGCCGATCCGGCCGATGACCCGCTCGATGTCTGCTCCGTATTCCAGGGGTTCTTCGTCATGCCGCCGAACCAAAGGCCTCCCTGCGCCAGAGCTCCCATAGAGAGCTTTGCCAGCAAAACCGCCCCGGCGTCGCGGAGTTTCGTAATCACCGTCGCATCGTTGTCGGGAACCTGGGTTTGATACGGCTCCGCACCCCACGTCGTAAGAATGCCCTTGGTATTGAACAAATCTTTCGCGCCGTACGGAACCCCATGCAGTGGCCCCCTATAGCGCCCGTGCCGCAATTCCTCATCAGCCTTCCGAGCCTGTTCCATTGCCAACTCTTCAGTCAGAGTAATCACGCAATTCAGCTTGGGCCCATAGCGCTTCAGTCGCGCCAGATACATTGTGGTCAGTTCGACCGAAGTCACCTGCTTCGCTCTCAGAAGCGGACCAAGAGCAGTGACTGGCGCAAACGCCAGATCCTCCAGATTGGCTGGCCGGTGCGCTCGAACCTTCACGCGCGTCGGCCGGAATGCATGCTTTGCATCGGCAATGACGCCTCGCGGCGGATTTGGACGGAAATGAATGGCCGGCTCGGTTGCTAGCGGAACTTCGCGCTGCCGCAGTGCCTGATAACCGGGAATGTTCCGGTTCATCTCCGGAATCATCATCGCCAGTTGTTCGTCGGTGAACTCAAGGCCAGCCATGGTGAGCGCGTTCTTCAGCATCTCTTTGCTGACCACTTCCGGCGGCGAAGCAGGCCGGTTCTCCTGCTGTGCAAATGCCAGCGCCGGTACGAACTGCAAAAGCGCCCGCCTTGCAATCTTCTTGCGATCTCCCATTGGAATTAGGCTACAACGTCCAGGGGTTTCGCGGTATTGCTGCTACCAGCTTCCGCGTGTATTCATGCTGCGGGGCGCGAAAAATCTGCTCGGTTACACCCATTTCCACCACGCGGCCTTTTTCCAAAATGGCCACTCTGTGGCATAGCGACGCCACCGAAAGCAGATCGTGCGAGATGTAAAGAATTGCCATCCCCAGTTCCCGATTCAGCTTGCGAAACAGATCGAGAATCTCGGCTTGCGTAATAACATCCAGTGCGCTGGTCGGCTCGTCCGCAATCAGAAGCGCGGGGCCGTGCAGAATTGCCATGGCGATTAAGAATCGCTGGCCTTGGCCCACGCTGACCTCGGCCGGGTAGCGGGCTAGAAATTCGTGGGAGTGCGGCAGGCTGACACTTTCCAGAACCGCCTCAAAGGCCGCCAGTTCCCGCGAGTGGGCTCGCCATGCCTCCGTCAAGTGGCTCCGAAGCCGCAGCAACGGATTTAAAGCCGCCGCGGGCGATTGAGGAACGAATGCTATCTCGCGGCCACGCAACTCGCGCATTTCCCGTTCCCGCAAGGTCATCAGATCTGTCCCACGGAAAAGTAGCTGCCCGGATTGCCGCCCGCCGCGGAACGCAAGCAATCGCAAAACCGATAAAGCGAGAGTACTTTTTCCCGATCCGCTCTGTCCCACCAGCCCCAGCACCTCGCCTGGATAAATCGCAAAACGAACACTTTGCAATACCGGTGCGCCGGACCCGTATCTCGCGGTTAGATCCGCCTCCAGGAGGGGCTCCTTCTCCGTCATTTCACGGAAAGCCGCTCAATGTTCCAGAATGTTTGCGGATAAAACGCAGCAGGTCTTGCACCTTGCACCTTGGGAGATATGGCGCTAAGTGAATTGCGGTTCACCAGGAACAAATATGGCTCCTCCCGCCGCATCAGTTCCTGCACACGGTCGAACAGTTCCTTTCGTTTGGCGCGGCTCCCCGCACTGGCCTGTGCCCGTAGCAGGCTATCCATTTCAGCCTCCCAGGCAGTAGCCGGCGTTTTTTGAGATGGGTTCCAGGCATGCTGGCGGCCGGAACTGAGCAGAACATTCATCAGTTCATTAGGGTCCGCCGCGACGTTGGTTAACCCGAACAAGCACGCTTCATAATCCGAACTCTTGGTGAGCCTTTCCAGCAAAGAAGGAACATCGAGCGTCACAATATTCAGCTTTATCCCGATCGCCTGCAGATCCTGTTGGATCAAAGCTGCCATTCGCTCCCGCGCTTTGTTCCCCGTATTCGTAATGACTGAAAACTCCACCGGGTGGCCCGCGCGATCCACCAGCACGTCCCCTTTTTTCTGAAAACCAGCACTTTCCAGAAGCTTCAATCCTCTTGCCGGATCGAACGTCTGCGAAGTCAGCTTCGCATTGAACCAAAATTTATTGGCAAGAGAGAATGGCCCTAATGCGGGACGCGCATGCCCCCGATACACTACGCGGCAAAGGTCTTCCCGATTGATCGCCGCCGAAATGCCATGCCGGAACGCGGCTGATTGAAACCAGTCTTTCTTGTACTGCGGAACCGGTGAACTTGGAGCCAAATTGAACCACAGGAATTCTACATCCGTCGATGGGCCGCTGTCATGAACTACGCCGGGCATCGCTTTTGCCAACCGGTCGTAAGACTCAGGATCGATATTGTTCATCAAATCCAGTTCGCCCGCGCGAAAGCGGTTCAATTCAATTTCGCGGTTTGCCTGGATTGGAATCCGGATCGTGTCGAGGTAAGGAAGCTGTTTCCCGGCAACATCGCGCTTCCAATAATGAGGATTCCGCTTCAGCAGCAATTCCACACCGGGCTTATAACTGTCCAAAACGAAAGGTCCCAAGGAAGCCCGTTCTTTCAGTGGAGACCGCGCTGAAAGGATAGCCAATTGATCGAACAGGCGCTCCTTACCCGCAACAGGTGCCCCGAATGTTAAGGTGACTGTCTGCGGCCCGTCCACCGAAACCTTAGGAGCTACTCCAGCCACTGTGAACGTATCCGCCACTGGGGAATGAAGCGCCGGATCCAACATTTGCGAGACGGTAAACGCTACATCCACCGGCGTGAACTGCGTGCCATCGGAAAATACCAGGCCCGCCCGTAGCTGAAAAGTGATTGCTTTGTTGTCGCCCGATACTTTCCAGCTTTGCGCCAATTCCGGCTCAAGTTCCTGCGTGAGCCGGTTCAAGCGAATCAGCACCCCACCAGTAAGGTATCGGATCGTCTCGGCCGCATCTTCGGCCGCAGCCAAAGGGTTCAACGTTTTCGGTTCATGATGCAAGACGAACCGCAGCTCCCCGCCTCCGCATACGGGCGAACACAACAAGGCTGCAGCAATCCAAAGCCGCGAAATCATACAGGGCTTACCTTCTGACTCACTGGACGGCTGAGTTGAAACAGGATCATCACCGTTGACAGCAATGCAACCGGAGCAAACACCCAGTATTCATTCCATGCAGGTGCGCTTTGCAGTTCTTTCAGCAGATTGCCCCAGGAAGGCATCGGTTCCGCCACACCAAGGCCAAGAAGACCCAAGCTGGCTTCGCCCAGAATAAACGCCGGGACAGAAATCCAGAATTGCGCCAGCAGCACAGTCCGCAAATGCGGCAAAAGATGCCGGAACCAGAGCCGACCGGGCGAGCATCCAAACCCTCGCGCGTACAACGCAAAGGGCGAGTTGCGAATTTGCAGAACCGACGCGCGCACAACACGGGCCCCCGCTCCCCACCCAAGTAACCCCATAAGCGAAAACGTAATCAATATGGAGGTCACTGGCGCCGTATTCAGAGGAAGGACCGACCGAACGGTCAGGAACAGAAACAGCCACGGCAAGGAAAGAAATAGATTGCTTGCCGCCGTCATCACCCGGTCCCACCAACCTCCCGCCAGTGCAGCCGAGCCTCCGGCAAGCAGCGCGATCCCGAGCGAAAGAGCCGACGCCGCTGGAGCGAGTAGTAACGAGACCCGCGTGCCATACAGTAACCTGGATAGCCGGTCTCTGCCCAGATGATCCGTCCCTAAAAGGAATTTCGCACTCGGCCGGGAATTTGTCTCGGCTCGAAACTGCTGTTCGTAAGGCGCGGGCGCAAGCCAATCCGCATTTAAAGCCGCAAGAAAGATCAACCCTAACAGTGCTAGCGCAACATGGCGAATCAGTATTGGGGTCTCTCTCACTGTGCAAGATCCATCCGTACTTGTTGCGGGACGTGTTGAGGGACTTGTTGAGGGACGTGTTGCGGGTCTCCTAACCATTCAGCAAGACCGCTCACTACCACTGTGATCGCTGTCACCAACAATGTTAAAGTCACCAGCACCGGAAGATCCCGCCCCAAAGCCGCTTTCCATGCAAGCTGGCCGATACCTGGAAGATCGCACACCACCTCAACGGGAATTAGAGCCCCGAACGCGATGCTGAAGGAGACACCGGCTAGAGCCAGCAACGGGGGCCAGGCGGGCTTCATTACATAACCCACAAATATTACGGCTTCTGCAACGCCTCGCGCCCGCGCCGCTTCAATGCGAGGCTCAGTGCCCTTCTGCTCGAACAAATCCCGCGCATACCGGAATACCCTCGGGAACACCGCCATCGCGAGCACCAGAAACACTGGTCCCCGCGCCAGAAAGATCAGCAGCGCAAACACGGCTGCCGGCAGTGACATCGCTGCTGCCGAAACCGCCTCCGCACTGTGATTCAATAGGGGCCAACCAAAGTATGCTGCCGCTCCCGCAAGGGCCAGGCCCAAGATCCACCCGAGCGCCAACCCCTCACCTAACAGCCACAACGTCACTCCGGCACGCGATCGAATCAGTTCGCTCACCGGAACATCATAAGATCTTGAAATGCCGAAATCGCCGTGCATGGCCTGAGTAAGGTATCGGCCATAAAAGACCAGGACATTAGCGTCTTTCGAATTCTCCCTTGCAATGGCATTAGAAGTGGCATCGGAATACCGTGCATCCAGCACACGTTCGTCCGTTTCGTAGCCGGGCCCGAAACGAATGAGCGTCGCGCCCAGGAATCCCGCAATTAGAAGAGTAAGCGCCGCGCCGGTTAAAAATAGCAACAGCGCGGAAACCGCTCTCCTGCGGGGCATCGCTAAATTATCTCTTGTTTGCGAAGCCGCGGTTTACTAGGCCGCAGACACTCCCGTGACCCGTCCGGAACTGGAAGCAATTTCGCCTGCCAGGCCCACTTCCAAACGCGCTGGCACCCGCTTGGTCAGCTTTGCCCGGTGCAGCCGAGTCTCCGCTTCCACCAACAACGAATCAGGGTCAGCATTGCTCCCAGGAAACTCCGCTAATCCAATGCTGTAGCTCAACGTTAACGGTTCCGGTTTCAGACGTCCTGCAAAACCCACAGCGAACCGGATGTTCTCCAGGTTACGCTCCATCTCAGCGGGCGTTACATCCGGGAACAACAGCGCAAACTCATCGCCTCCCATGTGTGTCACGGACGCCGGTGCGGCGAACAAGTCGCAAAGCGTACTTGCTAAATTGCGAATCACTTTGTCCCCGGTCTGGTACCCGCACTTGCGATTTACTTCACCGAACCGGTCCAGATCGAAAATCGCCAGTGTGAATGACCCGCCGTGGGCCTCGCAGCGATCGATTTCCTCCTGTAACTTCAGAAACAATGAACGAACGCCGGGCAATCCGGTAAGCGCTTCCGATTGGGCCGGCGCCGCCTGCTGTTCCTCCGCATGTTCCACCACCTGCGCCAAGCGCGAACTTACCACCGCTAAAGTACGTAAGTCAGTCGCGGAGAACGCATCCCGCCCGCACCGGTAAACCGCTAACACGCCGATCACTCCATTCGCCGTTTCGAGCGGAACCGCCAATGCCGAACGCAGGGTGCTGAATTTCGAAGGGTCGTTCAAGTATCCGGCTTCCACGGAAGGGTTTCCATTCAAAATCGCCTTCCGATTCTCCGCAACCCACCCGGACAGTCCCTCGCCCCACGGAATCCTCAGTGAGGAAAATAGCTTTCTGTTCTGCCCTCCCACAAACTCGGGAACCAGAAGATTGCCCTTCTTCAGATAAAAGACGATCGCGTTATGCGCAACCAATTCTCTGAGGCGTATCGCATAAACGGCCAGCATCTCGGAAAGTTTAATAGAGGAAAGTTGGACTGAATTATCGAGGGAATGGCTCCACTCGTGAAGCTGCTGTACCGATTCGCGCGCGCGCGCCGCCGCGAGCAATGGCTCAAGCTCCTCTTCCGGAATGGTGACCGTCATCTCGCTAAACCCGCTATCCTGCTCGAAACCGGTGGCCGGCGCCGCACCCCGGGAGATCACCATCTGGGTATCCAGTTTCGCAGTGGAGTAAGGCTGCGAAAGCGCCTTCTGTTCCAGTTCCGCGTAGCATGTGCCCAACAACTCCACCACGGCTGGATCGAAAGCAAGGCCCGCCTCGCCTGCCACGATCGTCATTGCTTCATCGAGCGGCAAGGCGCGCCGGTATTGCCGGTCACTGGCAAGCGCATCCAGGCAATCCACTGCGGAAAGGATGCGCGCCCCTAACGGAATCTCCTCTCCCTTCAGTCCCTTCGGATACCCCGAGCCATCCCACTTTTCATGATGCGCCAGCACAATCGGCACCACCGGGTACGGAAACTGCACCTGCTCCAGAATCTGAGCTCCCACCACGGGGTGCACTTTCATCTTTTCGAATTCATCCGGGGTCAGCTTCCCTGGCTTTGAGATGATGTACTCCGGCACCGCCAGCTTCCCGATATCGTGCAGCAGAGCCGCTGCGCGAAGCGATTGCAAATCGAGCGCGCTCAAACCCATTCGAGCCCCCAATTCCAACGCATAGACACGGACGCGCCTCAAATGATCGTGCGTGGTGTGGTCTTTCGCCTCGATAGCAAGCGCAAGAGCCTCAATGGTGCGCAGATGCAGCCCGGCCATCTCTTCCACATGCTTCTTCTCTTCCTCCAAACCCTGTAGGTACAGCTTGTAGGAACGATAAAGGAAATAGACCACGGGAAGCAGCACAAACGAAACCTGCCAATCGAAGCGGCGGTTCAAGATGGTGGAAAGCCACGCCAGAGCAGCTCCCCCCATGTAATACGGGAAACACCAGAAGTAGCACTCCTTCCACACTTTGCCCACGGGCTTCCGCTCGGTAATGGCGACCACCACGGCCACCAGCGCCGTGTTCACTACAAAGTACGCGCATGCTGTCGCCAGCACGCGTACACCATCCAGATCGTGCCCAAGAATTGGTTGATCGAAAACAAAATACGAAGCTGAGACCGCCAGTGCATTGGCCGCCAGGCTGAATACCACGCGAACAGGCAGCACACGCGATTTCGGTTTCCAAAGGCACTGGATGATCACCCCTAACAAGGCAATCACCATAACCTCGCCCTGTCTTAGCTGAACAATGCTGATCAGGATGAACAGCGAATTCACCGACATTGTGCCGGTGATGGTCGGTAAGTTCACTTTCAACGCGGAAGCCAAAATAGCCACCAGCAGATACATGCCGAATTGCGTGGAATAGTGCACTCCGGCATGACCCATTCCATAGGCCGCGGCTACAGCGCCCAGCAAGCCCACCGCGAAGATATATGCGCGGACCGCAAGCGGCATTCCCAGGAAAGTAGTCATTCAGAAGGTGAGAGTTATTGGGGGCTAAGCGCCAGCCTTTCACAATCTTAGGGCAATGCGGGGGAAGTTGAACGGAATTCCGGGCAAATCGGGCGACTGCGGGGGCTCTCTGGTACTAGCTGGTTAGTGAGGATTTTGCAGTACTAAACGTGAGCAAAACGGGCACTGACCGCGAATTGCAGCCAGTGCCCGTCAAATCACCTACGAACCCCAGACTAAACCGGACGCGCTGCTCATTTGTCGCCCTTGGTCAGCATATCGCCCCACACTGCCTGATCGCCCCATACCGCCTGGTCACCCCAAACCGCTTGGTCTCCCCAGACGGCTTGATCGCCCCATACTGCCTGGAAGCCGCTTACCGTACTGTCTCCCCAGACGGCTTGATCGCCCCACACGGCTTGCGACGTCCAGATCGATGCGTCACCCCAAACAGCCTGGCTGCCCGTCAGGAAAAGCGCATCACCCCAAACAGCTTGATCGCCCCATACGGCCTGGTCACCCCAAACAGCCTGGTCGCCCCATACTGCCTGGTCACCCCAAACGGCTTGATCGCCCCATACTGCCTGCGATGCCCAGAAGGTCTTTGAGCTGTCTTGCAGGAATATTTTTCCGTTGGGTCCACGGACCGCAATGGGTGAGAATGCGTTCCCGCTCGCCAGATGGTTGTCTTTCAATGCCGCGGCAATATCCAGATACCCCGCGCCCACTGTGAAAACGTCGTACTGGCTCACATATGTCTGGCCGGTTGTGGTGTCGGTAAAGACGCTATATTTCGGATACGTTTTATCAGCCGTCTTCATAAGTCTGGCTTTCACCTGATCGGGAGACATGTTCGGGTTTTGTTGAATCAGCAGTGCTGCCGCCCCCGCCACCATCGGTGTTGCCATACTGGTCCCACTTAGCCGCACATAATTATTGGAATTCTCATTGTTTCCATTACGGATGTAATAAGAATTTAAGACTTGTGCGGCAGGAAATTGGACATCATTAGACAGCACGGCATTTGGAGCCATCGACGAAATCATCTTGTTGCCGGGCGCCACCAAATCGGGCTTCACCACATGATCGAGCAGGGTCGGACCCTTGCTGCTGTAAGTGGCGATGTAATCGTCGCTGGTCGACGTCGTGCTCCCCGTCTTGTAAGCACCGACGGTGATCACAACAGGGTCGTTACCTGGGGCCGTAATCGTGCCATAGCCATTGTTCTTAGCCGAATTGCTGCGCCCGTAATTTCCAGCCGCAACCACCACCACAATGCCCTTGGCCCACGCACGCTCCACCGCATGGCAGAGCGGGTCTTTCGTATAGCTCTCAAATACCGGACGCCCCACCGACAGGTTAATTACACGAATATTGAATACCTTTCGCAATTCAATTGCCCGGTCTATTGCCGCTATTACGGCTGAATCCGTTCCCGCGCCGTTCTGGTCCAGAACCCGCAAATTCACAATCTTCAACTTGGGGGCAATACCACTGAACGTATGCGTGTACCGCGATCCGTTCGAATCTGAAGCATCTCCCGTCAGAATGCCCGTGACGTGTGTGCCATGGCCGTATTCGTCAAAAGCCAGCGGCTTGCCTGGCACGAACGATTCGCTGTACACCACGCCCGAACTCCCCCAGGGCCAGTTGTAATGAACATCGTCGGTCGGTGTGATTCCGCTATCGATTACGGCAACCGCAATATTCTCGCCATGTAATTGCAATTGCTGCGCATAACCCGCACTCACTGCCGAAGACGCGTAATCCAAAGTTGGATGAACAAGCCGGTTCGACGAAATAAAGTGAATCTTCTGTTGGTTGCTTAAGCTGCTGAATGAAGATTGCGGCACCGAATAGACGGCCGCATTTGCTGAGCGCAGTTCCTGCTTCAGCACCCCTCCGGCGTCCGTGATCATTTTATGATGCGATGCACTCACGCTTTCTGTGAATTGAATTATCACATCCACCCGTGTATTGGCAGGAATCTTTACTAATTCCGCCGCAATCTTAGCGGAAGCTTGGCCGAACACCAAGTTCGAGCCGAGCATGAACCCAATTACGAGTAGTTTTTTCATAGCCTCAGCAGTTAAGACTACTTGAATAGCCGGTCAATTACCACGTTTTGTAAAAAATTTAAGTGCATTTATCTAAGGTGGAAGCCCTGTCAGTACTATCCCTTAGTACTTTTGGAGGTACAAATTAGGCCCTAAGTCAGGGTTTTTAGGCCAACAAACTTGACTGACCAAAAAGATGTAAGAATTCCGTAAATCCCGACGCTTATTTCTTCTGCGTCGCAGGCAACTCTAACCTTTGTCGTTCCATAAAGACTCGTACATCTCAGGGTATGCAGCCTTCATTTCAGCGGAGATTGCCTGGGCCTCCGCAATATTCACCAATTCGCCCTGATTCATCCCGGGGCAATAGGCCGCCGCCTCGGCCCAGGCGGTCTTACTTTCCAGCAACTCCGGCCAATAAGGAAACACGCGGCACTGCGTCGGCTTTGCCGGATGAATGGAACAGCAGTTATCGCGGTGAAACGTGCACTGCCGGTCCCGCGGTTTCCGAAGCCGCAGCTGCGTGCGCGTGCGAATGCAATACTGCCGCTCAAACACGTCAGGCGCAATCCCCAAAAACGCGGCAGCCCGCTCCAGGTCACCCTCGCCCAGGTACACCTCGCCTTCTATCTGGCAGCATTTCGAGCAATTCGGCAGGCAGGTAAAGCGGCGGGGATTTTCAGATTCCATCGTGTACCGTAAATACAAGCTATCGCATCTTACGGCCGCTCCAGCAATCTCTTCACGATGAGTACCACCCCGCCAACCTGTCGGAGTAGACCCTGATTGGGGAACGGCCAAAACACCACTCGTTAAATCAGCGCGCCGACCGTCTCATCACATGGGCTTTTGCAAATGCAGGAAAAGGTCAGGTTCCGGCCACGCTCGCCATCCTAATCCGCTCCAAGGCCACCCAGGAGCGCGGCTTCCAATAACGCGTCCGCATCCCCGCCCGGCCGATCTAAAGCGTACCCAAAACGCCTTGGAGAAAGCAGTTGCTGGCAATCCCGGTGATCCCCGCCCCGGAATTTGCCGATCCCAGTGGCAATTGCAGCAGGTTACAGCCAACTAAGCTGTCAATCAAACCGGAATTGCTGATATCCAGAACGTTCACCAATAGAGTCTGCGCCGGCGTAAGCTGTGACCGCGACGCATCGCGCAGTTGCGCACTCTTGTCCTGAATCTGCTGCCCAATCTGCGCAACCTCTAAATACCGAAGCCCCAGCACAACCGGGTCCACGCCGGGCATTGCGGTCAGGTCCGCTATTTCCAGGTTCAAATCGTTCAACCGATTCTGCTTCCGGACATAAAAATCGTTATATTCGGCGCTGGCCGCGAACAGCATCGAAATCTGGGCATCGGTCAAACTCAGATAGTCACGCACGGAAATCGGGAACATTTCGGAACCGCAGAATGAGGCCGTAGGCGCCGGCGGAATCAGCGAGGGAATGAACCGGGAAGCCTTGATAATATTCCCGGGAAAGATCGGATAAAGGGCAGTCGTGTCGAACCATTGAAATTGCCGCTGCGCTACCAGATTGGCGCAGGCCGCATCGCTCGCCAGCGGCCGCAGAATTGCCGCCGAAACCAGACCCTGCAGCGCAGCCATCTGTGCGGGCGTCAGCAAGTCCTCAATCTGCTTTTGCAGTGCAGTCTGCTTTGCCACCCGGTCCCGCCGGATGTTCTCAATCTCCACGGCGCGCACGCCAATCTCGCGCGGCTCCGGTGCAACCTGTGTTATCAGATAGCGCACTTCTCTGTCCAGAGTGTAGAACCTATTTTGTTGAGCGAACCAGGCATCGTTATACTTCTGGTTCAGTTGCACAACGGCAGCGCGCTGCGTATCCGAAAGATCGAAAACCGGCTGGAAATGATCCAGTCCGTAGCAATTCGCCGTCAGCAGCAGTGCGGCACTCAGAAATTTGGTGAACATTGGCCTCCCGTGTAATCGAAACCCTGCGTACCGGCGGGCACCCCAAGAAAGTGACAACTCTCTGCTACATAAATATAGGAAGCCACTGCGGAAGCATCCAGCAGCCCTTGCAATTTCAACCGCTGCGCCGAAGTCAAAAGCGCCCGTGCCGCTACCCGCCCCTGCACGTCGGCCTGGGTAAGCTCCTGTTGGATCTCTCCCAACTCCGCATACCGCACGCCTAAAGCAAGTGGGTCCGGCGCAGGCTTCGCGGTTTCGTCGCGTATCTCCACCAGAACATCGGCGATCCTGTTCTGTTTCCTCGCATTCAGACTCCGGTAAGCCGCTTGCAGCGCGGCAATCGCGCTTACCTGGTCATCGGTTAAAGCAAAGGAATTGCGGATGGAAACCGGAAAGTTTGGGGCACAAGACAAAAGATTTCCAAAGACAACCACATCGGGCAAGAACGTCGGGAAGGGATTGCCCAGAGGGTCATAGATCGCGAAATCGCCACTTCGCTGCGCCGTTGTCGGCAATGTTCCAATCGCAGCCGTCAGATACGCACAACTCGCATCCCGCAACACACTCCCCTGCACCGCCGCCGCTGAAACCTGCTGCAACAACGCTTTCTGCGCATCTGTCAACAGCCCGGCCGCCTTCACCTGCACACCCGCTCGCGCCGCCGCAATCTCATGCTCCAGCGAATCGATCTCTACATATCGCTGGCCCACCCCGCGCGCATCGGGCTGCGGCTTGGCATACTCCGCCTGCAACTCCTGCTGCACCGCATATTCCCGCTGCTGCTTAGCACTCACCAACTTGTCCAGATCGGTGTTCAACTGCAGCACCTGCGTTATCTGGGTTGGCGTCAGTTTCAGAAACTCGCTCAGCCTGTTTTGCCCGCACACTGCGCCGCACCCAAGCAGCGCCATCAGCGCCAGTCGCATCCCGATACTGTACCCCACTTACCGCCGATCTCCGTCTATCGGATTGATATACTTCTTTTAAGAGAGGACGTTTCCCTTCGATGCCCCAAAAACGGCGTTCCCTGTTGTTCCTTCCCCTATTTGTACTGGCCTGCGCTCTGTTGGGCGGCTTCATCGGCCCGCATCTCGACATCGCCTCAGCCGCAACTGCCGCCGACGATGACGATGTCAAGAGCAGCCTCAAAACTTTCACCAAGGCCTACAACGTAGTGGAAGAAAACTTCGCCGAGCCCGTTAACGCCGATAAAGCTATCTATAACGGCGCCATCCCCGGCATGCTCCGCACCCTCGATCCCCACTCGAATTATTACGACACGCACACCTTCGCCATCATGCGTGAAGGCCAGCGCGGCAACTATTACGGCGTCGGCATGAAAGTTGGCGTCCGCAATGGCAAGGCCACGGTTTTCGAGCCCTTCAAAGATTCGCCCGCGTTTAAAGCCGGCCTCCGCCCCGGCGATTACATGATTTCGATCAATGACAAACCCACCAGCGCCATGGGCCAGAATGAAGTGGCCGACACGCTAAAAGGTCCGCGCGGCACGCAGGTCAAGATTGAAGTCCAGCGCGATGGGGTTCCAAAGCCCATCATTTTTAGCGTCACGCGCGATTCCATCACGCGCCACAGCGTGCCCGATGCCATCAGTTTAGGTAAAGGCGTCTGGTACATCTGGATTGAAGAGTTCGATGAGCCCACCAGCCGCGAGCTCAGCGCCAATCTTGACCGCATTGGCGAAAACAACATCAAAGGCTTGATTCTCGATCTCCGGGGGAATCCTGGTGGCCTGTTGAATGAAGGCGTTGCCGTGGCCGATAAGTTCCTTACCAAAGGCGATGTGATTGTCTCGCATCGCGGCCGTGCTTCGGCGGAGAAAACCTACACCGCTCGAAACGGCAACCACGGACATATGTATCCAATCGTCGTGATGGTCAACCGCTCCTCCGCTTCCGCGGCAGAGATCGTCTCCGGCGCTTTGCAGGATCATGATCGCGCCTGGATCTTCGGTGACAATACCTTCGGCAAGGGTCTGGTGCAGACCGTGTTTCCCATTATCGAGAACTCCGGCTTGGCGCTTACCACCGCCAAATACTACACGCCCAGCGGCCGGCTGATTCAGCGCGATTACAGCCACACCTCGTTCTTCGATTACTACTACAAAGCCAATACCGAAGCCCGCAACATGCAGGACGTCAAGATGACCGATAGCGGCCGCACGGTGTACGGCGGCGGCGGCATCTCGCCCGATGAAAAATACACTGTGCCCAAGCTGGACAAGTTTCAGATCGATTTGTTGCGCCGTGCGGAATTCTTCAACTTCACCGCCAATTTCCTGGGTAGCACGAACCCGAAGATCGACAAAACCTGGGTGGCCGAAACCCCCACCGTCGATGCCTTCCACCAATACCTTCTGAAAGAGAAGGTCGCCTTCACCGAAGCGGATTTCACTCAGCACCTGGATTGGATTAAGCATCAGTTGCAGTACGAAATTTACTTCTCCGGCATCTCGAGCGAAGACAGCCGGGTTTATGAAAAGTCAACCGACCCCGCTGTTTTGAGAGCCGTGGAAGCTCTTCCCAAAGCTCAGGCCCTGCTAAACTCTGCTAAGAAAATGATCGTCCAGAGGATGGCCAAATAAGCGCTCAGATAACCGTTCTGGATGCGGGTGGCCAGTATTGCCACCTCATCGCGAGAAAGGTTCGGGAGTTAGGCGTTCGCGCCGACGTCCGGCCTAGCGATACCCCAGCTTCCGAACTGGCGGCTTCGAAAGGCATTATTATCTCCGGTGGCCCGGCCAGCGTTTACGATTCCGCAAGCCCCACTATCGATCCAGCCCTGCTCGCGCAACCCGCGCCGGTGCTCGGCATCTGTTACGGCCAGCAGATTTTCGCTCACCTGCTTGGGGGGGTGGTCAAGCCCGGCACCAAAGGCGAATACGGCCCCGCACACCTTCACTTAACTCAGCCGAGCCACCTCTTCGATTCCTGGCTGGATAAATCCCAAGTCTGGATGAGCCACCGCGATACCGTAGAGCAGCCCCCGGAAGGTTTCACCGTCACCGCGACTACCGCAACCTGCGCCGTGGCCGCCATGGAGAACAACGCCCGCAAACTTTACGGCGTGCAGTTCCATCCTGAAGTGGTTCACACGACGCACGGCCGCGCGCTGCTCTCGAATTTCGTATTCAACATTTGCGGCTGCCAGCAAGATTGGGACCCACGCCACCGAATCCCGTTGATTGAAGATCAGATTCGGGCAACGGTAGGCGATCGCAACGTGTTCTTCTTCGTTTCCGGCGGCGTCGATTCCACCGTTGCCTTCGCCCTCTGCCTCCGTGCTCTAGGCCCGGACCGCGTACGCGGCGTTTACGTTGACACCGGCCTCATGCGCGAAGGAGAAACCGAATTCGTGCGAAACATGTTCGGGCACAACGTCGCGATTGAAGATGCCGCCGACCAATTCTTAAAGCCGCTCGCACACGTAGTCGAGCCCGAAGAAAAACGCAAGATCATCGGCGAACAATTCGTGCTGGTGCAGGAGCGCATCATTGAATCGCGGCACCTGCTGGACGGCCACTGGATTCTGGGCCAGGGCACCATTTACCCCGACACCATAGAATCCGGGGGCACCAAGAATGCAGCCGTCATTAAGACCCACCACAACCGCGTCGATGGCATCCAGAAGTTGCTCGCCTCCAACCGCCTGGTGGAACCGCTCAGCTCCTTTTATAAGGACGAAGTGCGCGAGATCGGCCGTGAACTGAACCTGCCTTCCGAACTTCTGGATCGCCACCCGTTCCCCGGCCCCGGCTTAGCCATTCGCCTGCTGTGTTCACCGGTAAACGGCAATCTTCAGCCACTCGCGGGCGGCTGGCTTGTCCCGATTCTCTCCGTGGGCGTGCAAGGCGATTCCCGAACGTACGCACCCATCCTCGCTCTGGAGCACGCGGTTACCGATGCGAGCGATCTGGTAAACAGCATCAGCGGCATCAACCGCGTCATCGCGCAAGTAGCCGTAAGCACGCCGCTCGCGCAACTCTCTGTTCATCGCGGCAATATCACGCCGCAGCGGATCCAGCGCCTGCGTGAAGCCGACGCGATAGTCCGGCGCCTTACCGCAAAGCATGCCTTCGATAGCAGCACGTGGCAGTTCCCGGTCGTGCTGATTCCCTTGGGAACCGCCGCTGCTCCGGATTCCGTAGTGTTGCGTCCCATCCAATCCGTTGACGGCATGACCGCCGAAGCCGTCGTCATCCCTGACCCATTGCTTAGCGAACTCGCTACTGAGTTGTTGACGATTCCCGGAATTACCGGCATTTTCCGTGATTTAACCGATAAACCGCCTGCTACCATCGAGTGGGAATGAGTCAATTACTGGCAGGCAAGACGGCCCTCGTCATGGGCATCGCAAACAAGTGGAGCATCGCCTACGCCATCGCACAGGCCTTCTCTCGCGAAGGTGCGCAATTGATACTGACGTATCTCGATGACCACCAGAAAGATGCCATAGAAACACTCTCAAAGGATTTGAAAGTCACCAAAGTGCTGCCCTGCAATGTCACCAGTGACGAACAGATCGCCGCATTAGTCGCATCGCTCGAAGGCATTCAGCTGGATATAGTGGTCCACGCACTAGCATTTGCCAACCGCGAAGACTTATCCAAACCATTCGTCGAAACCAGCCGCGCGGGCTTTGCACTCGCGCATGATGTTAGCGCTTATTCTCTGGTCGCGATCGCTAGAGCCACCGCCCCGCTGATGGCACATGGCGGCTCGCTGATGACCCTCACGTATCTCGGTAGCACCAGAGTCGTTCAGAACTACAACGTCATGGGAGTGGCCAAAGCAGCTCTCGAAGCAACCGTCCGCTATCTCGCCAATGACCTGGGGCCGAAGAACATCCGCGTGAACGCAATTAGCGCCGGAGTGGTGAAAACCACCTCAGCGAGAGGCATCAAAGATCTCTCCACCATGCTGAATGCAGTGCCTGACAAAGCACCTCTCCGCCGCAACACAGATCCCGCCGAAGTAGCCGACACAGCCGTCTTCCTAGCCAGTGATCTTGGCCGCGGCGTGACCGGCAATACCATTTTTGTCGACGCCGGAATGCAAATCCTGGCGTAGCACCGCTACTGCAGCTTCACTGGTGCGCCGCCTGCTGCCTTGCTCCGTTGCGCCGCATCCAGAAAGGCAAAAATCTCCAGCGTCTCTTCGTTGCTTACCGGCACTTGCTTGGTCTCAAAGAACTTTACAATTTCCACCAGCAGGGGCCGATAGCCTTCTACTGTATTCGG
>Ga0123338_10000379_pt1 | contig 46416 bp, 39 predicted proteins | sample grotaG_FD_89793 | JGI IMG/M metagenome (GOLD analysis project Ga0123338, IMG submission 89793) | Glacier valley bacterial and archeal communities from Borup Fiord, Nunavut, Canada, to study Microbial Dark Matter (Phase II) -... | ecosystem: Environmental > Aquatic > Freshwater > Ice > Glacier ... | reverse complement strand
TCTAGGCGTCAAACAACGGGGGATCGGAGGGAGAAGCGTTGACCGCTTCGCCGTGCCTCGAGGCCTGCCCTGCGGGCGATCTTGGTGATCGGGCCGGCAGGGTGCCTGGCTGTCTCGTGCCGGAAGCCCACGCCGTGGCGCAAGCCCCCTTCGTTAGTACACGATTATAACGCGGGCTTGACGCCGGTGGCGTCGCTGCCGAGATGGGCGTCGATGAAGGCCGTCAGCTGCGCTTTGGAGAGTGCGCCGACCTTGGTCGCGGCCAGCTGGCCGTCCTTGAAGAGCATCAGCGTCGGGATGCCGCGGATGCCGTACTTGGCGGGCACGTCACGATTCTCGTCGACGTTCATCTTGGCGATGCGGAGCTTGCCGTCGTAAGCCTTCGAGACCTCGTCGAGGATCGGCGCGATCATCTTGCACGGGCCGCACCATTCCGCCCAGTAATCGACGAGAACAGGCGTGCCGGCTTCGAGCACGTCGGCGTTGAACGATGCGTCGGACGTGTGGGTGATCAGCTCGCTGCTCATGTCGTTTCCTCGCTGCCGATGAAGGCCAGATGGGCACGTCGTCATCGGCTTCACGAGTCGTCCCGGCGTGCACAATCATTCTGGCACACCAGCTCTCGCAGCGCGCCGCGCCGCCCTCAACTGCGCCCTATGACGACGATAGCCCGTGTGACGCTCGGCACTCCGCACGATTCGCGCGCGTTCCCTTCGCGGGCGGGTGCTCAATGCGACGAGCGCTGGGACGCGATCGCCGCCGCTTGCGCCGATTGGGCGCGGCAGGAATCAGTGCCTTGGCGCGACGCCGTCGTGCTCGTGCCCTTCGTCGAGCTGCTCGCGCCGGCACGCGGTGCCTTCGCGCGACTGGGCACCTGGATGCCGCGCATCGAGACCACGCGCACGCTCGCCGCATCGCTCGGGCCGCCGACGGCGGCCGACGCGGAGAGCAGCTTCGACGCCGCGCTCGACGCCCTCGTCGCGATGCAGCTCCTGGCGCGCGAGCGTTGGGGCGTCGAGTGGATGCGGCGCGACAAGCGCGGCTTCGAGCACGCGGCGCATCGGGTCGCGACGACTGCGCGCGATCTCGCGCGCGCTGCGTCCGCGATGGCACCGTTGTCCCGGCAGGCGTGGTGGCAGTCGGCCCGCGATGCTCTCGACGGCGTCGGTGGCGGGCCGGCCGGGCTCGAGAAGCTGCTGTCGCGGATCGCGATCGAGTGGGCGGCGAATGCCCCCGATGCGTCGACCGATCGGCTGTTCGCGCTGCGTCCCTCGGCCTGGATCGCGATCCAGGCTGGCGGCGTCGACCGGCTCGCGCAAGCGCTGCTCGCGCACGGCGACGCGCCTGCTCTGGTGGTCGACACCGATGTCACGCTCGACCAGCCTTTCGCGAACATCGCGATCGAGCTCGCCGCCGATCCGCCCGCGCACGCGCTTTGCGACGGCTTCGAGGACGAGGCGTGGGCTGCGGCGTCTCAGATCCTCGACCATCTCGGCCGCGACGAACGGCCGGTCGCCTTGGTCGCGCTCGACCGGGTCCTCGTTCGCCGCGTGCGCGCGCTGCTCGCGCGAGCCGGCGTCCGCATCGCCGACGAGACCGGCTGGAAGATGTCGACGACGCGTGCCGGCGCGAGCGTGATGTCCTTGCTCCTCGCAGCGCGTCCGATCGCGACCGCCGACGCCTACCTCGACTGGCTCAAGTCGCTGCCGCCGACGTCCAAGGTCGACTCGCTCGTCGCGCTCGAGCGGGTCTGTCGCCGCAAGCGCATCTCGCGTCGCCATGCGATCGCTCCCGACGCGCTCCCGACCGGCGCGGCGCGTCTCCACGCAGAAGCGACGGCGACGCTCGACGCGATCGCCGCAACGTCGCGCCGCGGCCTGCCCGCGTGGCTCGACGCCGTTCATGCCGCGCTCGAGCGTTGGGGCGTGCTGGCGCAACTGCGCGACGACGACGCCGGCCGCCAGGCGCTCGCCGCGCTCGGTCTCGATCCGCCGCTCGCGCCCGCACGTCGAGCCTCGCTCGACGACAGCGTCGAGCCTTTGACGCTGCTCGAGTTCACGCGCTGGGTCGACGATGTGCTCGAGCGAGTGGCCTATCGCCCGCCGATCAGCGCGGTCGAGGCGACAGGCCATGCCGGCGCCGTCGTGCCGGACGTCGTCGTCACGCCGCTCGCGCGCACCATTCTGCGACCGTTCGCTGCGGTCGTCATGCCGGGCGCCGACCATCGCTCGCTCGGCGCGATGCCGGTCGACGACACGCTCCTGCCACGCAGCGTCGTCGACGCATTGGCGCTGCCGACGGCGACCGACCGGCACGCCACCGATCTGCTCGCCTTCGCCCAGGCGTTGCGCCTGCCGCGGGTGACGATCTCGCGCCGCCGCGGCGACGCCGGCGATCCGGTCGCCGCCAGCTCCTTTGTCGAGCGATTGCGCTCGGCGCTCGCCGAGAGGCCCGCGGCCGACGGCACGCCGAGCGATCTGCGCGCATGGCGCGATCCGCGTGGCGAGCGCCGCCTCGTCGCGCAGCCGGTCGGACCGACGGCTCCCGCGGTGCCCGCGAGCGCACTGCCGTCGCGCCTCTCCGCCAGCGCCTTCGAGGCCTTGCGCGCGTGCCCGTATCGCTTCTTCGCCGAGCGCGTCCTGCATCTCTCCGAGACCGACGAGCTCGACGACGAGGTCGAGAAGCGCGACTACGGGACGTGGCTGCACGAAGTGCTCGACGCCTTCCATCGCGAACGAGCCGAGCCGCGCAATGCCGACGCCGACGAGACGCGGCTGCGCGAGATTGGCGAGACTGTGCGTGCCTCGATGGGCCTCGACGCGGCCGCGTTCTTGCCCTACGACGCGAGCTTCTCGGGCTTCGTGCCGCGCTACGTGACGTGGCTGCACGATCGTGAACGCAACGGCTGGCGCTGGCAGAGCGGCGAGAGCGAGACGCGCTGCGTACCGGCCGAGCTCGACGGCCTCGAGCTCCACGGCTACATCGATCGCATCGACCGCCGCGAGGCCAAGGACGGCGCTGTGCTCGAGCTCATCGACTACAAGACCGGCAACGCCGAGAAGCTGAAGGAGAAGGTGCGCGAGCCGCTCGAGGACACGCAGCTCGCGTTCTACGCCGCCCTCGTCGGTGCGGGCGAGGAGACGCGGCTCACGGCGAGCTACCTCGCCATCGATCGCACCCGCGGCCTGATGCAGATCGCGCATCACCACGTTGCCGACGACGCGCGCACGCTGGTCGTCGGCATCGGCGACGAGATGCGGCGGCTGCGCGCGGGCGCCGGCCTGCGCGCGCTCGGCGAGGGCAGCGCGTGCGACTACTGCCAGGCGCGCGGCCTGTGTCGGCGCGACCACTGGGGCCGCGACCATGTCGCGTGAGCAGCCTGCCCTGCGCGTCGATGGCCGGAGCGTCGACGCGCAGACCTTCTACGCCGCCGCCTGTGATCCGTCGCGCTCGTGCGTCGTCGAGGCGTGCGCCGGCTCGGGCAAGACCTGGATGCTGGTCTCGAGGATGCTGCGCGCATTGCTCGACGGCGCGGCGCCGCACGAGATCCTGGCGATCACCTTCACGCGCGCTGCGGCCGGCGAAATGCGCGAGCGGCTCGACAAGTGGCTCGCCGAGTTCTCGACGCCGCGCTCGACCCACGCGCAGCGCGTCCGTGCGCTCGTCGAGCGCGGCGTCGATCCGGCGCGGGCCAACGCGCTCGCGCCCGAGCTCGGCGCGTTGCAGGGCAAGGTGCTCGCGGCTGGCCGTCCGGTCGAGATCCGCACTTTCCATGGCTGGTTCGCGCAGCTGCTGCGATCGGCGCCGCTCGCGCTCCTCGACCGGCTCGGCGTCCAGGCCGACGCCGAGCTCGTCGAGGACTGGCGCGAGCACCGCGCGGCCGTGCACCGCGCCTTCCACGCTGTGCTGCTGCGCGACGACGCCTTGCGCGCCGATCACGCCGAGGTGACGGCGCATCGCGGCCGCCATCAGCTGCGCGTGTGGCTCGACGTGGTCTGGGACCGGCGCGTCGAGTTCGAGCTCGCCGACGAGGCCGGCGTCCTCGCGACGAGCGTCCTGCGCGCCGACGAGGTCTGGCCCGAGCTCGCTGCCTTCGACCACCCCGCCGAGGCCATCGCGACCGCCGCGTGGACCGATCGGCTGCGAGCCACGGCGCGCGAGCTGCTCGCGTCGCGCGGCAAGCTCGCGCGTGACGCCGGCGAAGGGCTCGCGACCGCGCTCTCGCTCGCGCCGCGAGCGCGCTTCGATGCCGCGTGGGCCGCGCTGTTCACGGTCGCGGACGAGCCGCGCACGCTGTCCCGCGGACTGCCGCTTGCCGAAGAGACCCAGGACGCGCTCGGCCATCTGGCCATCCAGATCCATCAGCACGACTCGCGCGACGAGCATCTGCGCATGGCACGTCTCGGCCGCGCGCTGCTCGCGGCGCTCGCCGAGTACAAGCGCACGCAGGGCCTGGCCGACATGGCCGACCTCGAGCGCGTTGCGCTCGTCCTGCTGCGCGACGGCGAGCTGTCGGGCTGGGTCCAGGAGCGGCTCGATGCGCGCGTTTCCCATCTGCTGATCGACGAGTTCCAGGACACCAGCCCGCTGCAATGGCACGCCTTGCACGGCTGGCTCGCGGGCTACGCGGGCGCTGGCGGCGGCGCGAGCGGTCAGCGGCCGCCCGGCGTGTTCATCGTCGGCGACCCGAAGCAGAGCATCTATCGCTTTCGCCGCGCCGAGCCGCGCGTGTTCGAGGCGGCGGCCGCGTTCGTGCGCGACGGGCTCGACGGCAGCGTCCTCGCCTGCGATCACACGCGCCGCAATGCGCCGTGCGTGATCGAGGCGATCAACGGCGTGTTCGCCGCCGCCGGCGACGTGTTCGAAGGCTTTCGCCAGCACACGACCGAAGTCGGCGCCGTCGCCGCGAGCGAGGTGGCGACGCTGGCGCGGATCGACCGCCCGCCGCGTCCTTCATCGCGTCGCAGCGACGACGCAGCACCTCTGGTCTGGCGTGACAGCCTGACCACGCCACGGCTGGTCATCGACGAGGTCCTGCGCGAGCGCGAGTCCGACGCCGTGGCCGACGCGGTCGCGGCGGAGATCGCCGCCGGCACGCGCCCCGACGCGATCTACGTGCTCTCGCGCAAGCGCCAGTCGCTGCGTCACGTCGCCCTCGCGCTCGAGCGCCGCCATGTCGGTCATGCGGCGGTGGAAGACGCGATGCTCGCCGAGACCACGGAGGCGCAAGACCTGATCGCGCTCCTCGACGTGCTCGTCTCGACTGGTCACGATCTCTCGCTCGCCCGCGCGCTGCGCAGTCCGCTCTTCGGCGTCTCCGACCTTGATCTGCTCGCGCTGCGCGAGCATGCCGCCGACGGCGCGAGTTGGTGGCGAGCGGTGCAGGAGATCGCGTCGCCGAACCCGGCGCTCGCGCGTGCTCGCGAGTTGCTCGGACGCTGGCACGCGCTCGTCGCCGCGCTGCCGCCGCACGACCTGCTCGATCGCATCGTCGTCGAGAGCGACGCCCACGCGCGCTACGCGGCCTCGGTGCCGCCCGAGCAGCGCGCGGTCGCGCTCGATGCGATCGACGCCGTGCTCGCGCAGTCGCTCGCGCTCGACGGCGGGCGCTACGCGACGCCGTATGCGTTCGTGCGAGCGCTGAAGAAAGGTGCGGTGAAGGCGGCGCTGCCGGTGCGCGCGTCGACCGTGCGTCTGCTTACCGTGCACGGCGCGAAAGGGCTCGAAGCCGACACCGTATTCGTGATGGACACCGAGCCCGAGCGCAACAACCCGCCGATGACGACGCTGCTCGTCGAATGGCCCGTCGATGCCGAACGGCCGACGCGATGCGCCTTCGTCTACAACGAGAACCGCTGCCCGCCGTCGTTGCGTGTCGCGCTCGACGCCGAGATGCGTGCGCGCGAGCGCGAGGAGCTGAACGGGCTCTACGTGGCGATGACGCGTGCGAAGCGTCGCCTGGTGATCAGTGCGACCGAACCGTATCTCGCGCCGACCGGGCCGACGTGGTGGAGCCGCGTCGGGGCGGTTGCGTCGGCGCCGGCGGCGCAACGGCAGGCCGAGCTCCTGTTCGATGCGCCGGCCGCCGCAGCCGCGGTCACGACGAAAGAAGACCACGTCATCGTCGCCACGCTCCCGCCCTGGCGAGCCGCAGCGGTCGACGCCGGATCGGCGCCGCCACCTGACCCGCCAGCCGCCACTGCGCGCATCGGCCGCGCCGTCCATCGCGCGCTCGAATGGATCGTGGCCGACGCCGGCATCGACCGCGAGCAGGCCACCGACGCCGCGGCACGCGAGTTCGGCGCCGAGGCCGCATCGGTGCGTCGCACCGTCTCGGCCCTCGTCGACCATCCCGACGGCGCTCGCTTCTACCGCGGCGCGCAGATCCGGTGGAGCGGCAACGAGGTCTCGGTGAGCGACGACGGCGAGGTGCTGCGCATCGATCGTCTCGTGCTCGTCGACGAGCCGGGCGGACCAGTCTGGTGGGTGCTCGACTACAAGCTCAGCCACGCGCCCGAGGAGCTCGCGCCCTACCGGGCGCAGTTGCAGCGTTACCGCGCCGCGGTCGCGCGGGTGCAGCCGGGCGAAGCGGTGCGCTCGGCGTTCGTCACCGGCGACGGGCGGGTCGTCGAGGTCGACTGACGGCGGGGAGAGAACCCCGTCACGGCAAGAAGGCGCACTTTCGTCGCCTACCTCGCGCCATCGGCCGGGCGTCCGCTAGGCTCCAATCAGGCAACTCCGCCCACCCGCGATGCCGCTCGCTGTCGCCCCTGCCGTCCGTTCCTCGTCGCCGATGCGCGCCTTCGGTCGCTTCACGCTCCAGAGGCTCCTGGGCAAGAGCGACGCGACGATGACCTGGCTCGCCGTCGACAACGCGACCTCGGCCGAGGCGATGCTGTCGATGCCGCGGGTGCCGCCCGTCGGCGCCGCCGACCTCGCCCAGTGGCTCTACGCCGCGCGCCGTGCGTCGAGGCTCGACCATCCGAACATCGCCGCGGTCGTCGACTTCGGCGTCCACGAGCATTGGCCGTACGCCGTCGTCGACCGGCGCGCCGGCACCACGCTCGACGAATGGCTGGACCAGCATCCGGCGCCCGGCGTCGAGGAGTCGACGGGATGGATCGCCGGCCTGCTGCGCGGCCTCGCCTTCGCGCACGAGGCCGGCGTCACGCATCTCGACCTGCAGCTCCACAACATCGTCGTCAACGAGCGCGGCCAGGCGGCCGTGATGGCGTTCGGCGTCGCGCCCGATGGCGCCGCCGACGCGGCCGCGTCGCGTCGCCCGGCCGACAGCCGCGCGATGCCGCTCGAGCCTGGCGCGTTGCGCCAGCAGCGCGTCTCGGCCGAGCGCGACGTGCTCGCCTGCGGCATCGTCCTGCATCGCCTGTTGACCGGCGCGCCGGTGCTCGCGACTGCCGACATCGCGCACGTGATCGCGGCGATGGCGCCGCATGGTCGCGAGTTCATCCGCCTGCCCTGGACGACGCCGCATCCGATCCCCGACCCGCTGCGCGCGATCGCCAATCGCAGCACGACGAGCCAGGCACGCCTGCGCTACCGCAGCGCGCGGACCTTTCTCGGCGCGCTCGACGGCTGGCGCGCGGCGGCGCAGGACTCGGGCGGGCCGGTGGCCTTGCTCCTCGAACGCTTGCACACCGTCGGCCACCTGCCGGCGCTGCCGGGGCTCGTGGCGCGGGTGCAGCGCGTCACCAATCGCGAGAGCCAGCGCACCGACGAGATCGCGCGCTTCCTCCTGCCCGACCTGGCGCTGTCGTTCGAGCTGCTGAAGACGCTCAATTCGGTCCAGGTCCAGGGCACGCAGATCGCCGGCAACGGGCCGGTCCTCACCTTGCGGCGCGTCGTCGCGCTGATCGGCGTCGACGGCGTGCGCGCGGCGGCCAACAGCCTGCGCATCTGGCCCGGTCCGCTCGACGACGAGAACTCGCGGGCGTTGCGCGCCACCATCGACCGGGTGCGCCTGGCCGGCCACATGGCGCAGGCGTTGCGACCGCCGGGCTACGACGCGGAAGTCGTCTACCTCATCGCGGTGCTGCAGAACCTCGGCCGCCTGCTGGTGTCCTATCACTTCGCCGACGAGGCCGAGCAGATCCGCCAGCTCATGCAGCCGATCCCGGCGAGCCTCGGCGACTCCGGGTCCGCCGTGCCCGAGCAGGTCGGCCTCACCGAGGAGCTTGCGGCCTTCGCGGTGCTCGGCGTCGACATCGATGCGTTCGGCAGCGCAACGGCAAAACAGTGGGGCCTCGGCGATGACATCCTGCACATGATCCGGCGGCTGCCGTCGGAGCAGCCGGTGAGGAAGCCCGACGGGGACGGCGAGCTGCTGCGCATCGTCGCCAGTGCCGCCAACGACGTCGTCGATGCGCTCGCGCTGCCGGCCGCCAGGATCACGGCCGCGCTGCAGCGCGTGATCTCGCGCTATGCGCGGCTGCTCAAGATCGACGCGCGCATCCTCAACGATGCCGTGCGGGAGGCCAGGGACGCGCTGAAGAGCGTGATGCGACCGCCGCGGACCGCTGCGGAGAGCGCCCTCGCGGCACTCGACGCCCGGCCGGACGACTCGACCGCCGGACCGGCATGATTCGTCTGCTCAACGCGATCGTCGCGCCGGATGCGTCAGAACACGAGCAGGATCGCCGAGCTCGCAGCCACCACGAGCACCAGGGCCAGCGTGAGCAGCCAGCGGCCCGCGGATTGCGGTCGCTCGGCATCGCGGGACATGAAGGAAGCTGAGTCGACGAAGGGAGAGGGCATGGTGTGGAGAAGGCGTCGACGCAATCTATGGGCTTTCCCGGCGGTCGTGAATCCGTCCGACGAGGGACGTGCAACGGCATCGAGTCCGACAGCGCGAGCCGATGTGCGATGCGATGCTCCGCCGATCCATCAGCAAAGGACGAGCCATGCCGCGACCGGAAGAAGAGCGATACACGGATCTGCTGCGCCACCTGGCCGCGCCGTCGGTGATCGACCCGCACGGTCTCGCCGCGTCGCTGCGCGAGGTCGAGCGCCTCCATTCGATGGGCCACGTCACGCCCGCGCAACTTCAAAAGGCGCGCGACGCTTACGAGGCGACTGTGGGGCGCGAGCCGAGGCAGGGAGCGCCGCGGTCGCCCGAGACCCGGGCCGAAGAGCGCTGAAACACGCTGACGGCGACGATGCACGTCACGCCGCAAAAAAGGTGACGAGCCTGACCCCGGCACTGGTCACAACGGTTGGGGCTGCTTCGTTCCCGACCTGACCCGGTTGGCCGCGCTTCCATGCGGGGAGGCCCGTCGATATCGATTCTAGGCGGTGGGATGTGGCCGATCGCCCTGCAAGGTCGCTTCAGGCGCGAACGCCGAGCTCGTCGCCGTCGTATTCCACGCCGAGCGGCTCGACGATGAGTCGCTTCGGACCCGCTTCCACCGCGCCGGCGACCCAGGCGTCGACGCCGGCCTTGCGCGCGATCGCTGCCGCGCGCTCGGCGTCGGCACGATCGACGAAGAGCGCGAAGCCGGCGCCCATGTTGAACGTGCCGTAGGCCTCGCGGTCGTCAAGCGCGGCTTCGGTCTGGATGAACGACAGCACCGCCGGCACCTCGGGCAAAGTGTCGATGCGGTAGGTGAACGCGCCGCGGTGGCGCATGAGCTTGCGCCAGCCGTGGCCGGTGATGTTGACAGCGTAGTGCACGCGCACGCCGGCCTTGAACAGCGCTTCGGTGATCGGCGAATAGAGCACGGTCGGCTCGAGCAGCGCCTCGCCATAGCTGATCGGCACCGCGCTCGACGGCAGCGGCGTGAGGTAGCCGCGCGGCAATCGAGTGGCGAGCTCGCGCGCAAGGCTGAGACCATTGGCGTGGATGCCGCTGGAGGCGAGCAGCACGATGGCGTTGCCGGGCCCGAGCCGCTCACCGAGCGAGAGGCGCTCCTTCGGCCGGACGATGCCCGTGCACGCGGCCGCGAGGTCGACGCGCCCGGACTCGACGATGCCCGCGAGGGCCGGCGTCTCGCCGCCGCCCCAGGTGATGCCGCAGTGATCGCAGGCACGCTTCCAGCCGGCGACGAGCTGGCGCGAGCGCTCGGCGTCGTCGAACCAGGCCGAGCCGCCGGCGGCCCAGTAGGCCTGCACGACGATCGGTGTCGCGCCGACGGTGATGACGTCGTTGACCGCCATCGCGATCGTGTCTTGGGCGACTTTGGCGTAGGCGCTCGCGCCGGTCAGCAACGCCATCTCGTCGGCGACGAGCGCCTTCGAGCCGAGGCACTCGACGATGCTCGCGAGGTAGAACGGGCCGACGTCGATGACATACGCCGATTCGCCGCGCGAGGCCTCGACCTCGCTGAAGCCGTGCCCGTCAAGGTGGATGGCCGTGGCGGCAGCGGCCTTTTGCGCAGCGATCTTGAGCGGATCGATTCGCTTGTAGTCGACCCCGGACGCGCCGTACGTGAGCGGCGCGGGAACGGTCGGGATATTCGATGCGTCTGTGGCCACGGCAGCACGCATTATCCCGCAGCGCCGATGCGCCGAGAGGCGGCCCGTAGAATCGGCTGGATGTCTTCCATGGTGCTCGCGCGCAAGTACCGGCCGCGCAATTTCGAGACGCTGGTGGGGCAGTCGCACGTCGTCCAGGCGCTCGCCAACGCGCTCACGCAGCAGCGCCTGCACCACGCTTATCTGTTCACCGGCACGCGGGGCGTCGGCAAGACGACGATCGCGCGCATCCTCGCGAAATCGCTCAATTGCACCGGCCCGGACGGGCAGGGCGGCATCACCGCGCATCCGTGCGGCGCGTGCGCCGCGTGTCGCGACATCGACGCCGGCCGCTTCATCGACTACGTCGAGCTCGACGCCGCCTCGAACCGCGGCGTCGACGAAATCACGCGCCTGCTCGACCAGTCGGTCTACAAGCCGGTCGTCGGCCGCTTCAAGGTCTACCTGATCGACGAAGTCCACATGCTCTCGTCGCACGCGTTCAACGCGATGCTGAAGACGCTCGAGGAGCCGCCCGAGTATCTGAAGTTCATCCTCGCAACCACCGATCCGCAGAAGGTGCCGCCGACGGTGCTCTCGCGCTGCTTGCAGTTCAACCTCCGGCCGATGGCGGCCGAGACGATCGTCGAGCACCTGACGACGATCCTCGGCAGCGAAGGCGTTGCGGCGGAGCCGGTCGCGCTCAAGCTCCTCGCCCGCGCCGCGCGCGGCTCGATGCGCGATGCGCAGTCGCTGACCGATCAGGCGATCGCCTACGGCAGCGGTCGTGTCGAGGAAGCGGGCGTGCGCCAGATGCTCGGCGCCGTGGACCGCAGCCATGCGATCCGCGCTGTCGAGGCCGCGGCGGCGCGCGACGGTGCTGGATTGATCGCCGCCGTCGACGGCCTGCGCGAGCTCGGCCTCTCGGCGCCCGGCGCGCTCGAGGAGATGGCCGTGTTGCTCCAGGAAATGGCCGTGGCGCAGGCGGTGCCGGAGGCGGTCGATGAAGGGGATGCCGACGGCGAGGTCGTGCTTCGACTCGCCGCGCTGCTGCCGGCCGACGAGACGCAGCTGCTCTACAGCATCGCGCTCGCCGGTCGTGCCGAGCTGGCGCTCGCGCCGGACGAATACAGCGGGCTGGTGATGGTGCTGCTGCGGATGCTCGCGTTCGCGCCCGCCGACGGGCGCGCGCCGTCGCCGTCGACACCGCCGACTGCTGCCGCAGCGGCGCCGCGCGTCGCGACGCGCAGCCCTGTCGAGCCGGTCGAGCCGGTCGCGCAGGCGCGCGCGGAGAGCACAGCGGCGCCGTCCACGTCAGCCACGTCAGCCACGTCGGTCGATGCCACGCGCACCGAAGGCAGCGTCGTCGCCGACCTCTGGACCGCGCTCGTCCGGCGCCTCGCCGACGCAAGCGCTATCTCGGCGATGGTGCGCGAGCTCGCGATGCAGTCGCAGGCTCTGGCGATCGTCGAGAGCGCAGGTGTGCAGACCTGGCACCTGCGCGTCGAGCGCGAGAACCTGCGCGCGCCGGCGTTGCGCGAACGCCTGCAGGCGACCGCGAGCCAGCTCGACGGCCGCGAGATCCGGCTCGAGATCGAGGCCGGCACGGTCGGCGACACGCCGGCGATGCGCGACTCGGCCGAGCGCGACCGGCGCCAGGCCGAGGCCGAGCGCGTCATCCACGACGATCCGCTGGTCCAGGCGTTGATGGCGCAGTACAAGACCGCGCGCATCGTTCCGGGCTCGGTCAAGCCGCACTAGGCGGCCTCGTCCCCGGCCACGTTTCACGAAGGAGCACGACATGATGAAGGGCCAACTCGCCGGCTTGATGAAGCAGGCGCAGGCGATGCAGGACAACCTCAAGAAGGCGCAGGACGAGCTCGCGACGATCGAGGTCGAAGGACAGTCGGGCGCGGGCCTAGTCAAGGTCACGATGACCTGCAAGCACGCCGTCAAGCGGATCGCGATTGATCCGAGCCTGCTCGGCGAAGACAAGGACATGCTCGAGGATCTGCTCGCCGCCGCCTTCAACGACGGCGTGCGTCGCGCCGAAGAGGTGAGCAACGAGAAGATGGGCAAGCTCACCGCCGGCATGCCGATGCCCCCAGGCATGAAGCTTCCGTTCTAGGAGTCCATGGCTGCCGAACCATCGCTGGAGAGTCTGGTCGAGGCGTTGCGGCGCCTGCCCGGCGTCGGCGTCAAGTCGGCGCAGCGCATGACGTGGCATCTGCTCCAGCACGACCGCGACGGCGCACGCCGCATCGCCGATGCGCTGCAGACCGCCGTCGTGCGCATCCGCCACTGCGAGCGTTGCCACACCTTCACCGAGGCCGAGGTGTGCAGCATCTGCCTCGACCCGTCGCGTGACGCGCGCCAGCTCGCGGTCCTCGAGACGCCGGCCGACCAGGCGGCGTTCGAGCGCACCGGCAGCTACCGCGGCCTCTACTTCGTGCTGATGGGCCGGCTGAGCCCGCTCGACGGCATCGGTCCGTCGGAGATCGGCGCGCGCCAGCTGCTCGACCGCGCGACCGACGGCCGCGTCGAGGAGGTGATCCTCGCCACCAACTTCACCGCCGAGGGCGAGGCCACGGCGCACGTGCTCTCGGAAGCGCTGCAATCGCGCGGCGTGCGCGTCACGCGGCTGGCGCGCGGCGTGCCGATCGGCAGCGAGCTCGAGTACGTCGACCTGGGCACGATCGCCCACGCCTTCGTCGACCGGCGCTGAGCGCGCTCGTCCGCGTCAGTGGCGGGCGATGAACGCGGCGATGGCGTCGTTGACGACGTCCGGATGCGTCACGGGGCCCATGTGGCCGAGGCCGTCCAGCTCCATCACGGTGACGTTCGGCAGCGTCTTCACGAGCAGCCTGGCAACGCCACGCGACGACGCCGGTGATCGCGAGCCGACCATGAAGAGCACCGACATGTCGAGCGCACGAAACGCGGCCAGCGGCGTCGGCGCGCGGTCGAGCGCCTGCGCCCAGCGCGCGATCGGATCCATCGAGGCAGCGATCGGCGCCTGTCGCGCCGCGGGCATCGCGTCGAAGCTTCCCGCGCCCATCCAGTAGTCGATGAAGCGGCGCGCCGCGCCCGGCCGGTCGCCTGCCGCGACGAGCGCCGCGGCATCGGCGGCCGCACGTTGCAGCGCGAGCGCCGCCTCCTGTCCGGGTGCTTCCTCCTCGAGCAGGGCGAGGAGCGGCGGCTCGTAGAGGATCAGGGCGCGGATCCGCTCGGGCCGCGCGAGCGCGACGACGAGCGCGACCGCGGCGCCGTACGAGTGGCCGACGAGGACGAACGGCGCCGCCGTCGCCGCGAGCACCGGCTCGATGAATGCGGCCTCGTCGGCAAGGCTCGGTCCGGTGGCGTCGGGCCACGGCGGACTCTTGCCCGCACCGATCGAGTCGATCGCGACCACGCGGTGGCTTGGCGACAGCCGCTCCATCAACGCCCGCCATTGCGACGACGAGCTCGCGTTCGAATGCAGGCAGACGACGGCCGGACCTCGGCCCGCTTCGCGAACGAACGGAGCGATCGTCGCCGTCTGCACCGGTCGCCCCACTACGCCGACCCCACCTCAGTTGCCCTTGGCGAGCCGCTCATGCTTGTGCGTCGCGGCAGACTTGGCGTGACCCGCCCGCGCCCCCGACCTCGCCGACGACGAGCCTCTCGACGCGACCTTCGTGGTGCGCCCGCCGTGCGCCTTCGCGGTCCGCGTCGAGGTCGCAGCGGCGCCGCCCTTGCCGCTCTTCTGCGCGACGTAGACGACGATCGTCTGGCCGGGCGCGAAGCCTGCCTTGGCGCCGACCGAATTCCATTCCGCGACCTGCGCGGCGCTGACCCGATACCTCTTCGCGACCGACGCGACGCTGTCGCGCTTGCCGGTCTTCAGGAACACCTTGCGCAGCGTCGGCCCGTCGGGCGTGAGCATCATGGTGGCGTTGTCGGCGACCGAACTCGAGACATCGGCGATCAGCGCGCTGCCGCGCGGCACCAGCAGGGTCGAGCCCGACTTGATCGTCATCCGAGCCGGGATGCGGTTGACCTCACGGAACTGCTCTTCGCTCATGCCGGCGGCGTGCGCCGCATCGGCCGATTTCATCGTCTTTGGCGCGACCCACGCCGTCCAGGTCGCGAGCGGGCCGCGATGCAGCGGCAGATCGCGCACGAAGCGGTTGGCGTTGTCGTAGGGCAGCAGCAGTTGCGGCGTGCCGGCGGCTAGGATCACCGGCCGGTTCATTTGCGGGTTCAGGCTCTGGAACTCGTCGATCGGGATGCCGGCGAGCTGGATCGCCAGGCCGACGTCGATGTCGTGCTCGATCGGCACGCTCAGGAAGTACGGATGGTTCATCAGCTCGGGCAGCTTCAAGCCGAAGCTCTCGGGCCGGGCGATGATGTTCTTCACCGCCTGCAGCTTGGGCACGTAGCCCTGCGTCTCGGCTGGCATGCGCAGGCTCACGTAGTCGGTCGGCAGGCCGGCGCGCTGGTTCTTGGCGATCGCGCGCTGGACGCTGCCTTCGCCCCAGTTGTAGGCAGCGAGCGCGAGATGCCAGTCGCCGAACATGCCGTAGAGCTTCTGCAGGTAGTCGAGGGCGGCGCGGGTCGAGGCGAGGACGGCGCGGCGGTCGTCGCGAAAGACGTTCTGCTTGAGCTCGAAGTCGCGGCCCGTCGACGGGATGAACTGCCACATGCCCGACGCGCGTGCCACCGACATCGCCTGCGGGTTGTAGGCGCTCTCGATGAAGGGCAGCAGCGCCAGCTCGGTCGGCATGCCGCGCTTGTCGAGCTCTTCGACGATGTGGAACATGTAGCGGCTGCCGCGCTCGGTCATCCGCGCGACGTAGTCGGGCCGGGTCGCGTACCAGCGCTCGCGGTCGCGCACAAGGTCGCTGTCGAGGTCCGGGATCGCGAAGCCGCGGCGGACGCGGTCCCAGAGGTCGACCCGCGCGGTGCGGTCATCGAGATCGAGGTGGACGCCGGGGCGAAGCGGATCGACGGGAACCGGCGCGGCGACCACCTCGTCGCTCATGGCTGGGGCCGGCACCTTCGTTGCGGCGGAGATGCTCGCCTTGTCGGCCGTGACCGGCGCGGCAATCGCGACGACGACCGGAGCCGCCGCCACGTTGGGGGGCGAGACCGGCGCCGAGGCGCAGCCGGCGAGGAGAAGGACGGGCAACGCTAACCGGAGGAGGAAGCGTGCGGCCGTGTCGGGCTGCGTCTCGGTTCGGATCGTCATCGGAATTCGTTCTTCCAGGTTCTGAGGGCCGCCAGGACATCGCTGCCCGCTACGCCCGCGGCGCCATGGGCGCGGGCCGCGGCGACCACGGTGGGCTCGCCGCAACGCAGGAAGGGATTGATGCGCCGCTCGAGCTCGATGCGCGACGGCAGCGTCGGCTTGCCGGCGGCGCGCAGGGCCGCGCAGGTATCGGCGTGGTGCGCGATGTCGTCGTTGGTCGGCTCGACCGCGTGCGCGAACTTCAGGTTAGACACGGTGTACTCGTGGCCGCAGCAGACGCGCGTCGCGTCGGGAAGCGCCGCGAGCTTGTTGAGCGACGTGTACATCTGCGCCGCCGTGCCCTCGAAAAGCTTGCCGCAGCCGGCGGAGAACATCGTGTCGCCGCAGAACACGATCGGCTCGCCGGCGCCCGAGCGGTTGAAGAAGGCGATGTGGCCGGCGGTGTGCGCCGGCACGTCGATCACCTCGAAGGTGAGGCCAAGCGCTTCGGCGGTGTCGCCCTGCTGCAGGCCGATGCACGGCTGTGGCACGCTCTCGTGCGCCGGGCCGAACACGGAACCCTGGAGACGCGACCGGAGGGCGTCGACGCCGCCGCAATGATCGGCGTGGTGGTGGGTCACTAGAATCGCGGCCAACTGGAGGCGGCGGGCTTCGAGCGCCTCGACAACCGGCCCCGCTTCACCCGGATCAACGACGATCGCGCGGACGCCATCGTCGATCATCCAGATGTAGTTGTCGGCGAACGCGGGCAGGGCAGTCAGGTTCATGAGCGAAGGCGCGATTCTACAGTTGCCCCAGTGGCTGCGTACCCCGGCAGGTCAGTACCTGCTCGCCTGGGAACAGCGTCATCTCGATCAGGCGGTCGCGGATCTGTTCGGATTTCACGCTTTGCAGCTCGGCCTGCCGCAGCTCGACACGTTGCGTGCCAATCGCATGCCGCACCGCTGGCTCGCCGTCGAGTCGCCGCGCGACGAGGAGGAGGCGTTGACGGCGCCGAGCGAGCCGGCGGTCGAGTCGATTCCGGGCGATTCCGCGACCGGCGCCGGCGAGCGGGCCTTCGTCGCATCGCCAGCCCTGCGCTGCCACTTCGACGCCTTGCCGTTCGACGCTGCCAGCCTTGACCTGGTCGTCCTGCCGCACACGCTCGAGCTCGCGCGCGATCCGCACCTCACCTTGCGCGAGGTCGAGCGCGTGCTCGTGCCGGAAGGCCGCGCGCTGATCGTCGGCTTCAACCCTGCCAGCCTCTGGGGCGCGCGCCAGCGCCTCGGCCGGCTGCGCCAGAGCCTGCCGTTCGCTTCGCGGGGCGAGCTCTTCCTGCCGCGCGCCGGCGAGTTCATCGGCTACCGGCGTCTGCGCGACTGGCTGCGGCTGCTCAGTTTCGAGGTCGAGGCGGGACGCTTCGGCTGCTACATACCGCCCGTGACATCGGCGCGGTGGGTGTCGCGCTACGACTGGATGGACCGGGCAGGAGAGCACTGGTGGCCGGTGTTCGGCGCGCTCTACTACATCGTCGCCGTCAAGCGCGTGCGCGGCATGCGCCTCGTGGGTTTGGTGCGGAAGGACGCGCGCGTCAAGGCCGTCACCGCACCGGCACCGGCCGCAGTGGCGCAGCACACGCGCAGCGCGCCGGCGGTGCACGGCGAGTCGCGTCGCACGGGACGCTCCTGATGTGGACCACCTACACCGACGGCGCCTGCGCGCCCACTAATCCGGGACCGGCCGGATGGGGCGCGGTCCTGATCGCGCCCGACGGCAAGACCGAGTCCGACCACTTCGGCTTCATCGGCCTGGGCACCAACCAGATCGCCGAGCTCACGGCGGCGATCGAGGGTCTCGCGCTGGTGCCGGTCGGCGCCGAGGTCGAGCTCGTGTCCGACAGCCAGTACGTGCTCAAGGGCCTGACCGAGTGGCGCGGCGGCTGGGAACGCAGGGGCTATCGCAACTCGAAGAACGAGCCGGTCGCCAACCTGGCGCTGTGGAAGCGGCTCTTCGCCGCCGCCGACGAGAGGCGCGTCCGCGTGCGCTGGGTGCGTGGCCACAACGGCGACCGATGCAACGAGAAGGCCGACGGCCTCGCCAACAAGGCCCTGGCGCTGAAGACGCGAAGCGACGCCTAGCGCGTCGCTCGAAGCGAGATCGGCCCGCGGGTCAGGGAAGGCTGCGCTCGACCTCGAGGAGCTGGAAGCGCGCGAGTGCGAGGTTCGTGCGGTGCTTCTCGAGCACCGCGACGAGCACCAGATCCGCATGACGCTGCAACGCGCGGATCAGCACGTGGCGGGCGCCGGCCGTGGCGATGACTTCGTCGATCGGATCGTCGAGGCCCATCTTGTGCGCGGCTTCGCGATGGGCAGCCAGCACCTGAGCGCACGACGCAGCGGCCAGCTCCATGTCGAGCGACTGGGGATCGCGCGTTTCGTGGGCGAGCACGAGGCCGCTCGCCGCATCGACGAGCGCGCAGCCGATCAGGCCGTCGAGCTTGACGAGGCTCGACAGCGCCTGACGTCCGCGCGCGGCGTCGAGCACCGCGCGAGCGGTCGGAGCCGGCGTTGCGACAGTGGTCTCGCCGATCGTCGCGATGGCGTTCGCATCAGCGCCGAGATCGCCGACCTTGATCGGAAAGTCCAAGGTGCCGAGCATCGGCGAGACCGCGGCCGGATCCCAGCCGGGCTGGAGCTTGGCCTCGTTCCAGATGCCGAGCATCGCGTTCCACACCGACGACGCGCCGGTCATCGGCTCGCTGACGATGTGCACGTGCAGGCGCTCGGGCCAGACCACGGCGCTGACCTTGTTGTTGATCCAGGCGGCGTTGGGCGGCAATTGGAAGAGCAGGTGCGGGCAGCGCCACGTCGGCAGGCTGGTCGCGTGCTTCAGCGACGCGAGCAGCGCGTCGATCGCGTGCGGCTGCATCGGCCCGATGATCACGGCCGTCATCTGGCTGCGCTCCATCAGCGCGACCGGGATCTCGGCGTTCTCCGGGCCGGGCGCGCGCACGTCGGCGTGGAAGATGCGCAGCGTGTCTTCCTGGCGCCGGACGAGCGTCGTGCGCTCGATCATCGCCAGCGTGCGCAAGGTCGTCTGCTCGCGCAGATGCAACCGCTCGATCGGCCGGCCGCCTGCATCCGAGAGTGCCTTGACGACCGACGACGCCCAGACGCCGACCGGGTCGAGCAGCGTGATCATCGATGTCGCCGTCTCGAGATCGGCGCGGGTCGCCGCGAAGTGCTCGCGGATCGCCTGCGCCGGCGAGCCGGTGACGACGAGATCGCTGGTGTGGCGATCGATGATCTGGCCGCGGTCGTTCACCTCGGTCGCGATGCTTTCCATGATCGCCGTCGCCGCGAACTCCTGCGAGCCGCCGATCTCGGTCTCCTGGAAATCCGCCGGCTTGGACTTGCCGTCGCGGGTGGATCTCAGATCGCCGAAGAGCGATGTCAGCATGGAAGCTCCTGGTGGCGGACAGAACCGGTTCGGTCCGCGAACCTCAAGCCCGAGTCTAGGCGCCACGTTCCAGTACGTTTGGTTACATCGACACGCGGCACGACGCGCCCGATGGCCGGTGGCCGGTGGCCCAGCGTGAGAGGCGGTGCAAACGGCCGCGTCCGGCGATCGCCAGTTTCGTGACGATGAAGGGCATCAGGTTGTCGTCGGCGACGACGTCGATGCCTTCGCGGGTGCTGCTCCTCAGGATCACCGCGAACGACGTGCCGAGCGACATCGACGTGAAGGCACCGACGTCGCGATGCTGCGTCGCGACGACACCGGAGCCTCGCACTGGATCCTGGGCGGCCATCACCACGCCGGCGCAAGCGTGCGATGCGACGACGACGAGAGCGAACACGACGCGGCGAGGAGAGATCATCGAAAGACTCCGGCGATGACGGAGACGCCATCGTGGGTCGCGCGTGTCTGGTGTCTGTTCGGCCAGCGCGATGGTCTGCGCAACGGAGCCTCTGACGATGCGCCCGGACGCGGCGAACCGTCGACGGGCCGAGGGGCGCGGCGAAGCTCGGAGGGCTTTGGCGCGATCTCGACAGAAGTTGACGTCCTATCGCCAATGCGACGGAGCGCCCGAGTTTACGATGACGCCTGTTCCTTCGCGGCTCTCCGGCCGCCGACTGCATGACCGCCACTGCCGCTCTCCCGCCGCCGACTGCCCCGCGCACCGATGCCAAGGTCATGGGCCTGGTCGGCCTCGCGCATTGCATCAGCCACTTCAGCCAGCTGCTCCTTCCGCCGCTCTTCTTCCTGCTGAAGGACGACTTCCACGTCAGCTTCGCCGAGCTCGGCTTCGTGCTCACGGTGTTCTTCGTCGTCTCCTGCGCCGTGCAGGCGCTCTCGGGCTTCGTCGTCGACCGCGTCGGTCCGCGTCCGGTGCTGTTCGGCGGGCTCGCGCTCCTCGCGGTCGCCGCCTTCGGCTACGCCTCGAGCACGAGCTACGCGATGCTGTTCGTGTTCGCGGTCGTCGCCGGCATCGGCAACGGCGTCTTCCATCCGGTCAACTACACGCTGCTCAACCGCAGAATCCACGCGTCGCGGCTCGGCCACGCGTTCGCGGTGCACGGCATCACCGGCAGCCTCGGCTGGGCGCTGGCGCCGGCGATGATGGGCACGATCGCGCTCGCGTCGTCCTGGCGCGTCGCGCTCGCGTCGGCCGGCGCGCTCATCGTCGCGGTGATCGCGGTGCTCTGGTTCGGCCGCTCGCACCTGACGGTCGACATGACGAGCGCCGTCACCGGCAAGCAGCACGCCACCAAGCCCGCGTCCGGCGCCGGCAGCTTCGGCTTCCTCGCCATCCCCGCCGTGTGGATGTGCTTCGGCTTTTTCTTCTTCTACGCCGTCGTCATCAGCGGCATCCAGACCTTCGCGCCGGAGGCCGCGCGCCAGCTCCACGACGTGCCGATCGCGTGGGCCGCGATGTGCCTGACGTTCTACATGGTCGCGAGTGCCTGCGGCATGGTGCTCGGCGGCTTCCTCGCGACCGATCCGACGCGCTGCGAGAAGATCGTCGGCACCGGCTTCGGCATCGCCGCGGTGCTCGCGCTGGTGATGGCCTTCGGCCCCGTGCTGCCGCTGATGGTGCCGGTGCTGTTCGCGCTGATGGGCGCCGCCTCGGGCATCGCCGGCCCGTCGCGCGACCTGATCGTCAAGCGCGCCGCACCGCCGAACGCGACCGGCCGCGTCTACGGCGTCGTCTATTCCGGGCTCGACATCGGCCAGGCGTTCGCGCCGCTGGTCTTCGGCCCGTTGATGGACATGCACCGCCCGTCCGACATCTGGCTCGGCATCGCGATCGTCCAGGCGTTCCTGATCACGACGGCGTTCAACGTGCATCGCGCGCGTCGCACGGCGCTGTCGCCGGCCACGGCCTGATCGCTCAGACGACCGTTCGGTGCCTCGCGATGCAGGTCGCGAGCACCTCGTCTTCCGGGCGCTTCCACCAGTCCTGGGTCGAGAAGATCTCGACCTCGCTGTAACCCGCGAAGCCCGCTGCCTCGACCCAGCCGCGGATGCGCGGGATCTCGATCACGCCATCGCCCATCATACCGCGGTCGTTGAGCAGGTCTTTTGTCGGCACGAGCCAGTCGCAGACATGGAAGGCAAGCAGCCGGTCGCGGCCGGCGCGCGCGATCTGTGCTTCGAGCTTCGGGTCCCACCAGATGTGGTAGACGTCGACGGCGACGCCGAGCGGCGCGAGCGCGCCGTTCGATGTTGATGCCGGCCGCGGATCGATCGCATCGCACAGCTCGAGCGCCTGCTCGATCGTGTTGACGCAGGCGCGGTCGGCGGCGTACATCGGATGGAGTGGTTCGATCGCCAGCGGCATGCCGACGCTCTTCGCGTACTCGAGCGTCGCGGCGATGCCGTCGTGGACGTCGCGCCGGGCGGCGAACAGGTCGTTCGACTGCGGCTTTCCTGCGAGCGCGCCCGGCAGGCTGCCGACGACGAGGACCAGGCAGGTTGCATCGAGCATCTTGGCCTCGTCGACCGCGCGGCGGTTGTCGTCGAGCGCGAGACGAAGGCCGGCGGCGTCCATCGCCGGGAACATGCCGCCGCGGCAGTAGCCGGAGAGCGCGAGGCCGTGGCTCTTCACGAGCGCGGCGCACTTCTTCATGCCGATCGCGGCGACCTGGTCGCGCCACGGCGAGATCGCGCGGATGCCGTGGCGCGCGCACGCGTCGAGGATCCGGTCGAGCGGACCCGCGCCGCGCAGCGTCGCGGTATTGATCGAGAGCCAACGGTGATCGGCGGAGAAGTCGCGCACGGGAGGGGCGAAAGCGCGCTCAGCCGTCGACGCCGTGCAGCGCGAGCAGATGCTTCATGCGCGGCACCGCGAGCTCGGGCTGCTCGAGCAGGTTGGCGGCGTCGGCGAGCCGGAACAAGTCGGCGACGTGGCCGATCGAGCGTGCGCTCTGCTGCCCGCCGACCATCGTGAAGTGCGACTGATGGCCGTTCAGCCACGCGAGCAGGACGATGCCGGTCTTGTAGAAGCGCGTCGGTGCCTGGAAGATGTGGCGCGAGAGCGGCACCGTCGGCGCGAGAATCTCGTGGAAGCGATCCGTGTTCCCGGCGGCGAGCGCCGACAGCGCGGCACTTGCGGCCGGCGCGATCGCGTCGAAGATGCCGAGCAACGCGTCGCTCTTGCCCTGGTTCGGCGTGGCGCCGACGCCATCGCCCGCGATCAGCTCCGCGTAGTTGAAGTCGTCGCCGGTGTACATGCGAACGCCCGGCGGCAGACGTCGCCGCATCGCGATCTCGCGGTCCTTGTCGAGGAGCGAGATCTTGATGCCGTCGACCTTGCCCGGATTCGCCGCGATCACGCCGAGAGCGGTGGTCATCGCGCTCTCGACGTCGGCGCTGCCCCAGTAGCCGGCGAGCTGCGGATCGAACATGTCGCCGAGCCAGTGCAGGATGACCGGCTCCTTCGACTGCATCAGGATGCGGTCGTAGACGCGCTCGTAGTCGGCCGGCCCGGCCGCGACGCGGGCCAGCGCCCGGCTCGCCATCACGATCAGCTTGCCGCCGAGCGACTCGATCGCCTCCATCTGCATCTCGTAGGCGCGGATGACGTCGTCGACGCTCGTCGCCGCATCGGGCGCGAGGTGGTCGGTACCGCAGCCCGAGGCAACGAGCGCGCTCGGATGGTCCTTCGCAGCATCGAGCGAGCGGCGGATCAATTCGAGCGATGTCGGCCAGTCGAGGCCCATGCCGCGCTGCGCCGTGTCCATCGCTTCGGCGACGCCGAGGCCGAGCGACCACAGGCGCTGCCGGCAGGCAATGGTTGCGTCCCAGTCGAGCACCGCTGTGACCCACGGATCGACGGTGCGCAGCGGGTCGGCGACAACGTGCGCCGCGGAGTAGGCAATGCGGTCGAACGGCGCTGCGGGCTTGCTCGCCGCGAACGGCGTCGCGCCGCGCAGCGTGTAGGTCGCGAGGCGGCCATCGACCGACGGCAGGCGGAGCGAGAGCGTGGAGCCGGCCATGGCGACCTCAGATCTCGAGCGCGGGCACGTCGACCCAGCGCCGCGTCTTCGAGCTCTCGAGCGCGGCCTCGACGAGCTGCACGCCCTTCGCGCCTTCGCCGAGCGTCCACTTGTACGGCGCGTCCTCGACGACGTGGCGGATGAAGTGTTCCCACTGGACCTTGAAGCCGTTGTCGTAGACCTGCGAGTCGGGGATCTCCTGCCACTGGTCGAAGAAGTTCATCGACTGCTTGACGTCCGGGTTCCACACCGGGCGCGGCGTCGCGACCTTCGACTGCGCGCGGCATTCCTGCAGGCCGGCGACGGCCGAGCCGTCGGTGCCGTCGACGTGGAAGGTGACGAGGTCGTCGCGGCGCACGCGCGTCGCCCACGACATGTTGATCTGCGCGATCACCGGCTCGCCGGCGAGGCCCTTGAGCTGCACCGTCGCGTAGGCGGCGTCGTCGGCGGTCGCGGGGTAGGGCTTGCCGTTCTCGTCCCAGCGTTTCGGGATGTGCGTCGTGCCGAGGCACGAGATCGACTGCACCTCGCCGAACAGGTTGTCGAGCACGTAGCGCCAGTGGCACATCATGTCGAGAATCATGCCGCCCCCGTCTTCGGCACGGTAGTTCCACGACGGCCGCTGGATCGGCTGCAGATCGCCTTCAAAGACCCAGTAGCCGAACTCGAGCCGCAGCGACAGCATGCGGCCGAAGAAGCCGCCGCGGCGCAGCATGTCGAGCTTGCGCAGGCCGGGCAGGAAGAGCTTGTCCTGCACCGCGCCGTGCTTGAGGCCCGACGCTTGCGCGACGCGCGCGACCTCGACCGCCTCCGCCAGATTGGTCGCGATCGGCTTCTCGCAGTAGACGTGCTTGCCGGCGGCAAGCGCGCGCGTGAGGAGCTGCGGCCGCATCTGCGTCGTGCCGGCGTCGAAGAAGACGGTGTCGTCCTTGTCGGCGAGCGCGATCTCGAGGTTCGTGCCCCAGCGCGCGATGCCGTGCGCCTTGGCGAGCGCTTCGATCTTGGCGGCGTTGCGGCCGATCAGGATCGGATCGGGCATCACCTTGTCGCCGTTGGCGAGGTTGACGCCGCCTTGTGCGCGGATCGCGCAGATCGAGCGGATGAGGTGCTGGTTCATGCCCATCCGGCCGGTGACGCCGTGCATGATCAGACCGAGTCGTCGAGTCGCCATGGTGTGTGCTTTCAGTGAGTGGGGCTCGCGCCGTCAGGCGAGCGCTTCGCGGATGCCGCGCAGATAGCCGGCGGCGAACGCGGCGGAGCCGGCGCCGTCGGGGACGTAGTCGAAGGGCTCGACGGCGACCGTCTTGTCGTAGCCGTTCTTCTTCAGCGCCGCGAAGATCGGCGCGAACTTCATCTCGCCCTGGCCGGGCGCGCGCCGGTTCGGATCGTTGACCTGGATGTGGGCGACGAGCCCGGTCGGCAGCCAGAGGTCGATCAGCTCGGGGACCGACGTCGATTCGCTCGTGCCGGCGGCGCTGCAGTCGATCATCGTGCGCAGCGACGGGCGATCGATCTCGCGCACAAGCTCGGCCGCTTGCGCGACCGTGTTGATCAGCGCCGTCTCGCGCGGCGAGAGCGGCTCGATGCAGTAGATGACGTTGTTCGCCTCGGCGACGACCGCCGCGTCGGCGAGGAAGTCGCGCAGGCGCGCGCGCGCCGTCGCGTGCGACTCGCCGTCGGGGATCGCGCGCTGCTTCGGCGAGCCGTGCACGAGCACGCTGCCGCCGAGCTCCGCGCACAGCGCGACCAGGCGCGCGACGACGTCGAGCGTGCGTGACCGCACCGACGCGTCCGGGTCGGTCAGCGACAGGCCCATCGGCTTGACGAGCAGCCAGTGCAGACCTGTGACGACGAGGCCGAACGATTTGACGACGCCGCGGATGCGCGCAGCCTCGCTAGTGTCGATGCGCTCGGGATGCTCGGCCAGAGTGAACGGCGCGATTTCGAGGCCGTCGTAGCCGAGCGCCGCGGCGACCTCGCACTGGCGCTCGAGCGACAGCCCGGCCAGCACTTCGTTGCAAAGCGACAGCTTCATGTCGCGTCGCCACTGCGCGGATGACGTCCGAACGCCGAGCGCACGATCTTGCCGAAGCCGCCGGTGACGCGTCGCACGGCGGCCTTGAATTGCGGCACATAGAGCAGCAACGTGAAGATCGTCACCGCCGCGAACGCCATCGAGATCGGCCGCGTGAAGAACGGCGCGATGTCGCCGTCCGACAGCACCAGGCCTCGGCGCAGGCTTTTGTCGAGCAACGGGCCAAGGACGAGGCCGAGCACGAAAGGTGCCATCTGGTAGCCGCGCCGGCGCAAGAAGAAGGCGCCGATGCCGATCGCCAGCATGCAGTAGATGTCGAACAGGCGCGACGCGCTCGCGAACGCGCCGACGGTGCAGAGCAGGAAGATGATCGGCATCAGCACCGTGCGCTTGATGCGCAGCACGAGCAGCAGCGGCTTCACGAAAAAGAGGCCGAAGATGAGGATCGAGAGCGTCGCGAGCGAGGTCATCGCGACCACCTCGTAGACGAAGTGCGGGTGAGCGATCATCATCATCGGCCCGGGCTGGATGCCGTGAATGATCATCGCCGCCATCAGTACGGCCGACGGCGCCGAGCCCGGGATGCCGAGCGCGAGCGCCGGGATGATGTGGCCCGGGATCGAGGCCATGTCGCCGGTCTCGGCGGCCATCAGGCCGTCGATCGAGCCCTTGCCGAAAAGCTCCTTCTCCTTGCTCGCGGCCTTGGCCGCGGCGTACGACATCCACGCGCCCGAGTCCTCGCCGACGCCGGGCATCAGGCCGGTGAGCACGCCGATCACGCCGGAGCGGAGCACGGTCGGCCAGTACTGCACGACTTCGCGAAAGCGCGGCAGCACCGAGTCCTTGAGCTCGATCAATTTTTTCTCGACCGGGTCCGCGAGCGTCGTCAGCACTTCCGCGAAACCGAACGCGCCGACCAGCGCCGGGATGAGCGAGATGCCGCCCGAGAGCTGGTCCCAGTCGAAGGTAAAGCGGTTGTAGGCGTAGAGGCCTTCCTGGCCGATCTGCGCGACGAAGAGGCCGAGCGTGCCCATCAGCCAGCCCTTGAGCGGGTCGTTGCCGACGATCGTTCCCGACATCGTCACGCCGAAGAGCGCGAGCCAGAAGAACTCGTAGGCGCCGAACGAGAGAGCGACCTCGGCGAGCGTCGGCGTGAATGCGGCGAGGCACAGCACGCCGAAGAGCGTGCCCATGAACGCGCCCGAGGTCGCGATGCCGATCGCGCGGCCTGCTTCGCCGCGTTGCGCGAGCGCATAGCCGTCGGCGCACGACGCGGCGTTGGCGGCGGTGCCGGGGATGTTGAGCAGGATGGCAGTGCGCGATCCGCCGTAGAGCGTGCCGACGTACGAGCAGATCAGGATCAGGATCGCGTCGTTGGCGGGCAGCTTGATGGTGAGAGTCGTCAGCAGCGCGATGCAGAGCGTCGCCGACAGGCCCGGCAGGCAGCCGACGATGATCCCGAGCAATGCGCCGCCGAGCCCGTAGAGGATCGACGTGACGTTGAGAAAGCCGAGGTAGGCGTGGCCGAGATCGGCGAGACCGGAGAGCATCGTGAGGGTCCGTCGCGCGTGCCGTCAGGGCAGGCGAACGAGAAAGACCTGCTGGAAGACCAGCGTGATGATCCCGCCCGCGCCGAGGCCGATGATCGCGGCGATGGCGAGCCGGCGCAGGCCGAGCGTCTCGCCGGCGGCAATGCGTTGCGGTCGCTGCAGCACGACGATCGCGACGCTGACGAAGAGCGCCGCGGCGAGCCAGAACGGCAGCCCGTGGCCGACGAGGACGACGCCGAAGGTCACGCACAGGCCGATGATCAGCGCGACCCGGCGCACTGCCGCGCCGTCGAAAGCGAAGCCGTGCGTGCGCGATGCGAGCGCGCCGCGGCGCCAGCTGCGCAGCCCGAGCAGGCTGCCGAGCAGCATCATCGCGATGCCGAGCAGCCCCGGCAGCAGTCCGGGCACGGTGTACGGATTGATGTTCTGGCTCTCGAGCCGGTCCATCCGCCACGATCCGACGAACACGGCGAGGCCGAGCGCGATCCAGCCGATCGCCTGGTGCAGCTCGGAGCGCGCGAGGACCTTGCGCTCCTCGTCGCTGACCGGTGCCGTCGCGTCGTGTTCCATCGCGTGCTCGTCGCGCCGGTCAGGGCTTGGCGATGCCGACGGTGTCGGGCGACACCTTGGCCTTGCCGTTCTCGAACAGCATCCAGGCGTTGGCCTGCACGGCGGGGTAGACGGCCTTCTGCGCCGCGTCGCCCGACGACGGCGCGAACAGCGCGCCGCGGCTGGCCGCGTACTTCTTCAGCGCCTCGCTCTTGGCGATGTTCTCGGCCCAGAGCTTCTCGATCGTCTTCACGACCTCGTCGGGCACGCCCTTCGGGATGAAGATACCGAAGTAGTTGGCCGGCGCCGAGAAGCCGGGCACCGTGTTCGAGAGCGGCGGGATCGTGCCGTAGCCCTCGAGCTCGAGCGGCTTGTCGCTCACCGTCGCGAGCGGACGCAGGCGCTTGCCGCGGATCATGTCGGCCTGCTCCACGGCGAGCTGCGTCGTCAGGTCGGCTTCGCCCGAGACGGCCGCGACGACCGCCGGATTGCCGCCGTCGTAGCTCACGTCGCGGTACTTCACGCCGGTCGCCTTGGCGATCATGTCCATCGCGTTGTGGCCGGCCGAGGTGACGCCGGCGGTCGCGACCGAGATCTTGCCGGGCTGCGCCTTCATCGCGTCGAGCAACTGCTTCGCGTTCTGGTACGGCGTGTTCGGATTGACGCCGATCACCTGGATGTTGGCGACGGTGAGGAAGATGTTCCAGTCCTTGAGGCTGGTGTTGACCGAGCCGAGCGTCTGGTAGGTGCCGAGATCCTGCGCGGCACCTGCCGTCCACGTGTAGCCGTCCTTGGCGGCGTCGAGCGCGCTCTTGGTACCGATTGCACCCGAGGCGCCGGGCTGGTTGACGATGACGATGGTCTGGCCGAGCGCCTTCTCGAGCTCGCCGGCGGTGACGCGCGTCACCTGGTCGGTCGAGCCGCCCGCGGCCCACGGCACGATCAGGTTGATCGGCCGGGTCGGCTTCCAGTTCTGCGCCTGCGCGCCCTGTGCGGCAATGGCCACGCACGCGACGAGCGCGACGCGAAGGAGGGACGGGACTTTGTTCATCGTTGTCTCCTGAGGGAGCCCGCGGCGGGCGGGCGAAGGGAAGGGGTGCGTGCGCCGGCGAGCGCGACAGGCGCCGCGACGACGTAGCCGAGGATCACATCGCACATGTGGGCGAGGCGCGCGTCGTGTGCGGCCGGCGTCATCAGCTCGCTGCCGAAGATCGCCGAAAGCGTGTGGTTGTTCGAGAGGTAGAAGTAGGCGAGGCCGGCGATCGAGATGTAGAGCTGCATCGGATCGATGCCGCGCTTGAGCTCGCCGCTCCGCTCGCCGCGCATCAGCACGTCGGCGAGCACGTCGATCAGCGGCGAGTTCATCTGGCGGATGCGGCGCGAGCGCTTCAGGTGGCCGGCGCGGTGCATGTTCTCGCTGTTCAGCAGCGCCAGGAACTCGGGGTGCGCGAGGTAGTAGTGCCAGGTGAAGGTGACCAGGCTCCGGATCGCCTGCACCGGATCGCTCGCCTCGAGATGCAGCTCGTGCTCGGCGGCGCGGATGTCGGCGTATGTCTGCTCGAGGACCGCGAGGAAGAGCGCGTCCTTGCCGTCGAAGTAGTAGTAGATGAGCTTCTTGTCGACGCCGCCGTGCTCGGCGATCGCTTCCATCCGGGCGCCGCCGAAGCCGTGCGCGGCGAACTGCGCCATCGCGGCGCGCAGGATCTGCTCGCGCGTGCGGTCGGCGTCGCGCGAGCGGATCTCGATGACGGTGCTGGAACGAGAGGCCACGACGAAATAATTCACCAAACGGTGAATTACGGGAATCGGGACGAACCCTGACCGTCGGCTACCCGCAAAGAGCGTCACGCGGATGGGCCAAGCTCGTATCCTCACGAGTCGTCATTTTGCGTCCACGCATGACCGCAACGTCCACGTCCTCGCCATCGCGCCCCGCCGGCCACGCCCTCGTCGAAGCGCTGCTCGCGCAAGGCGCGGACACCGTCTTCGGTGTGCCCGGCGAGAGCTTCCTCGCCGCGCTCGACGGCTTCTACGAGCATCGCGACATGATTCGCTTTGTCGCGTGTCGCCAGGAGGGCGGTGCGAGCTACATGGCCGAGGCGCAGGGCAAGCTCACCGGTCGCCCGGGGCTCTGCTTCGTCACGCGCGGACCCGGCGCGAGCAACGCCGCGATCGGCCTGCACACGGCGTTCCAGGATTCGACGCCGATGATCCTGTTCATCGGCCAGGTGGCGAGCAGCCAGCGCGACCGCGAAGCGTTCCAGGAGGTCGACTACCGGCAGATGTTCGGCCCCGGCACGCTCGGCTTCGCCAAGTGGGTCGGCGAGATCCACGATCCCGATCGGCTGCCCGAATACGTCGCACGTGCGTTCCACGTCGCGATGCAGGGACGGCCCGGGCCGGTCGTGCTGTCGCTGCCCGAGGACATGCTCGCGGCATGGACCTGCGCGCCGGTCTTGCCGCGCATCGAGCCTGCGCTCGCCGCGCCCGCACCGGAAGCGCTCGTGCGCTTGCGCGAGCTGCTCGCGGCCGCCGAGCGTCCGTTCGTCATCGTCGGCGGCAGCGGCTGGACCGCGGCATCGTGCGAGGCGCTCGAGCGCTTCGCCGAGCGCTGGCGTTTGCCGATCGGCTGCGCGTTCCGCTTCCAGGACACCTTCGACAACCGCCATCCGAACTACGCCGGCGACGTCGGCATCGGCATCAATCCGAAGCTCGCTGCGCGCGTCGGGGCCGCCGACCTGATCGTCGCGATCGGCTCGCGCCTCGGCGAGATGACGACCGGCGGCTACGAGCTGCTGACGCCGCCGCGACCGACGCAGAAGCTCGTCCACATCCATGCCGGCGCGGAAGAGCTCGGCCGCGTCTACGCCGGCGAGTTGATGATCAACGCATCGATGGCCTGCGCCGCGCCGGCGCTGGCGTTGCTCGAGCCGCCGGCATCGCCGCGCTGGCGCGAGCAGACCGCGGCTGCGCGTGCCGACTACGAAGCCAACCTCGTGTCGACGCCGGTCGCGCCGCTCGACATGGCCGAGATCGTGCGCTGTATCGATCGCCACGTCGGCGCGGATGCGATCTTCACCAACGGCGCCGGCAATTTCGCGGGCTGGCTGAGCCGCTTCCACCCTTTCGCGGGCCTGCGCCATGCCGGCCGCACGCATCTCGCGCCGACGTCGGGCGCGATGGGCTACGGCGTGCCGGCGGCGGTCGCCGCGTCGCTGCTCGAGCCGCATCGCACCGTGATCAACATCGCCGGCGACGGCGACTTCCTCATGACCGGCCAGGAGCTCGCGACGGCGACCGCACACGGCGCCGGTCGCGGTGCCGGCAAGCTGATCGTCCTGGTCGTCGACAACGGCACCTACGGCACGATCCGTATGCACCAGGAGCGCGAGTACCCGGGCCGCGTTTCGGGGTCCGACCTCGGCAATCCCGACTTCGCGGCGCTGGCGCGCGCCTACGGCTGGCACGCCGGCAACGTCGTCGACACGACTGCCGCGTTCGAGCGGGCGTTCGTCGCGGCGCTCGCCGCCGACGGGCCGGCACTGATCCATCTGAAGCTCGCAGCCGACGTCATCACCAGCCGGACGACGCTCGCGGCGATCCGCAAGAGCGCCGAGGCACGCATCGCGAGCGAGGCATCGGCAACCAGAGGCACGCCATGACTCCCGCCCCCGACTTCTCCACTTGCGATCTTTGCGATCGGCACAAGGCCGCCTACGGCACGACCTTCTTCGTCCTGCCGCCGGCTTTCGCCGACTACGGCGGCGTGTCGACGTTCAGCGGCCTCGTCTCGACGGTCAAGTGCTACGAGGACAACTCGCTCGTCAAGGCCGCGCTCGACACGCCGGGCGGCGGTCGCGTCCTCGTCGTCGACGGCGGCGGGTCGGTGCGGCGCGCGCTCGTCGGCGGCAACGTCGCCGCGGCGGCCGAGAAGAACGGCTGGGCCGGGCTCATCATCGACGGCGCGGTGCGCGACGTCGCCGAGCTCGCGGCAACGGAGGTCGGCATCCGCGCCCTCGCGCACGTGCCGATCCCGACCGAGAAGAAGAACCAGGGCGAGCGCGACATCGCGGTCCAGGTGATGGGCATCTGGGTCCGGCCCGGCGACCGGCTCTTCGCCGACGCCGACGGCATCGTCGTCCTCAGGACGGCCTGACGACCTCGAGCAGCCGGTCGAGGCCGCCGGCGTCGATCGAGACCATCGTCGCGTCGCGCACCTTCGGCTTTGCGTGGTACGCGACCGAGAGGCCGGCGACGGACATCATCGGCAGGTCGTTGGCGCCGTCGCCGACGGCGATCGCGCGCGATGGCGCGAGGCCGAGCGACGCGCATGTTTCGAGCAGCATCTTTCGCTTCTCGTCGCCGTCGCAGATGTCGCCCCAGGGCTGGTCCACCATGCGGCCGGTGAGCACGCCGTCGACGATCTCGAGCACGTTGCTGCGCGCGAAGTCGATGGCGAGCCGATCGCGGACGCGGTCGGTGAAGAAGGTGAATCCGCCTGAGACGAGCAACGTCTTCAGGCCCGCCGCCTTGCAGGCGGCGACCAGGCGTTCGGCGCCGGGATTGAAGCGCAGCCGCTCGTCGTAGACCCGCTGCAGCGCCGCGGCCGGCACACCGCTGAGCAACGCGACGCGCCGGCGCAGGCTCTCCTTGTAGTCGGCGATCTCGCCGCGCATCGCCGCTTCCGTGATCGCCGACACCTCGGCCTTCTTCCCCGCGACGTCGGCGATCTCGTCGACGCATTCGATCGAGATCAGCGTCGAGTCCATGTCGAACGCGACGAGGCCGAAGTCGGCGAGGGCGAGCGGCGGCACGACGCCGCGCACGACGAGGCCGGGAGCGAGCCCGGCCCACGCCACGACGGTCAGGCCGCGCTCGCGAGCGCCGGCCGCTCGTCGACCGCCTTCGGCGTGCCGAGCGAGCGCAGCACGTCGCGCACGACCTGGACGCGCTCGCGCACGTCGGGCGCGGCGCGCTCGATGCGCAGCTTGTCGTTGCCGGCGAGCTTGATATGTCGATGCTTCTGCACCAGCTCGATGATCCGCGCCGGATCGATCGGCGCGTTCGGCGCGAAGGTGATCGCCGTGACCTTCTCGCCGGCGTCGATGCGCGAAACGCCGTAGGCCTTGGCGAGCACGCGCAGGCGGTGCACGTCGAAGAGCGCCTGCGCCTGCGGGGGGAGCTTGCCGAAGCGGTCGGTGATCTCCTCCAGGAGTGCGTCGATCTGCTCGGCCTTGCTCGCGCTGGCCAGCCGCTTGTAGAGCGAGAGGCGGATGTGGACGTCGCCACAGTACGCGTCAGGCAGCAGCGCGGGCACGTGCAGGTTGATCTCCGTGACGGCCGAGAGCGGCGCGAGCAGGTCGGGTTCGCGGCCATTCTTCAGGGAGCGCACTGCTTCGCTCAGCATGTCGTTGTAGAGCTGGAAGCCGACCTCCATCATGTTGCCGCTCTGGTTGTCGCCGAGCACTTCGCCGGCGCCGCGGATCTCGAGGTCGTGCATCGCGAGGTAGAAGCCGGAGCCGAGCTCTTCCATCTGCTGGATCGCTTCCAGTCGTTGGCCGGCCTGCTTGGTGAGTGCCTCGACGTCGGGGACCATCAGGTAGGCGTACGCCTGGTGGTGCGACCGGCCGACGCGGCCGCGCAGCTGGTGCAGCTGGGCGAGACCGAACTTGTCGGCGCGGCTGATGACGATCGTGTTGGCGCTCGGCACGTCGATGCCGGTCTCGATGATGGTCGAGCAAAGCAGCACGTTGAAGCGCTGGGCCACGAAGTCGCGCATCACGCGCTCGAGCTCGCGCTCGGGCAGCTGGCCGTGTGCGACGGCGATGCGCGCCTCGGGCACGAGCGCCTGCAGCGTCTCCTTGCGGTGCTCGATCGTCTGCACGTCGTTGTGCAGGAAGTAGACCTGGCCGCCGCGCTTGAGCTCGCGCAGCACCGCTTCGCGGATCGTCGACGAGCTCTCGCTGCGCACGAAGGTCTTGATCGCGAGGCGCCGCTCCGGCGCGGTCGCGATCACCGAGAGATCGCGCAGCCCTTCGAGGGCCATGCCGAGCGTGCGCGGGATCGGCGTTGCCGTCAGCGTGAGCACGTCGACCTCGGCGCGCAGCGCCTTCATCTGCTCCTTGTGACGCACGCCGAAGCGGTGCTCCTCGTCGATCACGAGCAGGCCGAGGCGCGCGAACTTGACATCGCTCGACAGCAGCTTGTGCGTGCCGACGACGATGTCGACCGTGCCGTCGGCCAGGCCGGCGAGCGCCGCCTTCACTTCCTTCGGCGAGCGAAAGCGCGACAGCTCCGCGACCTTGATCGGCCACTTGCCGAAGCGGTCGGCGATGTTCTGGTAGTGCTGCTCGGCGAGCAGCGTCGTCGGCGCGAGGATCGCGACCTGCTTGCCGCCGTTGACGGCGACGAAGGCGGCGCGCAGCGCGACCTCGGTCTTGCCGAAGCCGACGTCGCCGCAGATGAGGCGGTCCATCGGCCGAGGCGAGACCATGTCCTGGATCACGGCGTGGATCGCGGCGTGCTGGTCGGGCGTCTCGTCGAAGCCGAAACTTGCGGCGAAAGCCTCGTAGTCGTGCGGCTGGAAGCGGAACGCGAAGCCCTCGCGCGCGGCCCGGCGCGCATAGAGGTTGAGCAGCTCGGCAGCAGTGTCGCGGACCTGCTCGGCGGCCTTGCGTCGCGCCTTGTCCCACTGCCCGGAGCCGAGCCGGTGCAGCGGCGCTTCCTCGGCGCTGACGCCGGTATAGCGCGCGATGAGATGCAGCTGCGCGACCGGCACGTAGAGCGTCGCCTTGTCGGCGTACTCGAGCTGCAGGAACTCGCCGGGCTCCTCGTCGCCCAAGGCGATCGTCGTCAGGCCGAGGTAGCGGCCGATGCCGTGGTTCACGTGCACCACCGGATCGCAGACCTTGAGCTCGGAGAGATCCTTGATCAGCGAGTTGACGTCGCTCGTCTGCTCCTGGCGCTTCCTGCGGCGCGCGCCCGGCGCCATCGCGAACAGCTCGGTCTCGGTGACGAAGTCGATCGTGCGCGCCGGGTCGTCGGCGACGGCGTCGTCGCGCGCGGCGAAGCCTTGCGCGAGCGGCGCGACGGCGATCGCGAAGCGATCCGTGCCTTCGCCGAACTCGGCCAGCGTCGCGACGCTCGGTGGATCGATGCGGCTGTCGCGCAGCAGCTCGAGCAGGCTCTCGCGCCGGCCTTCGCTCTCGGCGACGATGAGGACGCGGTGCGGCGTCGCCGCGACGTGGCTCTGCAGTCGCTTGAGCGGCTCGGGCGCGCCGCGGTCGACGCTCAGGTCGGGCAGGGCGCTCGCCCACGACGAGGTTTCGTCGCCGCGCGCGCGCAAGGTCAGCTGCGCGTGCTCGCCGCAAGTCGCGAAGAACTCCTCCGGCTTGAGGAACAGCACCTCCGGCGCCAGGATCGGCCGCTCGCGGTCGTGCTGGAAGAAGCGATGGCGATCGCGCGTGTCGGCCCAGAAGCGCCGCAGCGCCTCGTCGACGTCGCCGTGCAGCGCGACCGCTGCGCCAGCGCCGATGTAGTCAAAGACCGTCGCGGTCGCGTCGAAGAAGAGCGGCAGGTAGTACTCGATGCCGGCGGTGGCGATGCCGGCGCCGATGTCCTTGTAGAGCCGGACTTTCGTCGGATCGCCTTCGAAACGCTCGCGCCACCGCGAGCGGAAGGCGCCGCGCGCCGGCTCGTCCATCGGGAACTCGCGGCCCGGAAGCAGGCGCACTTCGGGCACCGGATAGAGGCTGCGCTGCGTGTCGGGATCGAAGGTGCGGATCGAGTCGATCTCGTCGCCGAACAGGTCGACGCGGTACGGCACTGCCGAGCCCATCGGGAAGAGATCGATCAAGCCGCCGCGCACCGCGTACTCGCCCGGCGAGACGACCTGGCTCACGTGCGTGTAGCCGGCAAGCGTGAGCTGCGCCTTGAGCGCCGACTCGTCGAGCTTCTGCTTGGCCCTGAAGTGGAAGGTGTAGCCCGCCATGAACGACAGTGGCGCGAGGAGAACGAGCGCGGTCGTCGCCGGCATCAGGACGACGTCGACGTCGCCGCGGCGGATGCGCCAGAGCGTCGCGAGCCTCTCGGAGATCAGGTCTTCGTGCGGCGAGAAGCTGTCGTAGGGCAGCGTCTCCCAGTCGGGAAAGACGGCGACGCGCAACACCGGCGCGAAGAACGGGATCTCGTCCGCGAGGCGTTGCGCGTCGGCGGGCTCGGCGGTGAAGATCGCCAGCAGTCGGCCGCCGGCGCGCTCCTGCTCGGCGAAGCGGGCGAGCAGCAGGGCGTCGGCCGAACCGGGAGGACGGGGCAGCGCGAAGCGCTTGCCGGGGGTGATGTTTGGGAGGAGCATGAAGGCGGCAGGACAGACGTGCCGCGCGAAGCAAAGAATCGATTTTAGGCGGGGCGGCAAGTCCGCGTGAGGCTCCGCTTATCCTTGGCCATCGAGTTCTCCGCCGTGCCGATGCCGTCCGATCCGCCGCCCTCCGTTCGTCTCCATGCACTCGTGCCGTGCGCGGGCGGCGGCGTACGCGCGGAATCGGCCGGTGCCAAGCAGTACGTCGCGATCGCGGGTCGTTCGGTGGTCGCCCACACGCTGGCGGCGCTCGTCGGGGTGACGCGGCTGGAACGCATCCTCGTCGTGCTCGCGCCGGGCGACAGTCGCTTCGCCGCGCTTTCGGATCTGCCTGCCGATCAGCGCCTGGCCGTCGCGCATGTCGGCGGCGCGACGCGCGCGCAGACCGTCGCGGCAGGCCTCGCCGAGCTGGCACGACTCGGCGCTGCGGCCGACGACTGGGTTCTCGTCCACGACGCGGCGCGCTGCCTGGTCCGCGCCGCGTGGATCGACGCGCTCGTCGATGCCAGCGTCGACGATCCGGTCGGCGGCCTGCTGGCCATGCCGGTGAGCGATACGCTCAAGCGCGAGGAGTGCGGTCGCGTCGCGGCCACGGTTGCGCGCTCGGGGTTGTGGCAGGCGCAGACGCCGCAGATGTTTCGCCTCGGCGTGCTGAGCGAAGCGCTCGCCCGCGTCGGCGCGAGCGCGACCGACGAAGCGTCGGCGATCGAATCGATGGGCCTCGCACCCAAGCTTGTCGCTTGCTCGGCCGAGAACTTCAAGCTCACGCATCCCGGCGATTTCGCGATGGCCACCGCGCTGCTCGAGGCGCGCACGCGATGAGGCCCGATGGCGCCTCGCTTCGCTCACTGCCCCTCGAGGGGGCCTCGACGTCCTTCGGGCGGCCGGGCAGACGTCGATGAAGCCGCGCGGTCCGATCTGGCGCGTCGGCGAAGGCTGGGATACCCATGCCCTCGTCGAAGGCAGGAAGCTCATCCTCGGCGGCGTCGAGATCGCGCATACCCACGGCCTGATGGGCCACTCGGATGCCGACGCGCTCTGCCACGCGATCACTGACGCGCTCTTCGGCGCGGCCGCGCTCGGCGACATCGGCCACCATTTCCCCGAGACCGACGCGCAGTACCGCGGCGCCGATTCGCTGGCGCTGCTCGCTGAGGCGATGCGGCGCGTCAAGGGCGCGGGCTGGCAGATCGGCAACGTCGACGCGACGGTGATCGCGCAGTCGCCGCGTCTCGCGCCGCACATCGCGGCGATGCGCCAGCGGATCGCCGGCGCGCTCTCGGTCGCGATCGATCAGGTCAGCGTCAAGGCGAAGACGGCCGAGAAGATGGGCCCGGTGGGCCATGACGAAGCCATGGAAGCGCGCGCTGTCTGCCTCGTCTGGCGCTCGACTTGACGAAACCTGGGGCCGCCGAGAGGGCGATCGACGACAGATCGTGTCGCGCCTCGGCGTGTCACAAGTCGTCACGGGGTGTGTCCCCGGCTTAAGCGGGCCCGCCAGGCGCCGATAACGGATCGGCGCCACCCGCGAGCTCCGCGGTGTGGATTCGTGCACCCACGCCCGACCGATTCGCAGGGCGACGGAGATCCATCCCATGCTCAGCACCCAAGCGCGCGATCCGCGCAGCCTGCCTTCCCTTCTCGCTGCTGCGCTCGCCTGCGCAACCTTCGCCGGCTGCGGCGGCGGTGACGACTTCATGGCTCCCGCCGCGGGCGCCTCCACGACGTCGCTCGGTGGCACCGTCGCCGTCGGCGCGCCGATCACGAACGGCAAGCTGCGCATCCTCGACGCCACCGGCGCCGTCGTCGCCAGCGACGTGGCGATCGACGCAGACGGCCACTACGCCGACGTGACGCTCACCGGACCGGCGCCTTATCGCCTCGAAGCCTGCGGCTACGCCGGCCCGAACTACCTCTGCGTCTACTCGGTCGCGACCGGCGCGGGCACCGCCAACGTCACGCCGCTGACGAGCGCGATGGTGCTGCTCGCCACCGGCCAGTCGCCCGACGCGATGATGGCCACCGGCGCGCCCGCCGTGCGCGCGGCCGACATGACCGGCGCCCAGGACCAGCTGCGCGCCGGTCTCTCGGGCGTCCTGAGCGGTGCCGGCGTCACCGGCACGCTCGACTTCGTCTCCGGCGCGCTCGCCGCGGGCTCGCGCTCCGGCTACGACGGCGTGCTCGATGCCGTTGGCGTCTCGGTCGGCCGCGACACCGACGCGTTCGTCCAGATCACGCCGCGCATCGGCTCGGGCAACCTCTACCTGCAGCAAGGATCGTCGGTCGGCATGGTGACGGCGGCAAACACGTCGACGTTGCAACTCTCCGGCATCGAGACGCTGTTCCGCAACATGAGCGCCGCGCTCGCCAGCCCGGCCGCCTGCGCCGACGCGACGATCGGCATCCGCCGCTCGCTCTCCCCCGGCGCGCAGATGACCTTCGGCGACGGCGCACTGCAAGGTCCTGCGGCCGTCGCCGAGGGCCTGTGCCAGTTCTTCGCCACCGGCGAAGACGGCACGACCGCGCTCTGGGGCTCGACGCTGCTGAGCCCGACGCTCGGCCGCTGCGATCTTTCCGGTGTCGTGCCGGTATGCGCGATCTCGTTCGTGCTGAAGAGCCGCGACGGCGACGTCATGCCGGTCGGCGACGGCATGGCCGTGACGCAGGAAGGCGGCGTCTGGAAGTTCCAGGGCGACCTCCTGCCGATCCAGATCCGCGCCACCGCGCGCGCCCAGCGCACGCTGCGCATCGACGGTACGACGCCGAGCGTCGACTACGCGCGGGCGATCCAGTTCGAGGTCGCGGCGATCTCGGGCCTGGCGTGCGCGCGCGTCGCCCAGCACGACGCCGGCGGCGCGCTCGTGCCGATCGGCTTTTACAAGCGCCACCCGGGCGCGACCAGACAGCAGCGCCTCTCGCTCTGGTCCGGTACCGGCTTCGGCATCGGTGCCGGCCTCGATCCGCTCGTCGGTTCGACGCGCGGCGCCGACGACACCTGGCTGACGCTGCCGCAAGGCACCGAAGGCGATGCCTTGATCCGCAACTTCTACCGTGGCGGCCGCACGGTGACGGTCTCGCTGTTCGCCGACGCCGCGTGCAGCACGCCGTTCGCCGTCGCGGGCAAGAGCGAGTTCAACGTCGAGGTGCAAGGCGTGCCGCCGGTGTCCTCGGCGATCGCCGCGATGCCCTGGCCGGAGATCGACGCTGCGACCGTCGCCGCCTTGCGCAAGCTCACGATCGACGCCGGCGCGGCGGGCTCGTTCCACGCCGGATGGACCTTCGCGCGCGGCCCGCTCGGTCTCGACGACATCACCGTCTGCGGCAACCGCGGCGACTGCGGCGAGAGCGGCACGGGCCGCATCGGCAGCGGCCGCATCCGGCCGAGCGCGCGCGACAACACCGTCGTGCTGCTCAACCGCGGCGACGCGATCGCCGCCGACAGCGCCAAGATGCTGGCGCTCTCGGGCCGCAACAGCGAAGGTGTCGGCCTGCAGAGCAACTACATGTCCTGCCCGACGGTCGCCGCCGGAGAGGTCTGCCACTGATCGACCGGGGAGATCTCGAAGAAGGGCTCAGCCCTTCTTCAAGCGGATGTGGGCCAGGAGCCCGCCGTCGGTCGCGTTGGCGACCTCGAACGCGCCGCCCATCCGCTGCACCGCCTTCTCGACGATCGCCAGGCCGAGGCCGGCTCCGGTCGCGGCGGTGCGCGCGGCGTCGCCGCGGAAGAACGGCGTCGTCAGCTGGTCGAGCTTTTTCGGATCGACGCCCTGGCCATGGTCGCGCACGGTGATGATCACCCACGGCCCGGTGCGCGCGAAGGTGACGACGACGCGGGCGATGCCGGTGTCGGTCGAGCGGCCATAGCGGCGCGCGTTCTCGAACAGGTTCTGCAGGACGCGGCCGAGCTCGACGTCGTCGGCCATCACCCGCGTGTCGTTGGCAACCTTCGACTGGATCCGGATCTGGCTCGTGTCGCGAAACGCCGCCGCCTCGCGGCCGATGACGGGCGCGACGTCGACCGAGACCAGCTTGACCTCGCCCGGCCGCGCGTAGTCCATGAACTTGTCGATGATCGCGTCGAGCTGGTCGATGTCCATCGCCATGTTGCTCTTGGCCTCTTCGTCGTGGACGCTCATCTCGGCTTCGAGGCGCAGGCGCGAGAGCGGCGTGCGCAGGTCGTGCGAGATGCCGGCGAGCATCACGGCGCGGTCCTGCTCGACCTTGGCGAGCTCGCGCGCCATCCGGTTGAAGCCCATGTTGACCTGGCGAATCTCGCTCGTGAGCGTCGTCTCGTCGAGGCGCGAGTCGTACTCGCCTTCGCGGATCCGGCTCGCCGCGAACGAGAGGTCCTTGAGCGGCCGGTTGATCAGGCGGGCGATGCCGGCGGAACCGAGCACGGTCGCCAGCAACGCGATCGAGACCCAGAGGACGATGGTGCTCGTCGACATCGGCCCGACGCGCGTCGGATCGACCTTGAGCCAGAACGAGTCGCGCGCGATCAAGAAGCCGACCCACAGGCCCGGCACGCCGTTCATCGAGCTGGCGACGATGGTGTCGGGGCCGAGCTGGTCGCGCAGCTCGCGCTCGATCACGCGCTGGAAGCGGTCGATCTCGAACGGCTCCCAGTGGTCGGCCGGCTCGCGCGGCGTGAGCTTGACGGAGTCGAGCGTCGACACGCTCTTGATGATCGCGATGCGGTTGATGCCGTCGGTGCCGAGCAGCGCGGCACGCGTCAGGTTGACGAGACTCGCGATCTGCTGCGCCGCCTGGATCGCGCGCGGCTCGAACTCGAGGGCGCGAAACGTCTGCACCCACGCGAACACGCCGCTGGCGAGCAGCACCGCGAGCAAGAAGAAGGTGCGCCAGAAAAGGCTGAGGGCGACGAACTTCTTCGCCAGCCGCGGTTGTGGCGGCGGCTTCAGCCGTTCCGACAGCGGCTTCGACGAGGACCGCTTGATCGTTCGCGTTGCCACGCTAGCGCAGGGTCGTCATCGGGTCAGGACGCGCCATCGGGCACGAAGACATAGCCCACGCCCCAGACCGTCTGGATGTAGCGCGGCTGGGTCGGGTCGGGCTCGATCATCTTGCGCAGGCGCGAGATCTGGACGTCGAGGCTGCGGTCGAACGGCTCGAACTCGCGGCCGCGCGCGAGCTGGGCGAGCTTGTCGCGCGAGAGCGGCTGGCGCGGATGGCGCACCAGCGCCTTCAGCATCGAGAACTCGCCGGTCGTGAGCGCGATCTGTTCGCCGTCCTTGGTGAGTCGGCGCAATGCAAGGTCGAAGGAGAACGGACCGAAGGTGACGGTCTGCGCGTCGAGCGCCGGCGCGCCGGGCGCTTCCATCGCCGGACGACGGCGCAGCACGGCGTGGATGCGGGCGAGCAGCTCGCGCGGATTGAATGGCTTCGGCAGGTAGTCGTCGGCGCCGACCTCGAGGCCGACGATGCGGTCGACGTCCTCGACCTTGGCGGTCAGCATGATGATCGGCGTCACGTCGTTGGCGGCACGCAGGCGCCGGCAGATCGACAGGCCGTCTTCGCCCGGCAGCATCAGGTCGAGAACGATGAGGTGGACCGTTTCTCTTGTCAGCAAACGATTCAGCGCCTTGGCGTCTTCGGCCAGCAGCACCTCGAAACCTTCCTGCGTCAGGTAGCGGCGCAGCAGGTCGCGAATGCGGGCATCATCGTCGACGACGACGATCCGGTCCGGTCGAGCGTTTGCGGCTGTACTCATCGCATCCTCATTTGTAACAATCGCCATTCTGCGCGGCTTTGCGGGCGATTCCGGGCACGCTGACAAGCCGTTACAAAGCACCAGTCGAGTTCCCGAGCAATCCATCATGAAGTCTTCGATCCGTCTCGGCACGAGCCTCGTTTGCCTGTTGCTGAGCGCGCTGTCGGCGCCGTTGCATGCGCAGGTCGCTGCGCCTCTCGGCGTGCTCGGCCTGACAGCCGGCGCGAGCGTCGAAGTCACCAAGGATCTGCTCGCCGTCACGTTCTCGACGACCAAGGAGGGCAGCGACGCGAACGTCGTGCAGGCGCAGCTGAAGCAGGCGCTCGACGCCGCGCTCGCCGAAGCCAAGAAGGCCGCGCGACCCGGTCAGGTCGACGTGCAGACCGGCAATTTCTCGCTCTATCCGCGCTACACGAGCGGATCGAGCTCGAGCAAGCCCGCGATCAATGGCTGGCAGGGCACGGCCGAGATCGTCGTCGAAGGCCGCGACATGGCAGCGATCGGCCAGCTCACCGGCCGCATCACGACGATGACGATCGCACGCGTCGGCTATCGCCTGTCGCGCCAGGCGGGCCAGGAGGTGGAAGGCGACGTCACCGCGGAGGCGATCGCCGCGTTCCGCGCCAAGGCGGCGAGCTATGCGAAGCAGTTCGGCTACGGCGCGTACGAGATCCGCGAGGTCAACGTCTCGACGAGCGAACCGCAGGGCGGGCCGATGCCGATCATGCGCATGCAGGCGTCCGCCGCGCCGCAGGGCGACGCGCTCTCGGTCGAGCCGGGCAAGGCGACGGTGACGGCGACCGTGAACGGCACGGTGCAGATGAAATGAGCGCCGAGCCATGAGAGCGGAGATGGCCGAGCCGCGGCTGCGCCACGTCCAGTGTCTTGACGGGCGCGGACTGCACCGGATGGCGTACTGGGAGTGGCAGCGTGAAGGCGGCGATGGCGATCCCGTGCTCGTCTGCGTCCACGGCCTCTCGCGTCAGGGACGCGACTTCGACACGCTGGCCCTCGCGATGCGTGATCGCTATCGTGTCGTCTGCCCCGACGTCGTCGGCCGCGGCGAGTCTGATCGCCTCGCCGATCCGGCGGGCTACCAGATCCAGGGCTACGCCGCCGACATGGTCACGCTGCTGGCGCGGCTCGATGCGACCGCTGTCCATTGGGTGGGCACGTCGATGGGCGGATTGATCGGCACGGTCCTCGCGGCGCTACCCGGCTCGCCGATCGGGCGGCTCGTCCTCAACGACGTCGGCCCCGCGATCGACGCCGAGGGCATCGCCCGCATCGCCTCGTATGTCGGCCTGCCGCTCACGTGGGCGAGCGAAGACGAGGCCGCCGACTACCTGCTGACGATCTCGCAGGGCTTCGGCGCACACAGCCGCGCGCAGTGGCTGGCCCTCACGCGGCCGATGCTGCGCCGCGACGGCGATCGCTTCCGTCTCCACTACGACCCCGCGATCGCGCTCGTCTTGCGCGCGATGACGCCTGCCGCGGCCAAGGCGGGCGAGGCTGCACTCTGGGCCGCCTACGACGCGATCCGCTGCCCGACGCTCGTGCTGCGCGGCGCGACCTCGGATGTGCTGTCGGCTGCGACCGCGGCGGCGATGCAGCAGCGCGGCCCGCGCGCGCGGCTGCACGAGTTCGCCGACGTCGGCCACGCGCCCACGCTCGTGGTGCCCGACCAGGTCGCAGTCGTGCGGGAGTTCCTGCTCGCAGGCTCCTGACGTGTCCGGATCGAGGCTGCGATGAAGGCCGCGCAGACGGTCGCTGGCGAAGCGACGGCGCCGATCGTTCGATTGCTCGACGATGGCGCGCCTGCGTCGCGCGTCGACGAGGTCGCGCGGGCACGCGCCTTCGCCGAGCCGTTGCTCGTCGGCCGCACGCTGCCGACCGGCGAAGGCCAGCTCGCGCACGGCGACGGCGTCGCCGCCATCCTTGGCGCGATCGGCGCGTCGCCGGCGCTGCGCTCGGCGGCCTATCTCGTCCACGCCGCCGACGCGCTCGGCGATCCCGACGCGGTGCTGGCGTCGGCCTTCGGCGCGTCGCAGGCCGAGCTCGTCGGCAACGCCCGCAAGCTCGGTGCGCTGCAGCGCGCGGCGCAGGGCGCGCGGCTCGGCGATGCCGATCGCGCGCAGCAGGTCGAGCGCGTGAGGAAGATGCTGCTCGCGTTCTCGCGAGATCTGCGCGTCGTGCTGCTGCGCCTCGCGTCGCGGTTGCAGACGCTGCGCTGGTTCGCAGCGTCCAAGCTGCCATGCCCGCACGAGCTCGCCGCGGAATCGATGCAGGTCTTCGCGCCACTCGCCAACCGGCTCGGCATCTGGCAGATCAAGTGGGAGATCGAGGATCTCGCGTTCCGTTTCCTGGACCCCGACGCGTACCGGACGATCGCCGCGACCCTCGACGAGCGCCGCGTCGACCGCGAGGCGCGCGTCGAGACGATGCGCACCAGCCTCGCCGCCGACCTGCGCGATCACGGATTCGCGGTCGAGGTGCAGGGCCGGCCCAAGCACCTCTACAGCATCTGGAAGAAGATGCATCGCAAGGGCCTCGGCTTCGGCCAGGTGCTCGACGTGATCGCGCTGCGCGTCGTCGCGGTTGATGTCGCTGCCTGCTACGCCGTGCTCGGCCGCGTCCTCGAGCGCTATCGCGCGATCCCCGGCGAGCTCGACGACTACATCGCCAGGCCGAAGGGCAACGGCTACCGCTCGCTGCATACGGTCGTGCTCGACGACGACGGCGCCGCCGTCGAGATCCAGATCCGCACGGGCGAGATGCACGAGCATGCCGAGTACGGCGTCTCCGCGCACTGGGCCTACAAGGAGGCGGCGACGACGGCGTCGGTCACCGCCGCCGGGGCGTACGAAGCCGGCGTCGCGCAGGCGCGGCTGGTCGTGCTGCGCCAGCTGCTCGCGTGGGAGCGCGACCTCGTCGCTGCCGACGACGACGATGGCACCTCCGACCGATCGCCGCCGACCGACGCAGGCGTTGCCGATGCCGGCCGGGCGATGTTCGACGAGCGCATCTACGTCTTCACGCCGCAGGCGGCCGTGGTCGAACTCGCGGCGGGCGCGACGCCGATCGACTTCGCATACGCCGTCCACACCGACCTCGGTCATCGCTGCCGCGGTGCCCGCGTCGACGGCGCGATGGTTCCGATGAACACGCCGCTGAAGAACGGCCAGACGGTCGAGGTGACCGCGGCCAAGACAGGCGGGCCGTCGCTCGACTGGCTCAACGCCGAGTTCGGCTATCTCCAGAGCGCACGCTCGAAGGCCAAGGTCCGCGCCTGGTTCAACGCGCAGGCGCAGGCGGCGACGATCGCGCGCGGCCGCGAGGCGGTCGAAAAGCTCCTGCAGCGCGAAGGCCGCACGGCGCTCAAGCACGTCGAGCTGGCGACGCGGCTGGGCTTTCGCAGCGCCGACGCGCTGTTCGAGGTCGTCGGCAAGGACGAGCTGTCGCTGAAGAGCATCGAGGCGCTGCTGCGCCCTGCGGTTGCGGCGAAGAGCGACCCGGACGCGATCGCCTTCCGGCCGTCGCGCTCGCGCGCCGGCGAGGGCGGCGTGCTCGTCGTGGGCGTCGGCTCCCTGCTGACGAGCCTGGCGAAATGCTGCCGGCCTGCACCGCCGGATGCCATCGTCGGCTACGTCACGCGCGGCAAAGGTGTCGCCGTGCACCGCGCGAGTTGCAGCAACCTGCGTGAGCTGGTCGCGCGTGCTGGCGAGCGCGTCATCGCGGTGGAGTGGGGCGCAAGCGATGGCAACCGGCCCGCGCCTCTCTATCCGGTGGACCTCAGCGTCGAGGCGAGCGATCGGTCGGGGCTCCTTCGCGACGTGTCCGAAGTCCTCGCGAAGGAGAAGATCAACGTCACCGGCGTCCGGTCGCAGTCGGTCCGCGATGGCGGCAACCACACCGCGTTCATGACCTTCACCATCGAGGTCGCCGAGGCGACGCGCCTGGCGTCGGCGCTGGCGCTGGTGCGCGGTGTCGCCGGCGTCCGCTCGGCTCGTCGTCGCTGACGACGCTCGCGCGACGCGCGGTCAGCGCACCGGGATCGGCGTCGCCCGGTCGACGGGCACGGCGGTGACGCTGTTCTGCGGCGAGCCTTCGATGATCCGGTCGGAGTAAGTGAGGTAGACCAGCGTGTTGCGCTTGCGGTCGACCATGCGCACGACGCGCAGCCGCTTGAAGACGAGCGAGATGCGCTCGTTGAACATCTCTTCCTTCGCGTCGAGCGCCTTGCCGGGAAACGAGATCGGCCCGACCTGGCGGCACGCGATCGATGCTTCCGCCTTGTCCTCGGCCAGGCCGAGCGCGCCGCTGATGCCGCCGGTCTTGGCGCGCGAGACGTAGCAGGTGACGCCCGCGACCTTCGGATCGTCGTAGGCGTCGACGACGATCTTGTGATCGGGGCCGATGAGCTTGAAGACGGTGTCGACGTCGCCGATGGGTTCGCTGCGCACAGCGCCGGCACAGCAGACCATCGCGATGGCGGCGAGGGCGAATTTCACGGTCATGTGGGGTCTCTCGCGAGGGCATCGCCAAGCGGCGACCGGCACCGAGACTACGCTCATCGCGAAGCCGCCATCGACGCTGCTATAGTGCGGTCCTTCGCAGGCGCGTAGCTCAGCTGGTTAGAGCACCACCTTGACATGGTGGGGGTCGTTGGTTCGAGTCCAATCGCGCCTACCAGCGCCATTTGCGGGAATCCATCGTTTGACTGGTGTTCCCGCCATCGCTGGCATTCCTGCCGACTTGATTCTTTTCGTCGTGGTCCCCGTGACCATCGCGCTCAAGCACCACCGCGCGATGCGCGTCGTTGTCGTCGGACTCGCGGTCATCACGCTCTGGGAGCTGGTGTTCTCGCCGTTCCACGGCGTCGCCGGCGTCGCAGAGCTTGCGCATCATCTCGCAGGCGAATAGGTGCTCGTCGCCAACCTGTTCGCCTTGCTGGTCGGCTTCGCGTTGCTCGCGCGTCACTTTGAAGAGAGCCGGATCCCGCTCATCCTGCCGCGTG
>Ga0123338_10000378_pt1 | contig 46429 bp, 26 predicted proteins | sample grotaG_FD_89793 | JGI IMG/M metagenome (GOLD analysis project Ga0123338, IMG submission 89793) | Glacier valley bacterial and archeal communities from Borup Fiord, Nunavut, Canada, to study Microbial Dark Matter (Phase II) -... | ecosystem: Environmental > Aquatic > Freshwater > Ice > Glacier ... | reverse complement strand
TGCAAGAGTACCCGTTCTGTTGAGGGGGTGGGCCAAATCAAACTGCCGAACTGGGCCATTTCAAAATACCGAAATCAAGGCGCGATGGAGCCGCTCCGGGGCCTCTGCCGGGCTGAAAGGAAGGGGCCTGAACTGCCGGCCCCTTTCCCCGACCCCCTTCCCCGGCGAGCGGCGGGTCAGCCTCCGCTTCGCTCCGGATCGGGTTGCGATTCCGATCACTTTCCGCAACACTTAGCAAGCCAGCGTCGCTTCGCTCCGACCTCGCTGATCGGTCATTGGAAGAATGGTGATCGGGATCAGAGGAGAACGGTGACCGCTTTCGCAAGAATCCGCAACATACTCACGGGCGCAGATGATATTTGGGGAATAACGGGCGCTGTCGCGGGTGCGGTTCTACTCTTGGCTGGCGTGGCCGTTGGTCACTATTGAAGGTAGATTTTGGATGACTGGCCTCATGTTTTTGCTGGCCGCGCTGCAAGGGCATCGGTATATTCCTGGTTAGTGAGTGCGACGATGGAACGTCGGTCGCGAAGACTGCCGGTGAAACGCAGGGCATCTTCACTGCTAACACGGTTCTTGCCCCGGCATACGGGTCAATGTCGAGTAAACCTCGGCCAAGCTGTGCGCTCCACAGCAGGCGCTCGACTGTTCAAACACAGCTCCAAACTGGCTTTGTGGTGGATGAACAGTGTCCTCGAAACACGCTGCGGCGTCAGTGTGCAATCGCAGACGGTTCCACAACAGTTAAGACCACATCAACGTTCGACTGAAGAAGATTCGTCTCGATCCCGCTGGGCCACCGAATTGAAATGCGCTCGATGGCCTTCGATCCGAAACCGAAATGGACCCGTTTATCGCTTGATGAGGCATAACCGACGCTGGTGGTCGCCTGGTTCCAGACGGAAGTGCCATCCGTGAACATGACTCTTACCCTTGCGCCGATCCCGTCCCGATTGCTCTTGCTCCCGACGAGATGAAGCAGCAGCCAGTGGCCGCGGCCTGGGGAACGATTCATGAAGAGCTCGGGCGGGGTATTCTGAGTTACTACAACAGCGTCAATCTTTCCATCGTTATTCAAATCGGCAAACGCCACCCCCCGATGCGTGGCAGGTACCTGAAAACTCGCTCCGGCTTGCGCCCCCACTTCCACGAAATGTCCGTTCCCTGAATTTCGAAGCACTACATTCCGCTGCTTGGCAGGCAGATGATCGATTTCCTCTGAATTGTCGAGGATCGAACCGCAGGCTGCAAAAAGGTCCTTGTTGCCGTCGTTGTCGAAATCGAAAACCCCAGCGCCCCATGCCGTGAGTGCACCGGTGGCGCGTGCGATTCCCGATGCCGAAGTTATATCTTCAAAATATTTGCCTCGGTTGCGGAACAATGGAAACGTATCGCTTACCATTCCAACAACAAAGATATCCGGCCTACCGTCATTGTCGATATCTTTAAAGTCCGTGCCCATTCCGGCTATTGACTTACCGTTCTCGTTATATGCAACGCCCGCCTCGATTGCTGTCTCTTTGAAGGTTCCGTCGCGTTGATTGTGAAAAAGGAAATTACGGTAAGTATCGTTTGAGATGAAGACGTCTGTAAAGCCGTCATTGTCGTAATCCGCGAAAGCGACACCCATGCCTTTCCCAACACTTCCCGCGATGCCGGAACGCTCCGACACATCGGTGAATGTCCCGTCGCCGTTATTGTGGTACAAGATATTCGGCTGCCCTTCGAAGCTGCCCGGGGCGCAGTAGGAGCGGATTCCGGATACAGAACATGAAGGCTCTGTCTTCAGGCTCCATTTGACATAGTTGATCACCAGCAGGTCGAGAAAACCGTCGTTGTCGTAGTCGAACCAACCGGCGCTGACACTCCACGCCTTCCCTTTATCGGCGATCGTCCCACCTACTCCAGCGTGAACCGTTACATCTGTGAATGTGCCGTTGCCGTTGTTATGCAACAGCTGGTTCCGGGTCACCCCTGTGACATAGAGATCGACAAAGCCATCGTTATCAAAGTCGCCGGCCGCCACACCCATGGAGAACCCCTCCCCACGAACTCCCGCGTCAGCAGTTACATCAGTAAATGTTCCATTGCCATTGTTACGGTATAAACGATTCCAAAACTTGGGATCGGACTTATCCATTGAGGGTAACTGAGCGCCGTTTACGAAGTAGATGTCCGGCAGCCCGTCATTGTTGTAGTCGAACAGCGCTACCCCAGCGATCATAGTCTCTACCTGATGGCGTTGGGGTGTAACACTATTGTTCATCCGGAAAGCAATGCCGGACCTACCTACAACGTTTTCAAACCGGATGGGACCCAACGCCTCCTGAGGCAAGACATATGCCGCAGTCAGCATCGCCGCACACAGTAAACCTACAAATCCTTTACTGCTATCGCGGCTCATCGACTTTCAGAATCTGGTCCGCTTTGATGTTGTGAAGCTCCTGCACGGCGCCGCATGGCCAGCGAATCTCCAGCTTTGAGATGAGACGTTCGCCGGCAAGCCCGAAATGCACTCGGCGGTCGCTCGATGAGAGGAAGCCGACGCTTGCAGTAACGTGGCTGGTCAGAACACGACCCGACTGCGTTGTGAGCCTCAGGGTAGCACCCACGCCATCCCGATTGCTCTTATGGCCAACGGGCTGGACCGTAAGCCAATGGAAGCCATTGTCGGCCGAATTGATGAGGATGCGAGGCTTTTCATTGAGCGAGGTTACAACCAAATCCATGAACCCGTCGTTGTTCAGATCTCCAACGGCCGCACCCCGTTGATAGCCAACCCTGAGGAAGTCCGGACCCATCTCCCCGGAGACATCCACAAAGCGCGCGCCGTCTACATTTTTAAACATGGTGTCGTGCTGGCGTGAGTCCGGCGACAGGTTGTCGACATCCCCGTTGGCCGAATAAAGATCCTGGAAACCGTCGTTGTCGTAATCGACGAATGCCAGACTCCAACCCGAATAAGCCTGGCTAAGGCGTCCCAGCTTCGATTCCGGCGCGGTGTATTCAAACGATTTCCCGGCGTGGTTGCGAAAGAGACCCCAGCCTTGAGTCATCAGGTCGTTATAAACAATGTCGACAAAGCCGTCGTTATTGTAATCCTTTGCGTCCGCGCCCATTGCGGAAACCGGGTTTCCATCTTCGTTGTAGGCGGCGCCGTAAGTAAGACCCACCTCTTTAAATTTACCCCTGCCAGCATTCATGAAAAGAAGGTTGCGCTCGGTATCGTTTGCAATGAATACGTCCATAAGCCCATCGCCGTTGAAATCCGCGATGCCTATGCCCATTCCCTTTCCTTCCGCCGAACCGAATCCGGAGGCCTCCGTCACATCTTCAAATCTTCCCTTGCCAAGGTTGTGATAAAGCCGTTGGGGCACGTTTGAATATGTATTGGGGTGGCAGTAACTCTCTACGCCGTTGGTAACACAGCGCCGGTCTTTTTCGGGAGTCCACACGGTATAGTTTGAAACGGCCAGATCGAGAAGGCCATCGTTGTCGAAATCAAACCAAGCGCCCTGAACGCTCAGCGTGTCCGCGGGTTTGGCGAGGCCCGCGAATTGGGAAACGTCGCTGAAGGTACCATCTCCATTGTTGTGATAAAGAGCGTTTCGCCCCGCGTTCGCTATGAAGAGATCGGGATAGCCATCGTTGTCGTAATCGCCCGCGGCCACCCCATAGCTTACGCCCAGTTCAGAGCCAGTCAGGCCGGCTCTGGCGGTGACATCCTCAAAAGTGCCGTCACCTTTGTTTCGATACAGCCGATTATAGAAACTCGGGTCGCTTTTCTTCAGACTGGGAAATTCACCTCCGTTGGTGAGGAAAATATCCATCAACCCGTCGCCATCGAAATCCAGTATTGCGACTCCGCCGCACATGGGTTGGGGAAAGTATTTTCTACCGGTGAATCCGTTACGGGAAATGTACGAGATACCGGAGCGGGCGGTTGTATCTGTATAGTGAAGCCGCCTTGCCGTGCTTTTGGGCGGACTGACTTGTGTCCACGACAGGAGGGCCGCCAGCCAACACACGAAAGTTCCCGTTACAAGCCGCATTCGTCGTGCACCAGCATGACATACGGCGGCCATGTGCGGGTCCGCCGTATGTCATGTCCCGGGGAATCAGAAGATAAATCGAGCCGAGAGTTGCAGTTTTCGCGGCTGGTGGTTGAAGCCGTTTTCTGCAATCATTAGCCCGTAATCCGAATTCCGGGGATCGGTTATGAACTGAGGGAAGCCTCGCATGTTGAAGACATTTTCCGCTTCCGCACGGACCTGCAGGAACATCGATTCACGAATATTGAACTTCTTCATCAGCGACAAGTCGTGGTATATTCCCCACGGTTGTCGAACGCCCCCGTATATCGGGTTGATGTTTCCCAACTGGAACGGCACAGAACCAGCCTGATCCGGGTTGATCACACGTGATGGATCGAGCCGGCGGGGTCCCGTCTGGCGAACACTCGGGGGAACGGCCTGGCTGTAGAAGACACTTGACTGCCCCTGGTAGGTTGGCGAGCTAAGGTCGTGGTTCGATGTGGCGTAGCTGCTCCACACATATTCAACGCGGCTGGGCTTGTTGTTGGCGTTCGAGCCCGGAATCATGATTGGCACTCCCGAACTCCAGCTCGAGATCCCTGCGGTTTCCCAACCTCCCGCAATCCAATCCAGAACTTTCCCGCCAATTGACGATGTACTGTTCAACCACTTCCGGCCGCGCCCGAACGGGAGTTCAATCTGGTAATAAGCGCGGATCAGATGCGTCTGGTCGATGGGGCTGATTCCGTAGACATCTTTGACCGACTGCACTGACTGAGGCGGGTGCGTGCCGGTTCCGCTGGATACGATGCCGCCGTTATTTGTGTTCGGCCCACCCACGTTATCGTCTACACGGCTCAAAGTGTAGTTGACAAGGAACGCCACTCCGTTGCTCATTCTTCGCTCGAAGCGAAAGGTGAGCCCGTTATAAAGTGACCGGCCGTAATTTAGGCCTTGGAGACTTACCGGTCCAAAGTAGGGATATCGATATTCCGCGATCGGCAGTGGGAACATGGCCGGGAAGTTAATTGTCTGAGCCACGGGATTCGCGATTTGAACCGTGTTGTAGACGGTGGCGTTCGCGGGGACGAACTGCGAAGCCGGGAAGCGGCTGATCAGGTCCTGTGAAAGAAGATCTGAGCCCTTGTTCCCAACGTACCCGGCCTCCACCACCATATTGTTAGTGAGTTGGCGCTGGACGGTTGCATTCCACGTGTATTCATGTGGCATATGGGACGTTGTAGAATAGGCGATCAAGGTGGGGTCGCCACCGGTCACCTGAGAATTGGCGGCAAAATTGTCGCGTGTGTAGTGTTTCAAATCCTGCGGACGGAACGGATCGGAAAGAGTCTGGCTCATTTTGTAATAAGGGACGCTGGGGTCGTTGACATGCCAGAGTTCACCGTATGAATCAGACAATGCCATGGCACCGCCGGCAGTGGACAAGGCATTGGCATCGCCGGAGCGGCTCAAATACATTTTGCCGAACGATCCCCGGAACACCGTGCGCGGGCTGCTCGAATAAGCAACGCTGATTCGGGGTGAAAACTGAAACGGGTTATAGCCTGTGCCTGTCCGGCTCTTGAACTCCGGCGAGTTGGCGATTCGCGCCGCTCCTGTGGGAAATCCGTTCTTTGCCCAATCCGGAACAGGAATGGAAGAAGCGAGTGAGGGACTCAGGTTGGCCGCCGCGAGACCCTTCAACAATTCGGTATTAAAGTTGTATCCCGGTTTGACAGTAAAGGGAGACGGTGCGTTGGGGTCCCAGAAATATAGCTTGTCGCTGCGCTCAGTGACGGGGGTTTCCATATCCCAACGGAGCCCCAGGCCCACCGTGAGCTTCTGGCTAACCCTGAACTCGTCCTGAAGATACGCCGCGTTGTAATTAAAGTTCATTGCGCGGGTCTTGGCGCCGAACGCCCCCTGGTGGCTGATATAGCCCTGCAGGAACCCGGCAAAACTATCCACAAAATCTTCATCGTTCCAGCCGGAATCGAATGCCCCGCGTTTTACGGTGCGTCCCGTGGTCAGCATGTAGGCGCTAGAGCCGTTGGTGAAGTTGTCATAATAACGGCGGTGCTCATAGCCGAAGCGGAGCATGTGCTTGTTAAGCGTCTTCACCATGGCCAAATTCACGTCATAGGTAGTCGCGTTGGTTACGTTGGTGGTTGCGGAATCGATCATGGGCGTCATGTTGGGCGCCCACAACTGAACCGAACCGGCGGAACCAACCAGCGCTTTCGTGACCGCATCGAACGGAATGGATTGTGTGACTGCGGGGTCGATTTTGCTGCCGCTGGTAAACGGCGTGTGATTCACTCCAGCACGGAGGTTGAAGATGAGGGTGGGCGAGACGGTCCATGCGTAGTTGACGGACTGCGCCCACATGCCCTTGTTCTGATTCTCTGAGATTGCCTGGCCGGCGCCGAACCAACGCGAACCAGGGTCATTCACGTAATTGTGCGTGGTGAAACGAGCAAAGAATTTCTGATTCGCGGTTAGGTTTTGGTCGATCCTCACTGCCCAGTCATAGCGGTTTGTACTGATGTTAGAGGTGCCCACGAAGTTGTTTTGAAAAGTGGTGCCGGGGTCCGGGGCATGGTTGGGAAGCGGTACGAATTTCAAGGCGGCCGCTGCCACCGGGTTGATCTGACTCGGCAGAATATGATAGCCGTCATTCAGCAGATTCTGACGGTAGAACTTGCCGTCCGCTTCCTGAGCAACTGGACCATTCTGATCGTACAGTTTCACGCACGTGCCGTTCAGGCATACGTTCTGAAAATCGCCGTTGCGCATTGCCTGAGTGGGAACCGAGCCGTATTGCAGGGCGCCACCCTGGCGATACTTATAACCTTCGTAGTTGAAGAAGAAAAAGCTCTTGTCTTTGCCGTTGTAAACTTTGGGAATCGAGATGGGGCCACCCACTGCGCCGCCGTAATCGTTCTCCTGAAAGTTGTCTTTGCCTTTGCCTTCCTTGTTGTTTCTCCAGCTGTTCGCGTTGAATACGCGGTTCTTGTCGTACTCGAATAACTGACCGTGAATCCGGTTGGTGCCGGACTTAGTGACCAATTCAACTGCACCGCCCGAGATGCGGCCGTATTCCGCCGAAATACCGTTGGTGATTACACGGAATTCCTGAACGGCTTCCGTAGTGGGAGTGTTGTATGAAACGTCGTGGGCCATGCCCGTGCCGACGGTGACCCCGTCTACAAAGTAATCGATCCCCTGCGTTCTGCCTCCGTTGATGCGGAGCGTACTGCCCGAAGTGGCGCGGTCCTGAAGGGTACCGTCGTCATTGCGCCCGCCCTGAACGTTTCCAGCCAGCCGGATCAACGCAAGCGGGTCGCGATCCAGTTGCGGAAGACTCTGGATCATAATGTTATTGATCACCTCGCCCGTCTGCGCATCCTCTGTACGTACCAGCGGGGCATCGCCCACGACCGAAACCGATTCCGTGGAGGCTCCCACCTCAAGAGACAAATTGATTGGCAACCGGTCTCCGACCTGAACCACCACGCCCGTGCGCTCCAGCTTCTTGAAACCCTGGAATTCAGTTCTCAAAGTGTAGGTGCCAGGCTGCAGCTGCAGGAGGGCGTAGTGACCCTCGGGGTTGCTGACGGAGGTGGACAAGGACCCTGTGTCGGTGCTCGTAGCCGTAATCCTGGCGCCGGGAATGACGGCTCCTGCCGGGTCCAAAACGTTGCCTTCGATGGAACCAAGGCTGCCGCTCTGACCGAATAATAATGAACATCCACTAAGGACAAGAATTCCAAAATTAACGACTCTTCTCATCTCAACTCCCTGCTCCATTTAGCGCGTTCAGAACCGCTGGACGGCTCGCACGCCATGGAGGTCTTTTACTCTATGCCTGCCACGCCAAGATTCGCAACGCTATAAATCGCCTGTAACGTTTCGCTAACCTGATGATTCTTATAGGTTTTTACTTGTAGCGTTTCGTCTTTCGGTTAGACTCCGGGTAACTAACGTTTGTGATAAGCTTCTATCCGGTGATTTGTTGTTAGGTAAAGTAGATCACGCCAGCCACGCTGCTGCAATTGCTCGGGCATCCAAAATTGGAGACCGGGCACCACTTCTGCGCGCGCACCTCATTCAGATTCTGGAGAGCCGGGAGTTTAAAGGAAGCCGCCGTAGTCAAGACTTCCTGCGTTATGCCGTGGAGAATGCGCTCGACGGAACCTTCGACCGGTTGAAAGAACGAACCATCGGCGTTGAGCTGTTCTCGCGCCGTGCGGACTACAACACGGGAGAGGATTCGATCGTGCGTGTGAGTGCCAGCGACGTTCGCCGGCGTCTCCATCAATACTATCTCGGGGCGGATATAGACTCTGAGGTTCAGATCGATCTGCCGGCTGGTTCGTATATTCCGGAGTTTCGACACATTCCACGAGGCGAACCGCTGCCGCCGTCCGCGCCTGAGTCCGCCCGGGTCACGGCCCAGGATGCAGTGGTGGTTCCGCCTGCGCCGTCTGTTTCGCAGGAAACACCGCCACGGGAACCAGTGAGAGAGGTCTCCCGAGGGATGGGTGCCTGGTGGAAATACATACCCTTCCTAGTGGCGATCCTGAGCATCGCGCTGGCGGCATTCTTTTGGAACCAGAGTCGACTGCTCCGCGCTGGTGCCGCGGAAACTCCAGTCCACCGCAGCATGCCCTGGTCAACTCTGTTTGAAAAAGGCCACCGTCTTCAGATCGTGGTTTCCGATACTGGCTTTTCAGCGATTCAGGATCTGCTCGGCGTCACTATACCGCTCTCTGACTATGTTGGATTCCGCTATCCGCAAAACAATCTGAGCCCGGAAACTGCGCGGTTGGCCCGCTTCATTTCTCAGCGTCAGTTTACGGCGGTATTGGACGTTGGCCTGGTTACCCGGATTTCCGAACTGGCCAGTACCTACGGCACCCGTATAGAAGTTCGCTCAGCGCGCGGACTGCACGTGGAAGATTTCAAGAACGACGATAACTTTATCCTCCTGGGCAGCGCGCGTGCCAATCCGTGGGCGATGCTATATGACCAGCAACTCGATTTCAGCGTTGAGTACGTTCCGGAGATGGGTAAGTTGATCTTTCATAATAAGCATCCTAAACCTGGGGAGGCCGCCGTTTACATTCCGACCGCTACCTTCGGGCAGACGGGCGATTCTTACGCGATGCTGGCGTTCGTAGGGAATCCGAATCAACGCGGCAGCGTCCTACTGATAGCCGGCACCTCAGCGGAAGGCACTGAAATGGCGGGCAAACTGGTCACTAACGTGGACACTCTGGCTACGACTCTCCGCAAGTCAGGCGTGGATCCGGCGGGCGCGCCACGTAAATTCCAACTCCTGCTGCGTCTGTCGACTATGGCTGGCTCAGCCGGAGGCTTTGACGTGGTCGCGTTCCACTCCGCCGATCCATCCGTGCACTAACCTGGTTCGATATACTGAACCAAGCGCAAGCTCCTTACTATGGGTGTTCGTTGCCAGTTATTTCTTCTGCTGTGCGGATTCACTGCCTTGGCTGCGGAGTCTGGCCGGGATAGAGCTCACGCGCTTGCGAGTGCGGGTGACTGGAAGACAGCGGAGGAACAATCCCGCAGCTACCTCCGGGAGCGTCCGGATGACGAAGATGCTATTGTCTTGCACGCAACGTCGCTGATCCGCCTGAGCCAGCCTTTTGACGCGGCGCTTGAATTGGAAGAAGTGCTGAAGGCTCATCCCGGTTATCTGGAGGCAGGCAAGCTGTACGCCGCTTTGCTTATCGATGTGCTTGACGACAGTGATGCAGCCGATAAGATGCTGCTGCGCCTCGCCCAAATGGCACCGCACGACTCGCAGGTATGGGAAGGGCTGGGCAAATTAAACTTCCGTCACAGGAAGCCAGCGGAGGCGATCGGCAACTTCCGCCAGGCTGCCCGAATCGATCCGCGAAACCCCGTATACATAGCGGAACTTGCGCGTTGTTTTGAAGATACGGACGAAGAGACCGCACGGTCTACCTACCGGCAAGCCATTGAACTGAACTCCCGGAAAAGTGTGCCGGAGGCTTCGGTCTATGTCTCCTACGGGCTTTTTCTTGCAAGAAGCGGCAAGTTCAAAGAGGGCATTGAATACTACACGAAAGCTCTGACTCTGGATCCTCATCTAGCCGACGCGTTGCAGGGCCGGGCGGCGGCCTATGAGAAAACAGGCGATTTGTTGAAGGCTGAGGCCGACGCGCTTCAGGCGATTCAAGAATCTCCAGCAAGAAGAGATTCCCGGCAACTATTGATCAGGATTTATCGCTCCGAAAATAATAGTGCGAAGCTGTCTAGGCAGGTTGAAGCATTGCAGGCGATTTCGGAAGAAGAACGGGTACAGTCAGCCCGAAGCCGGGAGATGCGGGCAGCACTCAACAGTGCCGAGGAGTCTCTCGCGAAACACCAGTTTGCGCAGGCAGTTCCACATTATGAAAAGGTAGTGGGTCTGTCGCCGCTATTTTACGAAGCATACTTCGCTCTGGGAGTCTGTTACCAGCAAACGGGAAATACAATAAAAGCGCAGGCAGCATTCGAAAAGTACCTGGAATACCAACCGCTTTCTGCGGACGGGCATGCCGCCCTGGGTCTGCTGCTTTACGACGTGGGCGGAAAGGAGCGAGCCGAGCGGGAACTGGAGCGTTCGCTCGAACTGAATTCAAAATTAGTGGAACCGCGCAATGCCCTAGTCAGGATCGCGCTCGACAATCACGATCCGGTAAAGGCCCGGCGGTTGTTCGCGGATTTAACGGATGCGAGTGAGCCCGAAACCCGCGCACTCCATGCGAAGGTTTTGTTCGCCGGCGGTCAGAAAAAGGAAGCAAGAGAAATGGTGGAACTGGGACTTTCTCAATCCCCGGGCAACGCGACTCTGCAGGAGTTGTATGCTTTGCTTCTGACCGACTGCGGAGCTTCTCCCGATTGCAGACTAAAAGCAATCGGAGCCTTGCGTCAAAACCCTTCTTCCCCTGCTTATCTCAAGGCTGTGACAGGCATGCTGGTTGAAAACGCACCGTTGGATTCATCTACCGCGGATATGGTGAAGCGAACCCAAAATGGGTTGCCAGCCGACGCATCGGCGCAGTACATCTATGCGAAGTGGCTTTACTCGGTGAATCGGCTGGATGCTGCACTGGATGCGGCGCGAGGCGCATCGGCCATGGCCGGGTCAGATGCTGCCGTTAAGTCCAGAGCGCTCGCTCTGGAAGCCATGACCGATGACCGCCTGGGATATGCTGCACTCGCCGATGCGACTTTCCGTCAGGCACTTGAGTTAAACAGGCAACTTCCTTCGCCAGATCCAAAGATTGGCCTTGCCTATGCAGACTTCCTGAAGAAAGACTCCCGCGAGGAAGAGGCTGGCGGGCTCGTAACGGAGATTCTGCATTGGGCGCCAGCCAACGGAACGGCTCATTTGTACCGCGCCACATCGTTCTCGCACAGCGGCGATAGAGAGGGCGCGGCGATTGAGGCGCAACTTGCACTGGAGCAGCCAGATGCGGATCTCAAATTGCAACGGGCGGCGCATTCATTGCTCGCACGTACCTATTCCGAAATGGGTCGCGACGCTGAGGCAAAGGCTCATGTCGACTGGCTCACGACGCATTAAGCTACTGGCTGCGTTTCTCACGGCACTGCCTCTCATCGCCAGCGAAGTCAGCGGCGATGTCCGGGCCGCGGAGGACCTGCTCGGTAAGGGCGAATATCAGAAGGCGATCAAAACATTAAATCGTGCGCTGGCCCACAATCCGCGGGAGGAGCCTGAAGTTTATGTGATGCTGGCGGTTGCAAAGCTCAACATGGAAGACAGGCTCGGAGCCCTCGTTTCGGCTGAGCAGGGTTTGAAAGTGTTCCCCGATTCGGCTCGAATCGCGAACTACTATGTTGAACTTCTGCCAAGTGTCGTAACGGCTTCCGAGGTGGCAAAAAATCTGGAGGGAATGCTTCGATTGCAACCGAATTCGGCGATATTGCGCAAAGCTCTGGGGAAAGCTTTGATGGCCCGGAACAAGGACGATACGAGGCTTTCAGGCCTTCTGACCGGAGCAGCGGCAGCATTGCCGCAGGACGCGGAAGCGCAATATCTTCTTGGCAAGTGGGCCTGCCTCCATGAGCAGGAGCAACGTTGCATCGCCTTGCTCCAGAGGTCGCTTGATCTTTCGCCGCCTGATAACTATGCGGCTACCCTATTGCTAAACGGTTTGAAGGCGGCGGCGTATGATAGACAAGGAGAGTCCGTGGATGCCAGAATGGCATTCGAGCAAGCGTTCGCTGCCTATTCAAAGCTCAATCCCCCCGTGGCGGATGTTCCCTTTCAGTTCGCAAAGTTTCTCATTGCCGCTGGAGACTCAGGCAGAGCCAGCGAGGTGATTTCTGAGATTCTGAGCCTCAACCCCGAGTTCGGAGCCGCTCACCTGGAGATTGCGAAACTGCTTTTCCAGGAGGGCAGCCACGAGCGCGCGGCCGCGGAGGCTAACACGGCGCTTTCGCTTGCTGCCCACGATCAGGCGGCCACTCGCGCGGTTCATGTCTTTCTCGTCAAGGTGAATTCCGCCATGGGCCATGAAGCTGAGGCTGAGATGCATCGCCGCTGGGTAGATGCCAACCCGTGAATCTGCTTGCACGATTTCTCTGCGTCACTCTGTTGTTTGCTCAGACGCTAGCCCCGCTCCACTTCACGGATGTCGCACCGCGGTCGCACATAGCCTACAAATCAAACAATGGCTCTGATCGGGGGCGCAAATATTTTCCGCAGCCGATGTGCGGAGGCATCGCCGTGCTCGATTTCGATGGCGATGGAAACATGGACCTTTTCCTGACAAACGGTGCCGCCTTCCCGAGTCTTCGAAAAACCGATTCTTCGTATTACAACCGCCTGCTGCGCAACCGCGGCGATGGTTCCTTCGAGGATGTCACGGATAAGGCGGGGCTGAATGGAAAGGACCTTGGCTACTCACTGGGGGCGGCGGCCGGGGATTTCGACAATGACGGTTATCCCGATCTTTTTGTCGCAAACCTCGGGCGCAACTCGCTCTACCATAACAACGGGAACGGGACATTCGCTGACGTCACCGCGGCTTCGGGGCTGAATACTAAACCCGACGATGTGATCAGTATCGGGGGTGCCTGGTTCGATTACGACAACGACGGATTGCTCGATCTCACAGTCTCCGATTATGTCCATTGGACTCCAGCCATGGACAAAGAGTGCGCCCTCAAAGGGGTGATTGGATACTGCAGCCCGAAGATGTACGAGGGCTCGCCGACGCGCTTGTATCGAAATCTGGGGAACGGCAAATTTGAAGATGTCACGGTTCATTCAGGGTTCAGTAAATACACGGGCAAAGGCATGGGGATCGCCATCGCGGACGTGAACGGCGATGGGTTGATGGATGTTTTCATCGCCAACGACACTCTGCGCAATCTGCTCTTCATTAACCGGGGCGGCGGAAGTTTCGATGAAGCGGCGCTTGCCTGGGGCGTGGCTTATAACGACGAAGGCAGCAGTGTTTCGGGTATGGGGTGCGATCTGAAAGACATCAATAATGACGGACGCCCCGATCTTATTTACAACGACCTGATGACGCAACTCTTTGGACTGTTCCGCAACGTGAACGGGAAGAGATTCGACTCGATTGGCGCGACTTCGGGCGTGGAGAGACTGAGCCGTGAGTTCTCGGGATGGAGTATGGGCTTTGTAGATTACGATAACGATGGCTGGAAGGACATCTTCTCCGCCAATGGAGATATTGATTCCGCCGGACCGCATTCAAAGCAGGCGAGTACCCTTTGGCGCAACATGGGTGGGAGCCGGTTCGAAGACGTTTCGGCGCGGATGGGAGCAGATTTTTTGGTCCCCGGCTATCATCGCGGCTCGGCTTTTGTGGATCTTAACAATGACGGCTTCATGGACATTGTGGTCACGAATCTGAATGAACCGGCGCGCATTTTGATGAACTCTGGCAATGGAAACCACTGGCTGCTTCTGGATCTGGCCGGAACCCAGAGTAACCGGGATGCGATAGGCGCTCAGGTGGATCTCACTCTCGGCTCCGGTCAGGTCCTGAGCAATCATGTTACGGCGAGCGTAGGGTTCATGTCGTCGAGCGACCGCAGAGTACATTTCGGGCTGGGTAAAGAGAGGGTTGTGAAGCGGCTGCAAATTCGCTGGCCTTCCGGTCGCGTCCAGGAGGTGTTAGATCCTGCGGTGGATCGAATCCTTCGGATTCAGGAATCGAATTAGGATATGCGTAGAGTCTGTTTTGGACCCGCAGTAGGATTCGAACCGACAACGCTTCGGTTAACAACTGAACATCAGGCTTTTGGGCGCTTGCGACCGTTGCCCCGGTCCAATCCCAATCGCGGCGGATTGCCGTTACTTCCGCGGACGCGCTAGGCGGCTTTTTCCGGAACCATCCACAGTTTAGGATATCTGCGCGAGCACACCCATTCGTTCGACACCGGGTTACTGGTACTGGCCTTTGCCGTGGAGGCTGCAGGTTGCCTGCAATCGCCCCCGCGGGCGCAACTGTTCATTCCAGTTTGTCCTGACAGAAAAAGCGGAATTTTGGGATGCATAATCTACCTTCTGCTCTTCGGTCGCTTGCACGTCTATTCGACGCGCCTCAACACGCACTTTCCACGTGTCATATACGTGTCGAGACGCATCGTTTTTAGCCATTTTGTGGGTTGCATCGTCATTCCAAGTAAACTAAGCGATCCCGCACAAAACCTGTCCCCAATATGTACCGGACCAACTGATCCCGTACACGCGCGAGATTGAGGATTTCCGCAGCCGAGGAGGACTGAACACAACTCCGTCGTTCGGTTGCGGAGAATTCTTGCCGACGGACAATCTTCTATGGATTGCCGAGGCCGCTTGGCGGCTCTGCTCCCTAATTCACAAAATCAACGTAGCCGTGTTTTTGCAGAAATTGGAAATAGCCAAGGAAGTCGAAGTTCGAAGGCCCAAGCTCCAGTTGTGTCAGGCGGATTACTTGGGCGAGATTGCGGCGGCCATCGCACCAGTACAGCGCAATGGTCGGTGTGGAAGCCCATGCACCTGACGGAAAGCCTTCCCACTGATCTTGAGGCAAATCGTCGAGGGGTATCGTCCCGAATCGCTTTCGGCGAACGATAATTTTCTCAGCCGGCGGATCCGGCTTCGTCTTTACCTCAACAACCTTCCCGCCCAGTTCGCGGGCACGAAAGTTGACCGCTTCTTGGATTCGGGCGAGTTGCTGAACTCCGAACGCAGCAAGGCGTGTCAACGGAGCGCTGCCATCGAAGGCATCGCCTTCCACTAGACGTCTCACGCTCATCACCGCTTGTTGCTCACGTTCTACCGCATAAGTGATTTCGTCGGACGCACCGGAAAATTGAGTGCTGAGTTGTCCCATATCGGTAGCCGCCGCGATACGGTCCATTAGCTTTGCCGCACGCTTCGTGATTTCGCCGTACCCGCGCGTTTCGCTCAACCCGGCCAGCCACCGGGCTTCCGCTTCTCCCGCGTTCGCAATGTAGTAAAGAAATGCCGCATTGATGACTGAGATGTCGCGAAGCGATCGCTCGTCCACGCGGTTCGGCGTGTCTTCACTGTTATGGTGCGTCTCTACGCCGCTTCCGCTATACCCCCAGACGGTCGGGACGCCGACCATCGGCTCAGCCATATACGTATCTGTACCGGTTGTGAACGCTCGCTCATGCCAGGGCCGGCGCACGCTCGAAAGGTGGCTTTTGGCAACTTCCAAAATGAACGCATCCGTGAAGTCTTTCGTCACGTGCGGGTTCATGTGAAAGGAGTACTCCGTGCCTGCCAGGTCGTAGGAAGCCGCCGGCGTATCGACGCACATGGCGGCAACCGTGCGCCGAATCCGTTCGCGGTTGTGTTCCACATAATGCATCGACCCATACATCTCGCCCATGGCAAGAATTCGGATACTGCGCTTCGGCCGCTTGAGCTTGCCCGCATCGATAAGCCGCTGCAGAGTCGCGAGAGCCTCGAGCGTCACGGCAACGCCGGTGGCATTATCTTGTGCGCCCTGTTCTGAGGTGTGGCCCAGTGTCAAAACTTCTTCCTGCGATGTGCCGGGAATCACGCCAGTCACATATGGGTAGGCGCCGGTGTAATAGTGCGCATCTACAATGGCCCGCGCACGAATAGGCCCTTGCTTCAGTTTTTGCCGCACGAGCCGCGCCTGATCGGGGCTGATCGAGAAACTCAGCAGCGGTGTGCTTGTTGCCGTAAAGGCCCATCCATTGTCGCCCCAGGCGTTAATCCACTGCCGCCCGTTCGGCAGGGCCGGATTTTCCGTGAATGTATTAACGGCGCCAAGCGCGCCAGACTTCACAAGCGCGTATTTAATGCCAGCCGGATTCACGTCCGTGAGCACTAGCTTGCCGCGAAGGTTCGATCTTTCGATGTCCGCGGTTTTTACCTCGACAATTTCCGCAACGACCCCCGCGGCAGGGGTTGGTCCACTCCACATTCCAAGCGATGCAGGAACAGCCGCATAGTCTGCCAGAATGCGCTGCCTGGCCGGCATGGAGCGATCCAGCAGTATCAGCGTAGCGCTCTTCACGTCCCACGCCAGCGGCTCAGTCCAATAGCCAACCTGAGTTTTGCCGTCCGCCGGCGCTTCCACGATTTCTACCTGCCGCAGTCCGATCTGGCGCATGGTGGCTTCCAAGTATTTCCCCGTCTCAGCGAACTTGGGAAAAGTAAAGTATCGATCTGTCTCGTACACCCGCCGCATGTATTCCATGGCCGGTTTGGCCTGCCATTCGGCGTGGATCAGATCGAGCAGCGCCGGAAGCGATGGGTAACCCTGATTTTCCGCACTCAAAGATACCGCTATCGATAGGCCTAGAATGAGTTCCCTGCCGCGCATTAGTGCGGTTCCGTCGGCAAAGCAAACGACACAATATTCGACCCGGCCGCTATACTGACGAATTGCCTGCCATCCACCGCGAAAGTCATGGGGGAGGCGTGCCACCTGGTATTCATTTGCAGGTGCCATAACACGGCTCCCGTCGCAGCGTCCAGCGCCAACATCGCGCCGCTTTCATCCGCGGAGAACAATAGCCCACCCGCCGTGGCTAGCAAACCACCCCAGTTCTCGCCAGGGCCAAACTGCTCGCGTTCCCAAACAATTTTGCCCGTTTCCAACTCAATCGCGCGCACGAATTTCCGAGGCTCTTCGTCGACAAGCGGTCGCGTGCTGCCGCCGTAAAACGATTGCCCCTGCTTCCACCATTCGGCATTTTTGCTGAACACGTTGCATTTTTCAAGCGCCACCAAGTAGAACAACTTCGTACCGGGGTGGTAGGCGGACGACATCCAATTTGTCGCGCCATCCATGGAAGGGCAAATCAGCGCACCGCCGGCGGAAGGCGCATAGGTGTCGCTCAGAACCGGCCTGCCATTCATTGCGATCTTAGTGGCCCAGGTCAGCTTTCGAACGAAAGGCGTGGCCTGTAAAAACTTCCCCGTATCGCGATCAAGCACATAGAAGAATCCATTCCGGTTTCCCTGCAGCAGCAGCCGGCGCGCGGATCCGTGAAACTTGGCGTCCACCAACATCGGCGTTTCGGTGGCATCCCAATCGTGCAGGTCATGGGGCGTGAACTGATAATGCCACTTCCGTCGTCCTGTTTTCGGATCCAGCGCAACCACCGAATCGGTGTACAGATTGTCGCCTTGCCGCTCGTCACCGTTGAAGTCCGGGCACGGGTTGCCCACGGCCCAAAGCAGCGTATCGGTTGCAACATCATAAGTGCCCGTCAGCCAGGTCGCCCCACAGCCATGCTCCAGAGCCTTGCCGAGCCACGTAGCCGCTTCCGGGTCGGCGCGATCGGGGATGGTCTTGAAGGTCCAGATGCGCTCTCCGGTATCCGCGCGAAATGCGAACAGCTTTCCGCGGACGCCTTCATCTCCGCCCGAAACCCCGGAGATGACAAGATCGCCGGCAATCAAGGGTGCAGAGGTTGCCCCATAATGCTCGCGCGAGTCCGCCATTTCGGTATCCCAGATCAAGCCACCGGTGAGGCGGTGCAGCGCGATCAGGTGCGCGTTGTCCGTGGCCAGAAAGACGCGGTCACCCAGCACCGCTACACCACGATTAATCCCTCCGGATGCATCGCCCACCAAGCCTTGCGAGCGGGGTCGCGAGTAGCCCCAAATCTTGCGCCCACTCCGTGCATCCAAAGCCGTAACTGAGTTGACCGAGGTGACGTACATGACTCCACTCGCAACCACCGGGGTAGTCTCGAGCGCCTGGCCCGTGCCCGCCGGAAAGGTCCAAGCAATCGAGAGCTTGCCGATATTGGCGCGGTTAATCTTCGCAAGCTCGCTGTAGCGATTTCCATTCAAGTTGCCGTGGTAGGTGGGCCACTCCCCAAGTGCGGGATGAGCTACCTGGCCCCATGCCAGAGCGTCCGGCAACGCTTTGGGCATGGGCTGCAGCAGCTTTCGTTCCGGGCCCGAACGCAGAAACGCAATCAGATCCCGATACTCCTGCTCTGAGCCGGCGAAGCTGGGCATCAGGGAATTCCGTTCGCGAGTGACGGCCCTAAACTGCTCATTGGCCAGAAGGTAAAGCTTCTGATCGAACCCCAGCAATTGCAAATCGAAACCGCTTTCATTCCTGATAAAGCCGCGGACTTTCTCCCCGGAACTTAATGCCACGGTGGCGACTTCAAAACCTGACGTGCGATGTTTCTCTGGATGACGCAAGGCCGTTTCGACTTCCACGCCGGTCAGTTGGTGCCCAACTTCCGTTAAATCAGGGCCACGGATAACACCCCGGCCCTGAATCATGTGGCACCCAGAACAACCGCCCCTGCCAAAGAAATAAGACTCGCCCATTTCGAGATTGCCCTCCCCAGGCGAATCGCTCAGTGGGGACAACAATGATCTTACAAACGCGGTTAGAGCTGACAGTTCCAGTTCACTCAACGTGAATGCGGGCATTCCGGTATCGGCAATGCCGTGCGTGATAATTCCGCGGATTGCCTCATCCGTGTGCAGACGCTTACTGGAAGCCTTGCCGATGCCCGGGGCCCGCTCGCCACCCAGTCCATTCTCGCCATGGCAGCCAGCGCAACGAACATTGAACTCCTCGCGCCCCGCCCCCCAACACGCTGCGGCGCACAGCGCGATCAAGACAATCTTCATCTGATGAACTGCACAGTTAGTGTGCCCCCGCCGCTTCGAAGATCAGCGACTCATTCACAACCGCCGCACCGGGAGAAATATCGATCCGGTACTCGCGGGCCTTCGCTCCGACGCTTACTTGCTGGGTTCGCTCCCGAAGCGTCCCGTTCTCCTTCCAGACGTGCGTGATCTGAAGCGCGCTCCTTGAGCGGATTCCCTCTTGAACCGCTGCCAATCTCACCGAATCCATGGCCAGGCCTTGCATCCGATACCGGACGTAAACGTGTCGCGTCGCGGGCGGCAATCTTCGCGCGGGGCAATCCACTTCCGGCCACCGCAGCGTCCGGTCAATGGCATCTCCATCCTTCCATTTGACCTGCGGATCGTACTCCCAAAGGGTCTGGTACGGCCCTTCCAGTCGCTCAGCCCAAGCAATGGAAGCACGTTGCGGCTTGCCAGCAGCCGGCCAGGGGGCAACTTTCCGAACCTCCGCTGTGAACTTATCCGGCGCCAATCCTTCGCGCAGATCCAGAAAGCGCGCGCCGGCATCGAAACCGGTGATCGAGCCGCCCTCGGGGCTATTCACTTCGTAAATCGCTTCGCCGACTTCGTCATCCCGGTTCGCCAGATAGGATTGGCCGCCCGCCACCACGATGGCCGCACCCTGTATTTTGGGTGAGCCTGGAATCAGTTCCCAACGCTCCGAATCCGATGATTCGAATTTCATTTCATTCCGGCCGGGCTGCAGGTTGGGGAGCGTTCGCGGGTTCACCTGAAATCGAGTTGTCAGCTTCACATCGCGCATGGCACCGCCGCTTTGGCTCACGCGGACTAAGTAGCCGTAAGTTCCCGAAACGGCGTTGCGGCTGCCATGCTCCGACGTGGTAAGAATGGCCGGCTGAGCGGTCCAACTTCCTTGATGCGGGCCCTGCGCGGTGCCAGCCGAGGTCCACGTGCGCCCGTCATCAACCGAAGTCTCCACCGATACGCTCTGTCTGGCATCCTGCAACGCGAGCTTCAGCTCGAACTTCGCATCGATAATCACATAAGGGCAAGGCATTCGATACACCATGCTCGCGGCATTCGAAACCGTTGGTCGATATTCCTGAATCCCCGTCGCCCAGGCCCGCGCATCCTTCTGACTGCGGGGTCCATCGGCAGTGCGGATTTTGTATTCTGCAATCTCCCGCGGAAATTCGCGCCAGTTGAGTCCATCGAAACTATAGGGCAGATAGAACAAGCCTTCCGGCTCCGGATGGAAGTATCGCACCAACCTTTCGCCGGGCCGAAGCACAAAATCCATGGTGTGCCCTGAGGAGAAACGCTGCTGCGGATACACCCAATTATCTTTTGTGCTGGTGAATAACTCCGCAAGATCGCCAATGGCATGTGCGCGCGCATCGGCTGGATACCAGGGCGAATCCACGTTCGCGATATCGGCCTGCTTCGGCCCAACAAGCTTGCCGGTAATGATGGAACCATCCCGCTCAATTTGACGCACAGAGGCCACCGGGCGGAGTTTCAAAGGCCCCGTCGTGCCCACGGCAGAGTAGCCCATCATGTCCGAATCGAAGTAGTGATAGCTGCCGTCGTAAAACACTTCAGCCACCGTATGGCCTGTCAGAAACCATACGCGTGCATCGGCGAACCCGCCCGCCTTGAAGACGCTCGCGAGCAAGGGCGCGATATGGTAGCAAAGGCCGAAGCCGTAGCTGTTAAGAAGTTTTACAGGATCCAGAACTTCTCCCTGCGGCTCTTCGTAAGCCCAACCGGCGATGTGGTAAATCATCCCCGGTTTCACAAAGCGGCCGTCAGTCAAAAAGAATCGCCAGATCGCCTCCGCTTTCTCGCGTGGCGTTTGTGCGCCGGAGTCTGCGAAGATCCCGCGCGCTAACGAAACCAGATTGGTGGTGTCCGGCTGAGCTTTCATCAAGACTTTCGGCGAGTAGACTTGAGCCGACACCGAAGCTATAACGAAAAAGATGGCGATGGAGAAAGGCCGCATCTCAGTTCACCTCCAAAGCAAATTCCTTGGTCTCGCCCGTAAAGCTGTCGCGGATGCGCACCTTCCAAGTTCCCGCCGGATCGTTTACCGCCGAGGGCAACCGCTTGCTGGCGTGCCCTCCTTTAGCGATCAGGTTCTCCGAGTAGTGAGGCATGCGGCTCCCTTGCGGGTCGAACACTTCCACATGGTACACGTGAGTTCCGGCAACAGTGGCACGCGCATCGATGCCGATATCTACAAGCGTCCCGCGCTTCACAGCCAATGGCGCCACGACGCGCAACGCAGGCAGCGGGCTCGGGGAGATGGTCAAAATCACGGGATCGTACGGGTGCACAACCAACTTCAAATTTTGCACTTGACCCAGAGACTTGCCCGTTCGCGAGTTGTATACGAATGCTACGTCCGGCAACTGCAGCTTCACAGGAGTATCTACCTCGAACCGCTTGTTCGATCGGAAATCCGGAGGACCCAGCTCATCCACGCGTAGCAGCGGGTTCGAAAGCAAGGTAACCACATGAACACCGCCGTTTCGGAAGACGTGGGTCTCAACGCCCACCATCGGCATACCGGCCATATCGGTCACGGCATACTCAGGGACGATGCCATTGCCTCGCAGCAAATCGCCCACCAACCGATGCGTAGCACCTTCTTTACTCATGAGGCGATCCTGCAGATAGTTGAGCGTCCCGGCTTTCACGAAAATTGCCTTGCCGTTGCCGAAGGCTCTTACGGTGACTGGCCGATCATGCGCGCCCCCAAACAAATCCGCCAACGGCGATTCGGTCAAACGCCGGCTATGCTCGTTGAAAGTTCCGGGCTCTCCGTCGGCTATCGCGATCCCGCCCTGCGAAACGAACTCTCGAATGGCCGCCACCTCCTCCCTCGATAACGAAGAGGAACGCGGCAGCACCAGCACACGATAACCGCCCTTCAGCAACTCGCCCTGTTCCATCTGCCCGTACGAAACGAACTTGTACTGTAAACCCTGATCCTCAATCAACTCGCACCAGGATTCCCGAAGGCGCAAGAACTCATCGTCGGTCCGTTCGGTTTTCGCGCCCCGCTCGATCCACGCGTCACCCTCCGGCCGTCTCGCCAGCATCCACTCAGTCCGCATGCTGGCTTGTGAGTAATGAATCGCGATTGGGTCCGTTACGGGCTCGCTATTGATGATGAGCGCACCCAGGCCTCCACGGATTTCGTTGTAATACTTTGCCGCTTCCGCACCGCGCGATCCCGGTTTTCCATCCGCGCCGGCATACTCATGATTTTCGTCCCACACGATCAAACCCCGATGTCCATGAAACAGCTCGCGCCACACGCGCTGTTGTTCCCAGGGACCATTCGCAAATCCCGTCGAGAGCATCGCCATACGGGGATTCAAAGACCGAATGATCTCCACGTTGTTGCCGATATCGTAAGGTTCAATGGCGGTCAGGGCCTGAGCGATGCGAGCGTAATCGTAGCCGCCCCATCCCGGCCGCTGCCCGCCCCCAATGTTTACATAGGCATGTGGATCGACCGACTCGATGGCACGCCTGCCCATGGCGAGCGCGTCGGCAAACGTGATATCCATCCATTCTTTGAAATCCGCCCAAGCCGCGAAGTTATCGTCTTTGCGCGCCATGGCTTCATGGGTAGTGGGCGGTATAACCGCGTCCCACGCGGAGAAGTTGGAACCCCACTCCTGGTTCAGTTGCGCGAGGGTGGAATAGCGCATCGCAAGCCACCGGCGCATAGGGACTAACGATTCATCCGAGAAATCGAAATCCCAAAATGCCGCCAGGTCCGCGATACCGCTTTCGTCTGCCAGGCTATAGAAAAAAGGCCGGTAGGGCGCATTGCGTTTTGCCGCGTCGATTAATCGCTCTTGAATGCGCTCACGCCAAACGGGGTCCCAGAAACTTGGGTGACGCTTGAAGGCTTCCTTGCTGTTCGGGTCCTGTCGATACGAAGCCTTAGCCTGCAGGAAAGACCAATGCTGGATGCGGTCCGGCCGGTAGCGGTGATATTCCGAGTAGTAATCCGTCGCGATGTTTTCCGAGTACCAGCGCAGATCGTTTTCGATCATCGCATCGGGCATGCCGGCAGCGCGTCCTGGAGCTTGACCGCCTGTGATTCCCAGACTTTGAAGTAGCGGATAGCGCTCGTTTGGGTACGGCTGCCACATAATGATCTGATAATCGTGCCAGGCGCGATCCGCGGGCATGGCGACAAAATCGAGCGCCGCGTCCTCCTCCCGATTGTCCGCCTCACCTTTCTGATTTTTGCCTTTCATCGATAGATGAACCTGAAGATGATTCTTCATCGCCACGGCGCGGCGAAGGTCCAGGGGGAAAGAAAGTTCGAGCTCGTCGCGCAGTTCGATCGGAGTGACGCGGTCTTCCACCACACGGTTGAGTACATCCGTCCAGCGAACCGTTACCTGTCCAAACCCGGTTACAGCGGAACTCAGGCGATACTTCGCGGTGACCACGGCGTCGCGTTCCAAAGCGGTGGAGGGAAGCTCGATGACTCCAGCCGCCAACGCACTCGCCAGGCAGCAAGGAATACACAATATTGGAAACTTGGGTAGCGCTAGAAGACTCATTCGAGACCGTACCTTTTCAGGATGATTGCCGTAACATCCTGCAGAGCTGGTTTGTTGAGATTTTGCTTCCGGCTGGTGAATAGAACCCCTGGCACGGCTGCTGGGTTAATACAGTGATCGGCAAGCCAGGAATCCGTATTCGGTTCTATTTCCTGCTCACCCATGCCGCCCAGAGCCGTTTGCCAGGACGCGCGGTAACCCGGCGCATAGCCAACCACCAGATCGGGCGCAACATTTGCATTTTGGGCAGCGGCATGGGTCATTTCCACCGCAGTTACAACTGGCGAGCCGTTCAGGGGATCACGCCAGGCAAGGAGCTGTGCCTGCAGGTTTGCCAAGAGAGCACGGGCTGGTTCGCCAGGCCCAATGATCCCGTGGGCTTCTCTGCCGCTTCGGTTCAGGTAAAGCCCGTTCAGGCCTATTCCGTATGCTTCAGTGGCGGACCAATCCGCATCGGCCAGCGTGCTGCCGCCTGGAGTTTGCCGGGCAAGAAAACCGCGGTTGCAAAGCCACGTATTCAACTGAACTGCGCGATCAAAAGCCGCAAAACCATGGTCTGACATGACGATCAGTTCTGCATCGGGAACCATGGCGCGCGTTTCGCCAATGGCCCGATCTACGTTCCGATATACCTTCAACAGCTCAGCATCGTAGCGCCCCCAAAGCATGTGGGAGTTCTGGTCCACTGAGGAGAAATAGAAGAAAAGGAAGCCGCCGCTGAAGTGATGCAGGGCGAACTGAAGCTCACGATGTTCTTCCTCAAATACGTGGCTGGCCTGGGCCTGAAACTCGTTTCGATCCAGGACACCGTTTCGGAGTGCCGCTGTATCTTCGGGAATTCCCAAAGTGGAGAAGCGGCCAATTTCGTTCGCTAGCGCGCGACTGAAGCTAGTCGGGAAACTAAGGGGCAAGGCAGGCGAGACGGGGTCCGCATTAACTGGGGAGATATAGATGGCCAGGCGCGGATGCAGTTGCTTCACATAAACGCGAACCATCCCGCGCGCCGTTGAAAGATGCGGTATTAAAGTGAATTGGAGCGGCAACCAGCCTGACCACTCGCCTTCGCGAAGAACGGTGAGGGTATCGCCGATGGCAATGCGCGCCGCTTCCTGATCGGGGTCAACGTCGACGATCATATCGGCAGAGGCTGTGGGGTGATCTTTTTTCAATGTGTTGACCGGGCCGGGAACGTGCAATGTTGCCCGACCGTTCGTCACCTGTACCTTAAGAATGGTTCCGCCGGTTACCGCGCGAGAATATTCCGAAGGGTCATCTGTGAAGTAGTTGAAGGTTCCCAGCGTGCCGCTCAGATCTGGCACACCCATTCCTGCTATCGCCTGGCCTGCCGCGACGGGCGGATAATTGGTAGGCATGCGGATTACGGTGACGTGGACACCGCCATCCGACAGCCGTTTCCAGAAAGGAACGCCCTGCCTCAAAGAAGTGATCGTTGGGGACGTCAGCGGCAGGAGGTAGGGCCCAAGCGGGACAGAGATCCGGGACTCTCCTGTTCGCGCAAACGATGAAAACGGTTCGAGCGTGGCTGGATTACGATGCACGAAATCGAAGATGCCGTGTTGCGCGGGTGCCTGCCCGGTGATAAAGGTAGACCAGGCGACCGGACTCTGCGGCGGCATAGTGGTGGCGAGGCGCATGAACTGGCCATCGGCGCGGAGCTTCCGCAAATTAGGTAAATCATCCCAATGCCGTTCAATAAAACCGGGGTCCATACCGTCGACACCCAGCACGATCAATTTCGGGAAACGCTCTGTATTGCCTACCCGACAACCCATTGTCAGAGCCGCGATCAATAGAAACAAACCCAATCGCAAGGTTATTGCGACGGCCCGCCCAGATAGCCGAGACTGCGCATTTGACGTAACGTCTGGGAATCCAGGTTCGAGGTACCGGAATGTCCGATGACCGCACGAATCTTATCCTGAGCTTCGATCCATTGTCGAAGCGCCGACATCTTCAGCTCCACTTCTTGCGGATATCGATCGGCTACATCGTGCGCCTCTAAACGATCGGAGGAGCGGTCGTAGAGCTCCACCCGTTTTACGTCTTTACCCGCTGCGTGATTGCGGAAGATGAACTTCCATTTCGAATCGACAATCGCGAAACTATCTGTGCCATTTTCCGGTACCAGCCCTTCCGCTTTTGGTGCCGCGAAGCGTGAAGCCACCACCAGACCGCGCCTTTGGAACTTCTGACCCTGGGCAAGCGGGAGAACACTCTGCCCTTGCATGACCGTTGGCGATTGCAAGCGCAAGGCATCGAGAATGGTGGGCATGACATCGGTCAACTGCACCGGTTCGGAGACCCGGCGCGCCACTTTGAATAGGGCGGGATTCCAGAGGAGGAACAGACAGTTCGTCAACTCCTGATAAACCGATTGCCCATGGCCGGTCCACCCATGTTCCCAGAACTCTTCGCCATGGTCGGAGACGACAACGATCAGCGTATTTTCCAGAACGCCCAATTGTTTCAGCTTGCCCACCAGCAGCTCCAGGGATCTGTCATTGTGCAGGATCTCTTCGTCATACCGGTCCACCGCCTGGGTGATGAAGCGATCCGGATCAATTCCGGCTTTCGACACAATGGCGTGGCTGACGACAGCGGCCCCACCATATTGGTGATCGCCACGAAGGCTCTCATAGCTGCGGCGAAAGGCGGCGGTTTCCGATGGCTTCGAAAAGGTATGGTCGAAGAGGGCCGGTGGATCATCCGGAGCATGCGGGTCGGTCGAGTGCGCGTAGAGCAGAAAGGGCTCGTTGTGATGCCGGTCCAGCCAGGGAAAGACCACTCCATTCAGCGCTTCGGAATCGGTCTGACGTTCGGCGGGCTGGTGCTCCCGCGCGACAACAGGGAATTCTAGAAGGTGGTCGAAGCCGCGTTCCAGGCCGGTTGCTCTGCCGGCGTAAGGCGAAGCGACGATGCTTGCCGTCACGTAACCGGCGACGCGAAGCTGCTCAGCGATGGTGGTGGCACCTGCAGGAATGGTATCGGCGTCGCGCACGATGCCGTGCGTGAAGGAATTCAGCGAAGTCATGAGGGATGCGATGGATGGCTTGGTCCATGTGGCCGGCGCCTGGCAATCTTCAAACACAATGCCGCTCTTACCGAGTTTGTTTAAGAATGGTGTGGTGTCACGCCGGTAGCCATACAGGCTGGCATGATCGGCGCGAAGCGTGTCGATTATATAGATCAGAATATTAGGGCGGCTGGGAAGTGCGGAACCGGTAACCAAAGGGCTGCTCCACAAGCCTACTGTCCCTGCCGCAGCCTGTGTCTTAAGCTCCAAAACCACCATGCTTCCGCCGAAACGGGACAGGTCAACATCGGCATCTTGCCACCGGTCCGGATCGTTGAGACTTTGGGAAAAGAGAGGCGTGGACGAACCTTGCACGGAAACGCTAAAAGCAACAGGGCTACCTTTGGCCGTTGTTCCCAAACCGAAATGCAGGTGCGCACTCCGCGGCACGTTGACGCGGAAGCTGAGCGTAGCGGGTGAGTGCACGTAAACGGTTTGACGGTACTCATCCTGTTTGCCAAGCGAAATTCTTCCGGCCGGCTTTGCAAAGTTGGCAGGCTTGGGGATCAAGCGGATGGAACGAATGGCGACTGGCGCAGTCAGGCTATCCGTCGGCATTACTCCCAGCAGGCGGCTGCCCTTCGGTGCGTCAACCTCGACAGGAAAACGGTACACGTTGTATTGTCTTGCGGGGCCCAACTTCTGTTTCCCTTCAAAGTCGCCGATTTTAATTTTCACCTCGCGGCCCGCTTCCGCGGACATGCGAATTTCAACGGCTCGATAGAGCGCCCAATCAATGGCTGCATCTTTTGGAGAGAACAGAACCGGAGTGGAACCGCCACCTTGTATCAACAGGTCGCCGTTGCGAAATGATAAGGCACCACGAATCGCTTTCCATCCAGAATCGTGGCCGGCGGAAAAACTTTGCCAGATCACGGGCTCAGCGGCGGTAGCCGTGCCTTGTGCAGCGGATGCCTGGATGGTTGCTGTTGCTAAGTGGTCATCCAAACGAATCGCCGAAGTGAGAGGTTCCGCCGCGCTGGCAGCGAGTGCAACGAACGCGCAATAAAGAAGAGCTTGCAAAACCCGATGGTAACGGTTGCTCTAGAATTCCAACCGCGCGCCGATCTGAATGATGCGCGGACTATTCGGTTGCGAACTCAAGTTGATCAAGCCGGTCGTCGGGTTCGGGTTGCCCAGATTCGGGTGATTGAAAGCATTGAAGAAATCGCCGCTCATGCGCAGCCTGATGCTCTCCGTAAATTTAAAATACTTGAACGCGGACAGATCTTGATTCCAGCCTGGGGGTCCAAGCAAGAAGTTGCGGGCGTTCCAGCTGACGTTATCGGTGATGTTGGTCTGGACAACGGTTCCGTTGGCGAGGCGCTGGGGAACCAAGTTGTCGAAGTTGGGCCCCTGCGGATGAAGAATGCGCGATCCACGATTTATGGGAACAATCTTTTGAAGTGCCGCGGCATTCACATTGGTGGCCTGCGTAGGATCGAAATCACCGGCAAACCATAACTTCTGGTTTTGCCCGAATACTGTTAGGTTCAGGCGCTGGTCTGAACTCAGTGTGGGGTCGCCGAAAAGGTATCCGCCGGAATTCACGCCCATCCAGAAGCCGCCTTCCCAGGTGCCCAGGAACCCTAACTGCCAACCGCCCACCAGAGCGTCCACCAGCCGGCCTGAAGAACCCAGGTACTTCTTGCCCTTGCCGAAAGGCAGCTCATAAATTCCGTTCCACGTCACGCGCTGCGGCGGCACCTGGCTGGAATTGGTGTAGAGGAGACGCAGGCGCTGGCTATCGCTTAAGTTTGGATTGCCCAGAATTTCACTATTGGCCGGGACAGATCCTGAAGTGCCTCCGCCCTGGTTGTCTCCACCCGCACCTGTGGAAGAAGCATTAATTCCACCGGAGCCACCGAAGCTGAAGCCGCCGCTGTCATTGGTGGTTAGAGTATGGGTATACGCATAGAACAATTGGAAAGAGAGCCCGCCGGAAAACCGCCTCTCAATTGTGGCCTGCAAGGAGTTGCTGTTGGAATACCCGTTGTGGCGCAGCACTCCGTTTGCGCCTGTCAGCCGCCAATTCGGGTCCAACTGCCGCCGGTAGGCTTGCACCGGCGCCAACACTCCGTTCTGGGCCTGATAATTGAATCGCGAAATGGGAGCATTCGCATCCCAGTTCTGCTGCAGATTGCTTCCATGGTTCCCTGTGTACGCAAGCTTCAGAATCATGTTGCGGGCCAGTGCGCGCTCCACGGAAACAGTCCACTGCTGCGACTTATTATCGTTCCATTTGTTCACGTCTGCCGCCAGGAAGCCCTGCGCGGAACTGGATACCCCGCCGGCGCTGACCGTTGCGGAACCGTTGGACCCCAGCATATCGCTCTTCGAGGGTACGACCGTAAGCGCATACACGTCATTGGCTCCGTTTAAATCGTTCACGCTGTTCTGATAACGCAGGTTGAGCGGCGCATTCACGCGAGAGGTTTGCAGTATCTGTGACAGCGGCATCGGCCAGTAGTACGTGCCAAAGCCACCCCGAACCACGGTCTTCTCATTGAGCCGATATGCCAACGCCACGTGGGGAGCGAAATCGTTCCAGACATTGGGGTAAAGCGCACTCGGGAAATTGATGGAGTTAGCAGATACCGCAGTTAGACCACGGGCAGCCCAAGATTTAATAACATCCTGCGGCAGACCTGGAAGACTGCTCAAGGTCGTATCGTTGGGCAGAACCACCTGCATGGAAGTGGGGCTCAGCGATTTCAGATCGATGTTGACCAGCCGATCGTACTTTTCCTTGTAAGGACTCCAGTATTCCCAACGAAGCCCCAGGCTCACCGTCAGCTTTGGCGAGAGCCGCCAGGTGTCTTCCGCGAACAGACCGATTTCCTTCTGCTGAAAGTAAAAGAAGCCGCGGTTAAATTGATTGGACAGGTAAGAAGGCAACCCAAGCTCCAAGCTGGCAAGACCAGAACCGGTGAACGGCGTCAACTGCTGTCCCGTAGCATCGTATAGGCCAGTCCAGTTGCTATCGAACGCATCGGAACCTTGGGCCTGCTGCAGTTCCACTACGTTATTCCGTTCCAGCCGGCCCTTGAAACCAAATTTCATATTGTGTTTGCCCTTGTTCCAGGTGACGTTGTCGTCAATTTGGTAGTGGGCCATGTTCTGGGCTTTGCGATTGTCGGAATCCCAGCCGCCGCCATAGAACATGTTGTAGGCGTCGGTGTAGACTGTCGGCCACCCATTTGCACCGAACGGATTCGGGAGGCCCAGAATCGAATTCCAGTTGGTGGTATCGGCGTTTGTACCCTGGCGGTTTTCTGAGCGCATGCCGCCCAACTGCAAATCATTCAGTAGGGCCGGAGTGAAAACGTGAGTGTAGTGCGCGATCACGTTGTGTACATTCGATAGCTTTGCGCCGGTGCCGGTGGCATTCGCCAAACCTTGCGGCGGATAGCCATACTGTCCGCCCGTTTGCAGAAAGTTGAATTTCGATAAGGTGTACCGAAGCGAAAAATTATCCTTGCTGGTGAACACCACATCGCCCTTTGCCGTGTAACTGTTCGAATCGGTAATTTGCGGGTAATAGGTTTCGAAGTTGTTCGCGATCCACGGGTTTGCGTCCGCATTCGGACCCTGCGGCTTCGGTGAAACGCTGCGGAACCCTTTCAGCACCTGCTGATTCAGCAAACTTGCGGGAATAATATTCCCCGGGAATGGCTGGCGGCTGCCGTTGGCGGTGGTGGTGTAAGGGTTGTAGATGATCAGTTTGTTGCCGCTGGTATCGATCGCGTTACTGAAGTCACCCGCCCACATCGCATCGTTGGGCATGGCGGTTTGCGCGAAAACCTGCTGCCGCTGGCGTAAGTGCTCCTGATCATAAAAAAAGAAGACTTTATTTCGCTTTACCGGTCCCCCAACAAAGCCGCCGAACTCATTGCGGATCAGCTTAGCCGGGGTGTCGCCGTCCTGTGTGGCTCGAGCGACCAGGCCGCTGTAGTTGTTCCGGAAGGTTTCAAAAAGCCCGCCGTGAAATTGATTCGTGCCGCTGCGCGTGACAAGTTCAATGGTGGCGGGCCGATCGTACGCAGCACCGCTTCCCGCCGTCTCAATGCGATATTCCTGAATGGTGTCCAGGCCGGGTTGCACCCGCGAGATGCCGCCCCCAAAGCGGTCCATATAGGACATGCCATCCAGCAGAATTTCCGTAGAGCCAACCATCATGCCGTTGGTGCGCGGGTTGGCGCCCCCATTGGTGTTTTGGCCGCCTTCCACGCCCGGCGTCAAGGTAAAGAGATTACTAATCTGCCGACCATTGAGGGGGAGGTCGTGAATCACCTTTGCGGTTTTCACGTCGCTAAGTTGTGAACCCTCGGTGGCAATCTCAGCGGCCGCGGCGCTCACTTCAACCTTCGACCCCACATTTCCTACTTCGACCGTTACGTCGAAGTTGATGGTCTGGCCAGCTTGCAGAGTGAAATCCCGCTGCCATTGAGTAAAGCCGGGGGCATCCACGTCGAGGTGGTAGGGCCCGATCTGAAGGCTCCCCACGTAAAACAAGCCCGAACTGTTCGACTCAATCTTCTTCGCTGCATTGGTAGCAGTATTGGTGAGCACAATGCTGGCTTTCGCAACAGCGGCCTTCGACGGGTCCTGAACGGTTCCGGTAACGACTCCAAGACCAGTCTGCGCGGCAAGCGGAAAAGCCGCAGCCGCGAGAATGAGAATGGACTTTCTGAAGGCTGACAAGAAACCCTGCATAATCTAGTACCCCTCTGTAGAGCAAACTTGGAATTGGCTGAGAGTAACAAAGTTTTGAAATCATTGTCAATCTCTAGGTCGAGTTTTTTTAGGCGCGGCGAACCGGAGGTTTACGCTTTAACCGCCCAATCGGCACTTGGGTGCGGAGCCAACAATCCGCGGGCTTCCACTTGTTTGGTAGTGCGGCGTTCCTGGTCCCAATCGAGACGCAGTTTACTTCTGAGAGAAACATTTCCCAGGATGCTGGTGGCGGAAGACCGAACGCAGGTTTCGATTTCACTATTCGGTCTCTTTCGGCTACGCACGCAATCGATAAAATTTGCCCAATGCAGGGGATGGGGATCGGAAACACGCGGCATTTCAAAAGGCTGAAGGTCCGAGCCTGCTTCCGGGGTAAGCCGGCATACGTTTCGATCCACGTAGAGCGTACCGCGCGTGCCATGAAACGTCACCCCCATCAATCGGCTCTTGGTGGCTTCGGTATTGTTCGAGCGATGCTCCCAGGTGGCAATAAACCCAGGGTATTCGTACACCACCTGCAGTGTATCCGGAGTCTCAGTCGAGTCCTCAAACCAGTACTTGCCACCCAGCGCCGCAATCGATGTAGGCATCTGCTCCGCGAATGCCATCTGGACAATGTCGATCATGTGCACGCCGGAATCGGTCAACTGGCCCCCCGCGTAATCCCAGAAAAACCGGAAATAGGAATAGGCATTCGGATAGACTCCGAAACGGTTCGGGTTGAACGGCCGAGCGGGCGCGGGCCCCTGCCACATCTTCCAATTCAGTCCGGCAGGCGGTGTGCCATCGGGAGGCAGGCCAATTCCTGCCTGCGGCTGATTGCTATAGATCCACGTCTTGACCATGGCAACTTTCCCGAGCGTGCCATCACGGACCATTTCACATGCTTTCTGGAAGTGCTGCCCGGAACGCTGCCACGTGCCCGCCTGCACAATACGGTTGTACCGGCGCGCCGCCGCAACCATGGGCCAGCCATCGTCAATCGATACACAGGCGGGCTTTTCCACATACACGTCTTTTCCCGCTTTACAAGCCTCCACCGTAATGTAAGGGTGCCAGTGATCGGGAGTGGAAATGCAGACGGCGTCAACCGAGGGGTCAGCCAAAATCTCCCGGAAATCCGCGGTCTCTTTAGGTTGGTGGCCGCCCTTCCGCGCGACGGCCATTGCGCGTTCCAGGTTCGGTTGATAGACGTCGCAGATTGCGCTTACGGCAACGCCCTTCTGCTGCATGGCCGCGCGGAGGTTGTCCGTGCCCATGGTGCCGACGCCCACGAAGGCGACAGCTACGCGGTCATTCGCAGCTACAGCCTTATTTGTTTGGGAGAGAGCGGCAAGCGTCCCCGCCGCCGCATGCTTCAGGAAATCACGACGACGCTTTTCGGCTTCGGTCATTCATAAACTTTACATCAGCAAGGAAGTGTCACATCAACGTTCATCCGGCTGTTCCAAGGAGAGCGTGGAGGTCGGCATGTGGCTGAAGCCGCGCGTGAGCACCGCCAGATACAGAACTCCGATGAAAAGCCATAAGAAACCGGCCAACTTCGCATTGCTACTCAGGCTCATCCAGAGATACGCACAGGAAAGGGCGCCGCAGGCGGGGAATAACAAATAAGAAAAGATTGCGGGTCCGTGCCGCTTACGCAGGCGCATGAAGAAGTGGCGGATCACGCTTAGATTCACCAGAATGAACCCGGCAAATGCGCCGAAGTTCAGCAGTTCCACCGCAATCTCGAATCGCAAAAACACGGATCCCAACAGAGAGAAAGCGCCCATCAGATAAATGCCACGCGTGGGAGTGGAATACCTGGGGTGTAGGTGGGCAAAGATACGGGCTGGCAGCATGCGGTCACGCCCCATACCGTAGAGAAGGCGCGACGCCCCGGCCTGTCCTGTCAGCGCGCTGGCTAAGCCTGCCACCAGCAGCACAATGGTAAGCGACAGAAACATCCATGCGCCACCCAGCTTGCGGCCAATATCGAGAATGGCTGTATCTGGATCTGGAAATGCCTGAGAATGCGGCCATACAAGTGCCGCCAGATAAACGGTGACAAAGCATATGACTGTTTGCAAAATGCAAACCGTGACTGTAGCGATGGGAATGTCTTTTCGGGGGTTCACGGTGTCTTCCGCCAGTGTCGAGATAGCATCGAACCCGATATAGGAGAGGGCAGCCACACCGGCGCCCAGCATCAAAGGGCGAAGCGAAAATGTTTGTGGGGAGTAAATCACTTGGCTGTTCAGCAATCCCGCAATGCCCTGCGCATCGATCACAAATTTAACGGCCAGCACAACGAAAGCGGTAGCGCAGATCACCATGATGCCCATCATGATCTCGCCTGCTCGCGCGGTGACCCGGATCCCCGGAATGTTCACCAGCGTCAGCGCGACGGAGAACAGCACGGCCCACACCTCATAAGGAATTACCGGAAGCAGGCGATGGGCAGTGAGGGCGGCGTAGATGATGCTCACGAGCGGAATCAGCAGGTAATCGAGGATCATGGCCCAGCCAGCCAAGAACCCGATATTTTCATTCAGCGACCGCCTGACGTATGTATACGTCGACCCCGCGGAGGGAAACGCGCCCGCCATCTTTCCATAACTCGCCGCAGTGAACAACACAGCTACCATGGCCACAAGGTAAGCGAGTGGCGCATAGCCGTTCGAGAGTTTTTGAACAATTCCATAAACCGGGTACGGCGCGGTAGGCCCTAAAATTACAAGGCCATAGATCACCAGATCCCATCGGGAGAGAACGCGCTTCAACCCGGGCGCGGCATGGCTCACCGGCTGCTCCGCGGATTTGCAGGGGAGCCGTTTATCCCGGCAAATACCATGGCCAGCGGTAACGTGGCCGCGCCAATAAGAGCGGCATCTCCTCCGAAAACGGAAGGACGGATCAATCGATGATGTTTGTCCGGGAGTTCACGCTCATTGGGCAGTTGCTGCCGCAGTATCGGCTCCACTTCGCGCCATGCTTCCGTGATTGCGGCGTCCACCACGATGGCATCGGCATCGAGAGCCCAGACCATGTTCGAGATTCCGATGCCAAGCGAGCGCGAGACACCCGCAATAATGTTCGAGGCAATAGGATCGTGCGCGGCCGCAAGCTCCGCAATCCGGCGCACACGGGCGGAGGTGGCACCCGAACTTGCCTGACGCTTGTTACCGCTTGCTTCGGCGTATCGTTGACATAGAACAGGGTTCGAAATCAGCTTTTCCAAACAGCCTGGCCGGTCATGACGTTCCTTGCCCGGAACGGATTCAATCACCATTTGTCCAAACTCGCCGGCGGCCATGTGCGGACCGGCGTACAAATGCCCATCGAACAGGATGCCCATTCCTACACCCTCATCAACTTTCACGAACAGAAAACAACGGCGGCTCACCACGTCGGTCAAGCCATAAGTGTATTCAGCCAAGGCCGCGGCCCGAACATTGTTCTCCAGCTTCACGGGCTCTTTGAGCCGAGTTTCCAAGTAAGAGCGAACCGCAACATTGTGCCAACCTGCGCGGCTGCCATGCACCAAGATGCCTAGCTCGCTATTGACAATGCCGCGGGCGCAGATACCGATTCCGGGTAGACGGTCTCGGCCCAGATCCTTGCTAAAACCGCGAAACGATTCGGCGATGCAATCCATTGTCTCCGTCACGCTGGCCGGCGTGCGAAACCGGTGAGTATGCACAATGCGGCCGCGCAGAGTGCTAATGGCGCACCGCGTTTCCCAGTTTTGTATTTCCGCTCCGAACACCATGCGGCGCTGGTCTAAAGCAAGACGCCTCCCCGGTCTCCCGCCGGTGGAATTTTCGGCGCCGTCTTCGCGAACCAGGCCTTCGTTCAACAGGTCCGTCACAATTCTGGAAATGGCGCCTTCGGACAGCCCACTTTGGCGTGCCACATCCGCCCGCGACAGGTAATCGTTGTGCTGCAGCAGGGAGAGCACGGCGGCCCGATTCGCGCCACGGATTTCCGGCGGGCGAAGGATCCTCTTGGAAGAACCGCGGAGGTCTACCATCCGCTACCGAAGGTCGCCCCAATGCAGCGCCAAATGCTGTTCCGGTAATTGATGGGAGCGGGCAAACTCGTTCCGCACCTGCTGCGTCAGCTCGAACCAATGTTCCATGGGTAACTGTAGCTCGCGGTAGACAAGATAGGTCATGTCGACGGTTCTGTCGGGCAGATGATCTTTTACGTCATCCACCTGATGAAGGTAGCGTCTGCCGTTCGCTTCCGCCACGCGGGGAAGCCAGCTCTTGGACCAGGTCTGGACAGCGTCGCGATACTCCATATTGCGTTCGTGGCGCATCTGCTGCGCCAGGCGAAGAGCTTTGTCCAGCTCGGTGATCGCCTTATGGGGCGAACCTGCGGCGGCTGCGTCGCGGGCATGGGAGAGAGCTTGGTCGACCGCATCGAGAGACAGAAGCATATTCAGGTTTTCGCGGCATAACCGAGCAACCGACAAGAGTACTTCCAGGTTGTATCGATTTGTCTCCGCACGCAGCATGTTGGTGTTCAACAGTCCTAACAGTTCGTCATTCTGCGTTTTGTATTTGCGGGCTATTTGGATTCGGCGCAGGTTTTCTTCGTGCCATTCACTCTGTCGTGCCAAGTCGGGGCCGGGCACCGGCGGCAGCGAAAGTGACGCGTCATGCGCGGGCTGGGGTGGCGAGAAAATCTTATTGGAATTTCCCCAAATTGGTTTCCGCGACGTGGAGTCTTTCCGTTCCCAAGTATCGGTCCAGACCTGCGCCTGATGGCTAAGCAATTGGTAAACGCGATCCATGCCGCTTACCCGCGGGCCGTAGAACAGGTTGTAAAACGACACGGGCCACTCTTCGGCGTGCTCCGAAGCGGGGTTCCAGCCTGCCGCCGTTACCGCGACGTAACCAAGCCAGAATGTTTCAGGATGAAGACCCATATCACCCCATCCGGCGATGATGATCCCGAACAGGTCGGACGTTTGCCGGGCAGGCTCTGCAATCACTTTGGCCAGAGAATCCCGCACACGCCGCTCACTCTCGTGAAGCGGGTGGATCAAATCGTGCGAGGGCAGCAGATCGTATTGGGGAAACAAATGTTCCTCACCTTCAATTGACCCGTAAATAGTCTGGCGGATTCCGTGCTTTCGGTATGCGCTGTTGAAAGGCTCGCCATTCGTTTCCCCGTTTACCAGATGCTGAGGCAGTGCTTCGATATCGGTGATTGTGAGAGGGTACTCGCCCCAGAAAATAACAGTTCGGCCATGGTCATGCAGATAGTTCGCGGCCTGCGTAACAAATTCCGCCAGAACCTTTCCGGTGGAGCCAAGCTGTTTGGACCTCTCTGCTTCGTGGCAGCCGGAATTGCTTGCCATGCCCACGTAATAGGCTTCGTCCGTCGACAGGTAGAAATACTTCACACCACGGTTCGCCGCAAGCAAATCGTCATACATGCCTCGCAGTAGCTTCATGGATTCCGGATTGGTGGTGCACAACTCGTAGTTGCTTTCCGGAAACGCGCGCAGTTGGGCATACTCGGGGTGCTTCAGGATAAACGCTATGTGCGCGGGAGCATCCAAGTAAGGGATCACCTGAACAAAATGGCGAAGCCCGAAATCTGTAAGCTCCTGCAACTCCGCCGGGGAGAGCGCTTGCGGTTCCACCAACGCCGGAGCGCTTCGGTATTGAAAATGGCCCTCCAGCTTGATCACGAAGCCATTTATCTTGTAAAACGAAGCTTGCCGAACGGCTGCTTTCAAATCGGACAGACGTTCCAGGTGGTGCGCATCATCCCAATAAATTTGACGGAGCTGCAGATCGGGCCAGTCTACAATTTCGCCTTCGGGCAAATGAAAATCGCCGCGCGATGTGTTGAGAAGCTGAATCAAAGTTTGCACGCCGTAAAACAAACCGGCTTCGGCATTTGCGCACAGACGGATCTTGTTTGGCGACAACTCCAGCCGATACGCCTGCGCCGCGATGGCAGCCCTGTCCTTATCCTGACTTGGACCTGGGCTCGCCAGGCCTGCGCCAAGTTCGAGCTGCAATACACCAGAGGCTCCGTTGCTCTCCAACTTCAATCGGTAGCGACTCTGCAGTTGTTCGTCCAGGCTACGAAGCGCGCCGGAATTTGGGCCCACGCCAGTGCCCCTTTCCACTCGCCACTGGTTTCCGAAGATGAAATCTCCTGCCCGCAACGTGACCTGCCTGGGCTCTGGAAGCACCCTGTAACCGCGTCCGAAGAGCGTTGAAGTGGTGTTGGCTGCAGCGGGAAGAGTGGTGAACAACAAGATTGCGGGAAAGAAGCGTTTACACATACGATCTGAATCCTTGGAATTTGAGGGTAGAAAGAAGTGATCCCGCAAAGGTCGCCGCAGTAAACCAAACCAGCCAGTGGGCGCCAAAGATCACTGCTTTCGGATACTGAACGCGAATGAGTTTTCCATTTGAATCGCTGAAGGGGCGTTCGTGGGGATGGCGCAGAAACGCAATCCACGAGTTGCTGCGTTCTGTCGAAATCCAACGAAGCCCAGTTCCGAACGTAAGAGTCTTTTCAAAGCTCTGCCCCCCCCACGTCAGCTTCAGCGGTGTTGTTTGAACAGCCTCCGGGACGATGCGCCAACTGATCTGCCGCTCTTCAACCACGCGCACGGCCACAGATGGCCAGGCTTCAAGATGAACAGAATCGGGAATATTGGTGAACTCCGCCGTAACCACCGCAGGTTCCCCCACTGTCAGCGGAGCGTTCGCAAAAAAGCCGTCAAGCACGGCAACCAAAGCTGCAAAAGGAACCGCCAACAGGAGAGAGGGGAGCAGCAGAATCCGTAGAGAGCGATAGTTCGCGAAAAAAAGTTTCCGTTGCGCCTGCCACACAAGAAGCGGGTCGTCCGCGTACAGGCGGAATTCCAACAAATACGCGACGATCTTGTTTGCCTCAACGCGGAGTTTGCGCACATCGACAACGCGTGCACCCACAGCAACCGCCGCCCAACCCGCCACAGAACCGAGCAGCAGCACCCACCCGAGCGCTCTCGACCCAAGCTCCACCTCCATCATGCGAGATAGCCCAGACCCTTCATCTTGCGAATCAAATCTTCCTTCGATTCCGCGGTCTCCAGACGCAAGAGGTCGCGTTCCATTGCATGTTCAATGAACTCTTCAAGTGAGCTGTAACCTGCTGCTGCCACCACATGGCGAGCTCTCTCACATAGCGCCTTATTTAACTTGACCGTCTTCTTGCCGCCCATAAAATTTCCTCAGACTGCCGGAACTAGCGGCTTGCCTTCCATCCAAGCCGGGGGAGTGATGCCGAATAGCTGGAGTACGGTTGGTGCAAGATCTTCTATGCCGGCATTGTCCGCGAGTAGGGCGCGATTCGCAAAGAGGACTCCGGGGACAAGAACGGGGTCAACGCAATGATCGCCGCTCCAACACTTGGTGTTGTCTTCGAAGACGTGTGAAGTCACCGCACCCACGGCGGCACTCCAGGACGCGCGATACCCTTGGGCGTACCCTGCGATCAGGTCCGGCCCGGAATCGCGGTAAGGCCCTTGATAAACCACTTCGGAATCGTAAACAGTCTGGATTGCCACCTGATGCAGTTCCTCATCCATCAGGTTCGTCAGTTTTGCAATCAGTTCCGCTTTCAAGGCCGCAACTTGATTCTGCGCGACGATTCCCTTCGCTTCCCGCCCCTGGAGATTCAGATAGACGCCGCTTAGCCCGAATGTGTAAGCCCGGGTTTGCGACCAATCGATGCCGTCAAGATAGGCGCTCTCTTCCTTCGCCTCCGGCGTGCGCGCAAGATAGCCGTTTGCTTCCAGCCAGGAGTTCAAATTCACACCGCGCCGGAACCCGCAGAAACCGTGATCGGAAAGTACGAACAGCGCTGTTTTCTCATCCGTCTGCTCCATGGTCTGACCGACCAGGCGATCCATGTCGCGGTACAAATCTTCAATCACCATCGCATAGGGCGATTCCGTAGCGCCTCCCTGTTCCGAACTCATGCAGCGGTAAAACATGTGCTGGACACGGTCTGTGGTGTCGAACACGCATGCCACAACTCCGCGTCTGGTGGTCTTCAGCGCATTGAAAAACATCAGCTCGCGCTCGGCTTGAATCAGCTTAGCCTGTTTTAGAAAAGCCTCTTCGTCAATTGCTCCTTCGTTGAGCGCCCAAGTATCTTCCGCCATCCCCAGGGTGGCGAAGGTTCCGAACAATTTCGCCAAATATGCGCTGTAATAACCTGGATAGCTAATCGGAAGGGCGGGATTCTCCGGATCGATCTCCACCGGGGTGACATACAGATGGGCATCAGGATTGGTTCCCGTCAGAAGAAAACGCGCCACGCCACGAATGTTGCGGAACCGCCCGTTCGCAAACTTGAGCCGCACCCACGGCGTATATTCGCCGGTTCGTAACAAGAAGGATTGGCCCTGTATCTCTAACTTCCGCTCTTCTTTGACCGACACTGGCCTCAGGCAGAACGCAATGGACTTTCCTTCCGGCCCAGGCAAGTGTGCGCGGAGTTCGCCATCATGCCTCGTGAACGGCAAGCGTGTGCCTCCCTCGGAAACGGACTTGGCTGGTTCAGTAGTGAAGAAGCTGAAACTGCCCTGCGTGCCCAGCAGATCAGGAGTCGCCATTGCGGAAAGCAAACGGCCCGAGAACGCCTCAGGAGGGAACGTTATGGGTACTCGCAGAATGGTGCTGCTGATAAAATTGCGTCCCAAAATCTTCCAGAACGGCTCGCTTTTTTGCCTAAGCTGGACCGACGCTTTACTGAACCGCGAGGCCGGGCGTACCTTGGCGGAGGAAAGCGTCGGGGCGTACGTGCGAAGATCCCGATTCAGAAAATCGAAGATGTTGTGCTTCGCCGGGTTCACGCCAGTTGCGAATGTGGACCAAGCAACAGGAGAGAGCGGAGGCGTTGTGGTGCGCAGGCGCGAATAGCACCCCCGCTCTCGCAATCGAACGAAGTTCGGGAGCTTGCCTTCCGCCATCCAGCGTTCTGTCAATCCAGGGTCCAGCCCATCCAGACCCAAAAAGATAGCTCGCCTGACTTGGGCTTTTCCAGTTACGCCGCGCCTCCGAAGGGTAACCCAGGCCCAGCGAAACGGCCAAATTAGAAGCGACGCCAGACTGGCCAAAACGGAGAGCGCGAGCGTCAGGAACGAACCGAGAAAGGCGAAACCAGCACCAGGCCCGATATAGGAGAGCGAGTAGTCGGAGTGCGCCAGCCCACCGCTTGCGATGTATAACGCAATCCAGAGAGCGAGGAAGAATAGGGCTTCTTCGATCCATCGTTTCATCTAAGTTTACCTTCCAGGAAGGGGACTTCCATCACCTTCGTGTGCTGGATTGGACCGTGCCCGAAATAGCCGTCCTCGCCAAACAACTCGCCATGATCCGACGTGATGGTGACGAAAGTATCGGAGGGCAGCATATCGAACATTTGTTCCACCACACGATCAAGGTACTGCACCGCAGCAATCTGCCTTTGTCTCAATTCCGCCAACTTTGCAGGGGCAAACACGCCACTTTTCGTCCTTCTAAGCTTTCCGCCCACAAGGTGATCGTCCAGATGTTTGAAGACGCCATGAACTCCGCTGATGCGCGGCCATTCAGAAGGCGGTTCTTCTGGAAGTGCGTAAGGGTAATGTGTTTCACCTACGTTCAGCAGGTAGAACGAGGGGTAGTCTTCTGAAAATTGCATCAGAGGGATCATTGCCGCCATGTCGTTGTGGCGCTCCATCAGCTTGTAGCTGTCAAAGCCAGTGTTCAGCACGGTAAGCGGGTTCAAGACCGGAAGCGAAACCATTGCATGAGTGCGATATCCCAGGCTCTGCAACATTACCGGCAGGTTCAGCCGGGGGACAAATCGTTTGAATTCCAGATTCTCTGTTCCTAATCGCTGATTGAACTTCTGGAAATCGCGCTGATAGTAGTCGGAGGCGAACACGCCGCGCGGGCTGGTATGCGGCATCAACCCCATCAATAGATTGAAGTGCGAAGGTGCGGTCCATGTAGCGTAAGACCAACGCTTTTCTACAGTTCCCAGCTTACACATCGTTTTCGGCCGAGCCTTCACAAAAGCATCGTAGCGGCAGCTGTCCAGAACAAGCAGCACGAAATTGTTCCGGCCCGCTGGCATTTGGTGACCACCATAATACGCTGCCGGCGCACTCCGTTTGACGAAATCGGCAAATTTAACCTAAGCTTACTTGCAGAGTACAACTAAGAGTGTCCCGTTTCTTGCCCGCACCCCAAGCCCTTCTGGACCATGTGTTTCAGCGGCAACACCGGTTAATTGAGATCACGCAAGAGCTGATTCGCAGGGATTCTCAAAATACGCCTCCTACCGGCGCGGAACTGGCTTGTCAAAACTGGCTGGCGCAAAGACTGGAAGACTGCGGTTACCAGCCTGAGTTGTATGAATTGAACAGTGTTTGCGGTCTTCGAGAACACGCTCTCTTCCATGCCGGGAGAGATTACCGCCACAGACCCAATCTGACCGCGAAACGAAAGGGCGCCGGCGGTGGCCACTCCCTGTTGCTTTCCGGCCATATCGACACGGTTCCCAGGGGCACTCAGAACTGGACGCGCGATCCGTTTGGTGCGTTCCTTGAAGGAAACTTGCTATATGGCCGTGGCTCGAACGACATGAAAGCCGGCATCGCGACCAACCTGTTCGTGATGGAGTGTGTCGCCGAACTTTCCTTGCAGTTGGCTGGCGACCTGATCTTCGAATCCGTTGTGGACGAAGAGTTCGGCGGCTCCAACGGAACCTTGGCCGGTCGACTCCGCGGAGATAACGCGGATGCCGCCGTGCTTTCCGAGCCCTCTTCTTTGAGGGTTTGTCCCGCGCAAAGAGGAGGCAGAACAGTCCACATCACTTTCCAGGCAAAAGGCGGTGTTCTACAGGACGGAAAATTTCCTAGCGGAACCATTCCGCAGTTAACTCATTTCCTGAATAGTGTTCAACGTTTCGCCATCCAACGCGCGCGCACGCCGCCGCATGAGATGTATGCCGCCACGTCAGACCATGTTCCGGTTTCTGTCACCAAGGTGGTGACCGCGCCCTGGGGCTATTCCGAACCCATCACCATCCCTGAGACAGCAAAGGTGGAATTGTACTGGCAGTTGATGCCAGGTGAATTGCAGAAAGACGTCGAAGCGGAATTCTTCGCATGGCTGCGAGATCTGGTTGATAGCGCCCCTGAGATTTATCCGGCGATGCCTGCGGTCGAGATGCCGATCCGCTGGATGCCTGGGTCGTTCACCCCTAGCCAATCTCCAATTGTGCAGTACATGATCAACGCGGCCAGAACGGTTCTTGGCGCGGAACCGGTAATTGCCGGCATTGAAGGCCCTTGCGACCTGTTCATAATTCAGGATGTGTGTCGAATTCCTGCCGTCATCTGGGGCGCGAAAGGCGGAAATACACATGGAGCCGACGAATACGTCGAGATCGATTCGCTTGTAAAAGCAGCCCAGGCGTTGCTGCTGCTGGTTGTCGATTGGTGCGGAGAGCCCCAGGCTTAACCGAGAGTCTTCAGATAAGTCAGGCTTTGCGGCAACTGTTCCGCGGCATTTACAGCTTCGTCTTCTATGTAGAAATGCCGCACTCCCGCGCGCACCGCTGCGCGCAAAGCAGCCGGCAGGTCGACGATGCCCTGCCCAAGAGGAACACTTTCTTCTTCGCGCACATCGGCCGGCGTCCTTCCCAGGATCGTACCTTTGCGGATGTCTTTAACGTGCATGAGGGGAAATCGGCCTGCATATTTACGCAGCATCGTAACCGGGTTCTGACCACCGTAGACAATCCAGAAGACGTCCATTTCGAAGTTGGCGAATCGCGTGTCCATAAGCTCTGCCAAAAAGTCGAACACGGTCCCGTTCTGCCATGGCTTAAATTCGATTCCGTGAGTGTGATAGCAGCAATGGATGCCGCGTTTCAACAGACTTTCGCCCCACGTGTTGAGCCGTTCCGCTGCAATCTTGCAATCTTCTGGAGCGAGATACTTGCCTCGGTGCGGAATGGTTGAACACACCACATATTTGGCTCCCAAAGCGCCAGCATGGGCCGCCACTGCATCGCAATCGGATGAGAGCCGGCGATAGTCCGCCATCATCGACGTTACTTTCAAATCGTGATGGTCCAGCATTTTACGAAACGCAGCAGGACTGCTTCCCAGATCCTGAGAAACCTCAAGTTCGCGAATCCCTAGCTTGCGGATCAACGCCAGCGTGCCATCAAGATCTTTTTCCGCTTGCGCGCGGAGGGAATAAATCTCGAGACCCATGCGGCTGAGAAGAGACGTCTTTGCCCAGCTCTGGGCTGCTAACAAGCTCCCGAGGAATATCCGCCGGGAAGGAATGAGCATTGCGCAACAATAGCAGCCCCAAGAATACCTAGCAACTACGTTGGCGGGTTGACAGTTTGCAAACGGTAGGCTAGCTTGCCAGTGTAAAGTAAATGCCACCCTACGCCAAAACGGCTTCTTTGCTGCATGCGGAAATCTACCAGCAGCCCGAACTTTGGCCCCTGACCGCGGCCAAAGCACAGCACTTCGCCGCACAGAGCCCACCCATCTCGGCTACGCATACCGTTGTGTTCACGGGAGCCGGTACCTCCGCATATGCTGCCGCGGCAATTGCTGCCGCATGGGCGGGCATGGTTGCGATCCCCACCACGGATCTGCTCACCGAAACCGCTCCTTTTGGTTCGGGCGGAACGCTCATTTCTCTCGCGCGGTCAGGCGACAGTCCGGAAAGTGCGGCAGTGGTGGAACGGGTCCAGAGAGAGTTTCCGCAGGTTCGGCAACTTGCCATCACCTGCAATGGCAACGGTCGTCTGGCTCATACGCGCGGCGTGGAAGTTCTGGTTCTTGATCCACGTACCAATGACAGGAGTCTGGCCATGACCGGATCCTTCTCGAACCTTGTGTTAGCCGGTCTGTGTCTTCTACACCCCGCGTCCCTGTCTCACCAGGTTGATTCGTTGTCATCCAACTGCGCGGCTCTACTTGCCAGCTGGGACGCTCGGGCGCGGCGGATCGCCCAAATTCTTCCTAACCGGGTGTTTGTCCTTGCATCGCCACCGTTGTTCCCAGCAGCACGGGAGGCGGCTCTGAAGATCACTGAGTTGAGTAACGGAGAGATCGTCGCAATGGCGGAAACGTATCTCGGGTTGCGCCATGGACCCATGGCAGCGCTGCGACGCGATTCGCTGGTGCTCTGCTTCCTTTCTTCCAGTCGGACGCGCCGTCAGTATGAGGACGATCTTCTTCACGAACTGCGAACGAAAAGATTGGGCCGTGTCATTGCAATCGCCGGCGCAAATTCGCCGGAGTTGTTCGACGAGCACATCCCAGCCGCGGCCCCGCACTTAGCTGACATACACCGCACTCCGTTCGAGGTCATCTTTCCCCAGCTATTGGCCTTTCATTTGAGCGGTGCCTGCGGTGTAAATCCAGATCGGCCGAGTCCGGCAGACGTAATTTCCCGAGTGGTACAAGGCGTCACGATTTATCCCGATGCCGAAATTTGATTGTCTTGTTGTTGGCGAAGCCAATGTCGACCTCATGATCGATAGCTCAAGGAAGCTGGAATTCAACAAGGAGAAGCTCGCCACCCGCATGGACCTGGTCCTTGGTGGTTCCAGTTCCATCACCGCCTATAATCTGGCGTCCATGGGAACGACGGTGGACTTGTGTGCCATTATCGGAACCGATTTGTTTGGCACGTTCGTTCGGGATTTTCTGGAGGCGGGCAAAGTTGGCACTAGCCGCCTAATTCGGAATCACAAAGTGAAAACGGGCGTAACGGTCTGGCATTCCTTTAGAGGCCTGCGCGCCGCAATGACCTATCCCGGCACCATTCCGCTGCTGCGCGCGGAGCAGGTGAAAGATCTGGGTCGGGCCCGGCACTTGCATGTAGGGAGTTACTTTCTTCTGACATCCTTCCAAGACGGTGCTGCGGCGTTGTTCCGGAAAGCCAAGAAACTCGGGTTGACCACCTCGCTCGATTGTAATTTCGATCCTTCGGAACAGTGGGATGGAGGGATCAGAGACGTATTGCCTTACGTCGATTTCTTTCTTCCCAATGACGTGGAGGCAAAGCATTTGACCGGGGAATCGAACGTTCTTAGAGCCTCACGCGCGTTAAGTCAATTCGGTTGCGCAGCCATTGTGAAGCAAGGGGCGCGCGGCGTGGTCATTTGCCATCGGAACAAGGTCGTTCGCGTTCCAGCGATGAAGGTTCGCGTTGTGGATACAACAGGGGCCGGCGATAGCTTCAACGCCGGTTTCCTGTCGGCTCACCTCAAAGGCAAAGGAGTGGCCGAATGCGCACAGGCAGGCATTCAGACAGCCGCGCGCTCTGTGCAGCAGGTAGGCGGCACAGCTGCATTCACTAAACCATGAGACGCGGTACGGCGCTGCTTGCGCATAGCGGCGGGCCCACCGCCGTCATCAACGCCAGTATGCAAGGCGTTATCCAGCGGGCGAGGAAGTTGGAATGTTTTGAAAGGTTCTGGGGTGCCCGCTATGGCATTGAAGGCATTCTCAACGAAAACTTTCTGGATCTGTTTGCCGAGAGCGATACAACCTTGGAAGCCGTAGGCAAAACGCCCTCTTCCGCGCTCGGAACGTCGCGATTCGAAACCGGTCCGGAGCATCTCCACAACCTTATCCAGATTTTGAAACGCCATGAAATCCGATGCCTCTTCTACACCGGCGGCAACGGGTCGATGCTTACGGCGCGGCAAATTTTAGAATCGGCGTCAGACGCCCACTACGACCTTCAGATCGTCGGAATTCCGA